>Ga0224508_10005639_pt1 | contig 9997 bp, 7 predicted proteins | sample SF_Jan12_sed_USG_4_FD_170157 | JGI IMG/M metagenome (GOLD analysis project Ga0224508, IMG submission 170157) | Sediment microbial communities from San Francisco Bay, California, United States - SF_Jan12_sed_USGS_21 | ecosystem: Environmental > Aquatic > Marine > Sediment | place: USA: California... | reverse complement strand
CGATTCCGTGATCCGCTCGCTCGTATCCCGAGAATGTTTGTACTAGGCTGCCATCCTCCTCGAGGAGGCTGATATGTACGACGAACTGTTTGGACTGAACGAACCGCCGTTCCTGCTCACGCCGGATCCGCAGTTCTTGTTTGGGAGCCCGCAGCACACTCGCGCGAAGGCCTATATGGAATCTACCGTCGTCCTGGCCGACGGGTTCGTGGTACTGACTGGCGATATCGGCTGTGGGAAGACCACTGTGTTGGAAAGCTTTATCTCGGAGCTCCCCGACGACGTCATCCTGGCCCATGTCTCACAGACGCAGCTGTCTCCCGTGGAGTTCCTCCAGGCGATGCTCGTGGAGCTCGGCTTCGAACCTTTCCATATGGGGAAGATAGAGCTACTCACCCTCTTGAAAAATTTTCTCGTTGAGCGGTACGCCGAAGGTAGAAAGATCCTGCTCGTCGTCGATGAGGCCCAGAATCTTTCTCGGAAGGTGCTCGAGGAGATACGACTCCTGGCCGGCATCGAGGCGCAGAAAGAGAAAGTCCTGCGGATCATTCTCGCCGGACAACCGGAGCTCGGCGACAAGCTGGACTCCAGGCGTCTCGAGCAACTCACCCAACGAGTGCGCCTGCGATTCCATATCTCCGCGCTTTCCAAGCGTGAGACACAAGACTACATCCGGCACAGGCTCAACATCGCCGGCGCCAACGATCGGAAGATCTTCGATGACGAGACCTTCGGGCGGATATTCCGATACTCCGGCGGCATACCCCGGCTCGTGAATATCCTCTGCGATACGGCCATGCTATGCGCGTCCACCGAGGAGTCAGCAGTCGTTGACCTGGAAACGCTGGAGGCCGCCATCGAGGAGCTGCAATGGATTCCCTACTCGGAGCGTATTCTGGAACGGGAGCGTTCCCTGGAGGCGACCGACCAGTTTGAGGTCCGTAGCCCGCCGCTCGCGAAGCTCGATATCCTGTTCCGGGACAGGTTGATCGGTGACCTGGAGCTGCCCGCCGGCAAGGTCATCGTCGGTCGCACGGCTGACAACGATCTGCAGGTCGACAGCAAAGTCATCAGCAGACACCATGCCCAGATAGTGACAGACCTCCAGCAATCACTGCTGGAGGATCTGAACAGCACCAACGGCGTTCACGTGAACTCGAAGAGGGTAAAACGTCACCGCTTGAGTGATGGGGACGTCGTTCGGCTGGGTGAGCACAAGCTCTACTATCGAGACCTGAGGGGCGCCGACTCAGCCGCGGACACGGGCGAAGCGCACTGGACGGGCTTTGAAGAGAGCATCGCCGAGCAAGAAACGGAGCAGGAAGTCTAGGACTGATCTGCTCCAGCGCGGCTGCGGCTCTGACGATAGTCCCGACGCCTCAACCACACGACTAGCCCGCCAACCAGGCTCACGACCCCGACAACCGTGCAGATCAGCGGCCAGTACCAGTAGTTCACGTAGAGACTCGCTATCAGCGATACGAGCCCGAGTCCGACATAGTAGTACGGCAGTGCCTCGTAGATCGGCTTAGACAACCACATCGTGATATTCCTTCGCTGCCACACTGGAATCTAACACAGTCCGGCCACTGCGTGACGTCACGAACGACGCTCTGTCGAGGAGCGGGTGAGCGATCTCAGCAGGTGCCTGAGTAGTGAGGGTTCCCAGGCATCCATTCCGAGTCTCGCACGATCCGCCTTGGAGAGACTCCTGACCGCCGTGTCCTCAAGACGCGGCGAGGCTATCCGCTTGTCCGGAGTCCGCATGACGGAGCCTTCAGGATTCTCGTCGGCAAAACAATCCCAGCAAGCGGGATATCACCGAGCCCGGCATCCCATCGACGTCAAGATCGGGCTCTGAGCACTCCCGCTCGGGCAGCCAGGGCGCGTCAGGATCGATCAACGGAACTCGTTCCAGCCCGGTTACGGTGTCGTCGAAGTTCATCTGTGGCCTCGGAGTTGAAAGACCAACAAATGCTAACAGGGGCAAGCAAAAATCTCAGTGATGTCAATCACAGGGCCGAGCATGGCTCCGGGTTTTACTTAAGCGCCCGGATGCGCCGAACTCAGGATTCGGTTCCGCCCACGGTCAGAGAATCCACCCGCAGGGTCGGCTGACCCACGCCGACGGGCACCGATTGGCCGTCTTTACCGCAAACGCCCACCCCCGGGTCGAGCTCCAGATCGGATCCCACCATCGAGACTCGAGTCAGTACTTCCGGGCCATTGCCGATCAGCATCGCTCCCTTCACCGGAGCAGTCGGTTTCCCGTTTTCGATCAGATACGCCTCGCTGGCTGAGAAGACAAACTTCCCGGACGTGATATCGACTTGCCCTCCGCCGAAGTTGGGCGCGTAGATGCCCTTGTCGACGGATGCGATGATTTCCTGGGGATCGTGCTCGCCCGCAAGCATGTAAGTGTTAGTCATCCTCGGCATGGGCGGATACGCGAAGGATTCCCTGCGACCGTTACCGGTGGATTGGGTCTTCATCAAACGCGCGTTGAGCGTGTCATGCATGTAGGACCGAAGCACGCCTCCTTCAATTAACGTATTGCAGCGGGAAGGCGTACCCTCGTCGTCGATCCTCAATGAGCCGCGTCGGCCCTCCAGCGTGCCGTCGTCGACGATGGTGCATTCGCTGCTCGCGACCCGCTCGCCGATTCGACCGGAGAAGGCCGATGTTCCCTTGCGATTGAAGTCGCCCTCCAGCCCGTGCCCGATGGCTTCATGCAGAAGAACGCCGGGCCAGCCCGACCCGAGAACGACTGGCATGTTGCCAGCGGGAGCAGGTATGGCCTCGAGGTTGACTGCGGCCTGGCGCACCGCCTCCGCAGCGATCGCTTGCGGACGATCCGTCTCCGTGAACAAAGAGAAGTTGCCGCGGCCGCCGCCGCCGGCATACCCCTGCTCGCGGCGACCGTTGCTCTCCATGATGATCGACACGTTAAGACGCACCAGAGGCCTCACATCCACGCCGAGGACCCCGTCCGATGTCTGTACCAGCACCACCTCGTAGACCCCCGCGAGGCTGCCGATGACCTGGATGATCCGCTCGTCCATTGCGCGTACCCGCCGATCCAGATCCCCAAGGAGGGCGACTTTCTCCGCGTCGTCAAGGCTCCTCAGCGGATCCAGCGCCGGATAGAGTGCTCGTGTCGGCGCCTGCGCCGCGATCTTATAGCGCCCATCGCCCTTGTCACGGGCGATGCCTCGAGCGGCTTTCACAGCGTCACTGAGCGCGCTCTTGTCGACCTCGTCCGAATAAGCGAACCCGGTCTTTTCCCCGGAGACTGCCCTGACACCGACGCCGTGATCGACGCTGTGCATGCCGTCCTTGACGATGCCATCCTCGACGGTCCAGGTCTCGAAACGAGTGAACTGAAAATAGATGTCCGCATAATCGAGCTTCCTGGACATCAGCGCCCCGAGCGCCCGGTCGATGTCGCTCAGATCGAGCCCCGCCGGCTCCAGCAGCTGAGCGCGCGCCAGCCCGAGTTGGTCCAGTGAAGCGGAGACTTGATGTTCAGGCTGCATATTTGACCTCTGTAGCGCGCCGGCAATGGGGCAGCGCGGAAAGCCGTTCCCGCACCCGCTCGAGTGCCATGATAGCCAGATCTGCCATGGCCATGCCAGCGGCGGAGTCTAAGTCCGCGACCCAGGCGCTCAAAGCACGTTGAACGCCTCGATTCTGACCGCCATGCCGGCACCGCACTAGAGGTCGCGAGCTGCAAGCCGGTCTAGAACGCGCGCGCGACACGAATCGGTCTCGCGACTGGGCAGGGACTCCGGCGCCAAAGCCTAGCGTAAACCACGGCCTCATTTCGTGACAAGGCCACTCGTCCCTCTCGCACGTTTGTATTAGGCTGCCGTCGTTCTTCGGGAACCTGATATGTACCACGAGCTATTTGAACTCAAAGAGCCGCCTTTCCAGCTCGCGCCGGATCCGCATTTCATGTTTGAAAGCCCACAGCATGCGCGCGCAAAAGCCTATATGGAATCGACTGTGCTGCTGGGCGACGGCTTCGTCGTGCTGACGGGCGAAATCGGCTGTGGCAAGACCACGCTGATCGAAAGCTTCGTCTCGAGGCTGCCCGACGACATGCTCGTGGTCCAGCTTACCCAGACACAGGTTTCCCCGGTAGAGTTCCTCCAAACACTCTTGGTGGAGCTTGGCTTCGAACCGTTCCAGATGCGAAAGGTAGAGCTACTGACACGACTAAAGAAATTCCTCATGGAACGATACACCAACGGGCAAAAAGTACTTCTGATCATAGACGAGGCTCAGAATCTCTCGCGCAAAGTGCTTGAGGAGGTGCGGCTGCTATCCGGAATCGAGACTCAGAAGGAGAAAGTGCTGCGGATCATTCTTGTCGGGCAGCCCGAACTGGCACAGAAGCTGGATTCCCAGCGATTGGAGCAGCTCGCGCAGCGGGTCAGACTGCGGTTTCATCTCTCCGGCCTGTCGGAGCCGGATACGCGCGCTTACATCCAGCATAGACTGGACGTTGCCGGAGCGGGTGGTCGCTCGATCTTCAGCGATGAAGCGCTGGACCTCATTTTTCGCTACACCGGAGGCGTACCTCGGCTGATCAACACACTCTGCGACACGGCCATGCTCTGTGCGTTCTCAGAGGACAAGCCTGCCGTTACCGCGAGATTCGTAGAAACCGCGGTTAGGGACCTCCAGTGGGTGCCCTATGCTGATCGTGCGCCCCAAGAGGAGCTTATACCCGGCGCCGGATCAGATCGATTGGCGAGGCTCGAAGCGGGCCGCGCCAAACTGGACACTGCCTTAGGGGAGTTCCGGCCTCCAGCGGCTGCTGATGCTTCCAGTGGCCACGGAAACCGACACCGAGCTGCCGACGCACCGCTGGCCAGACTCGATGTCCTGCGCCGCGGCAAACGCGTCTCATCGCTCGACTTGTTTAAGGGCCGGATCACGATCGGCCGAGCGCCCGGCGCTGATCTGTTCATCGACAGCAGCTACATGAGTTTGCGGCATGCGCAGATCATAACGGGCGAGGAGAAGTCCACTCTGGAGGATCTGAACAGTACCAACGGGGTTCGAGTCGGCGGCAAGCTGGTCCCTACTGCCAGACTGACGGATGGTGATCTGATTCGATTGGGAGAACATTCCCTGTTATACAGGGATCTTCGCAGTAGGCTCGACACGAAACCAGAACCACAAGGCGATGATCGGCGTGCTGAGGAAAGCCAGGCGGGGCGGCGCGTTACTCGCGGGGCGAAACTGGTAAGCCCAGAGGATGCAGAACAGAAGGGAAAAAGGTGGCGACGCAAGCACCCGCGCCAAAAACCCTGGCGGAAGTGAGATCGAGCCCTGACGGCTCGTTACTGCGCGAATCAGGCCGATTCGCTCTAGCGGGTTGGAACCCTGTTTCAGACACATCCTGATCCCTAGAGTGGGTGGCGGTGCTGCAATGCGGGGAACGGGTATCCCGACATCGAAAAGGTGAATCTTGTCGTAACGCGCCTTGATCTCCCAGCAGGGATCCAGCAGCAGTGACGCTGAGCGCACCCGGCCATCCTGCCCCCGGTCGGAGTCATCCCGGATCGCGACGGTACCGCCAACCAGCCAGATCCCCCGCTCCCTGGCCTCGCTTCGCAGAAACGCAATGCTCGGCGGCTGAGAGCCGCTCTGAGTCCCTGGCCCCGAGGAAGGCGAAGTTCTTGCCGCCGAGAGATTGGCCGCGACGTCTCGACCGCTGGTCATCTGAATTGCGGCGACCCTGGTCACGGCGGCGCTATTGCTGCGCTACGTCGGCCCCCGGCGGAAGGTCGGCGCAGAGCTCTCCCTCCTGCAGTTCCGCCGGGCTCAAACGCTCTACGGAGGGTTCGTACCAACTGCCCGTCACGCAATAGGAGGCACGGCCGATGCCCTTCAACGGCTCCTTGAATATCTGCGTGAAGATCAGTAGTGCCGCGCCCACCTGAGGCCCTGCAAGAAAGCCCATCGTCGGGAGGATCTTACCGGGCTCTGCCGTTACGACGGCCTGTTGCTGGTAGTCCTGATCACGCAAGCCGGTACGACCGACGACGCCAATGTCCGCCACCGGACCGGTCAGATGCAGGTCGTCCGTGTAAGCATTCCCATCGATGATGAGGAAGTCGCCGCTGACCTCATCGAAGACCAGGCCCCGGTTGAAGACATCACGGAAGTCCAACGCCAAACGGCGCGGCAGCGCGGTGATACTCATCAGTCCCATCATGCGCCCGGCACCGGGCTCGAGATCAAGAACGCTGCCTCGCTCGAGCCGCAAGGTCAGGTCCCCGCTGACGGACTGGGTCCAGTCCGCTGATGGAGCGCCCGGCCAGTAGACGCTCAGCGTGACATCCCCAACCGCGGCTTCGGTAATCGGATCGAGACCGAGTTGTTGCAGGGTGGTGGCCACGTCCTGGCTGCTCAGCGACAGCGCCAGCCGCGTCGCGGGTCCCTGGCTGCCATCGAACCAGCCGCCGCTCCCCTCCATCGCGAAGCTGTCACTCTGGGTCTGGAACGACACCATTCTGAGTCCGAGAGGATCGGCCTGTATGTTGGCGTTGAGCGCTCCAAACCGCCGTTGCCCGACGCCGAATTGATCCGCTTCGAGCAGTATGCCGGGCAGATCCCGCGGATCCCTCATGGCCGCAGCGACGACGTTCCCGGTGGAGATGTTCAAGCGTTCCATCTCCGCGATGATTTGCGGTCGATCGACAAGATCCAGTGGCAGGGTGATGGTGCCTGCCACGGGCTCGCTTTCGACATCCAGACGCCACTGGGTGGCCTCCTGACGCAGCTCAAGCTCCGTGTGCCCGAGACGCTGACCGAATGCCGACAGGTCGGCTATATCGAGATCAGACCCTAACAACAGAGCGGAGAGCGGGGCCGCGGGCGACTGTCCTTCGACCAAGGCCCACCATTCCTCGAGGCGCAGCTGCCCGAGGTTACCGTTGATGGTCAAACCGTCTCGGGGCGGTAACAGCGGGTTATCCCCACCGAAACGCACGCTTCCGCGCCTGAAAGAGAGCTCTCCGTCGCGATTTCGGAAGCTCAGCGCAAACCGCCGCGCCGCGCCGACATACCCGTTCACATCCAAGCGATCAGCCTCCGAGAAAACGAAGTCCAGCTGAAAGCTCGTCGGCTCGTCGGGAGACTTGTTGAACGGCTCCGGCAGCCTCAGGGCCACACCGGAAAGATTGGATTCCACACTTATCTTCAAGGGCTCTCTGCGCACCTGTGCAACCCCGGTCGCCGGCAACCACAGATTTCCCTGCCAGCGAGTCTGTCCCGCGACACGTCCTTCGAGAGGCAGCTCGAAGTTCGCGTGCACGGCTTCGACGTCTATCTCACCATCGAAAGCGATGTTCGCGAGGTAGCCGGGGTCCTCGGGGAGACTGACCGCGATGGTGACCGGACCGTCGAGCAGCGTGGCTTCGATGCCTTCTCCGCTCAAGTCGCCTTCTTCGAGGGTCAGAGTCCCGTGAATCTCGCTCGCCGTCGGACCGAATCCAGCGACGGAGACTTCGCCATCCACCACCTCGAGCGTCGCACTCAACGTGTAGGCGGGGCGGTCGAGCAAGGGCACGCCAAGATCGAACGCGACTTTGCCGATTCCGCCCTGCGCCTCCAAACGCGCGAGATCCGGACCCAGGTGTCGCGCGATCAGCGGTGCCTCGTTGAGGAAACGCAGGACATCCTCCAGCGGTCCCACCGTTTCTGCTGCAATGCTCAGCACAGGGTCGCGCAAGTCCTCTATGGCTACGCGCAGACTTTCGCTCTCGTTACCGAGTATCCGACCGAAGCCCTGGGCCACCCAACCGGCGTTGAGGAAATCGATCGTGCCCGTCAGGTCGACGGCGATAGGCCAGTTCTCCACGTAGGCCATCGAGCCATTCTCGATCTCGACGTGAGCCTCGAATTGGCCGTCTCCGTTGTCGAAGGGAAACGCCTGCACGGGACCGAAGAAACCAACGTCCGCGCGGCGAACCCGTCCCCCGAGAATCGCCCGCTCCAGGTATCTGAACACGCCCGGGTCCATCATCGGTGCCGGCAGATAGCGCGCCGAAGCGCCTATATCGAACTCCGTGATGCTCGACTCCAGCTCGAGCACGGGCGATGAGCCGTCCATCGGATAGGTCAGCTCCAGCGTCGTTCGGGTCTGCGCATCAGCGTTGTTCAGGACCAGATCATCGCTGACCAGGCGCAACCCATCCCGTCCTTGCCGCCAGACCAGGATTCCGTCCAGCTCAGTCGCCTCCAGAGGCTCGGGGAACAAGGTGGGCCAGTCGATGCGCGCACCCTGTGTGAAAAGCGCGAGGCGACCACTGCGCGAATCCGCTCGCACCTCGCCGGAAAAGCCCGTGAGCCCCGGCCAATCGCCCCGGGGCGAGACCTCGACCTGCTCAAATTGCCCCGCCGCGGAGTACTCCCAGGACCCTCCGACCCCCCGGCTCAGGCTGACATCCACGTCGCCCAGATCGCCTCGCGGATCGAGCTCCTCCCAGAGGCGCTTCGCCTGACCATCCGGAAGCGCAGAGACAACCGGCGAAAGATCTTCGAGCCGCACGAACCCGGCGCTGAGATCCAACGCCGACAGTCCAGCCTCGTCCTCGAGGATCCGCATATCCAGGCTGGCACTGCCGGGCCAGGAGCGTGCGCCCCGGCTGAGATCCAGATTGCTGAACGAAAGCGCCCAGCCCGCCTCCAACCGACGCCACTCCGCCGTTAGCTCGACGTTGTCGTACCGGCCCTCTTCAATCCCGGCATCCCGCAGCTGCAGATCCGACAACGCGAGCTGCAGCGTACCCTGATTCGCTCGAGTGCCCGTGACCTCGAGCCAAACGGAGACATCTCCGAACCCGGCCTCGGGTATCTGCGACGGCTCCGGAATCAGGGTCGACAGAATCGCAAGGTCCAGATCACGGATCTCGGTGAAGAGTCTCCAGTCTCGCTCGCTTTCATTCTGTCCCACGTCCAACAGGCTGGCCTCGGCGGAAACCTCGATGCGGCCGGCCAGCTGTTCGGGTGCCCTCGCGCGCGCCTCCAGGAGGACATTGTCCATCGTCCGGGTCAACTCCACGCGGACGTCCTGAAATTCCCACGCGCTGCCCCGCATTCTGTCCTCATAGACGATATTGCTGTCGTTGACGACGATGACGACGGGCGGCAGATCCTCCAGCGCGAAGCTCGTATCCGGACCGTCGCTGGGTCCATGCTGAAGCCGCAGCGAACCATCCAGCGCCCGCTCGAAGCTCAGGCGTGTGCCCTGAAGGGTGAGCCGGCTCACCTCGAGCTGGCGTCGAGTGAATATGGCAAACGCGTTCAAACCCAGCCGCGCCTCAGTCGCGCTGACGATGGGGTTGCTCTCGTCGCCCACGAGGCTGACGCTGGCTTCGTGGAATGTGAGCTCGGGCCCCAGCAGACCGAGGCGCGCATCGAGGCCCGTGAAATTCACGCTGAGACCCAACGCCTCTCTCGCCCAGGCCTGGATCTCACCCTGATAGCTCGGCAGCTGCGTGATCAACAAGCGAAAGCCGCCTATGCCGATCGCCAGCAGGATCAACACCGCTCCGGCCGCGGTGAAGAGGCGTTTAAGCAGCCTTCTCAGCGGTCTCCACATATCGCCTCTGATTCGCTCACATCAGGACCACATCAAACTGATCCGGGGCCTGAAAACTCTCGCTCTGCAGTCGAATGGGCGCGCTCGTCAACTCCTCCAACTCGGCCATACTCTGGGATTCCTCATCCAGCAGTCTCTCGACGACCTCCGGCCTGGCCAGTACCAGCAGCTCCTGGAAGTCGAACTGCGCATGCTGCCTCAGAATCTCCCTGAAAATCTCGTAGCACACCGTCTCCGGCGACTTGACGAATCCCCTGCCTTCACAACTTGGACAAGCCTGGCACAGGACGTGTTCCAGACTCTCACGGTTTCGCTTCCGAGTCATCTCCACCAGCCCGAGCGGTGAGACGTTCATGATTTGAGTCTTCGCATGATCCC
>Ga0224508_10005638_pt1 | contig 9998 bp, 10 predicted proteins | sample SF_Jan12_sed_USG_4_FD_170157 | JGI IMG/M metagenome (GOLD analysis project Ga0224508, IMG submission 170157) | Sediment microbial communities from San Francisco Bay, California, United States - SF_Jan12_sed_USGS_21 | ecosystem: Environmental > Aquatic > Marine > Sediment | place: USA: California... | reverse complement strand
ATTTCCGTCTGAGAGTGAAATCTTTCCTGTTGGTTTTAGCCCCTCAGGAAAATTTTCTGCTATTGGCATGATACGAATCTCTACTAGATGTTATTTAAAGCTAGACAGGCAGAAAAGGAATTTTTTCAATAGTTTGGGATCAACTACGAAGGTTTCCCCTACGTTCATAATGTTCAACGATCAATTTTGGGAATATGGATATTATCAAATATGATGTGTATAGAGGACCAAACCTTGGAGTATACATCAGTGTAAATGATAGTATGGTTTTGATTCCAATGGGTTTTGCACAATCAAAAGCTGAAAAGCTTGCTGAATATCTTGGTGTAGATTATCATTACACATCAATTGCAAACACCAGATTAATTGGAATATTATCTGTAATGAACAACAAGGGAGTCTTGCTTCCAAAAACTGCATATTCAAATGAATACGACTTTTTTAAAAAAGAAACTAATCTAGAAGTTGGTGTACTTGATTCTAAATTTACCGCACTTGGAAATTTAATCTGTGCAAATGACAAAGGTGCAGTTGTATCTCCTTTATTATCTGATGATGATTGTCAAACCATCAAGGATGTACTTGGAGTCAAGATGGTTCAGAAAAAGATTTCAGGATACAATCAGGTGGGTTCAGTTATGATAGCAAACAACTCTGGTGCTGCTATCCATCCAGAAGCTGATGAAGAAGATATGAAGACCTTTGCCAATGTTCTAGGCGTAAAAATAGAGCAGAGTTCAATTAATAACGGAATTCCTTATGTCTCATCAGGGATTCTGGCAAACAATAATGCCATAGTTGTAGGATCACTAACTACCGGTCCTGAGATAATGATGTTAACTAGGGCTTTTCTAAATTAAGAATAGAGTTTGGATCCTCGGTAAGCTTTTCAAGTGAGATGGTTCCCTCTGTTCCATTTAGCATGTCATGAAGTACTACATTTCCTTGGTCTAGTTCATGTGGTCCAACTATAATTGAGAATCTTGCATTACTTGCAATATCCATCTGCTTTTTGAGATTACGTCCTGCCAAGTCAATGTCAGTTGGAATGTTGTTTAGTCTTAGTAGTGATGTAATTGACATTGCAACCTTTTGCATCTCATCATTAATGTAAAGTACTGCAACTCTGTTTTGTTTTGATTGGGGAATTATTTTTTGTTCTTGCATTGTTAGAATTATTCTCTCTACTCCACCTGCAACACCTGTAGCTCCAATGTCTTCTCTTTTGAAGGCTTTAGTTAGGGAATCGTATCGTCCGCCACCTGCAAGTGCACCCAGTGTAGAATTTTTATCAAATACCTCAAAGACCATTCCTGAATAATAGTCCAGTCCCCTGACAATTCCAAAATTAATTCTTACATTTGATACCCCTCTGTTCTCTAATGAATCAAAGAGTAGTTTTAGCTCATCCCAGGAATCTAGCTGTGTTGTATCAAATGTCTTTTCTACTTGTGATATTGTTCCCTTTATTTGCGAGAACTCTAGAATCTTTTCTAGTTTTTTTATGTCATATCGGTCTTTGAACTCGTCAATTATTTCCTGCGTTGTCTTTTTCTGAATTTTGTCAATTGCCCTTAGAATGTCTCCTATTAGTTGTGAGTCTTGCGAGTCAAAGACTTTGTTGATATAAGACTCTACTAGACTTCTGTGGTTAATGTCAATTGTAATGTCCTTGAGTAATAGTGAATCAAACAATCTTGAAGTTAATTCAATTATTTCTGCTTCTGATTCAAGGTTTGGCTTGCCATAAATCTCGACATCCCACTGGTGAAAGTAGCGGTATCTGCCCTTTTGAGGCTCGTCATATCGAAATACTCCACCAAAACTTGAGATCTTTGCTGGCAGTTTCATTGACTTTTGGGATGCGACATATCTTGTCAGGCCAACTGTAAAGTCAAATCTTAGTGCTACTTCTCTGTCTGCTTTGTCTTTGAAATAGTAGATTTCGTCTTTGATTGCAGGGCCTGACTTTGTCTCTAATACTGATAGTAACTCAATTGGTGATGGATCCATAAATGAAAAGCCATACAAGTTTGATAGTTGTTTAAAGTGATACCTGATGTGCTCGATGTTTGCATTTTCTTTTTCCTCAAAGTCTTTCATTCCGCGTGGTAATTCCATGATGACTTTTCAAATGGTTGTGATTTAGATATTTCTGTGATAACTATGCCAAACTACGCAGTTTATGAAAATGGATTGATTTGATGTTAACCTGGGGTCAGCTTTGATTCCTCAGCAAAGGCAGAGCCTAGAACTAATGTTCCAACTAGAACAGGAAAAATCAAGAAAATTTTGTTATTCATTCTATTTTTTCAATCATTGGTAATTGCCAGCTCTTATCATAGTAAGATTCAGTTGGAGAATAGAAACGGAATATTACGAAAAATCCATCTCCTTCGTTAGTTTTTACCCAATTATTTTCAAATCCTTCTGGTGCTTCTGGCCCCATATACACATCATAAGAGCCATCATCATTTTGCATCAAGTTATGAGAATCAAGTGATCTAATTGCAGGTAATGGTTGTAGGCCATTATTTACCATAGAACGTGTTTCATCATCATAAAGAACTAAAGACCAAAAGTTTTCAGCAGGAATATTTGCAGGAATGTTCAAGTGATATGTGTTTGAACCCTTAAGGAAACTATCATCAGCATCTCTATAATTCACTAAATATTTTGAGCCCTTTCCTACAAGTTCAAGTACCATTGCATCAGCAGTAGTAATTGCCTGATACATGAAAGACATTCTTGGTTCTATCATGGTATATCCCCTTTCACCCATAAATTGTGGATTTTTAGTCATAAATGGCAATTCCCAATTCTTGTCAGGATAGAAAATGAATGGTTCTTTGACAGGAGAATCATATGCAATATTTCTTGCCATCAAATCTGCTACAACTGCAGCTTTATCCAGAATCTTTTTAGAGTGATCATCAGGTTCAAATGATTCTCCAGGTACTATTCCTATTGTTTTCATCAATCCGATTAGATTTCTGTCTTCAGGTCTTACGACAGTCTCTTTAGAATAAACTTCATGTAGGAATTCCCAAAAACCATCAGTTGTAGGATGTGACAGCTTTAGTGATTCTCCAGCAACATCAATGAATTTTGCTTTGGGGGGATTATCGATTTCAGACAAATTAAAGGCATTGAGATTTAAAATTAGTTCTTCACCAGCTGCCTTGTCTGGAGAATTAACAAATGCACGGCCGATAAAGAAAAATTGCATTGTATCAGACTGAATTACAAAATGATTTTCAGAAATTTCTCCATCAATATCTTCAAAATCAGGAGTTTCGACGGATGTGTTTATGTCAAAACTTTCAGGGATTTCTCCATCATAGTTTGGAGGAAGAACCAAAAAGAAGGCATCATTTCCCTCATTAGGCCCTACAATTCCAAAATCAACTATCTGTTGTTGGTAAATGTTGTCCATATGGCCTTGAAGATTACCTGCTGGAACGTTTACCACAACTGGACCATTAGAAAGATCTTGTAATGAGAGAAAGTACAACACAGAAGTATTTCCAGTCAAAAGCTCAATGTCAGAGTTCATAAAATCAGACCAATAAAGAATATCACCAGCAGTAGCACCTACTTTGTCTTGTTCATAGAAAATTCCTGCACCGCCAACTGCAGGAAGTGCCATATGATAAACGTGAACTGCACGTTGGAAAAACAATTCATCACTAAGAAGTTGGTCTGATTCTGGTGTTAGGTAATCATGGTCTATGGTAATGGTTCCGCTTCTAGTTTCAATTTTTTGGACACCTAATGGTAATTCCTCCATTGACTCTTCCATGGGGATGTCTTCAAGTAATGTGCCCCATCCTCGCTCTACAAGTTTATCCGCAGTAGACGGTGTCACACATGCTATTTTGCCTCTAGAATTTTCAATCCATACTTTGTCGATGCAGATTTGAGCATGCTCAGAAGTTGCGTCGGCATTTGAGAAAGTGTTCATAGTCAAAGAAGAAGTAAAAAGCGGAATCATTGCTAAAAGCAATACGATTTTTTTTGATTTTCATTGCGTTAAATTTAGACAATAGACAAAAGGGGTTGCCAGATAATTTAAGTGATCATAATAGAAAAATCTAGAACTAACTAATTTCATCTGCTTAATTTGTCAAGAATTTCTTTTAGGATTTTGGTCTGCTCTTTTAAAAATAGACGACTGTGAGGTTCTAGTCGGGAAAGAAACCTCCAGCCTGTCTACTTTCTGTTTTTGGTTTTGAGAGTTTTACATAAAAGCAATGCGTAGAAATTGTCAGTAGTTTGCTGATCTGGTTAATCTCATTAAGAGATCATATCTTCAACCACTGTTTTGAACGTACCATATGGTTGAGCACCTATTATGGTTTCACCAGTGCCATCTGGAGCAATTATAATAAATGATGGAGTCGATGTTACTCCGGCATCTGTTGCAATTTTTTTGTTGTCATTTACTCGCTGTTCATATTTTTTAGAATCAAGGCATTCATTAAACAAATCAGCATCAATACCAGTCATTTTTGGAATCAATAACTTTAGATTCTCTGCGCTTGCCCAGCCGTCATTTTCATGCCCCTGATTTGCGTATGCAAAATCATGATATCTCCAATAGAGTCCTTGGTCTGCAGCGCAGTAACTTCCAGCATGAATTGTGGCAGAGTCAGGTCCAATAATTGGAAAGTCAACATAGATCAGACTTGCCTTACTAGTTTCAATTAGATTTCGTTCAATCACAGGTTTGGTGTTTTCATTCCATCGTTTGCAAAAGGGGCACTGATAGTCACCAAACTCTACAATGGTCACTGGCGCAGATGGATCTCCAAGAACTGGAGAGCCTTGTCGTGTGTCTAGCGATAGTTTAGTAGAATTTGGGTCAGGTGCCTTGATAGAATCAGGATCCAGCGAAGCTGCGTATATCCCTGCAGCAATTACGACACCAATTACGCCAATTATGATATACTTGATTTTTGGGTTTCCCGAAGGCCTTGTTTTTTTGCTTCGTTTTCCCATATTCGTCGATTTATTATTAACAATTAAAGAATTTATCCAAAATGACTGGATTTTCTGTTGCTCATACGTAATCTAACTAGTAATTTTACGATCATGACAGGAGTCATGCCAATTTATCTAATAGTAGAAATGAATAGTATGATCTAAATACTATCATATCATACTAATTTTAATTGGAACTTTCACCAAGTAACTAATCGTTGTTGGTCTTAAGATCCAATTCTAAATTTAATTTTTTAGAAATCGAATCGTTCCACAGGAATTCAATTAAGTTAAAAATACTTATCAATAATTCATAATCAATGGATTACAAACTTGGGATTTTTATTGTTCTGGGAGTATTGTTAGCTGCTGCAATTATTTCGACTACCATTAATCATTATAAAAAAATAAAATCTAATCAAGAAACCTGTATTGCATGCAGAGGCATGGGTTTTATGATGACTTATACAAGTCGTCCTATTCCGCCATGTAAACGATGTAACGGTACTAGATACGTGAATAAACCAAAGAATACTTGAAAATAATACTTGTTTGGAGATAATTCAGATACATTTAGGCATTTGATGAAAAAATTGTCAATGTAAGAATTACAATAATTACTCCTATTGGAATAGGAATTAATTTCAAAAGTTTAGTTTTCATTTTTTCAATCTAAAAGTTTAGAGACGATGTTACTTTTCATGAATTCAATGTTTTTCCCAACTACTTCATACTCGAATCCGTCTTTGGCAAATTTAATATGATATTTGTTGAATTTGTCATTGATTTCCGGCCATGTTGACTTTGTGTCATGAACTGCAAAAATCACACCATCAATAGTTTCGAGTGTCTCATAGGAGTGATGACCACGTAATGTGTCACAATTACATTTTGTAATGTTAATTTCAATGGATTGAGAGATTGGTGCAAATTCTGAATACACTACTGTAAAACCATAATCATTTGGTTTAATCTCGGCCAGAGTCATGCCTGCAAACTTTATTGGGATTTCCGGATAGTCTGGGAATGATTTTTCAAATGAATCAATGTAAAACTGCGAACCGCGTAAAATATCTTCATGAGTGATTTCTTTTCCGTAACCAATGACGCCATTTTCATTCTTGGTAAAAGATGGAGGCTCTATGTACAAGAATCCATCTTCATCACTTGACAAGTCAAGATGTGGGAGTGCAGTCATTGGGTTTGACATATGAATTGCCCCCAAAGTCATTGCACCGTCAACTAATCGATACATGCCGCCTTGACATGGATTCTCAATTCTCTGCCTTCCGTTATCTGACCAGTATTTTACAATACATGAGTCATCTAGTGATTTTGCACTGTATGCCCGAAATGCTGAAGCATTATTTTCATCACCTCCCATCCACTCAGGAAGTCGAATGAGCATGAACAACTTGTAGCTATCCTGTTTTTCAGAATCCTTAATGTTTGGATAGTAGAAGAGATCCATGCTGTTTGGTTTCATAGTCTTAATCTGAGAGAAATCAATGCTATGAGAATTGTCTTTTGTGGAATTGGTAATAATTGGAATAAGACAAGTATCACCGATTCGCTTTCCACTACTGTCGTGGCACAATCTGTCAAGATTTATAGAATCAAGAGTAATCACTGCAAATATGGCCAGCACTATAATTATTGGAACAATAAAAAAAATCTTCAATTACTCAAGCTGATTTTGAGAAGCTCATAAATTCTTCTATCCAAAGTTTTAATCATTTTTGGATAAACTAGCCTTAAATTTACTAGATTATACATTACTTTCATATCATGACTCAGGAAAAAAACTTCCCTGATTGGGATTCATTCTACAAAGAAACTAATGTAGAAGAGATGCCATGGTACGAAAAAAATCTTGATTCTGATTTAAAAGATCAAATAAATTTCATGAATCTTACAAGTGGAAAATTTTTAGATCTTGGTACAGGACCTGGAACACAAGCAATACAGTTAGATAAATTAGGTTTTGAAGCTACTGGAGCAGACATATCAAAGAATGCAATAAGTAAAGCCCAACAACTTTCAAGCAATGTTAATTTTGTTGTTGATGATATTTTGAATTCTTCATTTCCGGATAATTCATTTGATTTTATTTTAGACAGAGGATGTTTTCATGTGTTTGAGCCCTCATTAAGAAAAGATTATCTAAATCAGCTAAAGAGAATTCTAAAAGATGACGGCATATTATTTTTGAAAGTTATGAGTATAGAAGAGAAAGGTTTACCAGGAGATGGGGGACCGTACAAATTTTCTAAACAAGACGTTTCAGATATTTTTGAAAAAGACTTTGAAATAGTACAAATCAAACCAACTGTTTACTATGGAACACTTGAAGAATTGCCTAAGGCACTATTTGCAGTCATTAAACAAAAGAATTAACCCTTAGAGAATCAAATCAATTTTTTTAATATGCTAAATGCCGTACTATGTTTTTCAGGAGTAATCCACAATCTTTTGTAAATTTTAAAATCAGTTTCCAACACGATTGCTTTTTTCTTTGCAGGTCTTTCAGCATCAAAATGAAACCAATCTCTAAAATTATTAGAGCCTGAAATTCTTAATCTGCCTGTGAACAATCCCATATTTTTCTCTGAAATTTTTCTAACATGAGATAGTTTGACGTCTTTTTTACCCCAAGGCAAAACCCAAGACTTGAATCGAATTTTATCTTCAAAAATTTGGATATGTTTGTCATTATATAGAGATGATTTCGACATAATTTGTTACAGATCACTCTAAACTAATAGATCTTTTCAATGAGTTCAATTAATCAAAACAATTCTGATTTTGAAGGTATTTCGATAAATCATCATTTTTACTATTTGCTGATATCCACACTTGTCCTGAGTTGTCCTTGCATTGAAATTCAAATTCCTTAGGAATTCCGCATTGATCAATAACCACTTTTAGATTTGCACTTGATCCTCTATCATCATATGACCCATAGTTAGAAAAAGAATATTCTACTGTACCATAGCCCCATTCAAGGGAACGAGAACTACTACTACTGACTGAGTTTTTATCGTATTTATCAAGAAATTTCTGGGTTATCTTGTGTTCTGTGACCTCATCAATATTTCCTAAACTTAGTTTTTTTGTAAGTTACACCCATATACAATCTCGCTGAATATCAGTGGTGCTGCACCTGATCCGAGTAAGATTATGGCAACAAAAGACAAGACTCCAGTTACAACCCATTTTGTTTTCATTTTCTAATCCATATCAAAATCAATTCCAATAATAATCAAAAACCTAGTTTTCATTTAGCTCCGCATTTTTTGCAGTTGTAATATCCAATGTCTGAAGTATATTCACCTGGCTCTTCGATTCTTTCCTCCGAAACAAACTCAAATTCTTCTGAACCGCAGACGTTGCATTTTCTTACATTATATTCAGTGTCTTCAAACTCTTTTTTCTTTTTTAGATATGCTTCTTTTGAAATTTTTTCTTCAATGTATTTTTTTTCTAAAATTCTTAATGCCTCATCATTTTGACTTCGTTCTTTTTCATCAATCGGATCTACGCGTCTGTAATTTAGTAGAGAATTTTTTCCTATAGATGTACGTTTTTTTGCATACCAAAATATCATTCCAACAAATATAATTCCTAAGACCAACCCATATGGAAAGGGGAGTATCATCTGAAACCCAAGAAAGATAACTATAGAGACTATAACAGAAGAGATTAAAGTTTTCATTCCTATTCTCCTGTTTGATAAGTCATGCAGTGATAGTTTTGCAAATAGCCCAAAATGTCTTCTTCTGCTATTTCATGCTGAAACTTGCCATCAAAGTGACAGAATAATTTCTTGTGAGTTATCTCAAGGTTCTCGTCATAATACAAACTCATTCTAACAAAATTATCATTATTTCCTGAAGAATAATTTACTCTATCATATTGTACGTATTGGTTGACATCATCATATCTGTCATGAAAGGTCTTGACTACTGACTCATCTTTGTAACGCTCAAGTAGTACATCTTCGTTGTTATCATCAAATAATTTTGCCCATCCTCTCTCGATGAGTTTCTCCAGGGTTTCTTCTGAAACACATGCTACCATCATTTTGTTGTATTTGTATGCAGGATGTTTACCGTCATTGCATTTTACATCAACTAGTGCCACACCTGTATCTATCTGCTTTAGTGGAGCAGGAATGTTCTCTTTTTTGCTTTTTGATATACTTAGTGTTGCAACATATTGCTCAGAGATATCCTTGGTACTTGTGGGATATGGTTTAATTCCTAAAAGTTTGATTTCATATGGATCAAAATATGCAGCCATAACTTTACCTGTGGTAAATGTAATTGCTTGATTTTCTGTGTCATCATAAATGAGAAATGTAAGCGATGCCTGTCCTTCCCAGACACACAGGACATCAGATGGACATCTTGAATCCTCAATATCTGCAAATTCCATCCTGAGACTGTCAAACTCAACTGTTTGATGCAGATTTATCACAAAAGACTCTCCACTGACTAGCATTTCTTCGGAGCTGAGACTAGAAGTCTGCGAAATATTAGGCTCATCAGTCAATGCAAAGGCAGATCCAGTAAATCCAATAAAAATTATCAGCAAAACAAAATACTTCATTATTTCATTAAACGAGGCATGAGAAGTTCATAAAGAATTCTAATCTTTTGCAAGGAAAATAGGTTCGGGTTTTTCAAAAATCCCCATAAATAAAATGGTGAAAAAAGTTAGTCCTCGTAAAAAATCCAGGACAGTCCTCGAACTTCTTCCCATGTTTGGTTTGTTTTGTTTTGATTAATCTGATTAGACATTGTATTGTATTTACAAAATTTGCATAAAAGGGAAACGAATGATTTGTTCATACAAATCATCAGTGGATTTGTAGTATAGAGTCATGGAGAAAAGATAATTTGAAAGGATGGGCCAAAGTATGCCCATCCCCTGGACGGTCATGGTCGGTTAAACGGTTAGATGACTCCTACCCGCTGTAATATAATTAGAATTCACAAGTTTACTTAAAAGAG
>Ga0224508_10005637_pt1 | contig 10000 bp, 7 predicted proteins | sample SF_Jan12_sed_USG_4_FD_170157 | JGI IMG/M metagenome (GOLD analysis project Ga0224508, IMG submission 170157) | Sediment microbial communities from San Francisco Bay, California, United States - SF_Jan12_sed_USGS_21 | ecosystem: Environmental > Aquatic > Marine > Sediment | place: USA: California... | reverse complement strand
TAAGGCGGAATTCCCAGAACTTGGTGCGGAGCTAGAACGCCGTATCGGGCGACAGTTGCCCTCCGATTGGGAAGGCGTATCGAGAAATCTTATTCAAGAGGTGGATCAGCGTGCCGATTCCATTGCAACGCGCAAGGCATCTCAGATTTGTTTGAACGCATTCGGTCCCGTGTTGCCGGAGTTGCTCGGTGGGTCGGCCGATCTGACCGGCTCGAATCTCACCATGTGGTCAGGATCCAAGCCCATTACCAGGCAAGATCCCAGCGGTAGCTACATTTATTATGGTGTGCGCGAATTTGCCATGTCCGCGGTGATGAACGGCATCGCTTTGCACGGTGGCTTTATTCCTTACGGTGGCACCTTCTTAGTGTTCTCAGATTACGCACGCAGTGCTGTGCGTATGGCGGCGCTAATGAGAATGCCAACGATCTTCATTTACAGCCATGACTCCATTGGACTTGGCGAGGACGGGCCTACTCATCAGGCGGTCGAACAAGCGGCAACATTGCGCTTGATCCCGCAGACGTCAGTGTGGCGACCTTGCGATACAGTAGAGACCGCGGCGGCCTGGAGGCTTGCCATAGAACGTCGTGATGGACCCACCTGCCTACTGCTGACCCGTCAAGGTGTACCCCATCAGACGCGCGCACCTGAGCAGATCGAGAATATTGAACGCGGCGGGTATGTGCTTTCGGATTGCGATGCGACGCCCGATGCGATCATTATCGCGACAGGTTCGGAGGTCGGTTTGGCGGTGGCCGCGGCGCAACAGCTTAACGCATCGGGACACCGTGTCAGAGTGGTGTCTATGCCCTGCACCGACAAGTTCGATGCGCAACCGACCGATTATCAAGAATCTGTATTACCTACCGCGGTGTCAGCGCGGATCGCTGTGGAGGCAGGAAGAAGCGACTATTGGCGCAAGTATGTCGGGTTACAGGGCGAGGTGGTGGGGCTGGATAGGTTTGGCGAGTCTGCCCCTGCTGCAGACGTGTTTAGGTATTTTGGATTCACTCCAGATCGGGTCGTGAGTGCGGTATTGAAAGCGTTGCATGCCACCTGACTTCCCGATCACCGGTGAGCGGAAGCAATCGCATCGGGCTGATAGAATCTATTGGTTATTTTGTCGCGCGAAAACCCCTGGGGGCTAGCAATGGTGCGTCGCTATCGCCACACTAAACGCGTTTGGTGAATTGCGCATTCTTGCCTCTGGCCGCGGGGTGCGTTAACTACGAGGAGGAATATGAATGACTATTAGCGTTGCAATTAACGGGTTCGGTCGTATTGGCCGCAACATTTTTCGGGCTTTGTACGAGGCGGGGCGTACTGACGAGATTCGCATTGTCGCCATCAACGATCTGGGGGATCCGCAGACCAACGCGCACCTGCTTAAGTACGACACCGTTCATGGCCCATTCGGCCGCGCGGTCGCTGTGGAAGGAGAGGATCTGGTCGTGAATGGCGACAGAGTGCGGGTATTGGCGCAGCGCGATCCAGGGACGCTGCCTTGGGGTGAGCTCGGTGTCGATGTTGTGCATGAGTGCACCGGGCTGTTTACCAGCAAGGAGAAGGCGGCGGCGCATATTATCGCCGGCGCAAAAAAGGTGATCATCTCCGCGCCGGGCGGCAAGGATGTGGATGCGACTATTGTGTACGGGGTTAATGACAATACCTTGGAGTCATCCGACACCGTTATCTCCAATGCGTCCTGTACTACCAACTGCTTGGCCCCGTTAGCTAAGGCGTTGCACGACGGCATCGGGATCAAAAGCGGGTTGATGACAACTATCCATTCGTATACCAACGATCAGGTGTTATCCGATGTTTACCATTCGGATCTGCGACGAGCTCGCTCTGCGACACAGTCTATGATCCCTACTAAGACCGGCGCTGCTGCCGCGGTGGGGCTGGTGCTGCCGGAACTCAATGGCAAGCTCGATGGTTTTGCCGTGCGTGTGCCAACTATCAATGTGTCGTTGGTGGACCTAACTTTCGAGGCGACTCGTAAGACCTCAGTGGACGAAGTTCATGCGGTGGTAAAGGCCGCATCCGAAGGCAGTATGAAGGGCATTCTGGCATTTGAGGACCAGCCCCTCGTTTCCATTGATTTCAATCACACCTCAGTTTCATCCACCTATGATGCCTATATGACACGAGTGACCAACGACACTTTGGTCAAAGTGTGTTCGTGGTATGACAACGAATGGGGATTCTCTAATCGTATGTTGGATACTACGGTAGCGTTAATGCAAGCGAAGTAAGTCCCGCAACTAGAGTTAGCTGCGCCATTCTTTATATACACAGCAGCAAATTTGGCTGGCCGCATATGTCGATCATCAGCATGAACTCGTTGGAGCTGGCGGGAAAGCGCGTCTTGATCCGTGAGGACCTTAACGTACCCATAGAGAACGGCAAGGTGACCAGCGACAAGCGGATTCGCGCAGCGTTGCCCGCCATAGATCGAGCCGCGAGTGCCGGTGCGCGAGTAATGGTGATGTCCCATCTGGGCCGCCCCGAGGAGGGAGTCTACGACCATAACTTGAGCTTAGCGCCAGTCGCCAGTCGACTGTCTGAGCTGCTGGGAAAAGAAGTGAGGTTGATCAAACAATGGTTGGACGGTGTTGGCATGGAACCCGGCGATGTGGTGCTGTGTGAGAACGTGCGTTTTAACATAGGCGAGAAGAACAATGATGCCGCTCTTGCCCGAAAGATGGCTGCATTATGCGACGTCTATGTGATGGATGCCTTTGGTACAGCGCACCGCGCCCAGGCATCAACCCACGGCGTCGCCAAATACGCCGACGTTGCCTGTGCCGGGCCATTGCTTGAACGAGAACTGGATGCATTGTCCCAAGCCTTGGAGTACACAGTTGAGCCTATGCTGGCCATTGTCGGCGGATCTAAAGTGTCCACCAAGTTGATGGTGCTGGAAAACTTGTGTGACCGGGTGGATCAACTGATAGTGGGTGGCGGAATCGCAAACACATTTATAGCGGCGGCAGGTTATCAGGTGGGAAAGTCACTGTATGAGACCGATCTTATGGATGAGGCTAAGCGTTTGATTGAACGTAGCAAACAGCGCGGCGGTGAAATACCCATTCCAGCTGACGTCGTCACGGCGACAGAATTCTCTGTCGATGCCGCGGCCACGCTAAAACAAGTCGATCAGGTGACGCAGCGGGATATGATTTTAGATGTTGGCCCACAGACATCAACCCGTTTCAGCAAACTCATTTCGGCAGCCGGGACTATTGTTTGGAACGGTCCAGTCGGAGTGTTCGAATTCGAGCAATTTGCCAAAGGCACTGAGGCACTTGCCAAGGCTATTGCTGATAGTGATGCTTTTTCGATTGCCGGTGGTGGAGACACCTTGGCGGCGATCGAAAAGTTTGGTGTCGCTGATAAGATTTCATACATCTCTACAGGCGGCGGTGCGTTTTTGGAGTTGTTGGAGGGTAAGACCCTGCCCGCGGTGGCTATGCTTGAGGCGCGAGGGATCTAGTACAAATGGTGAATCTATTCCGGTCGAGGTGTGTGTGCACACCATAGTTAAATTATTTTTTTAGGAGGCCCGTGTCCATGCTTCGACGCACTAAGATTGTCGCAACTTTGGGACCTTCTACCGACAATCCAGAGACGCTAAAGGGAATCATTGATGCTGGACTCGACGTTGCGCGCATCAACTTTTCTCATGGCGTTGCCGAGGATCATCGGGGCAGGGCCCGACTGTTGCGCAAATGTGCCGCCGAGGTCGGAAGACAAGTGGGACTGCTGGCGGATCTGCAGGGCCCAAAGATTCGCATCGAGGAATTCGAGTCAGGGCAAATTACTTTGCAGGAAGGCGCGAAGTTTACGTTGAGCGCCCGGCTGGGAGCGACCGAGGGAAACGAACACCAGGTCGGGATCACCTACAAGGAGTTGCCTAGGGATGTGGCTATTGGCGATACCTTGTTACTCGACGATGGCAACATCGTGTTGCACGTATCGCGCGTTACCGACAGCCAAGTTGAAACGCTGGTTGAAACCGGTGGAGTGATCTCCAATTACAAGGGAATCAACCGACTTGGTGGTGGCTTATCGGCCTCTGCATTGACAGAGAAAGATCACGCCGACGTGCGTCTGGCGGCTGAAATGGAAGTGGACTATTTGGCGGTGTCGTTCCCGCGCAATGCGGTGGATTTACATGTCGCACGGGAGCTGTATCGAGCCGCGGGAGGTAAGGGGGGTATCTGCGCCAAGATCGAGCGCACCGAGGCGATTCAGGAACTGGATGAGATCATCAAAGCGGCAGATTGTGTGATGATTGCCAGGGGGGATCTTGGGGTGGAGTTGGGTGATGCTGAACTGCCCGGGATACAAAAACGCATCATCAGTAGTTCGCGTGCATTGAACTGCGTGGTGATTACCGCCACCCAGATGATGCAGTCCATGGTTGAAAGTCCGCAGCCGACCCGTGCTGAGGTGTTAGATGTGGCAAATTCGGTGATGGACGGCACTGACGCGGTAATGCTCTCGGCGGAAACCGCCATTGGCAGGCACCCTGTCAAAGTGGTAGAGGCGATGGATCGAATCTGCCGAGGTGCTGAACGTCACCATAGCACCTTGGTATCCAGACACCGTCTGGAATCAAAGTTCGAGAATACCGAAGAAGCGATCGCGATGGCCTCCATGTACACCGCCAATCACTTTAATGTAGCCGCTATACTGGCGTTGACCGAGTCTGGAGCTACCGCAAAGTGGATGTCGCGCATTAGTAGTGGTATTCCTATCTACGCGATGACCCGCCACGTAGCGACGCAGCGTCGAGTCACTTTGTACCGTGGTGTCTATCCCATAAATTTCGATGTCGACTCAGAGGATGAAGCGCCCGTTGACGAGGAAATTGTAAGAGAATTGTTGCGCCGGGGTGCGGTGCGCGGTGGCGACCGAATTGTTATCACCAAGGGTGATCTGACAGGTGTTTCGGGGGGTACGAACGTAATGAAAATCGTGCGCGCTGTATAATCAAATACATCGATCCCGCCACGACGGAGATCTAGATCATGACCACAACGACTATTGGGAGTTCTATATGTTAGTGCAACAGCTTAGAGACACAGCCAAGGCGATGGTGCCGCCCGGCAAGGGAATAATCGCAATGGATGAGAGCACGCCGACTTGTGACAAACGGTTCCAGGGCGTGGGTATCGAATCCACTGAGCCCGCGCGGCGGGATTATCGCGACATGTTGATTACCACACCAGGTCTGTCAGACTACATCGCCGGCGCCATTCTTTTTGACGAGACCATCCGCCAGAAACTTGGCGATGGTACGCCGTTTCCCAAATACATGGTGAACCACGGTATCCTACCGGGGATTAAAGTCGATAAGGGGGCAAAAGACCTTGCAGGACACCCCAATGAAAAAGTGACAGAGGGGTTAGACGGATTGCGGGAGCGGCTTGAGGAATACGTTGGTATGGGTGCGCGATTTACAAAATGGCGCGCGGTGATCACCATTGGTGCGGGCATCCCGTCACCGGCGTGTATTGAGGCGAACGCTCACGCATTGGCGCGCTATGCAGCGCTTGTGCAAGAAGCGGGTTTAGTACCCATCGTTGAACCGGAAGTGCTAATAAATGGGGATCACAGCATTGCGCGGTGTCGCGAGGTCACGGATGAGACTTTGCAGGTGGTATTTGACCAACTATACAAACAAGGTGTGTTGTTGCAAGGTATGGTGTTGAAGCCAAGCATGGTGATTTCTGGTCTGGAGGCGCAAGGGCGCGCCGGTATACAGGAAGTCGCAGAACAGACCGTGAGTTGTCTGTTGAATCACGTGCCGGCAGCAGTGGCGGGCGTTGCGTTTCTATCTGGGGGGCAGACTAATGAAGAGGCGACTGCACACCTTAACGCTATGAACACCATGGGTGAGAATCTACCTTGGCCTCTTACTTTTTCGTATGCGCGTGCTTTGCAAGAGCGACCACTCGCTACATGGAAGGGCGAGTCTGCAAATGTGACTGCTGCCCAAAAGGCGCTCCACCATCGTGCCAAGCTAAATGGTGCGGCATCCCAAGGTAAGTACGCCGTGGCGATGGAGCAGGAGGCGGCATAGCACTATGTCGTTACATATCGTGGAAGGTTAACCACAACCTCATTTCCCGGAGTGGGATCTCGTGGCACGTTAAGCGATAGCAGTAGAGATAATCCTGCCATTACCGCGCCAGAGAGAAACACCGCGGGCGGCGAGACTAGCCAGAGCAAGCCAAACGCGGCGGGTAAACACACCGCCGCGATGTGATTGATGGTGAAGCCGACCCCTGCGCTAGACGCAATGTCCGCAGGGTCCGCAATCTTTTGGAAATATGTCTTGATCGCAATGGCCAGCGCGAAAAATAAATGGTCAATGACATAAAGGGTGGCCGCGAATCCCGCATGGTTTACGAACGCATAGGCGGCGAAGACGATTATCAAACCCGCATATTCGAAAACCAGAGCTCGTCGTTCACCTAGTCGCGCCACCAGCCTCCCGATCTTGGCAGCAAATATCACATTCGCCACTGAATTAATCAGAAACAACAATGTGATTGCGACCACGCTGAATTCAAACTTCTCCACCATCAAAAATCCAGCGAACACGATAAAGATTTGACGACGTGCACCGGACATAAACGTTAACGCATAGTAGAGCCAGTAACGCTTCTTCAGCACCAAATGTCGGTGTTGGCGTACCTTCTCGGGGAACCGTGGAAACGCAAGCCACACCAATAACGCGACGGCGCAAGTGACACCTCCCCCCAATAGATACACCGAACTGAAGTCGAGGCCGAATAGGTCAAAGGCGAGCCAGATGACACCGAAGGTCACGATTGAGGTAAATGACCCGACAGCGATGATGCGGCCGAGGGTTTCCGGCGCCCGCGCTTTTTCCACCCATTGAAGCGAAAGAGAAATCTGAACGGTTTCGTAGTAGTGGTAACCGATCGACATCAATACGGTGGTGCAATACAGACCGATGACCGTGGGATACCAGCCAGTGATGGCCGTGCCAATTCCTAGCAACGCAAGAGAAACATAGGCCAGCGTTTGTTCGCGAAACAGCAATAGCAGGAATACCACCGCAAACGCTAAGAATCCTGGAACCTCTCTTAGACTCTGCAGCACGCCAATCTCAGCGCCGCCAAACCCCACTTGCTCCACTGCAAAATTGTTGAGCAATGCTTGCCAGGTAGCGAAACTCAATGGCACGGCGCCGGCCATTAAGTACAGCAGTATGTCTGGACGCCTCCAGGTACCCAGCGCCCAGGTATTCGCGATGCGGCTTATCATCAGCGCGTTTTAGCTCAAATCTCGGATGCCTGTCTTGCTATAATTTGCCAATGAATGTCGAAAAATTGACACAACAAGCACGCACTCATCCAGGTCGACTAGGCGATCCGCGGCGTATGGTGGTGCCACTGGCCACCGACGCCGATGGTTCCCACCGGTTCCCCTGGCATCATCACGATCGCGCCCAGCTGATCTATGCAGCACGCGGAGTACTTAGCGTGCTTACGCACCAAGGGACTTGGGTCGTGCCCCCGCATCAAGCGGTATGGGTGCCGGCCACCATAGCCCATGAGGTTTATTCGGTGGGGCCTCTGTCTATGCGTTCCTTGTATGTTCATCCCGATGCCACTGCCGGTCTGCCTGCGAGCTGTTGTGTGGTAACGGTCACAGCACTTCTGCGCGAACTTATCCTGCATGCGTGCACCGTGCCTGCAAACTACCCTTTGCAAGGCACGGAGCAACGATTGATGACTTTGATCATCGATCAGCTTAGAGAGCTTGAAGCGGCACCACTGTATATACTGCGCCCGCAGGACTCACGTGCCCGAGTAGTGGCAGACACGTTGCTCGCAAATCCCGCAGATCGGCGCAGCCTTCAGCAGTGGGCCCGTGAGGTAGGTGCGAGCAGCCGAACACTGGCCCGGATATTCGTCAGGGAGACTAATATGACCTTTGGCAGCTGGCGACGTCGGCTTCGTTTGCTGGAGACGATTTCAAGGCTGAACGCGGGTCAGGCGGTCACTCGAGTCGCTTTGGATCTTGGCTATAGCAGTCCCAGTGCCTTTGTCGCGATGTTTAAACGTACCCTCGGGGTTTCTCCGGGGCGCTATCTCAGGGAAAGTAGAACTGGTTTCGAATAGTTATAATCGCCAGGGCACCAGCGGCGCTGGTTAACAGTCTGATCTGAGCTAGAATTGGGTGCCGGGCTCGATAAATTCGGTGTGTTCGGTATCACCGCTAACCATGGTCAGAAAAAATCGACTCTGAAGTATTGCTGCCCTACAAATTAGCACTTAAAACCCTGTGTCGAACGACAACAACAATAATCACACTGCCAACAATCCCCGAGTGGGGTTGTTTGTCACTTGCCTGGTGGATTTGCTACGACCAAGCGTCGGCTTTGCTTCGGTCAAACTCTTGGAACAAGCGGGGTGCCGCGTGGAAGTGCCAGCGTTGCAAACATGTTGCGGTCAACCTGCTTACAATAACGGTGATTGCGAGAATACCAGGGCGATCGCTAAACAGGTAATAGCGGCCTTTGATGAGTACGACTATGTTGTTGCGCCGTCAGGCTCCTGTTGCGGCATGTTGCGAAAGCACTATGTAGATCTTTTTCCTACCGATGCCGAATGGTTCGGTAAGGCACGCAGTTTCGCCCAGCGGTGCTTCGAATTGACCAGCTTTCTGACCGATGTGCTGGGCGTGGAGCGGTGCGAGGCGCAGTTTGCCAGTACGGCCACCTATCATGATTCCTGTTCCGGCCTGCGAGAGTTGGGCATTCGGCAACAACCGCGCAAGCTACTTAGCACAGTGCGTGACACGACTTTAACGGAGATGGACGAAAACGAGGTCTGTTGTGGCTTCGGTGGTACCTTTTGTGTCAAATACCCGCAGATTTCGGAGCGCATGGTGTCCGACAAGATAGCGAATATCAAGAAGACCGGTGCGGACACCGTTTTGGGAGGGGATTTGGGCTGCCTGCTCAATATCGCCGGTCGCTTGAAACGCATGGACGAGCCTTGCAAGGTATATCACGTTGCAGAGGTCTTGGCCGGGATGACTGATGTTCCGGCAATTGGCGAGCCAGAGGCAAGTTGATGAAGTCGACCGCCCACGCCTTTCGATCCCAGGCTACGGTCGCGCTAAAAGACCTTCAGTTGCAGCGAGCCATGGGCAGGGCAAAGGGCGGTTTTGTCGACAAGCGGCTTGCCGCAGTGACCGCGCTGCCACAGTTCGAAGCCATGCGCGCTGTCGCCCGCGAAATAAAAGAGCACGCGCTTACACATCTGGACTTCTATCTAGAGCGATTTGAGAGTCAGGTGGTGGCCAATGGCGGCGAGGTGCATTGGGCGCGCACGCCTCACGAGGCATGTCAAATTATTACTGATTTATGCGCTAACCTAGGAGCACGTCGAGTCCTCAAAGGAAAGTCTATGGTCGCCGAAGAGATGGCGTTGAATCAGGCGTTGGAGGCGATAGGCCTGGATGTGGTCGAGACCGATCTTGGCGAATACATCATCCAACTTGCCAAAGAACCCCCTAGCCACATCATCGCGCCAGCGGTGCACAAGACTCGTGACCAGATTACGGAGTTGTTTCTTGAGCATCATGCGAAACATGGTATTACCGAGCGGGTGACCGAAGTCGCGGACATTGTAAATCAGGCCCGCAAGGTGTTGCGCCAGGCGTTTCTTAACGCGGATGTCGGCATCACCGGTGCGAACTTTCTTGTCGCCGAAACCGGCTCCATCTTGCTTGTGACCAACGAAGGCAACGGTGATCTAACCAGCACGATGCCGAAGTCACATATCGTGACTGCGGGCATCGAAAAGATTGTGCCCAACCTCGAAGACGCCACAACCATCTTGCGCTTGCTAACGCGTAGCGCCACCGGTCAGGAGATATCGGTTTATTCCACTTTGTTCAGCGGCCCCAAGCGACCAACAGACCTGGATGGACCCGAGACGTT
>Ga0224508_10005636_pt1 | contig 10002 bp, 6 predicted proteins | sample SF_Jan12_sed_USG_4_FD_170157 | JGI IMG/M metagenome (GOLD analysis project Ga0224508, IMG submission 170157) | Sediment microbial communities from San Francisco Bay, California, United States - SF_Jan12_sed_USGS_21 | ecosystem: Environmental > Aquatic > Marine > Sediment | place: USA: California... | reverse complement strand
AAAGTACTTCTTTCCTTCTCTGGCGCGTACGGTCAGCGGTAATTTTATTCCCGCAGATGTGCTGATGCGTGACGAGTACTGCGCCGAGTGCCATGAGGACACGCACCGGCAATGGTCGCATTCCATGCACCGTTTTGCGTCGTTCAACAATCCGGCTTACCTTTTTTCGGTTAGAAATACCCGTGCATTTGCGATGGCACGCGACGGTAACGTCCGTGCGGCCCGTTTCTGTGCCGCCTGTCACGATCCGGTGCCATTTTTCAGCGGTGCATTTGATGATCCTGATTTTGACGATGTGGAGCATCCGACCGCTCATGCCGGGATTACGTGTACCTCGTGTCACGCGATTTCGCACATTAATTCACAACGCGGCAACGGCGACTACACGATAGAAGAACCGTTGCATTATCCGTTTATTGACAGTGACAGCAAAGCGTTGCAATGGGTGAATCGCTTCCTGGTCAAGTCAAAGCCGGAGTTTCATAAACGCAGTTTTCTCAAACCACTGCACAAAACCGCCGAATTCTGTGCCGGGTGTCACAAGGTACACTTGCCCGAGGAACTGAATGGATATAAATGGCTGCGTGGGCAAAACCATTACGATGCCTGGCTGCTTAGCGGCGTTTCCGGACACGGTGTGAGTAGCTTCTACTACCCGCCGACGCCGGAGAAACAATGTAACGGTTGCCATATGTCATTGCAGGTCTCGGATGATTTTGGGGCACGTTATCTCGATGATACCGACGAACTAAAAATTCACGATCATCAGTTTCCCAGCGCCAACACCGCGATCCCGTATCTACTTGGGATGCCGGACGAGGTAACCGATGCGCACCGTAGTTTTCTCAAGGGATCGCTGTGGGTTGATATCTTCGGTCTGCGCCGTGGCGGAACTATCGATGGCGAGCTCATCGCTCCGCTGCGACCAGTGGTGCCATCGGTGCAGCCGGGCGAGACATATTTACTGGAAGTAGTCGTGCGGACACTGACATTGGGTCATTTATTCACCCAGGGCACGGCAGATTCCAACGAAGTTTGGCTGGACGTGGAAATCAGGGATCGCGATCGCCAAATAAGCCGCAGCGGCGGGTTTAGCGACGCGGACAATACGGTTGACCCGGACGCGCACTTTGTAAATGCCTACGTAATCGATCGTGACGGCAATCGCATCGACCGGCGCAATGCCGAAGATATTTTTACCACGCTATACAACAACCAAATACCGCCCGGCGCTGCCGATGTCGTGCATTATCGGTTTACGGTGCCGGAAACGGCGTCAGGTACGCTGGAAGTTGGCGTTCGGCTGAAGTACCGAAAATTTGATACCACGTTCATGCGTCACTTCCAGGGTGATGAGTTTGATGGCAATGATTTACCCATTGTCGTTATTGCAGATGACGTTATATCGTTACCGGTTGCTTCCGAACCGGAAAACGTTGAACCGGCCGAAATGGATACATGGCAACGCTGGAACGATTACGGGATCGGGCTGTTGCGCAAGGGCGGTGCCGGGCAGTTGCGTCAGGCCGAAGTGGCATTCCGTGAAGTCGAAAGTCTGGGTCGGGCCGATGGCGCGGTCAATCTCGCTCGTGTCTACCTGCGCGAAGGCCGGCTGGACGATGCCGTCAAAGCACTGCGGCGTGCATCACGCGTGGAGTCGCCCGCGTATCCCTGGACGGTGATGTGGTTCACTTCATTGGTTAACAAGCAGAATGGGTATCTCGATGAGGCAATTGACGGGTTCAAGGCGTTGGTTGACACGCAGTTTACCGAAGCACAGGCGCGCGGTTTTGATTTCAGTCGCGACTACCGATTGTTGAATGAACTTGCCGACACTGTCTTCGAGCGCGCGAAACTGGAACGTGGCGATTCCGCTACCGCAAGACGCAATGCGATGATAGACGAGGCGCGCCAGTGGTATGAGGCCGCTCTCGCGGTCGATCCGGAGAATGTCACGGCACATTATGGCCTGGCCCAGGTTCACGCGGCGCTCGGCAACGACGATCAATCAGAATCGCATCGGCAGCTGCATGCAAAATACAAACCGGACGACAATGCCATGGATCGCGCCGTCGGACTGGCACGCCGGCGCGATCCGGCTGCCAATCGCGCCGCGGATGCTGTAGTCATCTACGATTTGATGCCGCTACCGGCCGATCAACGGGGTGCCGGTCGATGACAGCTCCGGAAAAAGACGACGCACAATTGGTAGAGCAGGACGATGCCGTAATTGGCCGGGCGTTCAGGCTTTCTCTATGGGCCATCGCGTTCATGGCTGTAATCGGGGCATTGCTGTGGTTTTTCCTCACCCGTGAGGAAGCGACCACCGACGTCGTCGACGCCGACGTGGCAGGTCCACAGACGATGACCGCCGAGCTGGCAACGGCTCCGCCCGAAGTGCGTTTTACTGATATTACCGCGAGCGCCGGGATAGCTTTTAGACACACCAATGGAGCCTATGGTGAGCGATTGTTGCCGGAAACCATGGGTAGTGGTGCGGCCTTTTTCGATTACGACAACGATGACGATCCTGACCTGTTACTGGTGAATGCAACTGAATGGCCGTGGCAGGGGGCGCCGCAGACAACGGCGGCGCTTTATCAAAATCGCGGTGACGGCAGCTTTGCAGACGTCACCAGCGGATCAGGTATCGATATCAGCCTCTACGGCATGGGCATCGCAGTTGCCGATTACGATGGCGATGGTTGGCGCGATATCTATTTGACTGCAGTTGGCGGTAACAAATTGCTGCACAACGAGGGCGGCGAACGCTTTGTCGACGCCACAGCTATCGCAGGTGTCGCCGGTGGCGCTGATGACTGGAGTACCGGCGCGGCATTTTTCGATTACGATCGAGACGGCGATCTGGATTTATTTGTTGCCAACTACGTCGTGTGGTCGCGGGAGATCGATTTCGAAGTCGATTACCGGCTGACCGGACTCGGGCGGGCCTACGGGCCGCCAACCAACTATGCCGGTACCAACTCGCGATTGTTCCAAAACAATGGCGACGGTAGCTTTAGTGATGTTACTGCCGCAGCCGGAATCGAGGTGAACAATCCTGCGACAGGCATGCCAATGGGCAAGGGTCTGGCGCTGTGTGTGTTGGATGCAGACGAGGATGGCTGGCTCGATGTGGTGGTTGCCAACGATACGGTGCAAAACTTTCTGTTTCGCAATCAGCAGGACGGGACGTTTAGCGAAACAGGCGCGAACTCCGGCGTAGCCTATGACAACAGCGGTAGTGCGACCGGCGCAATGGGTATTGATTCAGCCTGGTTTCACAATAATGACGATGTGGCAATTGCAATTGGAAATTTTTCTAACGAGATGACTTCCTTCTATGTCGCGCAAGAGGGCAATGGGCTGTTCACCGACGAAGCGATAGTCTCAGGCATAGGCCCCGCGAGCCGTCGTGCATTGAGTTTCGGGGTGTTCTTTTTCGACTACGATCTCGATGGTCGGCCCGACTTGCTGCAGACCAATGGTCATGTCGAAAATGAAATCAATACGGTTCAGCCCAGCCAGCGGTATGAACAGCCAACGCAATTATTCTGGAACTGTGGCCCGGAGTGCCCGCGAACGTTCATTCCGGTCGAGGATGCCGGCGATCTTCATTTGCCAGTGGTTGGCCGCGGTGCGGCTTACGCCGATATCGACGCCGATGGTGACCTGGATGTCGTCATCACGCAGACCGGTCGCGGTCCGTTGCTGTTGCGCAACGACCAGGCCACTGATAACCGCTGGGTGCGCTTGCTGCTCGATACAGTTGGCGGCAACGCCGACGCGATTGGTGCTGTAGTAGAGGTGGATGCCGGTGGCGTAACGCAGCGGCAACGCGTGACACCATCTCGCAGTTATCTGTCCCAGGTCGAACCGGTGCTTACATTCGGTCTCGGCCAGCACGATATCGACGAGATTCGTGTGATCTGGCCGGATGGCAGCGTTCTAACACTGGGCAGCCTGGCAGCCGGCCGGCAATATGTTATCAATCCCACCGGAATCGATCCGTTTCGCTAGATCTTGTAATAGAACAGTGTGCGACAAACCTGCCATGGCTCCCGGGCATGCTCCGATTCTGTAGTGCTCTTCGGATTTTTTCTGCAGCACGACACCGGCAATGGCGTACTGACGTCGTAGTACAATGGATTTTATGACTGCAACAACGAATTTTGTCGTTCCTTGTTTTAACGCCGAGGATACGCTACGTCAGTGTATCGAGGGTATTCAGGCCTGTACCGGAGAACTCGACCTGGTAGTCGTGGATAATGGGTCGACCGACCAGAGCATCCAGATAGCCCGGAGTACCGGGTGCGATGTAATCTCTGCGCCGCACGAGAACGTAGGTGGCGTACGCAATGTCGGGGCCGGGCGTGGCCAGGGAGATTTTATCGCCTTTATTGATTCAGATTGTGTGTTACCCACCAATTGGCTGGAAACCGGTCTCCCTTATTTTTCAGATAACAATGTGGCTATGGTAGGCGCGTATCACTACGTACCTTCCGAGAGGAATAACTGGGTCGAAGAGGCCTGGTCCTTTCACATGATTTCCGCGGCACAGCATGGGGAAGTCGATTGGCTGCCGACGCGTGCGCTGTTGGTCCGGCGATCAGCCTTCGAAGAAACAGGCGGTTTCGATCCGGCCCTGGTGTCCTGTGAAGACGCCGACCTTGGCTATCGTTTATCGAAGCGCTTCAAGATCATCGCCGTTCCCGAACTGGCTCCGGTGCACCTGGAGGATCCGCAGAGCCTGAGGGAGCTGTTTTTTAAAGAGAGATGGCGTGGCGCAAGCGGACTAAAGGTCGCTCTGCGAAATTTATCTCGCCTTTCGGAGATTCGCAGTTTGCTGGTCGCGGTGTATTACTTGCTATTCACTGCGCTACTGCCTGTGAGCCTGGCATGGGCGATAAGCAAGAGCCAGACTGGCATCCTGGTTGTCAATATCCTGTTGCTGTTGATCCCGGCTTTCCTGATCGCATCCATTACTTCGATCAGGAATGGATCGTTGCGGCGAATTCCAGCACTTTTTGCGGTCTTTTTAACCTATTTTTTTGCCAGGGCGTTGGCTTTGATATGGAGAAGTTAAAAGTTACGTTCCTGTACAGCGCTTCCGGCTTTGGAGGTATCGTTCGCAACCTGGGTTATATCGTCAACGGTCTCGATCGGCAAAAATTTGAAATCCATGTAATTCTACTTACTGACACGGAGGAACCCGGGTCAATCCTGTCGATTGAGAATCCTGCCGTTAGTTTCCAGAGTTTGCATACCGCAGGGCGCTTGGACTTCAAAACCATAAGAAGCCTGGCGAGCTATCTAAAATCGAATCAGATTGACGTGCTTAGTTGCCACGGATTCAAGGCGGATGTGTTTGGCTGGATCTTGCGTTTTTTGTTCCGTGTTCCGGTGCGGTTGCTGAGCATCGCGCACGGCTGGGTTACTCCCGGAGCAAAGTTGCAACTGTATTACGCCCTGGACAAAACAGTTATGCATTTCTTCGATAGAATCATATTTGTTTCCGAGCAACAGCTTATAAGAAACCGGTGGTGGTTTTTTCCTAAGAACAAAGTAGCTGTTGTCAATAATGCTATCGATTGTGACAAGTTTCTTGGTGCTTCCGATCAGCGTGACAGGGCCAGGCAAGATCACGGGTTCAAAGACGACCAGTTTGTTTTAGGGTTTGTCGGGCGTCTGAGTGCCGAAAAAAACGTTGCGGCACTCATACAGTCGCTGGATAGACTCACCCGAAAAGGCCATGACTTGAAGGCCTTGATTGTGGGAGATGGGCCTCAGCGCTCACTACTGCAATGTCTCGCAGCTGAGTTGGGGCTGGCAGACGCCGTCGTTTTTGCCGGTTACGTAGCTGACACTCTACCGCTGTACCAGGCAATGGATGCGTTTGTTAGCTGCTCCAGGAGGGAAGGGCTGCCGAATAGCTTACTGGAATCGCAGGCGGTGGGACTTCCTTGTGTAGTGAGTAATATCGGCGGTCATACTGATGTTGTTGTTGATGAGAAAACCGGGTTACTGTTCCGGCTCGACAATGATACTGAGTTAGACGAAAAAATTATCCAATTATTGGATAATCGCGAATTTCGCGAAAACCTGGGACAAGCTGGGCGAGAGCGAGTGAAAAGTCAGTTCAATCTTCGGCAGCGAATAGAGAAACTGGAGCGGCTTTATTGGCAGTTGGGCTCCGGGCGGGCCGAAACTTGAGTAGTCCCGCTGCAACAGTTGCCAGCGTGCTTGTCCGCAATCAGGGGGTGCCGGGCTACGGAGCAGGGAGTATTCAAATTGTACTCGGGTGACAGGTTATTACCGGACTTCCTGGGTATTGGCGTGCAGCGCGCCGGGACTACGTGGCTGCATCAATGTCTGCGGGAGCATCCACAAATATACATGCCGGAAGAGAAGGAGCTGGGCTTCTTTGATTCGTATCATGACAAGGGCCTGGACTGGTATTCGACTCATTTTGATGACGCCGCGCGGGACCAGATTCTGGGGGAAATTACGCCTACCTATTTGCACGAAGCCCGATTGGACGTCATCGTGAAAACTCTGCCGTGGGTGAAGCTGATTGTTGTATTGCGACATCCCGTGGATCGTGCGTACTCGGCTTATCGCTTGTTCTGGGAGAACTATCGCGGCAAGAACTTTGAAGAGGCGTTTGCTGACGGCCCTTATCTGCGCGATCTCAGTATGTACGCCGGGAAAATGCGCGAGGTGTTTGCGCAGTTTCCAGGAGAGAATGTTCATTGCCTTCTGTACGACGATATTCGGCAAAGACCGGTACAGGTATTGGCGGAGATTTTCCAGTTTCTCGGTGTCGATCGGGATTTTGTGCCAGATGCGGCAGAGACTACTTTTAACGCGGTTATTTTTCCACGTACACAGAACCTGCTGGAGAAAACCGGGCTCGGATTTCTTGTGGAGAAGTTCAGGGATACGACGGCCGGAACACAATTAAAAACTCTTGTCAGGCGCTTGTCTGCAGGCTCGCCAAAGTCGAAGGATTACGATCCAGAACTCCTGGCTATCTTCCGTGAGGATGTTCTTGCCACCCAGGAGTTGATAGGACGTGATCTGTCAGGGTGGCTGTCTTAGGCTAATGCGGGGCCAGGTAGTCTGCGAGATCCGGGTTATTCATGCGTTGCGCAATCATCGCGGGGGTATAGCCATACCTGTTCTCGGCACCGCGATCGGCGCCGTGGTCTAGCAACACATCGATTACGCCACGATGACCACTGATTGCGGCAACGTGCAAAGGAGTATCGCCGTCGTGATCTTTTGGCGACACGGCCGCGCCCTGGGTGATCAACCAGCGCGCGACATTGGCTTCGCCGTTGACTGCTGCGTAATGCAATGAGGTGTAGTGTCGACCATCTCGCGAGTCGACATTGACACCCGCGTCCAGTAGCACGGCAGCTGCCTCGGTGTGGCCGTTGCCGACAGCCATATGAATCGGTCGCGTTCGATCGTATATCCACAGGTCGGGACTGGATCCATGTGCAAGCAGGAAGGCGATGATCTCCGCATGTCCGCGTTCCGCCGCAATATGCACGGCGGTCGCGCCGGTGCGCGTTTTGGCGGCGATCGCGGCCCCTTTGTTCAGCAAGAACTCGACGTTCTCCAGGTCTCCGGCAAGTGCTGCAACATGCAGTGGCGTTCCCATGTCAGATTGATCATCCACATGCGCCCCCCTGGAAATCAGCCAGCGAGCGTATTCACCGTGTCCGGCCACCAGCGCACAATGCAGTGGCCGCATGCCATTCGAATCACGGGCAGCCAGTCTGGCGCCCGCGTTCAAAAGCAGCGTGGCGATTAGCTTGTTGCCGTTCCACGAAGCCAGATGTAGCGCAGTCTCATGCTCATTGTTGCGGCGATCGATCCGGCGCGACCGGGAAATTTCGCTTTTGACAGCCTCGATGTCACCTTGCCGGACCGCGTTGTGCAACGGACCGGCATGGATCGGAGTTGACACGATCAGGGTCGCAATTAGCAGCGACCAGGCGCGGGGCAGATTAATACTCAATACTGGATGCCTTTTCATGGTGCGGGGATGATCGGCCCAAGCCGGCATGGGGTCAAGCCTATCGGCACTGTTCATTGGGCCGCGCGTTGAAGGCAAGGTTCCCGGAATTGATGCCTGCCGTGACAATGATCGACAATGTGCATGCCAATGGGTAATAGCGACAAAATCAATGCGGCACTGGAGCAGGCCGATGCGTTACGCCGCGGCGGGAGTCACGGCGAGGCCCGGGCTATTCTGCTGGGTTTGTTGAACGCCGAGCCGCAGCATCCGTTGGTGCATTATCGTCTCGGCCAGATTGCCGCGAACCTCGGTGACCTCGAAGGTTGCCGAACCCATTTGCAGAGCGCCCATACCGCGGATCCAGGCAATATTGACTATGCGCTGCGGCTGGGAAACGTTTGCGAGCGATTGCGGGACTTGCAGGCTGCTATTGCGGCGTACCGGCAGGTACTGGCGGGCGATCCACGCAATGTTCCGGCGCTGATCCGCCTGGCCGATCTGGCGATCCTGCTGGGCGACAAAGAAACCGCCGTCGATGCCTGTCAGCGTGTTGTACTAATCCAGGGTCCGGTCGCGACCGCGCTGCGTGATCCGCGTCTGCCAGCGCCCGTTCGTGATACGTTGACGCGAATTCGTCTGACATTGCGTGAAAAGTACCAGCAATTGTTATCCCTGACACGGGAGTATCTGGCCGCGCGATATGCACCGGCAGAACTCACACGCATCGACAAGGCGCTGAGCGCAATCGGTGATACCCGAGCCCGGGGAGGGCATGCAAAACAAAAACCGGAGTTTCTTGCCTTTCCCGGTCTTGAGCCGACTGCCTGGTTCGAACGGGAGCAGTTTGCATGGGCAAGTCGTGCGGAGCATTCGTGGGAGACGATACGCGACGAATACCTGGCCCTGAACAGTGCCGGCCCGGATTTTCATCCGTATATCGTCGAGACTGTCGGCGAGGCACGGACACTACAGGGAACTGACTTCTCGACACTGGCGGGGAACCGTGACTGGAGTGCGTTTCATCTCAACAAGGCAGGTTGGCTGGAAGAGAATTGCGCCCAGTGTCCGCAAACAGCCGAGCTGATGAAGGAGTTGCCGCTGGCAGAGGCAAAAGGCTACATGCCGGAAGTGTTCTTTTCCAGGTTATCTCCCGGCACCGAGATCATCCCGCACTACGGGCAGACAAATGTTCGTTTGACAGTACATCTGGGACTCATTATTCCGCCGAATTGCGGTATCCGGGTAGGCGCCGAGACCCGGCATTGGCAGGAGGGCCGGTTGCTGGCCTTCGACGACAGTTTTGAACACGCGGCCTGGAACCGCAGCGATTCGGACCGCGTGGTATTGATCTTCGAGGCATGGCATCCTGACCTGAAACCGGCAGAGATCGACGGATTACAGCACTTTTTTGAAACCCGCAGCCGGTGGTTGTCCCGGTTCGCCGATATCTCCCCGCAAGGTGGATCGCACTCGTGAGAGCAGGATCCAGCTTACTGTTGTTGATCCCCGGTTTGCTGATGCACGCATGTAGTGGTGATTCGAGTGCGGTCTTTGCTGATCGTGCCGCTGCCAGCGGACTCGATTTCGTGCACTTCAACGGCATGTCCGGAGAACTCTATTTTGTCGAGATGATGGGTTCGGGCGCGGGGATGTTCGACTACGACAATGACGGCGATCTGGACCTTTACCTTGTTCAGGGTCATCTGCTGGGCGCATCGGAGACGCTCCTGCCACCGTTGCAGGCGCCACCGATAATCGATCGCCTGTATCGTAATGACTCGGACGACTCCGGTCTGCGTTTTGTGGACGTGACCGAAGCAAGCGGCATTGAGGCCGGCGCCTATGGCATGGGAATAGCGTGCGCCGACATCGACAATGATGGCAACACGGATCTGTATCTCAGCAATTTCGGGACCAATCAGCTGTGGCGCAATCTGGGTGACGGTACATTTGTCGATATCACGGAAAAATCC
>Ga0224508_10005635_pt1 | contig 10002 bp, 8 predicted proteins | sample SF_Jan12_sed_USG_4_FD_170157 | JGI IMG/M metagenome (GOLD analysis project Ga0224508, IMG submission 170157) | Sediment microbial communities from San Francisco Bay, California, United States - SF_Jan12_sed_USGS_21 | ecosystem: Environmental > Aquatic > Marine > Sediment | place: USA: California... | reverse complement strand
GCAACTGGGTCTTTCGACCGCCGTCGTCGAGATGGCTCCCGCACCGGGCGGTACGTGTTTGCACTGGGGCTGTATCCCCACCAAGGCGATGCTCCACTCGGCGGAGGTCCTGGAGACCACCCGGCACGCCGCGAGTTTCGGTGTTCGCATCCCCGATGGATCGAACATCGATCTCGAAGACATGCACGCTTACAAGAAAAAAGTCGTCGACGGCAACGCCAAGGGTGTCGAGTACCTGCTGAAGAAGAACAAGGTGACGTATCTCACGGGTCACGGGCGACTCGCGGGCCCCGGGAAGGTCGGGGTCACGCCCGAAGACGGCGATCCCTACATCGTCGAAACAACGCACACCGTGATCGCGACCGGCTCGGTGATTCGAGGCTTGCGGGGGGTCGAGTTCGACGGAAAACGAATCATCAACTCGGATCATGCGCTGAACCTCGATCGGCTTCCCAAATCGATGATCGTGCTGGGCGGTGGCGCCGTCGGCGTCGAGTTCGCCTCGATCTACCGCTCGTTCGGTTGCGAGGTTAGTGTGGTCGAACTACTGGACAACCTGGTGCCGGTCGAGGATGTCGACCTGGGCAAGGAACTGGAGCGCAATTTCAAGAAGCGTGGGATCGGTGTCCACTGCGGCAGCAAGGTCGAGTCGGTCAAGACGACCAAGACCGGTGTGACCGTTCAGGCAACTCGCGGTGGCAAGCCGCTCGAGTTGAAGGCCGAGGTTTTGCTGGTGGCGATCGGACGCCGTCCGTTGATCGAGGACCTGGGCCTCGAAAACACGCGTGTCGTGATCAACGAACGCGGCTTCATCGAGACCGACTCGATGATGCGCACGGGTGAACCGGGGGTCTACGCGATCGGTGATGTGCTGGGTACGCAAGCCCTGGCTCATGTGGCATCGCACGAGGGCATCGTCGCGATCGAGCACGCCGCGGGCGGAACGCCGCACGCGATCAATTACGACAAGGTCCCCTCCTGCACGTATTGCAAGCCCGAGGTGGCCTCGATCGGCTTGAGCGAGCGGGCCGCGCTCGACGCCGGCTACGACGTCGCGGTGGGCAAGTTCCCGTTCACGGCGATCGGCAAGGCGAAGATTCTCGACGAGACGTCGGGGTTCGTGAAAATCGTGACCGAGAAGAAATACGACGAGGTCCTGGGCGTGCACATCGTCGGACCTCATGCGACCGAATTGATTTCAGAAGCGACTGCCGCGGTCAACCTGGAGGCCACGGCGGAATCGTTATTCCAAGCAATTCACGCCCATCCCACGCTGTCCGAGGCGATGGGTGAAGCCGCCCTGGCGGCACATGGCCGTCCGATCCACAACTAGCGAGTGGAGATACACGATGCGCGTTGATGTAGTCATGCCTCAGATGGGCGAGTCGATCGCCGAAGGGACGATCACCCGCTGGATGAAATCGGTCGGAGACGCGATCGATCGTGACGAGCCGATCTTCGAAATCTCGACCGACAAGGTCGATGCCGAGATTCCCTCCCCGGCCGCCGGGACGCTCGTCGAGATCAAGACTCCCGAAGGTGAAACGGTCCCGGTCAATGAAATCGTTGCGGTGATCGAGACGGCCGCAGGTGCCGCCGCTTCGGTCCCCCCTCCGGAACCCGAGAAGCCCGCCGTAGAGCAGGTGGCCGCGCCGGCACCTGCCGCGGCGCCCACCGCGGCGGCCGTCGCGCCGCGAACCGCGACCGAACCCGGACGGTTCGTCTCTCCGGTCGTGCGGAGGATCGCGGACGAGCGCGGCATCGATCCGAGCCGGGTCCCGGGTAGCGGCGCCGGAGGGCGGGTGACCAAGAAAGACATCCTCGCCTTCATCGAAAGCGGAGCTACGGCGGCAACGGCCCCACCGCCGTCCACCCCGGCACCCCCACCGACAGCCGTCGTCGCGCCCCAGCGCATCGGGCCGGCTCCGGTCAATTTCGGCCCCGGAGCGGACACGATCCGAGAACCGATGTCGGTGATGCGCAAGAAAATCGCCGAGCACATGATCGATTCGCGGCGCACGTCCGCCCACGTCCAGTCGATCTTCGAAGTCGATATGACGCACTGCGCCCGGTTGCGCGGCCAACATAAGCAGGCCTATATCGACCGCCACGGCGTGAAGCTCAGCTACATGGCGTTCGTCCTCAAAGCGGTGTGCGACGGACTGCGCTCGTGGCCGATACTCAACTCGTCTCTCGAGGGCGACGACATCCTGTACAAGAAGAAACTGAACATCGGCATTGCCGTGGCGCTCGACTGGGGTTTGATCGTCCCGGTCGTGCACAATGCCGACCACCTTTCGGTCGCCGGGCTGTCTTCCAAGGTGCACGACCTTGCCGATCGCGCGCGCACCAAGAAACTCAACCCGGATGAAGTTCAGGGGGGCACGTTCACGATCACCAACCCCGGACAATTCGGCGGTCTGTTCGGGTTGCCGATCATCAACCAGCCGCAGGTTGCGATCATGGGCCTGGGCGGAATCAAGAAACGCCCCGTCGTAATCGACGATGCAATTGCGATCCGCTCGATGATGTACATGTCCATGTCCTACGACCATCGCGTCGTCGACGGCGCCGTCGCCGACCAGTTTCTCGCGCAAGTCGTGCGGGCACTGGAATCCTTCGACGAGTCGTTGCTCTGATTCGGGCCCTCAGTGTCTGCTGGCTCGGGCGCGTGGACTATCGAGCCGGGCTCCGGCTTCAGAAGCGTCTCGTCGACGGGCGCAGGCAGGGTCTTCTCGGCGACACGCTGGTGCTGCTGGAACATCCCCCGGTGATCACGCTGGGGCGGAGCAGCGATCGCGCGCACGTGCTCGACGATGCAGCGACGCTGGCGGCCCGTGGAATCGAACTTCATGAGATCGGTCGCGGTGGCGATGTGACGTATCACGGCCCGGGTCAGTTGGTCGGGTATCCGGTGATCCGGCTGGAGCCGGACGAAAGAGATGCGCACGGCTACCTACGTAATCTGGAGCAGGGCCTGATCGATGTCGCGGCGCACTACGGAGTCGAGGCCGGACGGGTCGACGGCCTGACAGGAATCTGGGCCGGAGAGGAGAAACTGGCGGCAATCGGCGTGCACCTGTCCACCGGATGGATCACGTCTCACGGGTTCGCATTCAACGTCACGACGGACCTGGATGGGTTTTCTGCGATCGTACCGTGCGGGATTCGCGGGCGCGGCGTGACATCCCTCGCGAAACTTCTCGAGCGCAGCCCGGGGCTGGACGAGGTCGCGGCGGTGGCGGCGGTCGAGGTCGCCTCGGCGCTGGGCCGGCAAGCCGGCCCGCTCACCGACAACCCCGATCTGCCACCGGGTGTATCGTGGCAGCCGGACACTGCCGTCACGGGAGGAGGCCGCGCGTGAGCCAGAAACGCCCGGAATGGCTCAAGATCCGGATACGTACGGACGAAAACTTCGTCAAGCTGCGTTCCATGGTCTCGGAGCTGAACCTCAACACGGTGTGCACCGAAGCGCGCTGCCCCAACATTTACGAGTGCTGGAATGCCGGAACGGCCACGTTCATGATCCTCGGTGACACCTGCACGCGTCGTTGCGGTTTTTGCAGCGTGCACAGCGGGCGGCCAAACCCCGGTGTGGATACGGAAGAACCGCGACACGTCGCCGAGGCGATCGCCCGTCTGGCGATCCGTCACGCGGTGATCACGAGTGTCGATCGCGACGATCTCGACGACGGCGGCGCGCGGCACTTCTACAACGTGATCGATGCGATTCGCCGAACGTCGCCGCAGTGTGCCGTCGAGGTGCTGACCCCGGACTTCAAGAACAAGGCCGGCGCACTGGAGATGGTTCTCGCCGGGCGGCCCGAAGTGTTTTCCCACAACGTCGAGACCGTGCCGCGCCTGTACAAGCCGGTGCGACCCGGTTCGACGTTCCGTGGATCGGTTGAACTGCTCGGCCGGGCCGCGAAGTGGCGCGACGCGGAGGGTTCTGCGATGCGCGTGAAGTCGAGCCTGATGCTGGGACTTGGGGAAACCGACGAGGAGGTCGTGGAAACGATGCGGGTGCTCGGATCCGCCGGTGTCGATGTCGTAACCCTGGGACAGTACTTGCAGCCGACCAGGCGGCACTTGCCCGTCGCTCGGTACGTCCACCCCGACACGTTCGAAGAATTACGGGTACGTGGACTGGACTTGGGGCTACTGCATGTCGAGTCGGGGCCGCTGGTGCGCTCCTCGTACCATGCGGAGCAGCATGTGCCCCAGCCCTCGAAGGGTTCGCTATTGGAGATAGGCGACGCCGGAGGGCGTTAGCGTCGTTCCGGGTCTTCGGCTTTCTTCGCCGCTTCTTCTGCCTCGACCCTGGCTTTCTCAGCTGCTTCTTGCCGTCTGCGATCTTCCACCGTGGCGATCGACCGTCGGTCGGGGTACACCATGGTGCCCATAGGGCGTCCCTCGAACACGGCTACCAGGTCGCTCTTCATGCCCTCGATCTGCGCCTCCGAGGCACCCACGTAGCGGCGCAACACCTTGCCGGTATTGTCGATAAGATAACTGTTGGGCAGGACACCCCGGACGCCGACCCAGCCGGCCTTGAGCATTTTTCCCGCGCGAAAAATCGTGTAGGTCAAACCCATCTCGTCGATGTAAGCGCCCAGTTCTTCGTCGTCGATCTGTTCGTATGTGACCCCGACCACGCGCAGCCCTTTCGGACCGAGTGTCTCGTGGGCCTCTTGCAATGCGGGTAATTCGGTCGCACAGGGCTCACACCAGGTAGCCCAGAAATTGACCAGGGTGAATTCTGCTTCGCTGAAATCGATCACGTGCAGGACTCTATTGTGGTCCCGGCCACGCGTATCGGGCGCCTGTTCCCCCGGCGCGATGACCTTGCCGGCGGCGGCGGCGTGCCCCACGGCGAGGATCGCTGTCGCGGCCAGGATCGCCAGAGATTTCGCTACAGGATTCTTCATTCGAACAATTTACCCCGTAAGCCGCGGGCCTGCTACGAATCGCTCGACTGCTTGGGGCTCTTGGAGCGGGAAACGAGACTCGAACTCGCGACCCCGACCTTGGCAAGGTCGTGCTCTACCAACTGAGCTATTCCCGCATCCTTGGGGCCCCTGGGTGGCCCGTGCGCGGAGAAAAATACAGGAACCGGGGAATCCCGTCAACCCGAGGGCCAAAGGCGGAAAGCGTCTCGAAGATGGCGTATTTCGGTTGTTTTGCCACATTCGAGGACCTCGATCACATCGAACCGGCAGGGGCGTTCGTGCCAACCGCGCCCGGACAGGAAGGCCATCGCGGTGCGGGCCAACTTGCGTTGCTTGGATGACGTCACGGACTCCGCCGGAGCCCCGTACCCGTGTCCGCGACGAGTCTTTACTTCGACAAAAACGACCAACTCGCCGTCGAGCGCGATCAGGTCGATCTCACCACAGCGGAGTCGAAAGCGCCGTTCGAGAAGCCGCAACCCGGCGCGCTCGAGGAAGCGCGCGGCAAGCTGTTCCCCGCGTCGCCCGAGACTCTGTCTCGGATCGGGCGAGGTGCTTCGCGTCAACGTCGTTCGGGGCGGCGGGGACCTTCCTGTCTCAATCGGCGGCGGTCCAGACGATCGGTTCGGTTGGACAACCGGCTCTCGATTTGTTGTCGAAAATGCTGGACGAAGAAACGCAATTTAACTCGTTGGCGGGTGTTCAATTCGGCGTCGATCTGGGCCATGGCATCACGCTCGGCGGCGCGCTGCTCATCTTCGATGCGATCGAGGCGGTCGAGCAACTCCTGCAGATTCTCGTCGGAAGCGCCGGCGCGCATCCCGGATTGTAAACGCCGCACGGTGTCGCGGCGCTCGCGCCCGATTTCACGCTTGTACTGCTCCAGGTCGGCCATGGCCGGGAGCACGATCTTGGCCTGGCTGTCGGAAAGCGCGAGCTCGCTGTGCAACATGCTCGTGAAGCGTTCACCGATGCGGTTTCCGAGTTCCGTTCGCCGGTCCGGAGTGTCCTGCGCCAACCCCGGGGTGGCCACGAGGAACCCCAGCAAGGCAAGTCGGGAGAGAAATCTTGAGGTCCAGTGGGTCATGAGGTCGGTCTCCCGTCGGCCTGGTCCATTTGGTCCAGCCAATGCAGCAGTTCCAATTGATCAAATTCGTCCAACTCATCGGCGCCGGGGACCCATTCGCCTCCGATGCCGGCACTTTCCAGCGCCCAGGCCGTACCGCCGGGCAACCCGCGCAACGCCGAGGCAAGTTCTTCAGGGCTCGCCTGCCGGATCACCTCTTCCAACTCACTCCACTCCGGGAGCGCGGTCTCCTCCGCGACCACGGCTATCTGTTCGGGACCGGGATCGAGCCAGCCTCGCAACAACCAACCCGACGCGAGGGCCAACACGACGGCGGCGGCGGCGACAAGACGGAGCCTGCCGAGCGCGAGTCGCGACGCGGGCGCCCGATCAATACGATGTCCGACGGCGGCATTGAACCCGTCCCAGTACCCGTCGGGGGCCTCGATCGGGTCGCGCTCCCGGGGCGGTAGCGCGGCCATCTCAACGAGCGTCGTGGCGACACCGCACTCGCGGCAGTGCCCCGCGTGCCGCTTCAACTCGATGATAGCCTCGTGTTTCAAGGCCGGATCGACCTCGCCGGCGAGCAATTCGGTCAGCCTGTTTTCAAATACAGAGCAGTCCATCACGCGTTCTCCGTTTGCAGCCCTGCGGCAAAATCTCGTTTCAGGTTGGAGACTGCCTGGTGCAGGTGCGCCTTGACCGCACCTTCGGTCAACTCGAGGATCTCGGCAACCTCGCGGTACGTCCTTTCCTCGTAGACCTTGAGCATCACGACCTCCTGCTGTCGGGCCGGTAGAGCGCGGACAGCCCGACGCAATTCGTGCCGGATCCGTTGTCGATCGATCCGCACGTCAGGATCCGTGCTCGCGGTATCGGCCCACGCCGAGTCGTCCGGGAGCGGCTGTTCGCCACGCCGCGACGCCAGCATTGACTTCGACACGTTCAACACGATTCGAACCAGCCAGGTTCCCAGCCGGGCTTCACCGCGAAAGCGACCCCGGGCGTTCCAGGCCTTCAGAAACGTCAGCTGCGCCGCCTCATCGGCGTCCTCGTGGCATTGCAGCAACCGGCGCGCGACGGTGTAGACCTGGCGGCGGTGGAGCGTTACGATCCGATCGAACGCCGCGGGATCTCCGGCGCGAAACCGTTCGGCCAGGCTTGCTTCATCCGGCGCGTGCGCCTGTACTCGCAGAGAGGCCTCCATCAACCCGATTGGACCCGTTGGAGGCTCGGATGGTTTAGCGGAACCTAAAGTTTACGCTTCCAGACGGTCCCCTGAGGGGTGTCCTCGAGCAGGATACCGCGCGCGACCAACTCGTCACGGATGCGGTCGGATTCGGCAAAATTCTTTGTTTTTCGGGCATTATTGCGTTGTTCGATGAGCGCTTCGATCTCTTCATCGAGCCCGGCGTCGGCCTCGGGTTCCAGCGCGAGTACGGAGTGAAACAAGGCCATCGCGTCGGCCAGACACTCGCGACTGCCTTGGGGCAATTCGCCCCGATCGATCGCCTGGTGAGTTTCGCGCACCAATCGGAACACCGCCCCAAGGGCACTCGAAATGTTGAGATCGGCCGCCAGCGCACGCTTGAACTCAGCAATCTCGCGTTTGACGTGCGCGTCGAAAGCCTCGTTGTGCCCCGTTCCTGTCGCCGGCTCGCGCTCGAGCCTGGACGCCATGTCGTCGAGACGGCCGACTTCGGAGGTCGCCTGGGTCAGCGCCTCGAAGGTGAAGTTGAGAGGACTCCGGTAGTACGTGCTGAGCAGCAACAGGCGAATCGCCCGCGGGTCGTGGCCCTTGTCGAGCAAATCGCGCAGCGTGTAGAAGTTGCCTTTTGACTTGGCCATCTTCTCGCCGTCGACCATCAGGTGGGCCACGTGCATCCAGTAACGGACGAACGGTTTGCCGCTGACACCTTCACTCTGGGCGATCTCGTTCTCGTGATGCGGGAAGATGTTGTCCACACCGCCGGTGTGCAGGTCGAACGACTCGCCCAGGTACTTCATCGACATCGCGGAACACTCGAGATGCCAACCCGGACGCCCATCGCCGAATGGACTGGGCCAAGAGATCTCCCCGGGGCGATGCCCCTTCCACAGCACGAAATCTCGAGCGTCGTCCTTTTCGTACTCGTCGCTATCGACGCGGGCGCCGCTAAGGACCTCGCGGTTCTCGAGGTTGGAAAGCTTCCCGTAGCCCTCGAATTTGTCGATCTTGAAGTAGAGCGATCCTTGACTCTCGTAGGTCAGACCGCGCTCCTTCAAACCCGATGCGATCTCGAGCATCTCCTCGATATGCTCGGTCGCACGGGGATAGCGCTCCGCGCGCTCGATCCTCAGGGTGTCGATATCCTCGAAGAACGCGTCGATGTAGGGCTGTGTGGCGTGTTCGAGGGTTTTACCTTCGGCGATCATCTTCTTGATGATCTTGTCTTCGATATCGGTGATGTTCATCACCTGAGTCACGCGGAAGCCCGCCAGCTTGAGCGAGCGGCGCAGCAGGTCTTCCCAGATGTAGGCCCTGAAGTTGCCGATATGTGCATGGTCATACACCGTCGGGCCGCACGTGTAGAAACGGACGTGACCCGGCTCGATCGGCTCGAGATTCTCGAGACGACGACTGAGCGTGTTGTAGATCTGCATAAGGGTGGAGCATCTTAGCCGAGATCGACGCCAAAGAAAAAGGGCCGCCCCGGATGGGGCGGCCCTTACGATCGATTGAGAGGCTGCCTAGAAGGCCAGCTTGAAGCCCACCTGCCACTGGCGGCCGAACCGGCGGACCTCGCCGTTTACGCCGTTGATCTGCTGGCCCGTCTGGTTCAGCGGGTTGTAGATCAACAATGTCCCGTCGTTGAAGAGGTTGAACACCTCGGCGGAAATCTGCATGTTGAGACCGCGCCCGAGGTTCATCTCCTTGGTGAACTTCGCGTCGACGTTGTAGAAGGATTCATTGCGCTGATCGTTACGTCGGTTCGTGAGGTAGTTGAGACGCGCATTGGCACCGTTTCCACCCGAGTTCTCGAGTTGCGGCACCGTTTGATCGAAAGAGAACTCGCGGGACAGCAGCGAGTACGGCAGACCCGACTCCCAGCTGATCGCTCCGCCCAGCCGGAAGCCCCACGGCGTGATCGTGGTGGCGTTGACCTTGACCACATGGCGCTGATCGTAGGACTGGTAGCCTACTTCGTCCTGCAAAAGGCTGCGGTCGTCACCGGCCAGCTGGAGGAAATCCTCCCCATCCCCCTTTGCCTTGGACCACGTATAGGACGCCTGCATTTCCCAACTGCGGTACTGGCGCCGCGTCATGGCCAGCACAACGCCATCGTAGTCGATCTTGTTGAAGTTGCCGACGAGGAACATATCGCCCCAACCCGGGTTCTGCAGGTAGAGGTCCGCGATACCATCCGGCCTCTCGATACGGACGCCCTTGTCGATAACTCCCGAGACCGGGTCGTCGGCGGACGGCGGGGGCAGAACGATGTCGCCGGCGCAGTCATCAATGATGCCGTCTCCGGGTGCGAACTCGGGGTTGTAGTCCGGCTCGCCGACCATGACTTCGACCAGGGTGGCGGGATCGGACGAGTTCGCCGTCACGCATCGACCGTAGTCCCCGGGCAAGAGGTTCTGGTTGACGTCCTGCAACTGCTTACGGAAACGACGATTGATGTAATCGACACTGATCGATGTTTCGGCAAAGACTTCGCGCTCGTAACCGAACGTCCATTCGTCTTGGTACGGGGTGTCCAGATCGCGATCGACGGAGAAGATGTTCACGGCCGGGTTCACGCTGGCGCGCAGGCCGGCCACTTCAAACGCGTCTCCGAGTCCCGCGGGTTTTGAATTGAACACGAGGTTGGCGGTCGCCGGCTCCAACTCGATCAGCGGGATGTTGAGGAACAGTTTGTCGTAGTAGCGACCGGCGGTGACGGCGATCCTCGTTTTGTTGTTGCTCCACGGATCCCAAGACATCGCAAACCGCGGCGCGAA
>Ga0224508_10005634_pt1 | contig 10003 bp, 4 predicted proteins | sample SF_Jan12_sed_USG_4_FD_170157 | JGI IMG/M metagenome (GOLD analysis project Ga0224508, IMG submission 170157) | Sediment microbial communities from San Francisco Bay, California, United States - SF_Jan12_sed_USGS_21 | ecosystem: Environmental > Aquatic > Marine > Sediment | place: USA: California... | reverse complement strand
GTACACCATGTCGGCTTCCCAGTCATCGGCCCGTCCGCCTGCAAATCCAAGAGTCTCGAAACCCATGGACTCCAGCGCTACGTTACCGGCCAGGATCATCAGGTCAGCCCAGGAAACACTGTGGCCGTACTTTTGTTTGACGGGCCACAGCAAGCGGCGCGCTTTATCCAGGTTGGCGTTATCCGGCCAGCTATTAAGTGGCTCGAAACGCATCTGACCACCGTCGGCGCCTCCGCGGCCGTCATGCACACGGTAGGTACCGGCGCTGTGCCATGCCATCCGGATCATCAGGCCACCATAGTGACCCCAGTCGGCGGGCCACCAGTCCTGTGATGTCGTTAATACATCCTCAATATCTGCCTTGAGCGCATCGAGGTCGACACTGTTGAACGCCTGTGCGTAGTCGAATCCTTCGCCGTAAGGATTTGACCTGGCATCATGCGCACGAAGTTGCTCGAGATTGAGCGTCGCAGGCCACCAGTCCTTGTTCGTTGTACCCATTTCATCGGCAGACACCGGACCGACGAGCAATGTAGACAATGTTGCTGCCACCAATGTGGCAGAGATTCTTGATCTTTTTGGCATTGGATCTTCCCTCTTAGCACTGAATTACGAAACTTCAGCGCATTAGCTTAAACCTAACTTGATCATTGGAAAACTTGAATAAATCAATCAATATGTTCAAATAAACAGATCAATGATTGCTATGAGCTGATGCCGTGATATCGCTCAAACAAGTTCACTACGCCCTCGCCGTAGAACGCCACCTCCATTTCAGGCGGGCAGCCGAGGCATGCAATATTTCCCAATCGGCGCTGAGTACGGCACTGTCCGAGATGGAAAAGCAGTTGGGCTTTCAGATATTCGAACGCGACAACCGCAAGGTGCTGGTGACTCCCTTGGGGCGGCAGGTACTCGATAGAGCTCGCTCCATCGAGTTGCAGATGGAAGACCTGAGGAAACTTGCAGATGCGCAGCGTGAGCCGCTCAGTACCCCGTTGTCACTCGGGGTCATACCGACGATCGGTCCGTACTTGCTACCTCGCGTGCTACCTGCATTGGAGGACAAGTATCCGCAACTGCAATTGAACATCCTGGAGGATCAGTCAGCGGAGGTGCTGGACCAACTGCGACGCGGTGCACTGGATGCCGCCATTATCGCTCTACCCTACGATTGCGAAGGACTGCTGACATTTCCCTTCTGGCAGGAAGACCTGCTCTGGATCGTCCACGCAGATGACAAAAATGCTGGAGTCGAGAGCGCGAAGGTTGAGGATCTAGCACGAACGCACCTGATGCTGCTCAAGGACGGACACTGCCTCACAGAACATGCCCTCGCAGCCTGCAATCTGGAGACTGTTGCCACCCACAGCTTCAGCGCGACGAGTCTCTCCACACTGATCCAACTGGTGGCAGGAAGAATCGGATCTACCCTGGTGCCGGATATCGCAGTGGAACAATTGGTGAAAGATAACGCCCGGCTCACAGCCATTCCTCTGGAGGAACCCGGGCCCCACAGGCAACTAGCGATCGCCATTCGCCCCAACTACCCCGGCATGGCTAATGTGGAGGCGCTGGTGCAACTGTTTGGGGAAAACCTGAATGCGGCGACAGCGAATTGATCGATGCAAGCCGTTCCGCAAATTCAGTGAGCGCAAAACGGAGCATACTCAGAAAGCCTGCTGGAATCAGGTGGATATTTCAGGGTGATCTAACTCGTTGAAATCGGTTGTCAGAAGACCACGGAAATCAAGCGGTTATTGATGCGGCCAACTCAGCGACTCCGATTGGGAAGCTGATGTTCTACCATTGAACTACACCCGCAAATCAGGGAGTCAGCTCTCATCTACGCATAAGTGAGAGTACTCGGATTCTAAGCGATTTCGAGGCAATCGGTCATGCAAACAGATCGATAGTGTCCTGATCAGAGGTCGTACCATACAGGCAGCACTATCGAAAACCCGATCCACAAGATCAGGATCAGCGGAACACCTGCCCTCAAAAAGTCTGCGAAGCGGTAACCCCCAGTGCTAAGAATCAGCAGGTTCGTCTGGTAGCCAAAAGGTGTGGCGAAACTCATATTCGCCCCAAAGAGAACCGCGAGCACGAATGGCAGCGGCTCGGCACCAAGCTGTTGCGCTACCGCAATCGCAATTGGCGTACCAATCACGGCAGCGGCATTGTTGGAGACGATGTTCGTCAACACAGCCATAATCAGGATGAACGCGCTAAGTATCACGGGTGTAGGCAAATTGCCCGCGGCGCGCACGAATCCGACTGCGAGAAATTCCGCCATACCTGTCGCAACCAATGCTTTCCCCATTGCCAGACTGGCAACTATGAGCATGATGACGGCAATCGGAAGGGACCGTCCGACATCCCTCCAGGAAAGACAGCCGAGCGCAATCATCGCGCCGACGCCGATCAGTGCAGAGATTGAAATCGGCAGGAGTCCTGCTGCAGCGACACCTATCGCAAGGAACAACACGACCAATGCTCGTTTGGCGCGGTGTGCCCTGGGAAGTTCAATTGTGCCGTCAGCCAGTAGCATCCTGGACTCGTTCTTTACGGCGTCGAGTGCCGATAGAGCCCCCTGCACCAAGACGACGTCGCCGGCGCGCAAACGGACGGATCCCGGGTCCGCCGCCTCCTTCTGACGCGGCGCCCGCGCGCGATGCACTGCCAGTGGAACCAGCCCGTAGGCATAGGCAAATGACACTTCAGACAATGTCCGACGATGTAGCGGCGAATTGCCGGTGACGACTATTTCGGCCAGATAGTGGCCGCCCTCGCCGCGCGGCTTTTCGAAATCGACCGCTTCCGCGGTATCCGCCGCATCATGAAGCGTGGCTCCTACCATCCTCTCGAAATGTTTCAGCTTGTCGGGCGTGTCCCTGACGAGCAGGCGGTCGCCGGGCTGCAGAGTCGCCGATGGCAGCTTGGCCACGAGGAGTGACTTCCCTCGCCGAATCTGCTCCACGCGCATCTCGTGGTCTGTCCGGTCCAGAGCCTCCCTGAGTGTCTTGCCAGCTGCGAACCCGTCCTCGCACACGGTCATTTGAGCATCGAAAAGGCGGGGTCGGGTACCCGTCATCGGCATCGTTCGATCCGGCAACAGTCGTGGGACGACCAGCCAGACAAAGAGGAGACCGACACCACCCACCAGTAATGCGGGAACTGTAATGTCGAACATCGCGATGTCCGCTACCCCGAGGTCTCGGGTAATTCCTACGACGAGCAGATTGGTCGAAGTGCCGATTGTGGTGGACATTCCACCCATAATCGTTGCCAGTCCCATCGGCAGCATGAATCCCGATGCAGGCAGTTTCGTGCGTAACGCGATACCGACAAGAATGGGAATCATCAAAACGACGATCGGTGTGTCATTAACAAATGCGCTCAATACAAACACGGCGACAAGCATGAACAGCAGCGCCGCGCTCGGACGTTTCAGCCACAGGTTACCTATGATGCGGGCCACAGGCTGCAGCGCGCCGGTCGTCTCCAGGGCTTTGCCGATGATAATCAGTGAACAGATTGCGATCAGGGCTTCATTGCCAAACCCGAGCAGAAATTGCGCAGGATCGACCGGTACCCCGTCGACTTCATAGGGAAACAGGTGGAACCCGAGGACCAGCGCTATGGTCACGGCGAGACCGGAGGATTCGAGCGGAAGCCTGTCGCGCGTGAACAGGTACAACGCCACAACAATTAGAATGACGACGGCGATCCCGTGTGCATCAGGTGAAATTGTCTGCATGCCCATCCCGCCACAAACGAGCCAGTCAGAAATGCGACAACTACGCGGAGCTAAATCCGCCAGCTTTCAGTTCACGCCAAGCCCAAGTGCCCCGCTGTCGCTCTCCGTAGCAATATACGATATCACGACCGCCAAACGATTCTGCCCAAGACCCTGCAGGGCATTGTGGTACTCCTGATGTCGGCGCCATCGCTCTAGCGGTGAGAGTAAAACTGAGCATGCTCAGAAAGCCTATTGGAATCAGTTGGTTACTTTCGGCTGATCTAACTTGTTGAAACCGGTGGTCACAGGACCACGTAAATCAAGCGGTTACATGAGTGCCCTGCTCAGCGACTCCGATTGGGAAGCTGATGTTCTACCGTTGAACTACACCCGCAAATCAGGAAGTTAGCTCTCATACACAGCCCAGTGAGCATAAAAGTGAGAGTACGGCGATTCTAAGTGATTTTGAGGCCCGTAGAGAAGAAATTGGTCAGCCCCCGCCTGAGTTACAGCACAGGTTTGTAGCGGGGGCAGGATGAACGCTGCGCTGCGCGCTGGCGTTTGTCGCCAAGGTTGATTCCTCGCTTCGCTCGTCACACCTGCGGGGCGCCTTCGGCGTCCAAACTGCCTACGTCAGTTTGTCGCTCGACTCGGATGCCTTTGCCCCTGCGGGGCTCAGTTATGTCGGCCGGCCATGCCGGCCTCGGAATGCACTGTTCCGACAGCCCGAACTCGCGTTCACCTCAAATAGCCGGTGTGTTGTGCCCCCCCCTGTAAAGTGCGACTGCGATCAGGTCCATTTCGCTATCGAGGTGCGGCAGGGCACATGGCAATCCAGACGATAAGTTACATGAACAGTGATTGGAATTCGAGACGCAAGATGTAGATTCAGCCATTGACGACTCCGTCACTGAGCAATATCGTATGTGTATGAGCTCCAGAAACCGAAACTTGGAAGCACAGCTCAAGAAGCTGCCTCAAAAAGATAGAGCTCGTCTCGCATTGAGTCTCATCGCAAGTCTGGATCCTGGAACTGACGAGGATGCCGAGGCCCTGTGGCTAGACGAAGCAGCCAAGCGTCTCAAAGACTACGACGCCGGAGAAACGCAGTCTCGCCCGGTCAATGATGTAATAGCCGAGATAAGATCTGGCCTCAAATGACGTCATTCCGAATTCTTTCGGAAGCTGCTGAAGAACTCGCAGCGGTCAAATCTTGGTACAGAATTCTTAGCCGAGTTTGAGAAGGCAGCTGAACGCATTCAGCAACTGCCGAATGCCGCGCGTATGGTCGGCGAAGATGTTCGGTCAAGGCCGATTCATCGATTCCCTTTCTACGTACTCTATCGTTCGAAAAGAGATGAAATCACCATTGTTGCCGTTGCGCACCGTCGTCGACGGCCCAGGTACTGGCTTGATCGCACATAGCCAGCTGCCAAATTGGTGGTCTTGCCGCAAATATTGAACGGATCAATACCCGAAACAAGAAGGCCGACCCTCTTCGAGAGCCGGCCCTTTTTATTTTGGTAGCGGAGGCGCGATTTGCACTGTTCCGACAGCACGGACACGAGTTCGCCTGAAATAGCTCAGAACAGTCGATCTGGCCCCTTCCCGGGCCAAAAGTCCGCTTTTCGCAATAGCAGAAGTTCAGACCGAGCAAATCAAGTCAATTCGACCAGTTGAACCCGTAGCCAATAGCTGGACTGACCTAGGTTCCACGGACACTTCTGGCCTATTCTTGGACTGACCAAGGTTCCACGGACACTTCTGCTGGCAACCAAGGCTCATCCTCAGCAACATCTCTTCGCACCGCGACTACGTGCATGATTGGGAAGAGCACAGTTTCCCGGTCATACTGTTGTTCAATTGACTTAGTTTCCGTGAACAGCCGACGTATCTTCGGGTTGCCGTCCAGTATTGCTTTGGGTCTAATGGCAGTGATCAGGACACCTTCAGTCCGGAAACCTTTGACGACGTACAGAAGCTCTACGGTAATAACGATACCCTCCCAACAACGTTCCTGACGCGGGGCGAATAATCCAAGTTCTATTCAAATGTTTGGCTACCTCAGACTCGGCAACAATTCAATCATTATCTACCGACAATCCATGGCGAGTAATCACATAACGGTTACCCGCAGAAAAAGTACCGCGAATTTCACTATTTTCGCCCGTAGACCAATCGATCTCGACACGCTTGACGCTTTGGTATGTCCCTAGCCCAAAATGCGCGATCGGGGCATCAAAAGAAATAAACCCACCGCTCGCCTGAATTTCGTGCCGTTGGTGGCGGGCGCCGTCTGTCCCGTAGTGGATTGTGATTTTGGAACCGATGCCGAAGTGATTGCCGAGTTCGTCTCGTAATTCAAACGCAATGCGATTTTTCGTCGAGTCGTTAACGAAAACCTGGACGGGCCCGATTATCGGGACCGTAATGATATCCACGTCGCCATCATTATCGAAATCGACATACGTATAAGCACTTGTGGTGAGATACGAAGTGAGCCCGGCTTCCGCGGTCTCTTCGGTAAATTTTTTGCCCTGCTGATTACGATAAAAATAATTTGAGGTGCGCTGCGGACCCGGAAACCATCCGTTTGCGACGAACAAATCTACAAACTCGTCGTTATCCAAGTCAGCAAATTTCGAATTCCACGTAAATCCTGATTGTGACACGCCCATATCTTCCGCCACGTCGAAAAAACCGGTCTCGGGTGTCCCTTTTAATAGAACGTTCGCCATCATTACTATCGGGATCGCGTCACGCCAGTATTTAACTTGCGAACCTGACGCATCGAACGGACGCGCACCTGCCGCAAACCTAGGTCCGCCGCCGTTAAACCCATGCGTGCACAGTTCTCTGAAAAAGGCCCAACTATTCGGTAACAGTGCGCAACGTTCCAAAGGTCCGCGCTCCATCGTTGTCAGCAACAATGACATCGCTATGCAATCTTCCCGGTACCGTCCGATTCCGCGGCGAAGACAATTTTCTACACTCCTGTTATTTGTCTGGCTCGGCATCGCCTGATGCATTTTGATGATCCGCGCGCAGTATGCCCTACCAATTGGTTCGACGATTTCGTCACAGATTCGCATGTCAGTCTCCCGTTGATGGTCTCTATCTGGGACTGCGGCAATCTGTCCGACATAAATTTCGGGGAGTAAGTCGTTATCGATGTCGGCGCTGGTGATGCTCATGGTTGTACCAGGCGAACGCGCTATTATCCCCGCTGTGCGAGCAATCGGCTGAAAGGTCCCGTCTCCGTTCCCCAGAAAGTAGGAGTCAGGCGCACTGTCCTCTCCGCCAATAACGAGATCGAGCGAGCCGTCCATGTCAAAATCCGATAACAGGATACTCAGCACCTGAGTTCCCGGCGTCTTCGACAAGAGATTTTCCTGAAACTGCCCGTTGTCTTGTTGAAGTAAGACGCTACTGTTCGATCTCATAGCGCCTAAACCATGAAATATTGGTGCAACCCACGCTCCTGCAACGATGTCTAGGTCACCATCTTTATCGAGATCTCCAAATGCGCTTGCACCAATCATTTGAGAATCTGTGTGGACTGGGATCCGGCGTAAATTCTGCTGCGTGAATTCTCCTCCCCTGTTATAAACGACATAGTTCCCGTTTTGGTGGGTTGCCAAGAATATATCGAGCCAACCATCGTTGTTCAGATCGACCAAGGCCGGTATTACGACATACACATTTCGCAGTTCTGGAATATCGATTTGCTGGCGCGTGAACCGCGAGCCCGTGTGATTTGCAAAAAGGGAAATTCCTGAGTCGAGGGTCAACAAAATATCTGGCCATCCGTCGTTATGAACGTCGCCAGAAGAGACACCGCGAAATTGGGTAAATGGGCCGACGAAACTTCGCGGAGAAAATGTGGAACTCTTAACGATGCCAAATTGCCCGCCGTTAACGCGGCGAAACAGTGTGCCTCCGTCATCGATTTGAATAGGTGCTTGCGGAGCGCGCAGCGCAATATGCCCGACAGAAATATCATCTTCGCTTGTAGTCGACGTGGCCTGTGCTACCGCCGCGTCCCCACTAAGCGTCGCAGCGAACGCAGCATACGGCTTAGCTTGCTCGTGCTGAATTTTTGAGTGGATTAAGCTTGGGCCACGTAGCGAATCGGGGCGACGGCTAAAGTATTCGAAAACAATTTGTTCGTGACGCTGGGCTTCCACCTGGAATCCCCAGTAGCCGAGAACTCCCGCAACTATCCCCAATGCGGAGAGCCCTATTAACAATGCTATTGCAAGCCAGGCGCTGATCGACTTCCACACGACAAAAAAGGGAAAGATGCTAAAAATACCGAGCGTAAAAAGTAACGCCATAGCGTATTGCGTAGGCAATCCGGCCCGCCATAACGCAGCGGTAATTACGACATCGAACGTAATCGGGACGGGCAAAAAAATACCAATTCCGGCAACCAGCGCGATGGCGGCCAGGATCGAGAAACGACCAGAATTCGGTAGTGTATCCACAAGCGACTCGAGCGGAAGTACGGTCACTAATGCTGCACCTAGTAATCCTGCGAGGAGCATTAAAGGCACGGTCGTTTTCGCAAGAAACCAAAGATTTATTGCGCTATTTCGCGCGACCCAACGTCCCGCGTCCAGCCACGTTTTCACTGACTTAAGCGGCTCTTCGACCTTTGCATGCTCCGCAAGCCTACCCGTCAAAGAGGATGCTCCGCTGAGATTGAACCAACCCTGTGTTTCTGCGGATTCGGTTGCGACGCGTAAGGGGAATAGTCGCGTTAATAGTGGGATTCCAATAAGAATAAACGCAACGACCAATCCAATTTTGATCATCACCATGTACATGGGAAAAAGCGCTAATAGCAATGTAAGAACGATGATATTTAACGTTGGCGCGCTGATCATCGTCGCGAGCATCGTCTCCGTTCGTCCGTTCGCATCGTGAATGGCTTTTGCAATGGGCGTCGCACAATTAACGCAGACGCCCAACGGTATACCGATAAAAACGCCCAAAATTGTGTTTGCGAAACGGCTCTGCATACTCTGACGATGCAACAGGTGCAACAGTGCCATCAATAACGTACCGAACAGCAGGCCGAAGGTCATTCCTTCCTTGTTCGAGTACAACCAATTAACACCCGTATACAGAGCCTGCGTTACGAACGAGGAATCTGGAGCGCTGGTCAGCAGCGTTTCGAAACCAATGCCAGACAACGAAGTATCCGAACCGGTTATAACTTTGTCATTGAGAGCTGGATAACGAGAACTCGACCAAAATGCCACGGAAAGAACGACCATCGACGCGATGATGATAATAAAACGCTTATCTTTCATACGCGTGGACCGTTACGTCGATGGCCGTGCAATTCCAAGCCTGAAAATTTAGCCCGAATTTGTTCGCTGACTCAAAGGGCATCCATGGAAAAGTGAGAGTACTTCGATTTTAAGCGATGCCGACACAATTGGAGAAACGAATGCCGGCTCCAGCAGCCCGTCCTGCCCCAAGCATGCAGAATTCGCTACATATCGCTCAATCCTCTTCGCTCCCGAGGTACGGAGCCACCGACTCGCCGATCCGGCCACGGTCACCGACAATGACCAGCGTCATGTCATCCTGACGAAGGTATTTCCGTGCCGTTTCCGAAATATTCTCCGGAGCAAGAGCATGTACGCTACTAACGTATTCGGTCAGGTAGCTATCGGGAAGGCCGTGCAGGTCCAGAATGTTCAAAACATTGATAATGCCCGACGGAGTGGAATTCTGGAGCACAAACACACCTGACGAATAGTTCTTGACGCCCGTAAGTTCCTCGTCGCCTGGAAAGTTTTCCTGCAGGTTCGCGACCTCGTACAGTATTTCCTTGAGCGCCGGGGCGGTAACGTCGGTCGTAACCGCCGCCGACTGAACCCAGTAAGCATCCTGGTAGCGAGTCGATATCGAGCTGTTTGGCGAATACGTATAGCCCTTGTCCTCACGGATATTTGACGTTATTCGCGATGAGAACATGCCGCCCAGCAACGCGTTCGTTGTTTGCAATGCAATCCAGTCCTCGTGCCCGGGCGCGACCGTCGGCAGGCCCAGCAGCACGTTTGATTGAGAGGCGTCAGGACGGTCGATAATGTCGACAACAACTTTCCCTTTCGCGGGCTCCGGGGTGTCGATAAGCGGATCGGAACCACTCTTCCAGTCAGCGAAACCGCCCTCAATAGCGGCGCGGATTGCCGCATCGTCAAAGACTCCGGCGACGAATACGTGAGCGCGGCGCGCTCCGAAATT
>Ga0224508_10005633_pt1 | contig 10003 bp, 6 predicted proteins | sample SF_Jan12_sed_USG_4_FD_170157 | JGI IMG/M metagenome (GOLD analysis project Ga0224508, IMG submission 170157) | Sediment microbial communities from San Francisco Bay, California, United States - SF_Jan12_sed_USGS_21 | ecosystem: Environmental > Aquatic > Marine > Sediment | place: USA: California... | reverse complement strand
TATTAGTGGTTCGATTCACCACTTTGAGGACCCTCTACTAAGGGCTGCCCTCGATTTTAGTAAAAGGGGGGCGTCTATATCTTCTATCCGTTACTGTGCAACGATGTGAAGGGGTTGTTTTTTGGAAGAATTTGATAACGTAGATGTAACTGAAATTCAGGGTATTGGGCCTGCAAGTGCCGCAGCATTGGGAGACATTGCCGTATTTCATGTTTTCGATCTGTTGCGGGCGGACACCAATCATCTCCACGCGGCAGTGAGCAACCTGGCGTCAGTGGAGCAGGTTCAGGCATGGAGAGAAATGGCATCTTTGCTTAGGGTTCGAGGAATGAATTCACAGTGGGCCGAAGCGTTGGTTAAAGCCAATATGGGATCCGTAGCTCAGCTGCGTGGACAAAGCGTGGAAGAACTCGGTCAAATCTTTGCTGAAGCTAAGGCGAATCAGATCATTCCCGATACACCTTCGATTTCCGTGATTGCCGAAATGAAAGCAGATGCGGCGGCATTGCACTACTCTGGGGCGATTTACGGAAAGGTAACAAAACAAAATGGCAGCCCCCTGAATAATTGCAAAGTCAGATTCGGATTTGAAGAGACCACTACTAATCAATACGGTAGATTTAATTTGTTTCGCCTGCCGCTGGGACGAAATCTGGCGTTATTTATAGAAAAATCCAACTATCAAACCTTAGTAGTGAACCAACCTAACCTTTTGGTCAATGATGTAACGGTTCAAACTGAGATTTTTACGTTGCAGTCCAGCACTGCAGCCAGCACACAGTCCGACCAGATTCTCAGAGAAATCGATGGAGACGAGCTACCCGTGCCGAGCGGTCATAGAGTAAGGCAAAAAACCCACACCGCGGATCAGGTTGTTAACGGTGATATTCTCAAAGTACGCTATTTCTATAAACGCTCCAGTGACGTTAATTTGGTGTCGCGCTTTAAAACCTATGACAATGGTGAATTCATGGTAGATGTGTACCGGATCCCGGAATCTGATTTGCCCGATGATCTGGAAATAGGGAATCATGTTCGATATTCGAACGACCAATTCGAAAAAATCGATATGAATTCGGAGACGCTCCGTGTGGAGCTGGCGAGACGGCGAATGAGCAAGATTATCCGATCCCAGCCGCGGGCAACGACTGCCGACGGGCTAAAAAACATGGTATCCTTTTTCGTCAGGGAAATGATTTCCCAGGGGCTGTTGAGACGACTTTCTTAAATACCATGAGCAATAATAATCAAACTCTATTCGAATACGTTTCGGCAGGCGGATGCCCGAGGTGCGACAATATGGAAAGTATATATCCCTCAGAACCCGCCCAGCCCCATAATCACTGCAATTGTCAGGTTACCACGGCCCCCGCGAGATTAGGTCCTACTGATCGAAAGGGTTATGGTTGGTTCTTCCAACATGGGAGTATGACTAGTATTAGACCGAACAATGGTACGTCCACGTTCTCTCTCAATGGTCACTTATACGTACTGTGTTGCGATGGCGTGACGATATTTGATGAGCCGTTCATACTGGAGGTGACAATCGACCAGGATATTAACGCCAACGGGACCAGTGACGAATTTGTAGAACACTTCAATCAACAACTTGCCGTAGCGGAGCAGCAAGCCGAAGCCCGTGCCGCTGTGCTTGGTGCTCAATGCGTGCCGTGTGGCGACCCACCCCTGGTGTCATAACGGTTCGAATGAGGATAGGATTCAGGCGGGGTCGAATCATTTTACTTAGGCGACAAGCCGTGAATTTGTTCCGCTGATTTCCGGTACCAAATGCTATTTCACCCGTCGTTCGGAAGCTGAGACGGAGAATCTACTGAGTCCAGTACAGAATTTCTTGCCTTATTCAAGACCGGCCGGACGCGGTAAACGGACCCCCGACGAGATCAAAACCCCGCCCAGCGCTATGCTGCCATGAGCTGCGCGCAACGCCTAGAATGCGTGTTCAAGATCGACATCGAAACCTGTGAGCAGTGCGGTGGCGCGATACTAAAATATCGAGAAAGCGGACACTTGGTACGGGTTATCAGCACTACCCGAACGGCCGGTTCTGGCCGATAGTACGCATCCGAGGATGGGCCCGTGAAGGGCTGCATGCCGCTGCGAAGCAGACGGTGGCTGGAGGACGGCTAAAATGGTGCTAACTGCGGACCTCTACTACGAAACCGCTTTTCCGCTATTCACCGCGTTTTGAACCCACAGTTACTGCAGAAACTACGCGTGCCTTTTAGAGAACTCTGATACCGCGTGATCCGATTTTCGCCAGCGGCAATAGTGAGTTGGTTGGTAGGCACCGCGGTCCAAGTCACAAAGGCCGCGCCGTGTGGGCGCCGGAACATGCTGCAATGACAATGTCCGCAAAACAAAGTAGGTAGTTCGATCGTGAACTGCACTTCACCGCAAAAGCAACTCCCAGTTACTTTTTATTTGTCATGATCAATTCCAGGTCGTGATCTGAACAATCATCTTACATTCATAACTGGGAGTAATGACGCAAGAGCGGACGTTGGCTGCAATCCTGCTGCGATGCAGCAGCTATATCCGGAGGCAACCCAAAACCGCCGTAGGTAACCATCGATTGAGGTAAACTGTATTGATCTAGAAATTTCTCAGGTTCTCAGATGCCCCAAAGCGTCGAAAAATGGCTAGAGCAATTAGACCTAGGCCAATATGCGCCTGCCTTTAGTGAGAACCATATTGACTATAAGCTTCTAGGACAGCTGTCGAACGACGACCTCAAAGACCTAGGTGTAATTTCGCTGGGTCACCGCAAGATCATTCTCAACGCTATCGCTCATTTGAGAGCCGATGACTTAAGTTTGGATGTATCGAATCTCGAATCGACAGCCGTTACTTCAACCACTGGTCACGCAGAGCGACGTCAACTGACCGTCATGTTCTGCGACCTGGTTGGTTCAACCGAACTTACCCGGAAGTTGGACCCTGAAGATATGCGGGATATTAATCGATCCTACCAGGACGCGTGTAAGGGGGCCATCGAACGGTATGATGGGTATGTGGCCCGTTATATGGGTGATGGGGTACTCGCTTATTTTGGTTACCCACAAGCTCATGAAGACGATGCAGAAAGAGCTATCCATGCGGGTTTAGGGATTGTTGATTCGATAGTCAGCGTTAAACAGGAATCCCGAGGCACTGACGGCATTGCATTGAGAGTACGCATCGGCATAGCGACCGGACCAGTGGTGGTAGGAGACCTCATTGGCGAAGGTGCATCTCAAGAAAGTGCCGTTGTAGGAGAAACACCGAACCTAGCAGCACGGCTACAAACCATAGCCGGTATTAACAGTGTGGTGATAGCACCTGGAACACACGACCTTGCGGCTGGACGATTCACATACGAAGACCTTGGTCCTTATCAAGTCAGAGGTTTCGACGAGCCAATTCGGGTGTGGCGAGTGATTACGCCCAGTGAAGTGGAGAGCCGGTTCGAGGCGCGACGTGGTGCCGATATAACGCCCCTACTGGGTCGAGTGCATGAAATAGGGCTGCTGCTCGAACGGTGGGAGTATGCAAAAGAGGGTGATGGTCAGGCGGTTCTTTTGGTCGGGGAACCCGGCATCGGAAAATCACGGATCAGTGAAAGTCTACGGGAGCAGACAGCTTCAGATGATCCAATTCGACTTCGCTACCAATGCTCTTCTTATCACACCAACAGTGCGTTGCATCCGTTTATCGAGCAACTTCAAAGAGCAGCACAACTCGAACCAGAAGATTCAAATTCCACGCGACTCGATAAACTTGAAGCGCTACTGTCCATGGCAACGCCTCAGAATGACCTCACCGCGCCTCTGGTCGCCTCCCTCCTGTCGATACCCTTTGATGGCCGTTACCAGTCTCTTAACATGACGCGAGAACAACAAAAGGATGCAACCATGGAATCGCTGGTATCGCAGATGGAGGGCTTAAGCCGCCAGCAGCCGATACTCATGATCTTTGAGGATGCTCACTGGGCAGACCCAACCTCTCTCGAACTTCTCGGTCATATCATCGATCGACTTCCCGAGATAGCGGCGCTTGTCGTTATTACCTTCAGACATGAATTCTCACCCCCCTGGATGGGGCGACCACCTGTCACCACCGTGAGCCTCTCTCGCTTCAACCATAGCCTGGCAACCTCTATGATAGACAAAGTGACAGGTGGGAAGCTGCTTCCTGAGGAGATCCGTAACCAGATCATCAGCAAAACCGACGGTGTGCCATTATTCATCGAAGAGCTTACTAAGACCGTCATCGAATCGGAGTTGCTTGAGGTCAAGGAAGATCGGTACACACTTACGCGCCCGTTGACGGAGCTCGCTATCCCCAGCACGCTTCACGATTCGCTGATGGCTCGTCTGGATCGCTTAGCACCGATAAGAGAAGTGGCGCAGATAGCCGCAGTGATAGGACGTGAGTTCTCCCACCAAGTTCTGGCCGCGGTGTCACCGCTGACTGAGGACGCGCTTGAGGCTGCAATGACGCAACTCATGGACGCAGCGCTGGTTTTCCGCAGGGGGTTTCCACCGAAGGCAAACTACACCTTCAAACATGCGCTGGTTCAGAAGGCTGCGTATGAGAGTCTATTAAAGAGAAAACGGCGAGAACTGCACGGACGCATCGCTGAAGCCCTTGAGGCCGAGCTGGCGGGAACTGTGGAGGTCGAACCAGAACTTCTGGCGCACCACTTCACTGAAGCAGGCGACGATGAGCGCGCATTGCCATATTGGCTGCTTGCCGGCCAGAATGCTGTTGCGCACGGTGCCAACATAGAGGCCATCACTCATTTTCGACGCGGGTTGGACTTGCTGGCGGCGTTGCCGGAGAACGAGAAGCTAATCAAGTTGGAGATTTCTTTTCGCGTCGCATTGGGGGTGCCGTTGATGAGCGTGGAAGGCTCAACGTCGACAAATGTAGCGGACAACTACATCCGGGCGCAGGTGTTGTGCGAGAGAATCGGAGATACCGGACAACAGTTTCCTGTGCTGTGGGGTCTGTGGTTTCACGCGATGATGTCCTCCGATCTAAGTCGTGCATGCGAACTTGCAGACAAGCTGCTAGACGTAGCTCAGGAACAGGACGACAAATCGTTGTTGCTCGAAGCACACCACTGTCAGTGGCCAAGTCGGTTCCTAGTTGGTGACCTCAGTAAATCACTTAGCCATAGCGAACGAGGCAGGGAACTTTATCGCGCTGACATCCATCATTCATTGACCTTTATCTACGGTGGCCATGACCCAGGGGTTTGCGCACACAACCTCGGGTCACTAGCACTCTATTTGACTGGTTATCCTGATCTCGCAAAACAACGGGCAACAGAAGGATTGCAGCTTGCCCAAACCCTTGGTCACTCTGGATCGTTGGCCGAAGCTCTTAGCTTTACTCTCTATATCTCCCTCTTGACAGAGGACATGCGCTCTCTAGAACAGCATGCCGAGGCGTTAGAACAATATTCGCGGTCAGAGCTACTTCAGAATTATCAGATTTTCGTCGACGTCGCGCGAGGGTACTCACTAATAGAGCAAAGACTGATGGATCAGGGACTGACACGACTTAGAGAAGTAATGGAATCGCTCAACCCACGTAATCTTTGGGAAGAACCCTTGCTGTCTTCAGTCGCATCGACCATTGGAAATCATGGCGAATTTGAGCGAGGGTTGGAATTGGTCACAAAAGCGTTGAGACTCGCACAGCAAAGGAATATACGTTGGTGGGAGGCGGAGTTTCTCCGGACACAGGGAGAATTGATGTTTGCGAACGGATCTGGTGATACCGCAACCCCCGAGAATTGCTTCAAACAGGCCATCCAAGTAGCACAGGGCCAGCGAGCGAAAACACTAGAACTTCGTGCGGGTATAAGTCTTGCTAACTTGTGGCGTGACAATAACAATCAAGAGTCAGCCTATAAACTTCTCGCACCAATATACGACTGGTTTACGGAAGGTTTCGATACTCCAGACTTGAAGAAGGCTAAGACTTTGTTAGAACAACTGGCTTCGTAAAATGTCCGTTCTTTAAGTCGACCCGAGAGAGACGGTTCGCCGCAAACCCAAGAATTGCTCAAATTGATCGCAAGTAGCAGCGATTGTCACCGAATACAATACACAAGGTGGACTGTCATTAGGTTATTATAGTGACGCGACCTGAAGGCTTTAGCCGATTAAACTTGAAAGCGGTAGTCACTTAATGAATCCATTCGAGTTGCCACGGGAAATACTGGATCCCGAAGTCTATGATCGAGCCGTAGCTCATATGCGCAAAGCCGGCGTTCGCTTGCCGTTATTTTCTCAGCTGGCTCACGTCTCCGAGACACTCTCGGAGCTGGTGCCGCGCCTTAGCCGGGTCGATCCCGATGCCCCCGACCCGGTCAATTTGTTCAGAGTCCACTGGTTTAACGACGACGCCCGAACAGGGTTCACGAAAACGCCAGGCCATCTGCGCTTACCTAAGACTCTGACAGGCGTCGAAACGGAGATCGTGATTGCCTTCGGTGATCGTTTCCCGATGATTGGTGCTCACAAGGTGTTGGCGGCTTACGGGTGTCTCGTTCCCAAGCTAGTCACCGGCGCTTTCGATCCGGAACACAACCGCGCCGTCTGGCCCTCCACCGGTAATTACTGTCGAGGTGGAGTCGCGATTTCAAATATCTTGGGTTGCCACGGTGTTGCCGTGTTGCCTGAGGGTATGAGCGCCGAGCGATTCCGGTGGCTCGAAAAATGGGTGAGAGATCCGGCGGATATTGTTCGGACGCCCGGCACGGAAAGCAACGTCAAGGAGATCTATGACGAATGCGCCCGGTTGGCTAAGGATCCCGCTAACACGATCGTGAATCAGTTCTCAGAATTCGCCAATTACTTAGTGCACCGATTCGTAACAGGTAATGCCATGAAGCGCATCTTTGAGTGCCTAAGCGAGACGAAGCCGCGATCACGCTTGGCCGGCTTCGTGGCGGCGACCGGTTCCGCAGGGACCCTGGGGGCCGGAGATCTGTTGAAGGAGCACTACGGTGCTCGCATAATAGCAGTGGAACCGGTGGAGTGTCCCACACTCCTTTACAACGGTTTCGGCGAACACAATATCCAGGGTGTGGGTGACAAGCACGTCCCGCTCATCCACAACGTCATGAATACCGACCTGGTGGTCGGAATCTCTGATTCAGATACCGATGGACTGTATAGCCTTTTCAACACCGAGGTGGGGCAGCGCTATCTTTCCGAGCGCAGGGGATGCGATCTAAAGACGCTGGATCAACTTGCGGGCCTGGGCTTCTCTGGAATCGCCAATATGCTGGCCGCTATCAAAGTCGCCAAATACCTACAACTGAGCAGTGACGACGTCCTGATTACGGTCGCGACAGACGGTGCAAGCCTATACCGGACAGAGCTGGATAAGTGGCTCGCAACCCATGCACCGGGGGGCTTCGACGAGGTCAATGCAGCCGAACTCTTTGGCGAGCACCTAAAAACAGTGCGCGTCGATCACCTTCTCGACATGACCGAAGCCGACCGTCGCCGCGTCTTTAATCTTGGTTATTACACCTGGGTCGAACAGCAGGGGATAGAAGTTGCCGATTTCGAGCGCCGCCGTCAGCAGGGATTTTGGCGAGACCTCGCCGATCTGATCCCCATCTGGGATGACCTGATCGAGCGTTTCAATGGTGAAACAGGGTTAAGTGACGCCGGATAAGATGTCGGTTTTGAAGTAGGTATGAAGCCACCGGTTCGATTTCTGCGATGCGGTGATACAGCGGTGTCGGTTGAATTTGGAAACAAGGTTGATCGTTGCTCGAGCGCATCGGTGCTTAGTTTGGGTGAAGGCATCTACAGGGCAGGTTTAACCGATGTCGTCTGAGTCACAGGAATTGGCCAAAGCCGAAGTCGGGGTGAATTTCGACAATCCAGGTATGGACAGCCGGCATGGCATCGATCTGTTGCGGCAGAGCGCGCGAGTCCAACCACTTGCGTCCGACGCGCACGCACGTCGCTGATCGCCCTAGGCCCCTGAGCTCCTCTTTTTACACAAGTCGTGTGCTTGTCAATGGTGGCGTCGGTTCGGTGGGCCGCGAGGTTGTCCGTCAGCTGCTGCAGACCCGCGGAGTTCGTGTCAATAGCTTCGTGCAAATTTTCTACGAAACATAAGATTCGATCCACGCTGCAATAGCGACTCATCGATCGGATTCTACTTCCGTATCCGGTAATTCCGGCGTCCAGCCGGGATCCACGCGGGTCCGAGAGTTCGATTGCTGGTTGGCGTAAAATCTTTCATGCAGGAAAGAACGTTTTGGCCAAAGAGAAACGGAAAGGGACCCGATACCATGACGAATTCACCATTGGATAAGGAAGGGCCCGGCCCGAGGGGCGAACCGGCGGGGAGTGAGTTGGGGCTGCAGTTGATGGACCTGAACGCCGCGGAAGCCGCCGAATGGCTGGGCAGTGAGCCGGAGGAGACGATTGCCGCGGCGCTGCAGGCGGTTTTTCCCGGGGTGGCGAGGGGCATCCTTGCCTGCCTTCCCGGGGACCTGCGGGAACGGGTGCTGGCTGCCGCGTCGGCGGAGAGCAGGCGCCAGTGGGCGACCGACACGACGTATGCGGACGGCACGATCGGCCAGTTTATGGAGGCGCCGATCGGGGTCTTCGGCGTCCACGAGACGGTGACGGAGGCGACGGTGAAGCTGCGCGAGCTGGTGAAGCGGGTGTTTATCACCTACGGCTTCGTCACCGACGCGGACGGACGGCTGCTCGGCGTGATCACGATGCGCGATCTGTTGTTCTGCGAGCCCGGGGCGAAGCTGGGCGACGTGATGTTGAAGAGTCCGTTCTCCCTGCGGCCGGAGATGGACCTGCTGACGGCGATGAAGGCGGTGCTCAACCGGCACTACCCAGTTTACCCGGTCTGCGACGAGGGCGGGCGGCTGGTCGGCCTGGTGCGGGGGGCGGAGATGTTCGAGCAGCAGGCGATCGAGCTGAGCGCGCAGGCGGGGAGCATGGTCGGTGTCGAGAAGGAGGAGCGGCTTTCGACGCCGCTGATGCGGAGCCTCAAGTTCCGGCACCCGTGGCTGCAGTTGAATTTGCTGACCGCCTTTGCGGCGGCGGCGGTGGTCGGGGTGTTTCAGGGCACGATCGACCGGATCGTGGTGCTGGCGGTGTTTCTGCCGGTGCTGGCCGGGCAGTCCGGCAACACCGGCTGCCAGGCACTGGCCGTCGCGCTGCGCGGGATGACGCTCGGCGAGTTGAAACCGGGGAAGGAGCGCGCGCTCCTGCTGAAGGAAGGGTTGCTCGGGCTCCTGAACGGCGCGCTTGTCGGCATGACCGCTGGGATCGGGATGTTCGTGGTCGCGACGATGCAGGGCAACCCGTCGGCCGCGGTGCTTGGGTTAGTCGTCTTTCTGGCAATGATCGGGAGCTGCCTGATCAGCGGCCTCTCCGGGGTGGTCGTGCCGCTCACGCTGCGCAAGCTCGGGGCCGATCCCGCGACCGCCTCGAGCATTTTCCTCACGACCGCAACCGATGTCGCGAGCATGGGCCTCTTCCTGGGCCTCGCGACACTGCTCGTGCGGTAGGTGAAGATGCACTTTCCGCGCGATAGGATAATTACGGCTCACAAGCAGGTCTGAGGGACTCGCGCTTCCTGCCGGAGTTCGCCCTCCCGCGGACTGGTCTGTCAGGAGGCGCCATGCCGTTTCGGGTTCGCACGGCGCCCTTGACTCCCCAGCCGTCGAGGTAGTCGCTGCGGGGACTCGATGGCGGCGGTGCCTTAGGGGTCGTCGTCCGAGGTCTCGGCGGCCTCCCGGGCGGCGCCGGTCTGGAACTGGAGGTCGTAAAGCCGCTTATATTGCTCGGAAGATTGGAGGAGCTCGGCCACCGAAACACACGAACAACCTACTCTGGTAATCCAGCACTAATCATCCCATCGAGAATTATGTTTAAAGAGTCTGGGTTGCGGATTGGTAAGAGTTCACGTAGGCGAGATACCGTCGAATTCGGGGACA
>Ga0224508_10005632_pt1 | contig 10003 bp, 9 predicted proteins | sample SF_Jan12_sed_USG_4_FD_170157 | JGI IMG/M metagenome (GOLD analysis project Ga0224508, IMG submission 170157) | Sediment microbial communities from San Francisco Bay, California, United States - SF_Jan12_sed_USGS_21 | ecosystem: Environmental > Aquatic > Marine > Sediment | place: USA: California... | reverse complement strand
TTCGCCGGCATCCGGCTGCGAAATCAGGAGTTCGTCGAGATTGACGCCGAGCTTCTTGGCATAAGACGGGTCGAGCGCATGTTCGGCGTCGATAAAGGCGCAGGTTCCGCCGAGTTTCTGCGCTTCGGCCAGCACATGCAGCGACAGCGTGGTCTTGCCCGAGCTTTCCGGCCCGTAGATTTCGACCACCCGGCCGCGCGGCAAGCCGCCGATGCCGAGCGCGATATCGAGACTGAGCGACCCCGTTGGCACGGATTCGATCTCGACCACCTGATCCTGCTGGCCGAGCTTCATGATCGAGCCCTTGCCGAAATTGCGTTCGATCTGACCCAACGCGGCGTCCAACGCTTTCTGCTTGTCCATGGTGTCCTTTTCGACGAGGCGCAAGGCCGGGTTTGTTGCGGCCGACATTTTCGACATGAGGTGCGTACTCCTTATTCCACAGGCGCCTTGGCTATGCAACACGGCGCGGTGCAACCGAATGTGTTTCTGCAACCACTATGTACTGGTTTTGTTCCTATGCGCAAGTTCTTTTTTTGTTCTCCTTTAGTAACCATGAATTACCGGGACGGAACACAGTCATATAGGATCGCCGCGCGGGGCGCCGCCGGATACGGGTAGGGTCGAAAATCGCGGTCTGTCGAAGGATAGAGCGGCTCCGGTATTCGTCGCTGGAATTCCCAGTCTCGCCGGCCGATAGTAGACGCCTCTCTCCGCCAACCAGCAGGCACGGATTCATGAGCAAGGCATTGGCCGCACTCTCCCTCGTCCTCATTGTCCTTTGCGGCGGGCCGGCGGCGGGCCAGGAGCCGCGCACACGGCTCTTCGAATTCGAGACATCCGCCGAAAAGACCGTGCCCGACGGCTTCGTGACAGGTATGACCGGACGGGGGAAAACAACCGAGTGGGCCGTGCGGGCCGTCGACGGCAACCGCGTGCTCGCCCATATCGGATTCTGGGACGAGGACCCGGACGGCGTCTTCCCGGTGTGCTGGGTAAAACAGTCGTCGGCGCGGGACCTGACGCTGAGCGTACGGCTCTTTCCGGTTCGGCCGCCCGCGGACATCCCGCAAGCCCATCACGATGGGGCCGGCATCGTGGTCCGGTTCAAGAATCCGGATAATTATTATTTGCTGCGCGCCGTACCCCACGAAACGCGGGTCCGCCTGTACAAGGTCGTGAAGGGGAGACGCTCCACGCTCGCGGGCAGGAACCTCGACGTTGCGCTCGGCACCTGGCACGGCCTCACGCTACGGGCGCGCGCGAACGTGTTTACCGCTTCTTTCAACGGCAAGGAACTGTTCCGCCACAGGGACGATACCTTCACGGACGCGGGCGCGTTCGGCCTGTGGTCCAAACCGAGCAACGTGACCTATTTCGACGACCTGAAAGCTGTGATCGTTGATTGATCCATGCCCGGCTGTCGCGCCAAGTACTCCGTCGCTTAAGCGTTCCTTCCCCGCGCATAGGCCGCCGCCTCGCGGCCGGCGACGCGGCCGAAGGTGGCGCCGGCCATCAGCCCGGTGCCGCTGGCGTAGTTGTGGAAGTACAGCCCGCCGACCATCTCGCCCGCCGCATAGAGGCCGGCGATCGGCCGGCCCGCCGCGCGCTCCACCGCCGTCTTGGTGCTGACCTTGACGCCGCCGAAGGTGAAGGTCACGCCGGCGGTCACCGCATAGGCATCAAAGGGCGGCGTATCCAGCGGGTTGGCCCAGTTCGACTTGTTGAGCGACAGCCCCTCGGTGCAGCGCCCGTCATGCACGTTCGGGTCGAACGGAATGTCGGTGCGGCAGGCGGCGTTGAACTCCTCGACCGTCTTGATGAAGCGCTCGGCGTTCACCCCTTCCAGTTTCTCGGCCAGCTCGGGGATGGTATCGGCCGAGACCTTGGTGATGCGGCGGATGTGGTATTCGCTGCGCAGCAGATGCTGCACCTTCTGATCGAAGATCTGCCAGGCGAACATGCCCGGCTGCTGCAGGATTTCGCCGCCATAGCGCGCGTAGCAGTAGCTGTGAAAATCCTCGCCCTCGTCGCGGAAGCGTTCGCCGTTTGCATTGACGACGATGCTGAACGGCACGTTGTGCTTCTGGAACTGATCGCCGATGTCGAGGTCGCCATAGGGCGGCGCGTTGAGGTCCCAGGCCACCGCGTGACAGCCCGACCAATGGCCATAGGGCTTGGCGCCGATCGCGAGCGCCATCTCCAGCCCCTCGCCATTGTTGTATTCGGTGCCGCGCACCTTGGCGAGGTCCCAGCCGGGGCCGAGATAGCGGGCGCGCATTTCCTGGTTCGATTCGAACCCGCCGCAGGCGAGCACCACCGCCTTGGCTTCCAGATCGTGCGTCGCGCCCTGGTGACGGCAGCGCACGCCGTAAACGCCGCGCTCGCTGTCGTGCAGCAAGTCGGTCGCGGTCGCCTCATAGAGCACGCGGATGCCCGCCGCCTCGGCCTTGTCGTGCAGCGTCTGCACCAGCTGCTCGCCGCCGCCGTTGATGCGCAGCGCCAGCCCGCCCCAGAACTTGAACTTGCCGTCGACCTTGAAGGCCTGGCGGCCGGTCGCCGGGATCAGGTCGATGCCGTGCGTGGTCATCCACTTGGCGGTCTCGAAGCTGTTGGTCACCAGCACCTCGATCAGGTCGGCGTCCGAGCGGTACTGGGTCATGCGGAAGATGTCGTCGTAGTACTGGTCGTGCGTGTAGGTGCCGAAATCGATGTTGTCGAGATCCTCGTCGGCCAGGCTCGGGCAGAGCTGCATCAAATCGTCGACGCCGTTATAAGCGAAGCGGAAGGCGCCGCCGGTGAACGCGGAGTTACCGCCGCGCGAGTCTTTCGGCGCGGTCTCCAGCATCAGCACGCGCGCGCCATGCTCCACCGCGGACAGCGCGGTGCAGGTCGCGGCGTTGCCCGCGCCGACCACGATGACGTCCACATCCGATGTATCGATCTTGCTCATGCCCCGATTTCTCCCTGTTGGCCGGTTTGCGCCCACTTATAGCAAACCTTGTACGGGTGTCGTCCAGTGTTGGGCAATAGTTCGACCTAGTCCGATCGTCGCGGCCGCCGCCAAAAGAGGTGCGGCAAGATAACCTCCGGACGCGGGTCATGCCGCTATGCTCGGAAATTAGGCTTGTGCTAGGGTTCCGAAAAGATCGCCCAACGGGCCGGCTCATCGGCGCGCGGGGTAAAACAGGGATCAGGCGGGAAACATGGCCTTCGCGGGCTTCGCTATTGGACGATGGGCCGCATTTTTCGGCGGATTGCCGCGCTACGCGGTTCTCATCGCCGTGTTCCCGGCCCTGGCCGCGTGCCAGACGGCCCATCCCGATTGGGGCAAGGGACCGGTAACCCTGTCGCCCGGCGTCCAGCAGGGCTTCAACCGCTATATGAAAAGTCCCTTGGGCATGGCCTTCGCCGTCACCGTCGATGGCCGTCAAGGCGGCTTCGTCTATTGTACGGCGGGTCACGCGCTGGATTGCGGCGACGGGTATGAAGCCGCGCTGGACCAGTGCCGGCGCCTCGCCAAGGGCCGGATCGCCTGCAAGATTCTGGCGGATCTGCATGAGGTCGTCTGGCAGGGACCGGTGAAGATGGCCACGACCGCGCAGATGATGCTGTTGGCGCGGTCGGAAGAAGCGACGTTTTGTTATGACGACGCCACCAAGAGCCACTACGCCGTCTCCGGCAACTGCATGGCGGACGACCAGCTCTCGAGCCGCGCCGACTTCGCGGCGGGGCTGAAGCGGGAATTGCCGGTCTACTGCCGCAAGCATGACACCCCTCTCTATTACCAGGGCAAGGGCGGCTGCGTACCGGGCGATGCGATGGCAAGCAAGGCGGAATTCGAACGAAACCGCCGATTTTGCAGAAGCCGCCGCGACAAGCGTTTCTACGAGACAATCGGCACATGCCACGCCGGCGACATCACCGTCCCGCGCGACGAATTCCTGAACGCAACCGCGGATTCGATCCGGTAAGGACGGTAATGGTCTCCCCTCTCGCACACGCGTCCGCAGGGACGCCCGGCCGGACGGCCGGACGAACCGGCCGATTCCTCGTCGCTGCCCTTCTGCTCGGCGTGCTGACCGCCGGCTGCGAAACCACAAGCAGACCAATTTCGGGGATGGGCAATGCCGCCGGATCGTTCACGCTGGGCGGCCGGCAGGTCCCCCTGCCCGCCGGCGATTGGCATGTCGCGGCGCGGCGCGCCTATAAATCGCGGCTCGGCGTCGCCATGGCCGACGCGGTCCTGATCCGCGGCGATCATCACCGTGTCGACGGCGTCGTGCTGATCACGACCAACCGGCGGGCCGGCGGCAAACGGGGCTGGCGCCGAGCGGCATTTTGCGACGCCGCCAAACCCGTCAATCGGGAAATCCATGCCAACCGGACCGGCGGCAAGCAGGATTGCTGGGCCTTGCAACACGGTCCCACCGGGCTGCACGATCCCGCGGATCCAACGCTGGCGAAACTCGCCGACTACGCGGCGCATGACGGGCTGACACTGTTCGATACCGGTGCGACGATTCGCTACCGCCTGGCCGGGAACCAGGATTTGATGCAGGTCACCTACATGTTCGACTCGCCGGCGGCCGAGCGGTCGACGATGCGGCACTGGGCCGAGGCATGGCACGTCAAGGTGCGCCTCGGCTACCATGGCATTCTCGACCAGCGGCCGGCGCCGTCGATCCAGCCGGTGATCAGCGCCGCCGGCGCCGCACCAGCGCCGCCCGACGACCGTACGACGCGGATCGGACTCGCCTTGCCGTCGCCGGGATTGCCGCTCGCGTCGGTGCGCGGCATCATCGGCGACGTGCCGCGAAACGACGCGATGACGCTCGACCTGATCCATAGGAATTTCGAAAAGGTCGTCTTCCAGACCGAATATGGCGGCCCGGTCGGCTGGGTGCGGAAATGGAACACCCATCCGATCATCCGCTATCAAAAGGATTTCGATCCGGCCGCCGTCGCCGCGTTGCGCGAAACCGTCGGCACGCTCGCGGCGGTCACGGGGCTGCGTCTCAAGCTGCAGCCGGTGGCGCCGGATTATTTCGACCGCCGCGGCGAGCATTTCATCCGCGACAACATCACCCTGCTGCGCCCGACCGGCGGGACCGTCGGCAATGCGTGCTACGGCGAGGCGAAATTCGCGCGCGACGGGTCGGTCGTGGTCGGCGCCGTCTATATCAGCCCCGGCTTCGACTACGTGCCGGTCCGGGAATGCGTGATGGAGGAATTCGCGCAACTGCTCGGTCCGATGAACGACACCGCGCTGATCCACCAATCGATGTTCAACGACCAGACCAACGGCATCGTGTCCTGGCTGACCTGGTATGACGCCATCCTGTTGCGCACGCTGTACGACGAACGGCTGCAGCCCGGCATGCCGAAGGACGAGGCCCTGCCGATCGCGCGGCGCATCATCCGGTCGCTGCTGGCCGAATTGAACCACCGCCCGCCGCGCCACCTCAGTTTCGGCGCCGCCCCTGTTCCGCGCTGATCGCAACCCGACTATGCTGTGACGAGACAACCGGCGGACGCGACAAGCGCGGCGCCATCACGGGGGCAGCTCGATGACCACGAACACGCCGAAACGCATCGCCATCCTGGGATTCCATCTCGAAGCAAACCGGTTCGCGGCGCCCTGCGGCGAGGCCGAGTTCACCAAGCGCGGCGTCTGGTACGGCGACGCCATCAGCGACGGCGCGCGCCAGCCGACGCCCTCGATCGACAGCGCGATCTGCGGCTTCTACAAGGTTATGGACGATCACGACGCGTGGGAGCCGGTGCCGGTCGCCTTCGCCGCCGCCTTCCCCGACGGCCCGGCGGAACAGAAGTTTTTTGAGAAATTGCTGGCCGATATGCGCAAGGGGCTGGAAGCGGCCGGGCCGCTCGACGGCGTCTATTGCTGCGAACACGGCGCCGGGCTGGCGGTCGGCCATGACGACCCGGATGGTGAGGTGTTTGCGCTCGCGCGCGAGATCGTCGGCCCGGACGTGCCGGTGATCGCGACCCTCGACCTGCACGCTAACATCAGCCAACGCATGGTCGACAGCGCCGACACGATGATCTCGTATCGCACCAACCCGCATGTCGATTCCTATGAACGCGGCCAGGAAGCGGCGCGCACCATGCTGGACATCCTGCACGCCGGGCTGCAACCGGCGATGGCGTCGATCCGGCTGCCGCTGGTCGGCCCATCGGTGACGCTGCTGACCGCCGCCGGCCACCCTTACGGCGACCTGATCCGGCTCGGCCACACCAAGCTCGGCCCCGACATCATGAACGTCTCGATCACCGGCGGCTTCGCGTTTTCCGACACCGACCGTAACGGCATGACGATCACCGTCACCGCGCGCGGCGACACGGCGAAGGCGCAGGCGGTGGCGCGCGAGCTGGCGATCGCCGGCTGGGCGGACCGGGAACGCTACCAGCCGCGTATGACCAGCCTGGAAGACGCGACGAAACGGGCGCTGGAAACGGCGGCCGACCCGTCCCGCCCCAATCTGCTGTTCTGCGATCCCGCCGACAATCCCGGCGGCGGCGGCCGCGGCAACACCACCTACATCCTGAAGGCCTTCGCCGAAGCGGGCGTGACGGATGCGCTGTTCGGCGTGTTCAACGACCCGCCCGCGGTCGACGCCGCCTTTGCCGCCGGCGAGGGCGGAAGCTTCCACGCCAAATTCAACACCGCGGAGGCTCAGGAATTCTCGCACCCCTGGGAAGCGGACGCCGAGGTGCTGAAACTGTCGGACGGCGATTTCGCCGGCGACTACGGCATGGTGAAGGGCCGCCAGGTGAGCCTCGGCCGGTCCTGCCTGCTGCGCGTCGGCGGCATCCGCATGGTGGTGATCTCGATCCGCCAGCAATGCCTGTCGAACGATTTCTTCACCCATTTCGGCGTCGACGCGGCGGCCGCGCGCTGCACCGTGGTTAAATCGCGCGGCCATTTCCGCGCCGGGTTCAAGCACCTGTTCCCGCCCGAACAGATCGTCGAGGTCGACGTACCCGGCCTCACCTCGAACAATTTGAAGAATTTCGACTGGCAGCACATGCCCCGCCCGGTCTACCCGATGGACCCGGAGACGAGTTGGGAACCGCCGCTTTAAAGGCGTCTTCAAATCGCTGACCTTCGCGAAGTTTTTGGATCAGATCGTCAAGTCCTGTGCGCCCCGCCCGATCGTACCAAGCCTTCACCTCCCGATAGGCCGAGGCATAGGTGCCCCGACCCTGCTTTCCGGAAGCCGCAAGCCATTGACCGGGAGAAACAAGTTGCCGCACATCATTGCCAGACATATCCGTCGGCGCGGGTGGCCCCAGATAACGAGGATCATCGGAGACAAGAACCGCCAGCCCTTCATCAAACCATGCCGGCAAACGGCGCATTGTGGTCCACATACCGAGACGCGCATGGAGTTCGATGTGAGCAAGCTCATGGATTGCAATTGCGTTATCCAGCCCGCGCGGCGAGAGGCGGATGGCGACCGCACCGAAGGCCGCACCCCGCGCTGTCTTTACGCCGAGGCGCCGGTAACACTCCTCGGTCGAACAGGCGAAAATCATCGGATGTGCCGACAATTCACCGAAGAATGTCTCAACAGCCGAGATCGACATTCCGAGGTGAGCAACGACTTGGATACGTTTGCCGGCGGGCATGGCCCTGTTGACGTAGACGTTTCCGCCAACTCTTTCGAAGCCCATACAGGACGGGCACGCAATCGCGACTATCGCAGGCTGAAAAAATAGCAGCGCCGCTGCACTTAGGATGGTCAACGTCAAACAAAACCAAAGAAAGCGCCGCAGCATCAGTTTTCCAAATCTCCAATGTCGGAATCCCGGCCCGGACTCCATTCGACGTCGCGTGATCCGGGCTTAAGCGCCGCGCCTAAACGGCGATCTGAAACCGGCCTGACGTAAAATAAAATGGCCGAAATCTCCAGGAACAGTCGATCACGGCTGGGGCACGGCCCACCAGCGGGAATTTCGTACTGCTCGACCATTGATTCCAATCAACGCGCCGGTACCGTACATGCAGTAGCCTTATAATTATAGCTGACGCGGAGTGCGCCATGGTTCGGGACGCGACGTTTATCTGGAACGAACTCGTCACGAATGAGGAACCGAAATGCGGCGCGTTTTATAGCGCGCTGCTCGGTTGGACGCGCAAAGAGGTTGATATCGGGCCCGCGGGCACTTACACGGTCTTCCAAAAAGACGGCGAGGACGTCGCAGGCATGATGCGCCCGGCGACAGAATTTTCCCGCGCCCGCCCGCCGTTCTGGTCGGCGTATATCGCCGTCGACGACATCGATGCCTGTGCCGCCCGTGTCGCCGCGCTGGGCGGACAGATCATCGCGGAGCCGGAGGACATCCCCGACGTGGGGCGCGTCTGCATGCTCACCGATCCATGCGGGGCGCCGGTGTGTCTCATGACCCCTGTGAGCAAGGCGGGGCAGACCGCCCAATGAAGAAAATCGATCTCAAGAAGGACCTCAAGCATCTCTATGGGGCGGCGGCGAAAACCATCGCAATCGTCGATGTGCCGGCGATGAATTTCCTGATGATCGACGGGCAAGGCGACCCGAACACGTCGGACGACTACCAAGGCGCCGTCGAGGCGTTGTATGCGGTCTCCTATGCGGCGAAGTTCATGATCAAGAAAGGTTCGGCGGCCATCGACTATGGCGTGATGCCCCTCGAAGGGCTGTGGTGGACCGATGACCCGGCGCAATTCAGCCCCGACAACAAGGGCATCTGGAAATGGACCGCAATGATCATGCAGCCGGAGTGGGTGACCGCGACGCTATGGGAAGAAGCCAAGGCGCAGACCGCCAAGAAGAAGAACCCGCGCGGCCTACCGAAGATGCGCTTGGAATCCTTTCGCGAAGGAAAAGCGGCGCAGATCCTGTACGTAGGGCCATACACCGAGGAGGCACCGACAATCAGCCGGCTGCATAAGTTCATCGAAGAACAAGGACTCAAGCGCTGCGGGCGGCACCATGAGATTTACCTCAATGATCCCAGACGCACGGACCCGGCGAAGTTGAGAACCATCCTCCGCCAACCCGTCGCTGCGCCGGGAACTGTTGCCGCGTCCACGCACGACTCTCACGGGCAGCCGTCGCGGAGCACATAGTGCGGGTGGGTCGGGTTGTAGATATTTGTAGCCCCCGTTATCGAAAGCCTGACCTCCTCCCGAAGGTGTTTTGCGGCGCTGCGGCGCACGCCGTCGGGAAACGTCGACGGGTCGGGGAATTGGTCAAGCGCCCTGTGTCCCAACAGCTTAAGCAGATTACCCGCCGCGTTGTTGATCAGTGCTTCTTGCGTGTTTTTCCGGTAGTTGGTGTCCAGAGCCATTTGCACAAGCGTCGGCGTGTCGTTCGGACCAATCGTGAGGGTGCAGAAAACGCCGGCCGTCGTTTTGGTGGTTGCGCGGAAACTGGGAGAAATGATTGCGTGTCCCTTCCAGGTCCACTCCAAACCATGCTCCACCGCAGTGCAGATGTCTCGCGCGCGCGGGCTGCCCTGCGTTTCGCAGTCCAGGTCGCGCGAATAGAGACTGCCCGCAGCCGGCGCGGAAGAGAACAACACCACGAGAATGACAGCTATCCGACGCACCGTTTGTGCTTCCATCCGGGCCAGCATCGCAGCGAACCGCCTTCGCCGCAGGCCCCGTCCGCTGCTTCAACGGATATTATATCACGAGACGCATCGCGGAGCCGTTTCGCCGGGAATTAAAGGGACACAATACGAATTACACTCCCGCTTCCGCCAAGAACCGGGGCACCTGGCCTGAGGCAAGCACCACCGGCGGCAGCATCACTGAAGCCCCCGTCCTCGGGTATCACCGCGAGGGGCCGGCGAATTAAGTATTGTGTCCCTTCATATTAGAGCTCGGTGGCGGTTCGGATTACCGGCGCAGCCGTTCGGCAATGCCCGCGCCGTAGGCCGGGTCGGCCTTGCTGAAATATCCCAACTGGCGCTTGACGATATCGTCGGGCACGCC
>Ga0224508_10005631_pt1 | contig 10005 bp, 9 predicted proteins | sample SF_Jan12_sed_USG_4_FD_170157 | JGI IMG/M metagenome (GOLD analysis project Ga0224508, IMG submission 170157) | Sediment microbial communities from San Francisco Bay, California, United States - SF_Jan12_sed_USGS_21 | ecosystem: Environmental > Aquatic > Marine > Sediment | place: USA: California... | reverse complement strand
TTTGCCGAGGAGAGACTTACATACCAACCCTGTATTGACTCCTTGTTGTGAAGAGGCAATCGCAGCACTCAATCCTGCTCCTCCAGCACCAATCACCAGTACATCGTGCTCCAGTGTTTTTATTTCGGATATGTCTAACATAAGTTTGCTCTAAGTATTACCAAGTATTAAGATCCGTGATCTGTCCCATCGAAACCATTCTAACGTAGAAATCAGTGGTTACTATCCATATCAGACTTACCCAGGCCCAAAGCTGGTGATGTTGATTGAGCTTGGTGACGAATTTCCATGATCCATGGTCAAATTTCGACCGGGCATCACAAGAGAAACAATCGCGTCTTCCTCCAATGAGGTGTCTCCATGAGTGACATCCAAAGGTGTATAGGGCCAATGTGATGGGATTCCCCAGGATTAAGATAGTACCAATTCCTACACCGAATTCACCACTTCGGAAAAATGCAAGAAAGGCGTCGTAGAAGAAAAAGATGATAAAAGGAATGACTAAAATCATGGTATACCGATGTAGATTTTGAATCACCATCAACCCGGTCTCTCCCAAGTAACCAGCTTTCCTCTTCCTGGGTAATGCCCCTACTGCACAGGCCGGTGGGGTAAAAGTAAAAGCTCGATAATAGGCCTTCCGGTAATAATAACAGGTAAATCGGAATACAGCCGGGAACACCAGGATGATTAACGCCGGCGAAGCAGGGAGAAAATCAGGCCACCACGTAGGCCAGGATCCGAAAAGTCCATGGGAAAGAGGAGCTACTCCGGGCAACCCTTCCTTTACAAAAAAAGTAGGGCTATCAAATGGTGCAAGATAGCCACCGAAGCCTCCTGAACCTACCCAATAGTATGTTTCTTGCAGACCCGCCCAGGTGCCGTATACAATAAAGGCCGTGAGGCCACCCAACACAGCAGCCGGACCTACCCACCATCGATCCTCTCGCAAGGTGGACAAGAAAGGTTTTTGCCGGATTTTGTCAAAGGTTGTTGTGGACATAGATCATCAATTAAGTCTGCTTCAAAAGTAACAAGCCATCATAGATATACAAACAAAAGCCCAGCGGAAAGTATGTGCACTGGATATATTTCTCACTATTTAAAATGGATATAAATAGGATCGCGATATCGGCTGTCACTGGGAAAACCTCATGTGAGAAACAACGGGCTAGTCTTTTTCAAGAAGCGGACTATACATGGACATGAGAAAAAATTACATTTGTGGCATTCCCATGAATCGTGTTGATCCCTCCGGGTGGGTTAGAAATCACATAGTTTTATGATCTCATATCTATGACATATCCAAGCTCGGGGGGATTTTTCCAAGTAGTTAGAATCTCGCATTTCCAGGAGTACGTGGAAAAGGAATAACGTCACGTATATTAGACATACCCGTGACAAACTGAATGAGCCTCTCAAATCCAAGCCCATAACCTGCATGTGGACAGGTGCCGAAATGCCTGATATCCAAAAACCAAGACAACTCGTCCTCGGCAATGTCCATTTCGGCCATACGTCTTTGTAAGACATCCAATCTCTCCTCTCTCTGTGAGCCTCCGACGATTTCTCCAATGCCGGGGAACAAAATATCCATGGCTCTCACCGTCTTACCATCTTCGTTTGAACGCATATAGAAAGCCTTGATGTCACTCGGATAATCGAAAAGAATGACTGGCTTCTTATAGTGTTTTTCAACCAGATAGCGCTCATGCTCAGATTGTAGGTCTGCTCCCCAGCTTTCTATTACAAACTGAAATTTTCCCTTTCGATTCGGTTTGGATCCCATCAGAATATCAATCGCCTCGGTGTAGCTGAGCCTTTGAAAATCATTTTCTACACAGAATTTCAACTTATCGAGCAAAGGCATAGGTGATCGCTCATGTGATGGCTTTTGCTTCTCCTCTTGTTCCAACCGGTCTGAAAGAAATGCTAAATCATCCTCGCATTGCTCAAGTGCATATTGAATGATAAACTTCAACATGTCTTCAGCAAGATCCATGTTGTCACTTAAGTCGGCAAATGCTACCTCAGGTTCAATCATCCAAAATTCAGCCAGATGTCTAGATGTGTTGGAGTTCTCTGCACGAAAAGTCGGTCCAAAAGTATACACCTTGCTTAGAGCCAATGCACCGAGCTCCGCCTCCAGTTGACCGGATACTGTCAGCTTAGTTTCTTTCTGAAAAAAGTCCTGCTTATAATCAATCGTACCATCTTCGAGGCGGGGCAGCTGATCAAGATCAAGCGTTGTTACATGAAACAACTCACCCGCTCCTTCCGCATCTGAACCTGTAATAATGGGAGTGTGCAAATAGAAAAACCCACGATCATTGAAGAATTTATGGATGGCGAAAGCCAATGCGTGACGCACTCGGAACACTGCGCCAAACGTATTGGTCCGAAAGCGGAGGTGAGCGATCTCACGCAGAAATTCTAAGCTATGTTTTTTAGGTTGCAAGGGATACTTTTCAGGATCTGAGGTGCCAAAAATCTCTATCTCTGTGGCTTTAATCTCAACATCTTGACCACGTCCTGCTGATGGAATGAGCGAACCTAATACTCCGATGGCAGCACCAGGATTAATTTGTTTCAATATGGAATCATCTGTACTCTCAAAGTCCACCACTACCTGGATAGACTTAACGGTACTGCCATCATTCAAAGAAATGAACTGATTGTTTCTAAATGTCCGTACCCATCCTTTGGCGCAAACCTCCTGTCCTTCCGGACTTGTTTTCAAAAGTTGTGAGACACTCTGGTGCGACGTTTTCATGATTTTACAATAAGACGGCGAAAATAAGAAAGAAACAAATCGAATCCTTATTGAAGGAGGAGGAAAAGATCAGATCCGTTGCACCAGAATGGACAACACCTCTACTGCTTGATCATAAGTACTATGCATATCATCACTACTCACCTTTCCCGAATACAGAGCGTAGTCACATCTGGATAACAATTGCTCCACCTGAGCAAGCGGATGGCTGGCAAGGCCTTCCTCGATCAGCAGGTTAAGAATCGTTTCCCGGTTGAATTCTGACGTATCAACCTGCAGTTTTTGAGAAATAAATTTTTTGATGCTGAAGGCCACTTCCTCGTAGAAAAGACCTGCTCTTTTGTTGTCCAAGTGATCTTTGGCGCTTTCCAGTCGTAGCCTGGCCATATTAGCATAATCCAACTCGTCGCCTGCGACTTTGTGGGGGGAGTTGCCATACCAAAAGACAAATAGGAACCCCAGAACAGGTAAAATATATGCTCCCCAATACCATGGGGACGCACTTAATTGATACCGAGCACGATATAATCGAGTACTCATCTCGATATCCTGATAACCATCAGTAATGTCTGCTTCTAACTGGTTATCCGACCTTGTTCCGGAATTTCTTTTTCCCGGTGAAATGAGAATTTCAAAAGAGTCTCGAACGGTAATAAAGGAATCCAGGGCAGGATTGAAATAGGTGAATTCTGGCATGAATTGATAGGAGTCAGGTTTGCTGATCAGACAGATGTATTCAAATGATTTTTCTCCACGCACTGAGTCCGTAGCATTAATCATTCGCTCACTCAGGATCTTTGCATCGAACAATTCAAAGTCAACTGGTGCGGAGATCTCTGGTGCCCTGATCGTCTTAATATCACCATTGCCGCGGATGTGCATGGTCAATGCCAGTGCATCATCTGTCGTGGCATTGGTTCTAGACATACGAAAACCCACATTGAATTGTCCTACTGCTCCGGAAAATGAGGCGGGAGCGCCTTCGAAGGGAGACAGCACCTGCAGCGATATAGAATTAGAGCTTATATTCTCTGTGCGTAAATTGAAGGCCGAAAAAAAGCCCCGAAATCTTGGATCGCGCTTAGGGATGCCAATTCTAACATGCAAAGGATCAATCTCTATCTTGCCACTTTGTTGAGGGAAAACCGCCACCTTTCGCAGTACCTTTGTACTATATTCTTCTCCATTGATCTTCTCCTTCAATACTGGCTCACGATAAGCATCTAGTGCCTGAGCATAGCAACCATTGTACTTGCTCTCAGACAGTATATTATAATTCTCTACATTGACTTTTGTATATAGTCTGTAAAAAATCACCACCTGCTGGCCAATAAATACTTGATTCGTGTCAGTCTGAGCCACTAAGAAGATCTTACCCATTGGATCATCACCAAATTTTGTGACGGGGGCATTAGATTGTAGCACAACCACCTTTACCTGATTTGATGAGATGGTCTTCCCGCTGACAGAAATAGATGCCGGTTTAATGTTGAAAGTGCCCTCCTTCTCGGCCATTAAGCTATAAGTAAACCCCAGAGAAGAACTCCTTCGGCCGTTTACAATCGTTGTTCGGTATGATTGCATTGGGCCGCTGACGATACGAAATCCCTTGAACGGCGGAGGAATGAATCCCGTGCCTTCACCATTCTTTAGGTTAAATTCAACCTCAAAGGTTCCACCTTTCGGGACCTGGTCAATCTGAGTCCGCGCTTCGAACCGCACTTCTTGGGCCGTAATAATGTACCCAGTTAGAATCAGTATGAAGAGTAATCCATAGCGCATGTTCAGATCTTCGTCACTTTAAGTTTTTTCTTCTTCTTCAAGCTTTGGATCCCTATTGATTCCCTGCCCTTCTGGATATAGTAATTTTGTTTGAGATTATTTGGATTGGACATCACGGTGATGTCCACATCATCCGATTCCCACGTCCTATCTGATGCGACAAAATAGGCGGGAGAAACCGTTGCAACTCCTGACTCAAGCGGCAGCAGAAAGTAAGATGTGCTTTGAGAGCGATAACTTTCTCCATTGACAATCTGGAGCGAACTAGAGATATTAGGACCGGCCACTACTTGAAATTCTGCGAAAGCAGGTAGTTCGATCTTGCCTACCAAGTTAATCGAAGTAAATCTTACCTCTACCGGATTACCTTCAAGTATGGTATCGTTTCCGATTTCTACTCTGAAGATCTGCTCTTGAGCAATAGTGTGCATCGTCCATATGAAAGAGAACGCGAATACGAATCCTTTTACCATCATTTCATTACCAGTCTTTGGCTTTTTTGCTACCTCCCGCCTGCTTTCGCAATTTCTCCTGAACCTTTTGATCTTCTTCTTCGATAATGTCCAACAGTTGCATGGCCTGTTCTTTGCTTAGCTTCTGTTCTTGTTGCTGCTCTTCAGGATTGGAATTTTCAGATGACTGATCAGATTGATCTTGCTGTTGCGGTTGATTTTGTTGCTCTTGCTCTTGCTGCTGCTGTTGCTCCCGATCTTTATCTTGATCTTGCTCCTCTTGTTGCTGTTGCTTTTGCTGTTGTTGCTGCTGCAACTCGCGAAGGGCCATAATCAAGTTCTGTTTAGCATGCAAATCTTGTGGATTGATCTTAAGTGCCTGCTTGTATGCCTCGACACTTTCATCATATGCTGCAGCCAGGTATTTCGCATTACCAAAATTGTACCAGGCATTTGCTCTTTCTTCGTTAGAGATGGCAGCCTCTTTAGCTTGTTCGAATTCTTTTGCTGCATCATCAAATCGATTCTGCTTGTAGATTGAATTGCCCAGATTAAAGTGACCTTTTGATTTGGGATCTACCAAGATTGATTTGCGATAAGCTGATTCTGCCTCATCGTAGGATTTCTGGTTGTATTGACGATCGCCATCACGGCGGAAATCATGCCCTTTACCCTGAGATTGTCCAAAAGTAATCGTCGCAACAAACAAACAGTTTGCCACTACGAGAAAAATCATCTTATACATAGTCCTGCTTTCGATTACTGACTCCATTTTCTAATGTCCAGTGAAACAACATTCCAAAAATAGCAAGTCCAAGAAACACTTGAAAGTAACTTTCATAAGCCGTAAAGGAATGTTCCTGAATCTCCCTTTTTTCCATTTCATCCACTTTTTCATCGATTCCCTCCAAAATATTCTGCTGCGTACCGAGATTGTAGTAAGATCCACCACCAGCTTCTGCTACTGCTCGTAGTAACACTTCATTAATCCGACTCTGTACCGGTTGACCTTGTTGATCACGCTTCCAATCTTGCCGGCCATCCACCATGATGGGAACATGTCCTCCCTCTGCTGTTCCTACACCAACTGTAAATATCTGTAGCCCATGTGAGAACGCTGCGGTGGCTTCCTCCAGTGCCTCAGTATCATGATCCTCTCCATCAGAAATGATGATTAGGGTACGATGGAATTTCTCATTCTGATCAAAGTACTCCATTGCGGTACTGATAGCGTCACCGATAGCAGTGCCTTGGGTACCTGCTAACTCGGGACTAGCAGATCTTATGAAAAGCTGGGCAGCAGCATAGTCAGTGGTCAAGGGCATCTGTAAATATGCATTGCCTGCAAAAAGGATAAGTCCGATGCGTTCGCCGCGTAGTTTGTTAGTAAGTTTTTCAGTAAAGCGCTTGGCCTGTTCCAATCTGTTTGGAGGTACATCCTGGACATACATGCTGTTTGAGATGTCAAATGCCAAAAAGATATCAGCAGCTTTCACATCTACTTTCTCTCGTTTGGCACCCCATTGCGGATTGGCCCAGGCGACCACTAAAAGTCCGAAGATTACACAAGCCAGGCCAATCGCCCATTTTTTTCTTGGCAGAGATAATGAGGGTGTCAGTCCTGTAATCAGTCTCATATCTCCCAAAGTCGCTTGTTGCCGCCGGTACCAGATCCAACCCAGGTAGAACAGTATCATAAGCGGAACTAGTCCTACTAAATAGATCAGATACTCTTGATGTTCGAATCTAAACATATTGTGCTAAGGGTATATCCTAAACAGTGTGGTTTGCAGCATGATATGGACCAGAAACAACGTCAAACCTAATATCAGAAATCTGTCAAATTCATCATTGTACCTTTTGAATGTTGTGACCTCACGTTCGGTTTTCTCCAGCTGATCGATTTCATCATACACCAGCTGCAGAGCCTGCTCGGATTGTGCTCGAAAATATTTACCCCCGGTAGTTTTGGCTATTTGCTCCAGCAGTTCTTCATTAATTAACACTCGAGCATAGTCAAAGACATAAGTACCATCGCTACGTTTGCCCTGAGGAGTCAGGGCCATACCTTTCGAACCCACTCCTACTGTATACACCTTTACTTCCATCTCACGGGCCATCTCAGCTGCAGTAGGTGGCTGAATATATCCCGTGTTGTTGTCTCCATCCGTCAACAGAATAACTACTTTACTTTTTGCATCGCTATGTCGTAATCGATTGACAGCTGTCGCCAATCCCATGCCGATGGCTGTACCCTCTTCTAGAAACCCGCATTGCAGCTGGGATAGAAATCTTCTGACTACACTTAAATCGGTAGTCAGAGGACATTGGGTAAAGCTCTCACCTGAAAACACCACGACGCCAATTCGGTCATGCACACGTTTACTAACAAACTCCGCGGCTACCCGTTTACTGACTTCCAATCTATCTGGTTTGAAGTCTTGAGCCAACATGCTACTTGATAGATCAAGAGCTAGAATGATGTCGATACCCTCGGCCACCACTTGCTCCTCCTTCAGCGCTAACTGTGGTCTGGCAAAAGCCACTATCAAAGCAGTTAGTGCTAAGTACTGTACCACCGGCAGCCATGGCTGAATGATCGCTTTCCAAGACTTTACAGAAGTCAGAGTAGAAATATTAGACACTAAAAATCTTGGATTGTGATTTTCTCTGCGTATCCATGTAAAATAGATCATGACTGGCAATACCAGCAGCAGTGCCAGGTACCAGGGATTTGCAAATTCCAGGTCTCTAATCCAGTTCCACATCCTGTTTCAATTCAATGGTATCTTGCTTAGTGCTGAAGATGAAAGATTCAGCCTTACGCATAAATTCACTGTGAATGTCAATAGCCGGTCTGGCCTTGGCAAATTTTATTAGATCTGCCATGTTCAGGATCTGATCGAGGTCTTGAATTAAGTCATCGTCTTGGACATAGATCCCAATCTCTTCCAATATTTCTGAGGTCGTACTTTCTAGGGCACGAGTGTTATATCGATCTTCGAGATAGGCGCGGATAATGTAAGTCAACTCGGATTGATATTGCTTGATCTGCCCTTTCTGCCAAAGTTTCTCTTGTTTTAGGGCTTTCAGATTATCTAAAGCAATCTCATGTGCCGGTCTTCGATGGACCACTACCTCTTCCACTACCTTGTCCTTACGTTGACGCCACAAATAAAACCCAATACCGGCTAAGATCAATGCTAATCCCCCCAAATAAAGTGCCAGGTCACGCAGCCCTAAAGGTTCTCTAATAATATCCTTCAAAGGTGCAAGCCCAGACGAATCTACCATAACGGGATACACTTCCAAAGCTAAATCATTGGAATAAATTGAATCAATTGAATTACCACTTGTGAGTGTAACCAGTAATGGAGTCAGAACTATATATCCTGTATCAAAAACAGTGAATCGAAGATTCTTCTCTATTTGTGCCTGCACATTCGATGACCATGGTGATTCTTCAATAATCTCAAAGGCATGTTCATGCCAAGATCCAAACTCAATGCTATCGGGCAGTCCGGATTCAACACCCTGCACGGTGATAGTCAAGATTCGATGGTCCCCTATCAAAAGCTCATTGCTATCAACCCGACATTCTACCGAGGGCTGTGCTTGTAAAATTCCGCCAGCCAGAGCTACTCCCCACACAAATGAGCTTATCACCGTTGTCATTCAACCTGCTCTTTTTTTGAAGAATCGGTGGAGAGCCATCACATAAGATTCTCCAGTTTCGATGTGAATAATGTCGGACCCGCATCTCTTGAACGCGGCTGAGAGTATCTCCACTTTTGCTTGAAAAGCATTTGCATGAGCATCTCGTGTTTGGGTATCTGAGGTATCAACGATCCGATTGCCCCCAGCCTCCAAGTCGGCGATTCGGACCAACCCCGCCTTTGGTAGCTCTTTCTCAAACGGATCGTAAAGATGGACACCAATAAAATCATGTTTGCGAGCCGTCACCTGCAGGGCCTGGTCAAAGGGATCCGAGTAAAAATCTGTTAGTAGGAAGCAGATGCTTTTCTTTTTGACCACATTATTAAGGTATTGGAGAGCTAATCCGATATCTGTTCCTCTGTGAGCGGGACGGTGATCAATCAATTCTCTAATGATCCGCAGAATATGTTTTCTGCCTTTCTTAGGTGGAATGTACAAATCTATCTCCGTTGAGAATAAGATCAGACCTACTTTGTCATTGTTGTTTATGGCAGAAAATGCAAGCACTGCACAAATCTCGGTGATCAACGCATTCCTACTTAGTTCTTTAGTTCCAAAGAATGAAGATGGGCTACCGTCTACGACAAGCATCACTGTCAACTCTCTTTCCTCCTCAAAGACCTTTACGTGTGGAACCCCGGTTCTAGCTGTTACATTCCACTCGATATTTCGAACATCATCTCCATATTGATAGTCGCGAACTTCACTGAAGGACATCCCCCTGCCTTTGAATGCCGAATGATATTCGCCCGAAAAGAGTTCATTGCTGATACCCTTTGTTTTTATCTCGATTTTCCGGACGCGTTTTAACAGCTCGCTGGTTTCCATATTGGAGTCAGTTATTTAAGGTACCTCCACATGATTGAGTATTTGCTTAATCATATCTTCTTGGGTGACATTTTCTGCTTCCGCCTCATAGGTGAGACCAATTCGATGGCGGAGAACATCATGACAGACTGCTCGAACATCTTCAGGTATTACAAATCCCCGGCGCCTCAAAAAAGCATATGCCTTTGAAGCCAGGGCCATGTTGATACTTGCCCTGGGACTGGCACCGTACTCGATCAACGGCTCAAGATTACTCAACTGATAGGCATCCGGATTTCGGGTTGCAAACACAATGTCGACAATGTATTGTTCGATCTTATCATCCATATATACTTTACGTACTGTTTGACGTGCTCTAACCACATCATCTCCTTGTACACTAGTTTCGATCTCACCAAAATGGTCGTCGTTGATATTGCGCCGTATGATCTCCCGCTCCTCTTCTTTGGTAGG
>Ga0224508_10005630_pt1 | contig 10005 bp, 8 predicted proteins | sample SF_Jan12_sed_USG_4_FD_170157 | JGI IMG/M metagenome (GOLD analysis project Ga0224508, IMG submission 170157) | Sediment microbial communities from San Francisco Bay, California, United States - SF_Jan12_sed_USGS_21 | ecosystem: Environmental > Aquatic > Marine > Sediment | place: USA: California... | reverse complement strand
GGGAGCGCGCCAAGAATGAGCTCAAGCGATCGGACGCCGAACGTCCTTCGGCTGGATGGCGCCGCCACCTGCTTGATATTCGCCTGGACCGACGGCGTGCCGGCGCTGATCTATCACGGCCGAAAACTGGCGGCGTCCACCGATCTCGCCGCCGTCGCCTCGGCCTTCGCCCGGCCGCTGCTCCATGCGACGCTGGATGTCGCCGAGCCGGTGTCGCTTCACCCCGAAGCGGGCAGGGGGTTTGCCGGCCATCCTGCGCTGATCGGCCAGCGCTCGGGCGCGCACGCCAGCTGGGCCGGCCGGTTCGGCGCGCTGCAGTGCCGAGATGTGGCGGACGGCGTGGTCTTTTGTCTGGAGGACGAGGCGCGCGGCCTCGGGCTCGAGCTCGATTGCCAGATCGATCCCGAGACCGATGTCGCGGTTTTCAGGTCGCGCCTCGAAAACCGCGGCGACACGCCGTTCTTGGTGGACTGGCTGGCGGCGCCGGCAATCGCCCTCGACCAGCGCTACGCTGAATTTCTGTCCTTCCATGGGCGCTGGTGCGCCGAGTTCGAGATCGACCGCCTGCCTGTGCCGATCGGTGTGGTGCTGCGGGAAAACCGACGCGGCCGAACCTCGCATGACGCGTTCCCCGGCATGATCCTGCTGACCTCGGAGACCGGCGAGGATGACGGCGCTTGCCTCGGCTGTCATCTCGGCTGGAGCGGCAATCACCGGCTGCTTTTGGAGCGCCAGGCGAATGGCGACACGCAGCTGCAGATGGGCGTCCTTCACCTCGGCGAAGAGGGGACGATCGGACCAGGCGAGAACATAGAAACGCCGCCCCTCTACCTGGCGCAAACCGAGCAGGGCCTAAATGCGCTCTCGCAGAAATTCCACGCTCATGTGCGCAGCCACGTTCTGAAACTGCCCGAGCCCGACACCCCAAGGCCGGTCACCGTCAACACCTGGGAAGCGCTCTATTTCGACCACCGCCATGACAAGCTCACCGCCCTCGCCGACGCCGCGACCGAGATCGGCGCGGAGCGTTTCGTGCTCGATGATGGCTGGTTCCGCGGCCGCCGCGACGACACCACCAGCCTCGGCGACTGGTATGCCGACGACGAGAAATATCCAAACGGCTCCGGTTTGATCGCCGACTATGTGCACGCCAAGGGTATGCAGTTCGGCCTTTGGGTCGAGCCGGAGATGGTGAGCCCGAACTCGGCGCTGTACCGGCGTCACCCGGACTGGGCGCTCGGCGTCGAGCCCTATCCGAAGATCACAGGGCGCGGCCAGTTGGTTCTGGATATCGCCCGGCCTGAGGTCGGCGCCTATCTGTTCGAGCGCATCGCCGACCATGTCGCCGCCCATGGGATCGACTATTTGAAATGGGACATGAACCGCGATCTCGTGCTGCCGGGCGGCGAGGGTGGGGCTGCGGCGGCCCGCCGCCAGGTCGAGGCCCTGTATGCGCTGATCGACCGGCTGCTCCTGGCCTTTCCGTCGCTCGAAATCGAAAGCTGTGCTTCCGGCGGCGCGCGCATCGACTACGGCATTCTGGAGCGCACCCATCGCTTCTGGGTTTCGGATTCCAACGATGCGGTCGAACGCCTGCGCATCCAGATGGGCCTGTCCTACTTCATCCCGCCGGAGGTCATGGGCGCCCATATCGGGCCGGCCTGGAGCCACACCTCGGGACGCGGCCTGCATGCCGGTTTCCGCGCCCTCGCCGCAAGCTTCGGCCATATGGGCGTGGAGGCGGATCTCACCAAGATGAGCTATGCCGATCGAGAGATCATCAGCGCCGCCGTGCAACGCCACAAAGCGGACCGCGCGATCTGGCATCAGGGGATGTTTCGGCGCATCAGAACGGTCGATCCCGGCCTTACCAGCGTTCTCGCGATCGCACCGGATCAACAACGAGCGCGTCTGATCGTTACCCAAGTCGATCGCCCCAGAGCCGGCCTGCCGCCCCGCCTACGCATCAAAAGCCTGCTGCCCGAGAAAATCTATCGCGTCACCCTGCAATATGCGTCCGAGAACGTCGATCGCGCCAACCGACGTTTCGATAACCCCCTTTTTGGGGATGGACTCCAGCTTTCCGGCGAGGCCTTGGCCTGCGCCGGCCTCGGCCTTCCCGCTCTCCATGCACAGACCGGGCTGGCCATCGCGATCGACGGGCCGTGATACCAAGCGGATCGGCGCTTGACCTTTTTCATGCGATCGCCGGCCAACCTTGCCGCCCCAAGGAGCACCATCGGCCGGGCCATCGATCCGCCGAGCGCGTCGATCCCATCGAAACCATCAGCGATGACTGCAAAAATTGGTGCAAAGCAAACCATGGGACAGCGACTTATGAATGCGTCGCCGCACCAAGGACGGGAGAACGACGTCCGGTCAATCGGCAGGGCGGTCGACGGGACGGCGGGTATGAGTTTCTTCTTTCTTCCGTGACTGTGTCGTGCGCCAAAAACCAGCCCAGAATTCTCGCCATGCCGGGCTGACCTCCGTGGCGAGGTAATTTCGCCAATCGCGGAGATAGGCCAGGAATCGCTCAACCATCATTATCTTCTCCAATCACCGCAGCAATCACGATATCGTCTTCGTCAAATAAGCCACACCGCCAGGCCGTGCCGGTCGGCTCGATTGCGCCCCATGGTCGGAAATACCGCCTCAAGGCTGGTTCTATGCCGCCAAAACGTCCGAGTCCGCATCCAAGACAAGCGCTTAGCCCCTTGTTCCTGAAGCTCGGTGTCGCCTGCGCTGGCGGTTCGATAAGCGGAGCACCATTGACCGCCATACGCTTGCTCGCGCCGCTCCTTGGAATTTCTAAGGAGCTTTGCCTTGGCCGAACCGCCCGATCTAAACGCCAATCCCACCGATATCGGCTATAGCCGAGTATACTGATAGATTGCTGAAAACGCAATGATTGAGCAACTTTATTACCTTTTTAGCTAAAGGTAATGAATGACTGGCGTCCGGCTCCGCGCAGCCGGGGTGTTGGTGGTAGGGAAACTGGCGTTGCGGTCGGCACATCAGGTCGGCTTCGGTCGGGGCGAGGAGCGCGCGTACTCGACCAGACCTCGGGCGAAAGCCTCTGCATGATCGAGTTGGCAAAAGGCGGCTACCAACGGCCGTGAAATCCGGCGGGCCGACGATCCGGACAGTGCGATCGCCGCCTGGACCGACAACCTGGATTGGCGCTACCATGGAGACATCGGGCCAACGATAGGTCTGGATGCTGCGCGCTGCAGATCGTCAAGAGGAGGGCGGACGTGACTCTTTCTGCCGAACAGATCAAGCACTACCAGGATCTCGGCTATGTCTCGCCGATCCGCGTGCTCGGTGACGCCGAGGCTGCCAGCTATCGAGCCAAGCTCGAAGCGATCGAGGCGAGCGGCGCCGCCGACGCCGACCATCTACGTTTCAAGCCTCACCTCCTTTTCACTTTTCTCGACCAGTTGATTCGCCATCCGAACATCCTGGATGCGGTGGAGGGCGTGATCGGTCCGAACATTCTCTGCTGGGCGACCAACTTCTTCACCAAGGAACCCAAGACGACGAATTTCATCAGCTGGCATCAGGATCTCACCTATTGGGGGTTGGAGCCGGCCGACATCGTGACGGCCTGGGTGGCCCTCAGCCCGGCAACGGTGGAGAGTGGCTGCATGCGTTTCGTGCCAGGCACCCACAAGATGGAGATCGTTGCGCATAAAGATACCTTTGCCGACGACAACATGCTCTCCCGTGGCCAGGAGATCGAGGCGGAGGTGGATGAGAACGATGCCGTCGACGTCGTGCTCAAACCAGGCGAGATGTCGCTGCATCATGTGAAGCTGGTCCATGGCTCCAATGCCAACCGCTCTGACGACCGCAGGATCGGCTTCGCGATCCGCTACGTGCCAGCCTATGTCCGCCAAGTGGTCGGCAAGAAGGATAGTGCGGTGCTGGTACGCGGCGTTGATCGCGAGCGCAATTTCGAGCACGAAGATCCGCCCAAGGCCGATCTCGACCCGCCAGCGCTCGAGCAATACGCGGCGATCATGAAACGCCAGGAGGCCGTTCTCTATCGAGATACCGACCAGGGTTTCACATAGCCGGCTGCAGCGGCTTCACCGATGACGATAGCGGTGCCAGGGCAATGATGCGGTCATTCCTCCAGGTTTGTCATTCTCGATCGAGTGGATAGAGAGGGTAGGGGCGCTTTCGGTAGGGAAGGCGTGCGAGGTTGGAGGTGGCGATGCCCGGCGTGTCGACGGTGATCGCTTGCTTGGCGATCGCGCCGTAGGCTGCCTGCCAGGCGATTGCCGATTTGACGACGATGATGCGCTCGCTTGCCGGTTCGATGCCGACGGCCTGGAGCTGACCGGCGTCGAAGGGCATGGTGCGCAGACTTGTCAGCACGATCTTGACGCCGCTTGCCTGGATCACCGCGGTCCTGCCCATGGAGGTCTCATAGCCGGTCATGTAGGAGCCGGTGTGCCGATAGCGACCATCGGTCAACAGAGCGACCCTGCCTTCGACATGGAGGGGCGCGCCATGCAGGCGGTCGACCTTGCCGCCGATCAGCCCGTCGAACCTTCCGCCCATGCCGGCGGCGTCAGCAAGGGTGACCGCTTCCGGATCGGCGATCACGATCACCGCACCCTTTGCCTTGGCGCGCAGCAAGGCGTCGAGCACGACCGTGCCGTCGCCCGCACTGCCGCCGCCGACATTGTCAGCGGCCTCCGCCAGCACCACCGGCGTCTCACGAGCGGCGATCGCCAGCCGCACGGCGTCTTCGATCGGCCTGAGCTCGGGCTGGAAGCGGTCACGCGCCTCCCAGATCAACTTGGCCAGTTCGTCGGCGGCTTGATCGGCCGCGGCCTGCTCCTCGGCATAGGTCAGAACCGAGGCGCCGAGATCGGTGATGTCGGCATAGGGAAAGCCCATGGCGATCGAGCCGTTCAGGATGGCGCCGTCCGCTTCCAGCCGGTGCAGCGCCGCCATGATGTCGACCATGGGCGGCCGATCGGTCGCCTGCATCTGCGGCGCGGTCAAAAGCGGCAGCTTTCGGTGGGCGCATGCCGGACGTGATCGCCCCTGCAGCATCGCCGCAAGCGCATCCACCGCCTCCCTGCCGCGCGCCGCCATGTCGACATGGGGGTAGGTGTCGTAGCCGATCAGCATGTCCGCATGATCGACCATCGCCTGGCTGATATTGGCGTGGCAATCGAAGGTCGCGATCAGCGGCTTGGTCGGCGGCAGGACGTCTCGAACCCGGGCGAGAATCCAGCCGTCCGCATCGTCGATTCCGTCGGCGACGGCAGCACCGTGCAGGACCAGCAGAACACCATCCAGCGGCATCGCTTCGTCGAGCCTGGCCACCAACTCGTCAACGAGGTCGATCAGTGTCGGACGGTCGATCACGCCCGAAGGTACGGCTGCCGCGAACAGGGAGGGCGCCAGCGCCAAGCCATGATGTCGAGCGCCCTCGATCATGCCGCCGAGCTCGGTTCCGGTACCGCGATAGCGGGAGATCAGGTCGTCGTCCGTGGCCAGCTGATAGGCCGCGAACGCATCCTTGCCAGTGCCCTCGGTCGAGAAGCTATTGGTTTCGTGCCAGATGCCGCCGATGCCGACCTGTATGGTCACGCCAATCCCCCCTTTCTCGATCAATCATGTCGCCTACGGCAACGCGCAGCAAGGCTGTGACTTGACGGCATCACCAAGATTGCAGGAGGGGTTTTCGGGCGTAGATCATGGCGAACAAAACGTCTATGTTCGCCAACAATCATCGACGAGTGGTCTGACCATTAGCGTCGAGTTCCAGCAGAAAGGCCAGGAGGAGCAGATGTCTGAAGTTGCGGAGCGCGCGTTTCCCTCAATTTTTCATCCGACTGATTTTTCCGCATCCAGCAACCAGGCCTTCGAGCACGCGTTGAAGATTGCGGTCGCCAACCGATCGCGTTTCAGCATCTCGCATGTCGACACCAAAGAGGGCGATGGTCCGGAATGGACGGACTTCCCGCACATCCGCTCGACGTTGGAGCGCTGGTCCCTGCTTCCCAAGGGCAGCCCGAGGCAGGCGGTAGGCGACGAACTGGGCGTTCACGTGAAGAAGGTGGAGCGCATCAGCAAGAATCCGGTCGAGTCGATCGCCGGTTTTCTCGAAACCGAGCGCGCCGATTTGATCGTGCTGTCGACGGCGGGACGCGAAGGCCTGCCAAGATGGCTTCGCCCATCCTTCTCCGAAGCCTTGGTGCGTCGATCATTGGTGGCGACGTTGTTCGTCCCGGCGGGGGCGAAAGCGTTCGTGTCCCACGACAAGGGGGAGGTCATGCTCGACAGCATTCTGATCCCCACCGATCGCAAGCCCTATCCGGGAATCGGCATCGACATTGCCGGCGGGCTTTTGAAGAGCCTGAAGGTGCAATCGCCGGGGATCGAGGCGCTCTATGTCGGCGACCAGAGGGACATGCCGGCGGTCAATCCTCCTCGGGATCTGGATTGCTCGTTCGAGCAGTCCGCGCGTCCCGGCAATCCGGTCGATGAGATTCTGCGCCGGGCCGATGAAACGGATGCTAATCTCATCGTCATGGTGACCGAAGGACGTCATGGATTTCTGGACGCGCTGCGCGGCAGCACCACCGAGCAGATCGTGCGACGCGCCTCATGCCCCGTCCTCACCGTGCCCGCGGCAGGCTAACGGTGTGACCGCTTGACATGACTCCACTGATGTCGCGGGATTCGAAGCCATATGGCCGAGTCCGTGTGTTGTCGGTGGGAATCTTCTGTCGATGGCATGCTACTAGTGGTATGACCGGGTCAATGGAATGCCAACAACGTGAGCGGGATAGCTCCACTTAATGCTCTGCGGCATGAGGCTGTCTTAGCTCGCCGGTTGTCGACGCGGCCTGGTGGACCATGCTTGCAAGACGGCAGATCGGAGGATCAACGGCATGATGCGGCCGATTTTCTTGTTGGTGGCAGCTCTTTTGGCCTGGCCTGGCCATACGCTGCTCGCGGCGGATCCGTCATCGATCGAGACCTTCATCGGTCGCTGGAAAGTGAGTGAAATCACATCCGCAGCGGGTGACGCGGCGCCGGATGCGTTGAGCGTTCGGATCGAAGCCGATGCGGACGGCTTTCGCATGTCATGGCATGATCTCGGCACGAGCGGCGATGGCGGGCTCGGAAGCGAGGACGTCGATGCACGTTTCCTGCCGAGCGGTCGTGCTGGCGTCTTCGAATATGCGCCGAAGTCGAGTTCCTTGCTGGAGCGCATGTTCGCCTCGCCGGCAACGGGGAATCCGCTGGATGGCGAGACGCTGCTTTGGGCGCGGATCGACGGCCCGGTCCTCGCCGTCTACAGCATGAAAATCGACCCGAAGGGCGGGTTCGGTCTGGACCACTACAGCTGGACCCGGATCGAGGACCGATTGCACTTGAGCTTCAGCAAGCGCACCGAAGATCTCGGCAGCGCGACCGTGATCCAAGGCCAGCTGGTCAAAGAGGGAGAGTGACGCCATGAGGTCGAGGCGAGCGCACTCCAGTCGTCGGCGCGTCATGCTGAAAAACGTCCTGGCGAGCCTGGCCTTGGCGGCCTGCTTGCTGATCGCTCACGGACAGGTTCGACAAGGGCAAGCAGCCGAGGATCTATTGCCGTTCCACGGCAGCTATGTCGGCCACGCGACCGTCGAGGACCTGACAACGGGCGAACGGCATCAACGCGACCTCGATATCGTGGTCTCGCCCTACCGCAGGCACGGGTTGCGCATTGATTGGGTGACCGTGCGGTTGGTGGATGGGCGGCGCGACGTGCCGGGCGTCAAGCGCTGGTCGCAAACCGCGCTGTTCGAGCCCGCCGACGGCAGCGGCTTTCTGGTCGAGGTCGGCAAGAGCGACTTGTTTCGCGAGAGCCGGGCGACGGTGCCGATACAAGGCGATCCGGTCCGCTGGTCCCGCGTCGACGGCGACGTCCTCCACATCTGCACCTTCGTGGTGCTGGAAGATGGGCGCTATGAGCTGCAGGTCTATAGGCGCATTTTGACCGACATCGGCATGAACATTCATTTCGAACGGATCGTCGACGGCGAGGTCGTCCGTCGGGTGACTGGCCAGACGGCGCGCGCCGACTCCGGCTAGACGAAGCGGCACCCGGTCGAGAGGTTGCCTCACCTCACGATTTGCGCCTTGCGGTCATGGCCAGCCAAAAGGTTTCCGAGCCGTCATAGCCAATTCCTCTCGATCGTTCGATCCGATCGACAACCAGCTCTGCTTCATTGGCATGATTCCGAAGCCGATCCGAGGTCATGGCGCAGAAATAACGACCGAAGCGATCATGCCAGTCCGTGTCGGCCTCCTTGAAGCTCGCAAATAACAAGCCGTTTGGCAGCAGTGCCATCGTCACCTTTGTAAAGACAGCTGATAGCACCTCCGAGGCGACATGATGGAGAGTTGCGGCCGCCCAAACGCCATCAAACGCCTCGATGTAGTCAAGGTCCTCGAAACGCAGGACGCGCACTTCCAACCCGGTTCTCTCCTGTGCTTCCTTCGCCAGGCCCGCCGAGCCGTCCACAGCCGTGACCTGAAACCCCGAAAGGGTCAACGAAAGTGCATCGTGACCGCCTCCGGAACCCAGGTCGAGAATACGTGCCCCAACTGGAAGCTCTGCCACAAAATCGGCAAGCTGTTGCTGTTGTGTCAGGCCGGACTTATGAGCAGCGTATTCTGAAGCCTGCTCATCATAGAAACTGATGGTTTCGTCTGCACCTGTCATTGGTTTCTGGTGTGATGAGCGTCCATAGTACATGCAAATTGAAATTCAATGGTACGCCAAAAACCCTGATTCGGAAATGCATGGTCATTCCTGCGGGCGACGTGACCGCAGCCGGTCGCACCGGCTAGCCGATCTTGGTGCCGACGCCGGCTTCGGTGAAGATTTCCAGGAGGATGACGTGGGGCAGGCGGCCGTCCAGGATGTGGACGGCTTCGACGCCGCTATCGAGGGCGGCAAGGCAAGTTTCCAGCTTGGGGATCATGCCGCCGATGATGATGCCCGATGTCATCAGGCCGCGGGCCTCCTCGGCGGAGAAGCGGGGCATGAGCTGACCTTCGCCGTCGAGCACGCCTTCGACATCGGTCAGCATGATCAGTTTTTCCGTGTTCAGAGCGGAGGCGATCGCGCCGGCTGCGGTGTCGGCGTTGATGTTATAGGTCTGGCCGTCCTCGCCGATGCCGATCGGCGCGATCACAGGGATGATCTCGCTTTCGCGCAGCACATCCAGCAACTGGGTGTTGACCCGCTCGGGCTCGCCGACGAAGCCGAGATCCAGCACCTCCTCGATATGGCTGTCGGCGTCGCGCACCTTGCGCGTGAGCTTGACGGCCTCGATCAGCCGGGAATCCTTGCCCGACAGGCCGACCGCCTGGCCGCCGGCCTCCTGGATCGCGGTCACGATCCGCTTGTTGATATTGCCGGCGAGCACCATCTCGACGATCTCGACCGTGGCGGCGTCGGTGACGCGCAGGCCCTGGACGAACTCGCTCTGGATCTTCAAGCGATCGAGCATAGCCTTGATCTGCGGCCCGCCGCCATGGACGACCACGGGATTGATGCCGACCTGCTTCAACAGCACGACGTCACGCGCGAAATCCTGGGCGAGCTCCGGCGATCCCATGGCGTGGCCGCCATATTTGATCACGAAGGTCGAGCCGGCGAACTGGCGCATGTAGGGGAGGGCTTCGATCAGCGTCTGGGCGGTCTGGTGATGGCTGTCGTCGGTCATGTTTCTGCTATATGCGGCTTTAGTGAGACGGCGTGGGTAGGGCTAATTCCGCCAGCGCCGCGCGCAATTCGGCCATGCCGGCCTTGTCCTTGGCGCTGGTGGCGATCGGCTCCGGATGCGCGCCGACCTTGTGCTTAAGCCTTGCCGTCACATCCTGCAAGAGCTCCGCAAGCGCGGGTGGCTTGACAAGATCGGTCTTCGTGAGAACCACGCGGTAAGCGACCGCCGCCTCGGCCAGGAGCTTCATGTAGTC
>Ga0224508_10005629_pt1 | contig 10005 bp, 13 predicted proteins | sample SF_Jan12_sed_USG_4_FD_170157 | JGI IMG/M metagenome (GOLD analysis project Ga0224508, IMG submission 170157) | Sediment microbial communities from San Francisco Bay, California, United States - SF_Jan12_sed_USGS_21 | ecosystem: Environmental > Aquatic > Marine > Sediment | place: USA... | reverse complement strand
GCACCCGATCCTAGAGTAAACATTATTCATTCACAAAAGTGGCAAGTAATGTTTCGGATGGTGCGCTAAATTGTGAACGTCTGGATTGGGTCAGCACCGGCCCCTCACCATCCTATCAGCCTAGCGTCTGCTATTGGAGGTGAAGCAGCCGACCAGGAGCAAGATGTCGAAAGCCAATTTCTGAGCGACTGCTTCTCCTGCGGATTCAACCGGTGGATAAGAAAAACCCGGCATAAAGCCGGGTTCTCCCAGATACGCGAAACGTATTTAAGCGCTTAGGCAGCTTTCAGGTTGCTGGCCGCCAGTTTGCCGCGCTCGGTGACGACATCGTAACTGACGCGCTGACCGTCCGTCAGTGTGTCCATGCCGGCACCCTGTACCGCGCTGGCGTGTACGAAAACGTCTTTATCGCCGCTTTCCGGCTGGATAAATCCAAATCCCTTGCCGGAATCAAAAAACTTAACAGTTCCAATAGCCATTCTTGGCCTCCATAACAAAATGCCACGCACAAATCGGGCGCGGAAACGAACAATCTGGATATTGTGAATGACTTGAAACGAACGCCCAGGGAACGGGCAAATAGCTAAAAGGCAGGCCAAAATGAAGATCGCCCGTAGATCCTGCGCGGTATTCCTGCCAAACGCAAGTAACTGATTGTCATTGCAAGAGTTGGTGAACAAGAACCCAATGAACTAACGGCTCAAATGTCGGCTCTGGGCTGCGACTTCAATCGGTGGATGCAACACCTAAGCTCTAACTATAGAGCGGAGGATGTTGTAAATGAAGCAGAGACCGAGAAGATATATCACTGATTCGGAGATGGCGTTGATCTGGGATCGGTGGGAGAAAGGCGAGACCCTTAACGCGATGGCCGGTGACCTGGGCCGTTACCATTCCGCAGTGCAAGGGGCGCTGGCGAGGAAGCTAATGAGCCGATGGTCGCCGTGGCAGATCGCAGGTTGGCTAAAGCGCAGCTATCCAGATGACATGAGCCTGCAAGTATCACACGAGACGATCTACAACACGCTGTTCATCCAGGCCCGCGGGGCCTTGAAGAAAGAGCTGATCAAGCACTTGAGGCGCAGCCGCGCGCAGGACAGAACAAAATTCTTCGCGGGTTTTCTCGCGTCTTAAAAAACAGAGTTTTTCAACAGTATCGGCCAATAGCCGCCCTACGATTCCGGTGCTTCAAGTCCCCGACTTTGGACCATCACGAATCCTAGTAGCAGGGTCACGATCGTGGTGACAATACTTAACGGTATGTTGCCGTCCATAAGCAAGACGACCAACGAAACAAGAAACGTTATCGCAACGATGGCAGCTCCCGTGAACCTAGTCTTCCTGAACGGTAAGAAAGCGCCGCCGATCAGCTGAACAACGCCGTAGGCAATCAGGATTGGGTTAGAAAATCCGTACTTACTAAAGAATTCGACTTCCTGCTCCAGCAAAACTATTTTTGCAATGCCGGAGGAAACGGCGAGGAATGTCAGTATGACCAAAATGATCGTCCAAACCAGTCTCATGCGACCTTCCTTATTGACATTGTGGCAAGTTAACATGCGTACTCCGGGATGTCGGCGATGACCCGAAGCGGACACGACCTCACTGAAATGCCGCTCTGGCCCGAAACGATCATGTCTGTTCCACGCCGGATTCCTCGACCGTTGGGCAGACCCTATAGATCGTGAACCGCGCCCTAAAGATAGGGGGCCTCGTCGAGGTCGAACTCGACCTCGACGCTTGCACTCGGGGGTAGTTTGGCCATTGCTTCTCGCAGCATCTCGACGTGCTCAGCTTCCTCGTCTCGAAGCTCCGTGAACAGTGCCCGGACCTTGGGATCGGCGATGCCGGGCAAGGCCATGTCGTAGAAGTCGTAGGCCTTCTTCTCCGCGGCGAGCCCGACCTCGAACGCCTGTACGATGGACATGCCGCGGCGCGGCGCCCCCATGTCCGGGGCCTCGACGTCGAACAGGTCGTCTAGCGTCAGCCGCGCGGGGGCATCACCGAACAGAGCCTTGCGCCGGGCCTCCAGCTCCTGGCCGTGCTTGGCCTCGTTCTCGGCCATAGTGACGAAGAAGGCTCCAGCATCGTAGCCGCCGCTGCGGCCGAGCTGGGAGGCGAACATTTGGTAGCGGTGGCACGCCTCCATCTCGATCAGTTTCGCGAGGTCGAGGGCGTCCATTAGGCTGAGCTTGGACAGGTCAAGGCGGGTGGACATTGAATCAACTCCTGGTCTGGGTTTGACGTTCCGAAGCGACCCGTCGGGTGCGCCTCACGCGATCCGCACCAGCCGGGTCCTGTCTGCGGGTCCTGCGGCTCTTGCGGCGGTGCGATGATAACATCGCCGAGCGTGTTCGAGTGACATTGCAGCAGCGTCTCATAGCGTTATTTCGGTGGAAGTGCCGGATTACGTGGCAGTGATAGCTCAAAAGGAATTGGCACGAAACGAATTACACTGATAGATGACACCAGCTTCTACGTCCTATGAGTGATGCATCCGAATTTCCAGAAGAAAATCGACTGACGATGCGGTGAGATGCTGATCTGTCAGATGACGAACGTCTGCTTCTCTAATCGGGCATTGAAGTCAAGCTCCTAAAGTTTGTAGGATTGTATTGGTCGCGTTCTGGCGTGGGTCAAGCTTCTCTACGCCGTCGGTACTGGGCACAACCAGCCGCTGCAAGCATAGGTCGGACGGTGTGGAGGGCCAGGCTTGTGGACGTGCTTTAGAGCACAGCAGTCATTTTCGGCTTCATCCAGACCACGTCCACGTCAGGACGCTTCCTTTGGAGTCGGAGTCAGTTGTTATTTCATGACCTTGCTGCCTCCGTACCCCATCGGAACTGAGTGCCGTCGATCCACATGCGGTGGAGGATGACGGCGAGTCTTCTGGCCACGGCATTCAGTCTGCTTTGATGGAAGTTCGAGAGATCCATTCCGTTTGGAAGTACTGTCGCAATAGACCGTTCGTGTTCTCATTCGAACCACGTTGCCAAGGGTTTCTTGGGTCACAGAAGTACACCTTGTTATCGGTATCCAGACTGAAGCGTTGATGGTCCGCCATCTTTTGCCTAGATCCCAGGTTAGTGACTCGCCTTTCTGCCAGCGATCCCACATCAACGCCTCCTCTGTTTCCGTGCAGTAAATCCTCGGTCTCTGCTTCATGCGCAACATCCTCCGCTCTATAGTTGAAGCTTAGGCGTTGCATCGACCCTTTGAGTCCGCAGCCGATTGCTGCCGGTCATTTTCTTGATTTCACTGGCGACTGTATGACCGCTCTGTGTGAAAGCCGACACTTGCTATGCTAAAAGAGACAACTATGAGCTCAGCCAGGAAAAACTTGGGTTGGTTTCTGCTTGGGCTTTGCTCACACCATGTCCTTGCCGATCAGACAGAGATTGAGCATAGAAAAGTGCTTGCCCCGTCGATGACGGTGTTTTATGTCATTGATAGTGAAGGTCGATCGGTCCGGGAGGCTCCCAGCGTGCCAGTAATATCAAGTCCAAACGCCAGCGCCTCGCGCTCAGTTATGACGGATCCCCCAAGACTTAAACGAAAGACGCATCAGAAAAGGAGATCAAACACGGTTGTATCGATTCGTGTACCACGAACTACCTACGACCCCAGTGAGGCCTTTCGTTGCGAGCAGCACGGTTTTTACTACACGACTAATGGCCGCTGCGTGTTGCCGAAATTTAAGGGAATACATAACCCGTAATGGATTTAGTAAGTGTCTTTCTATCTGGAAATAGGCATCGGTGCGTGTCCGCTTCTGACTGATTGCGAAAATTCGCGTGATGCTATGCCAACAAGCTGCTCTTCGGAAAAGCGGATGTTGACGGCACGACCTGATCTGACAGCGCCTGTAAGGTCAGGTGCCGACTATTACACGTGGTTCGCTTTCTTGTACGCCTTCTTCCTTGGCTTCGCTTTCGTCCTGGTTTTCTTTTTCGCTTCCGTCTTCTTTTTCGCGATCTTCGCTGCGGCTGCTTTCTTCAGACTATTGAACGACGCGATCGTACAGGCCGAGAGTTGTTCCGGGTCGGGTGTTATTTCCCGACAGCCCGTGAACGAGAATATGATTTCACCGTTATAACTGATTGCCGAAATGATCAGGCCCATACCGTCGATAACAGGCGCAAAGCCGGTCGACTTGATGAGCTTCGCTCCGTTGAGGTACAAAGGTTGCTGCACGCCCGGCACATTCGTGACGGTGCAATTGCATAATCTCATCGCTCGGTGACCAAGCCCGAGACCTGTAACCAGACGGCCTGCAAGCGCCATGGTTGCCGACGGAATGTGTCGCGTCAGGTCTGTCATTTGGCGAGCGTCTATCGCATGTTCGGTTTCCTTGGCATCGGCGGTCGCCTCGCGCACGGCACGCAGCCTCGCCAGAGGATCGGCTATGTCCGTATGGATTGGCACGGACATCGTCGCCAGCACGTTGCCAATGACGTCAACCTCATCCGGCCTGCGCGTGTTGATCGGTGCCATCGCTATCAACGAGTCGTCCGGCAATTCCTTTTTGTCCTCGAGGTAGCGGCGCAGTGCGCCTCCACAGATTGCCAGCACCACGTCATTAACAGTCGCTCCGGGAACGGCTTTTCTGATATCGGCCAGCTGTTTCAACTTGAAGGTGACGCCTTCAACCACGCGTTGCGGTGATACGGGTCTGTTGAACCGGGTATCCGGCACCGTGTCGGCCAGGTTGATGTCCGGCAATTCCCCTTTGAGAAGTGACTGACTGATTGCGGGCAATGTCGCTGCTGTTGCTTTTGCGAGCTTAAATGGTTCGCGAATGTTGTTGACTGCGGCGCGGGCCATCAAGCCGATCCAGGACGGCTGAGGTTCCGGCTCCCACGGTTCCGGCTCGGGATTCGGGTCGTGCTCCGGCGTCGTACTGTGCAGCCCACTGATGATCTCGGCGCCTGTTGCTCCGTCGATCGCCGCGTGGTGGTACTTGGCGATGATTGCGAAAGCGCCTTTCGGGATGCCCTTGATATTGTCCAGCCCTTCGACCAGGTGCATTTGCCAGGGCGGACGACTCATGTCCAGTGGGCGTGAGTGAATCCGTGCGACGAGTATACACAGCTGCCGCCAGTCTCGCGGTTCGGGTAGTGCGATATGACGAATGTGAAATTCGAGATCGAATTTATCGTCGTCGGCCCAGTACGGATAGTCGACACTCAACGGCAATGAGACCAGCTTTTGTCTGAATATCGGCGAAGTATGAAGTCGGCTTTCGACGTATCTCAGAATATCCTTGTGGCGCACGACGCCTCCAGGCGAAGTCGCCTGATCGTAGATGTACAAGGCCGTGAGGTGCAGGTGTGCGCCCTGGCTCTCGAGATACAGAAACGAGGCGTCTTGTGCGCTGAGTTGTCTCATTCGATAACGACCCGCTGTATACGAAACCTCAGGCCGCGCGTCGTGCTTGCGCCGCCCTTATATCCTCGCCATGCGCCCATGTCGCGTGCGTGCCACTCGAGATTCTGTGCGGCAGAATGATTCTCGCGACGGGCCCGGCTTCGACATCTGTCGCATCGACGATGACGCACTCTGAACGATCTTCGATAAGGTCTGTGACAAAGGTCACGAGGTAGCCGTCGTCCTCGCTCGTCGCATTAATGCGCGGTGCAAAACCGGCTTCGCTGCCGTACCTTTCCTTGCCGAAGTCCAGTGACCAGGAATTGTCGCTCTCCAGGTCATGCTTGCAAAGACCCGTGAACATGAACCAGCCGGGTCTCGGAACCGCGCTGTAAGCATAGCGATAGGGTTTGCCACCATAGCGCTGGTTAATAATGCCGAACTCCAGCGTTCGATCGTCGAGACGTTGTTCCTTTGTCTCGCCCGTCTTGAGATTAAACCGCCAGCGATGCAGGCGCGCGCCCATCAACTCCTGATCCAGGTAGGCCATCATGCGCTCGTATCCCGGCGGTGCGTCAGGATAATTGGCCGGTTCCGGATGCTCCTGGAAATAGCCGTCCAGTACGATTTCATCGCCATCTTCATAGGCATTGGTCCAGTGCAATACGTACGTCGGGTCAGCCTCGAACCAGCGGATCGTATCCGGTGCGCCGTAGCGCGGGATGATCCCGAAGCGCGACGGAATGTCGGGGAAGAAACGAACGGCGTGAATGCCCCTCTCCAACGCCTCAGGATCCCAGAACAACGGCAAGTCGTTAACGACCGTGTAATGCTCGGTAAACGCTATGTCGTGCGGCAGCCGCGGTCCCGGCAAGTCGATCGGGATGTAATGCTTGAGCCGGTTGTCCGGCCCGACAACGCCGTAGTGAAAATACGGTGCGTGTTTTGAATAGTTGAAGAAGATCAGGTCGCCGGTGCTTTCGACAAGGCTTGTGTGTGCGGATATGCCGTCGATCGGTACCCACGATTCCGTCCCGTATTGCTCGAGGGTGTAAGGGTCGAGTCGATAACCTTCACCACACTGGTAGAACGTCGACAGTATCCTGCCAGCATGCACGATCACGTCGGTCGACGAAGAGTCCTTTAGCCATTCCTGGGCACCCCATCCCGGTCGCGTTGACCGCTTGGGATTTTCCATCAACCCGGCCCAGAGTGACTGTCCGGCCTCCTGTTCGGCCTGAAATCCCTTGGTACGAACAAAGCGGTTTCGATACTCGGCCTTGCCGTCAACAATGCTGATCGCATGAATCATGCCGTCACCATCGAACGGATGATAACGACCGATAGCTTCGTGAATCTGATTCTCGGTATTACGCACATAGACCCCGTCGATATCCTTCGGAATCTCGCCGATCACGTCCATATCAGTCGCGTTGAACTCCGAGTAACTCGGTGTCCACGCGCCGCTCAAGTACGGATGATCGAAGTTTTTGATTGTCGGTTGGATCTGGTTGATGAGTTCAATGCCCATGGAGCCTCCTCCAAACTACGTCTGATCAACAGCCGCCCCCGCGGTCGATCCCGGCATAGTAAGTCTAATAATGAAAGTTACTAAGGCAAAACGATACCAGCGTGTGTGACCCTTGGCAAGAGGGCCATTCTGCGGTCTTCCAAACACGATAGATTCAACTCATCGACTGATTCGTCGAGAACTGACTTAGCCGGTGAGCATTCGCTTTCGCCCAGTAGTAACCGAGAACTCCCGACAAGATATTTGCGGCGGCATAAGCCGCGAAGATTCCGGTGATGCCATAAAAACGCATGCCGAGAAAAGCCAGCGGCACATAAAGAACCAGAATGCGAGTCACGCTGATTACCACACCCGGCATCGGGTTACCGAGCCCGTTGAACGCCGCGTTCACGACCATGACGATGCCGTAAGCGCCGTAGCTAATCGGCGCAATCCACAGGAACAGGCGCGTCACGCCGATGACCTCTTCGCTGCTGCTGAACAGCGACGGCAGGAAGCCGGACAGCAACGCCAGTACGACCGCAATAACCAGGCCACTTGAAATACAAAAGCTGGCGCACAGGCGTAGCGAATGCTGAATCCTGTCTTCTTTTCCTGCACTGAGATTCTGTCCAACGAACGGACCGATAACGGACGAAAGGGCGTAATAGGTCACGAGTACCAGCGACTCGATGCGGCTCGCAACACCGAACCCGGCGACAGCCTCGGGTCCGAAGCGTGCGATCATCGCCGTGATCACTGCAAGGCCAACCGGCACGATGGCATTCGTTCCGGCGGCAGGCAGGCCTACGTGCAGGATGTCCGCCCATGAACTTCTAAGTTCCGGGAGCTCCGGCTTGTTGAAACTGACCATGTCGAGTTTGTGCGATAACACGTACAGCGTGCCAACAAATATCGCACCTCTCGCAAGCAACGCCGCCGTCGCTGCACCGTTCAAACCCATCGCAGGAATCGGCCCAAAGCCGAAGATAAAAATGGGATCGAGAATGACATTCAAGATCGCGCCCGCGATCATGAGTTTGCTCGGCAATCGCGTATCGCCCGTCGCGCGCATGCCACTCGTGCCCACCATGCCGACCACGAGAAAGGGCACACCACTGTACAGGATGATCATGAAGCTCCGGATCATCGGAATCATGTCAGCGGGAGCACCAAGTAGCCGGAACAAAGGCTCGATGGTCAGAATGCCAACTACCGAAACCGCAGCCGTGATCAGGAACGACAAAATCAAACTGTCCGTCACCAGCCGTTTTGCGCGGCGATGATTCTCGGCGCCGATAGCGCGTGCGACTACCGACGACGTACCGGCACCAAGGCCGATGGCGATACTCGTGACTATCATCAGTATCGGAAAACCAAAACTGTAAGCCGCCAACGCACGATCCCCAACGCGGCCAAGGAACCACGCATCGATGAACGACTGGCCCATCATCGTCGTAATGCCGAGCAACATTGGCACGGCCATGTCGACAAGGTGACGACCCACAGGCCCGTGGGTAAGTCTGGCTTTCTGTGGTTCCATCTAGGGGTTAGGACACTGGGTCCGATAGGCTATGATTAAAAGGGACGAATACAGGTAATGGGGATGAAACACAAGGCCGAGATATTGATCGACGCGGATCGCGCGACCGTGTGGCGAATCTTCGACCACCCAACAATATGACAACATGGCAACCTGCATTGAAGTCCATCGCGCACAAGTCAGGATCGCCAGGTCAGCAATGTAAACTACAGGTTCAAGGGCTCTATGAAAGTTAAGGCATTCTTCATCCGCAAATCGATTTGCAGCCGTATCGATTCCGACATAAATCGATTCAAACTCCTGGTCGAGACAGAGCTCGCGGGCGACGCGTCATGAGTTGGAAGAAACTCTCTTCGCGATCAATTTATGAGAACGACTGGATGCAGGTTCGGGAGGACCATGTCATCAATCCCGGTGGCGGCGAGAACCTTTATGGTCACATCCATTTCAAGAACGTCGCTGTAGCCATCATCGCTCTCGATGAGGCCGACAATACCTGGCTGGTCGGGCAAGACAGATACACGCTAAGCGAGTATTCCTGGGAGTTGCCGATGGGCGGTGCGCCGCTCGACGAGCCACCACTCGTTGCCGCGAAACGTGAGCTCTGCGAGGAAACCGGTATCGGCGCCTCCAACTGGGAGGAGATCATGCGCCTGCATCCCAGCAATTCGATCACGGACGAACTGGGATTCGCCTATCTTGCGACTGACTTGTCATTCGGCGAAACGAATTTCGAAGAAACCGAAGACCTCGAGATACGCAAATTGCCGCTGGAGGAGGCCGTGCAAATGGTCATTGACGGACAGATCACGGATGCGATTAGCGCAGCTGCATTGTTGCGGGTATACGCCGTTAGAAAAGCATCTTCGCAGTGACGATGTAGCGCAGCGAGCCGCCCGGCGCTCGCGCCTCGAACGGATAACAGGTGACGAGCGTCAGCATTGGCGCGTCCGTATCCAGCACGAGACTTCCTTTACGTGAGTCGACGACATCTGTGCCGATCACCTTGTACACGTGCTTTTGGCCCCCGGCCAATTCGATGCTCAACAACTCACCGGTTTCGATACTCCGTAAGAACCGGAAATGCGTATCCCGATGCCCAGCGATGACGGTGTTGCCGATTTCACCGGGCATCGCGCTCGCACTGAGGTGTCCCGGGCCAAAAGCCAGGGTCCGCCCAGACCCTCCCTCCAGGATGATCAGGTCAACCTCTCGCGCCTCTGACCTAAGACGGGCGACCGGCCATGTGTCAGCCCATGGCCACGGTGCAGGACGTTCAACGTCTGTACCCGCCCGCAACCATGCCCTTTGCATGAGTCCCTGCGCCAACCACGCCTTGGCAGGAATGTAGGCGCCGGCCCCCAGTTGCCAAAAGCCGAAGCAAAGGAGACATGCCATGAGCCAGCGCCCCGTAATCTTATGCCGGCCGGACATGTTTCTGCCGCGGGCCCGAGAAACGCGCCGCAAAAAGCAGCAGCGCCATAAGCAGGCAGGCGCCACCGATCATGCGCAGCCTGGGCCCGTTGGTGGCTGTTGCAGGAAAGCCGAATATCGCGTTCGTGCTTTGACCGTACGGCATCAGGTT
>Ga0224508_10005628_pt1 | contig 10006 bp, 9 predicted proteins | sample SF_Jan12_sed_USG_4_FD_170157 | JGI IMG/M metagenome (GOLD analysis project Ga0224508, IMG submission 170157) | Sediment microbial communities from San Francisco Bay, California, United States - SF_Jan12_sed_USGS_21 | ecosystem: Environmental > Aquatic > Marine > Sediment | place: USA: California... | reverse complement strand
ACGCCGTCGACGATCTGGCCGGCGGCCAGGGTGTCGAGCGTGTCCTCGCGCATCTTCTTGCGCTCGCTCTCGAGCAGCGCGCGCCGGGAGAGCACGATGTTGGCGCGGCGCTTGTTGAACTTGATGATCTTGAAGTCGAGCTTCTGGCCGACGATGCCCTCGAGGTTGCGCACGGGGCGCAGGTCGACCTGGGAGCCCGGCAGGAAGGCCTTGACGCCGATGTCCACCGAGAGCCCGCCCTTCACCCGCGACAGCACGGTGCCTTCGACCGGCTCGTCGGCCTTGTAGGCGCGGCTGATGTCGTCCCAGACCTTCAGGCGGTCGGCCTTCTCCTTGGAGATGACGACGCGGCCGTCCTCGCCTTCGGAATCTTCCAGCAGGACGTCGACTTCGTCGCCGGGGGCGACGAGCATCGTGCCGTCGTCGTCCATGAATTCCCAGGCCGCGACGACCCCTTCGGACTTGAAGCCGATGTCGATCTGCACCAGCTCGTCGTCGACGGCCAGCACGGTGCCCTTCACCACCTCTCCTTCTTTGATGGAGCGGAGGCTGCTTTCGAACAGTTCTGCGAAGCTCTCGGTCATAGGCTCGGGTTGGGATCCTCGGGATCGGGTTCGGGTTGGGGTGGTTGGGGGGCCTGATGGCCTCGGCGCGTGGGAACCTCCCAGAGCGCCGAGCGAGCCGCGGAGAGTAGCCGGTTCAGGGCCTCCGCGTCGCCCGCTTCCAATGCCCGGCAGAACTCCCCCAGGGTGGCCGTCGCCGCACCCAGTGGAGCCACCAAGGCTTTTCGATTCGCGCACAGGATATCGGCCCACAGGGCCGGGTCACTGCGCGCAATTCGCGTGAAATCCCGAAAGCCGCCCCCGGCCAGCTCGGCAGCCGGATCCGGGGCCTCGGACAGGGCCCCGCCGAAGGCGAAGGCCAGAAGATGGGGCAGATGGCTCACCCAGGCGACCTCGCGGTCGTGGTCCTCGGCGCTGCGGTGCACCACCCGAGCGCCCAGCGCCTGCCAGAAAGCCTCGACGCGGCTCGAAGCGCGGCTTTCCGGCCCCGTCAGCACGCACACCGAGCCCTCGAGCAGGTCGCCGCGGGCGTGGTCCACCCCTCGCCGGTGGCTCCCTGCCATGGGGTGGGAGCCCACGTAGACCCGGCCCGGCGGCAGCAACCCCGGCAGGGTCTCCTCGAGCGGCGCCTTGACGCTGCCCACGTCGGTCACGATCGCGCCTTCGGCCAGGCCCCCGGCCAGGCCGCGCAGGCTGGTGGCCATGGCCCCCACCGGAGTGGCCAGCACCACCAGCTCGGCGCCGCGCACCGCCTCGGCGGGCTCCGCGACGCGGTCGACGACGCCCTCGGCCAGGGCGCGCTCCCGGGCCGCGGGGCTGCGCGTGGCGCCCACCACCTCGGCGGCCACCCCGCGCTGGCGGGCGGCCAGGGCCACCGATCCGCCGAGCAGGCCCAAACCCACGACGCAAAGCCGATCGAGCTGAGGCGCGCTCACGAGGCCTCGCCCCGCAGCCGGGTCAGCGCCTTGATCAGCCGCTCGTTCTCCTCGGGCAGCCCGATCGTGACGCGGATGCAGTCGGGCATGCCGAAGCCGGCCAGCGGGCGCACGATCACGCCCTCGCGCTCGAGCCGCTCGGCCCAGCCCTCGCCGCTGCGCACCAGCAGGAAGTTGGCGTCGGTGGGCCAGACCTCGAGGCCCAGGGCCTCGAGCTCGCGGGTCAGGAAGGCGGCGCCCTCGGCGTTGACGCGCAGCGAGCGCTCGGCGTGCTCGCGGTCGTCGAGGGCGGCCAGTGCCGCTACCTCGGCCAGTCGGTTGACGTTGAAGGGGTGGCGGGCGCGGTTCAAGTAGTCGACCAGCTCGGCGCCGCCGACCCCGAAACCCACCCGCAGACCGGCCAGGCCGTAGAGCTTGGAGAAGGTGCGCATCACCAACGTGGCCGGTCGCGTCCGCACCGCGGCCAGGGCGTCGGGGAAGTCGGGGCGCCGCGCGAACTCGCGGTAGGCCTCGTCGACCACCAGCACCACGTGCTCGGGCAGTGCGTCGACGAAGCGCTCGAAGGCCTCGGCGCCGACGCTGGTGCCGGTAGGGTTGTTGGGGTTGCAGACGAAGACGACCTGGGTGCGGTCGGTGATCGCCGCGCCCAGGGCGTCGAGGTCGTGGCGCAGCTCGGCGTCCAGGGGCACGGCCACCGGCGTCGCGCCCATGCCCGTGGCGACGATCGGGTACATGGCGAAGGAGGGCCACGCGTAGACCACCTCGTCGCCGGGGCCGAGAAAGCACTTGGCCACCAGCTCGAGCAGCTCGTCGGCGCCGCAGCCGAAGACGAGCTGTTCCGGCTCCACCTCGAAGCGCTCGGCGAGCGCTGCGCGCAGCTCGGAGCAGCTGCCGTCGGGATAGCGGTGCACGCCGTCGAGCGCGGCGCGCACGGCCTCGACCGCCCGCGGCGAGGGCCCGATCGGGCTCTCGTTGCTGGCCAGCTTGATCGCGCCCTCGATGCCCAGCTCGCGGGCCAGGGTCTCGACGGGCTTGCCCGGCTGGTAGGGCGCCAGCTCGCGAATGTGGGGCTTCACGCGGCGCGACAGCTCGGAGCTCATTCCGCTCTCTCGTCTTCGGCGCGCGGCTCGCTGCTCATTCCGTTCTTTCGTCTTCGGCCCGCGGAAAGGAGCCCAGCACCCGGGTCGACAGGGCGATCTCCGAGGCGGCGGCCAGCGCGCTTTTCACAGACGGGTCCGAGCGGTGCCCCTCGCAATCGATGAAGAAGTAGTACTCCCACGACTTGCCGCGGATCGGGCGCAGCTGGATCGAGGTGAGGTTGACGCCCTCGCGCGCCATGGGCTCGATCAAACGGAACAGGCCGCCGGCCTGATCGCGCCGGATCGTGAACACGACGCTGGTGAGGTCGCAGCCGCTGGGCGCCGGCTTGCCGCCGCCGATCACCACGAAGCGGGTGCGGTTGTCGCGGCGGTCCTCGACGCCCGAAGCGATGGCCTGCAGGTCGTAGACCTCGGCGGCCACCTCGGCGCCCAGCGCCGCGGTCCCGGGCTCCTCGGCCGCGCGCTGCGCAGCCGCCGCGGTGCTGGCCGCCTCGACCCGTTCGACGCCGGGCAGGTTGGCCTCGAGCCAGCGCCGGCACTGGGCCAGCGGCTGGGGGTGCGAGGCCACCCGCTGCACGTCTTCGAGGCGCCCGCTCTGGGAGAGCAGCGAGATCGACACGGGCAGCACGCTCTCGGCGCAGATCGTCACCTCGCGCTCGGCAAGCGTGTCGAGGGTCTGGGTCACCACGCCCTCGGTGGTGTTCTCGACGGGCACGATGCCCAGGTCGGCCCGGCCGCTCTCGACCGCCGCGAAGACGTCGCCGATGCTGGCCACCGGCTCGAGGTCGGCCAGGGCGCCGAAGCGGGCCCGCGCGGCCTGGTGCGAGAAGGTGCCGGCGGGGCCGAGGTAGGCCACACGCAGGCGCTCCTCGAGCGAACGCGTCCCCGAGATGATCTCCCGGAACACGGGGGCCAGGCCCTCGTTGGGGAAGGGTCCGGCGTTGGCCTGGCAGAGCGTCTCGACGATGCGCCGCTCGCGCCCGGGCTCGTAGACCGGCGTTCGGGAGACGCGCTTGAGCTCGCCCACCCGCTGCACCAGCTCGGCGCGCTCGTTGAGGCGGGCCAGAAGGGCCCGATCGACCTCATCGATGCGCTCCCGGAGGGCATCGAGGGAGTCACCCTGGGCGGGCGCGCGGGACTTCTCGCTCTGGGCCATGGACCTCGGGCCTCGCGGGCTGCGGTGCGGGAGGGCCCCGTAACCCCTTGAAAAATCAGGGCAAGAGTAGGCAAGGCCCGCTGGGCCTGCAATCGCCTGGCGCCCGGCACCGGCTCGCGAGCCGCCGGCAGCGAAGATCATCAAGCCCGCGGCCCCGCAGGACGATTCACTTTGCGAGACCATGTCTGCCCCGCCCGAAACGCCCGAATCCCAGCCCCACTCGCGGCGCTCGCCTCTCGGCGGGCTCGGCCGCAAGGTGATCGGCTTCGTCTTTGCCGCCACGGCGGCGACGGCGACCGCCGTGACCTGGGTGGAGCTCCAGGGCGACTTCGCGGACTCCACCGAGCTGCGCTGGATCCTGCTGGTGGACTTGAGCTGCGTCGGGGTGTTCACGTTCAGCGCCTGGATCTTCACCGCCCGCATCCTGCGGCCGCTGCGCGAGATCTCGAGGGCCACGCGCCTGCTGGCCCAGGGCGACAGCGACGTCGAGATCGTCGAGTCGGAAGCCCGCGACGAGGTGGGCATGCTCACCCGCACCTTCAACGCCATGCTCCGCACCCAACGGCGGCAGCGCGCGGAGATCGAGGACGCCAACCGCCATCTGCTCGAGCAGAACGCGAGCCTCGAGCGGGCGAACGAGGTGCTGAATCAGCTCTCGATCACCGACGGCCTCACCAAGCTCCACAACCACCGCTTCTTCCAGGAGCACCTGGCCCGCGAGATCCGCCGCGTCGGACGCGGCAACCAGCCCTTGTCGATGCTGGTGCTCGACCTCGACGACTTCAAGCGGCTCAACGATCAGCTCGGTCACGCCGCCGGCGACGAGATCCTGGTACGCATCGCGCAGATCCTCGACGACGCGGTCCGCTCCACCGATCTCTGCGCCCGCTACGGCGGCGAGGAGTTCGTCGTGCTCACCCCGGCCACCGATGCGGCCGGCGCCTACAAGCTCGCCGAGAGCATCCGCACCACCATCGCCGAGTCGTCGTTCATCGTCGACGACTCGATGCGCCCCCTGCGCGCCACCGTCTCGATCGGCGTCGCGGCCTACTCCGGCGATCGCAAGCGCTTCTTCCAGAAGGCCGACCAGGCGCTCTACCGGGCCAAGGCCAACGGCAAGAACTGCAGCGTGGTGTACGAGGACGACTGGCCCGAGGAGAGCGGGCCCTACCCCTCCTGAACGGCCCCGCGCCCCCTACACTGCGCCCATGAGCGCAGTGATCGGACTCAGCGGCGGAATCGGCTCGGGCAAGAGCACCGTGGCGGCCATGTTGTCCGAGCGGGGCGCGGCCGTGATCGACGCCGACGCCATCGTGCACGAGCTCCAGGCGCCGGGCATGCCCATGGTGGACGAGCTCGCCGCGGCCTTCGGCCCGGGCATCCTGGATGCGAGCGGCGCCCTCGACCGCAAGGCCCTGGGCGAGATCGTGTTCCGCGACGAGGAGGCCCGGGCGCGGCTCAATGCCATCGTGCACCCCCAGGTGGGCCTCGAGTTCCGCCGGCGGCTGGAGGCGGCCCTGGCGGCCGAGGTGCCGGTGATCGTCCTCGACATTCCGCTGCTCTTCGAGGGCCGCGAGAGCGGGCGCGGCCAGGCCTCCCAGCTGCCCATGCAGGCCACCGTGGTGGTGTGGGTGCCCGAGGCGCTGCAGGTCGAGCGCCAGATGGACCGCGACGGTTGCAGCCGCGAGCAGGCCCTCGACCGCATCCGCGCCCAGCTGCCCTTGGACCGCAAGCGGGAGCTCGCCGACCACGTGATCGACAACTCGGGCACGCTCGACGAGACCGGGCGCCAGGTGGAGGCGCTCTACGCAGAGCTCAGCTCCGCCCCGGCCGCCGCAGCGCCCTGAGCATCAGTTCCAGACCGGCCGCCGCAGCGCCCTGAGCATCAGTTCCAGACCGGCCGCCGCAGTGCTGTGGCTTCAGGCCTGCCCCGGCCGCAGCGGGGCCTTGAGCTCGGCGGCGAAGCGCGCGACCGCATCGACGGCGGCGTCGGGCGAGGCCGCGGCCTCGATGCGCTCGACGATCGCGCTGCCCACCACCACGCCGTCGGCGAAGGCGCCGATCCGCGCAGCATGCTCGGGCTTCGAGACCCCGAAGCCTACACAGACCGGCACGTCCGAGACGCGCCGCACGGCCTTCACCTCGTCTTCGAGGCTCGCCGAGAGGTCGCTGCGCGTGCCGGTGACGCCGGTCAGCGCGACGAAGTAGAGGAAGCCCGCCGTCTGCTTGGCGAGCATCTCCAGGCGCGCGGGACGGGTGGTCGGAGCCGCCAGCAGGATCGGGTCGACGCCGTGGCCGCGCAGCGCGGCGTGGAAGGCCTCGCCCTCTTCGGGGGGCAGATCGACGGCGATGAGTCCGTCGACGCCCACCTCGCCCAGGGCAGCGGCGGCCTCGCGCTCGCCCATGGCGAGCAGGTTGTTCGTGTAGCCCATCAGCACGATCGGGATCTCGATCTCGTCGCGCAGCTCACCCACCAACTGCAGCACCGCGCGCAGCGAGGTGCCGGCGGCCAGCGCCCGCTCGCTGGCGCGCTGGATCGTGGGCCCCTCGGCCATCGGGTCCGAGAAGGGCACGCCCAGCTCGACGGCGTCGGCGCCGGCCTCGGCCAGCGCCCGCACCAGGGCGCCGGTGGTCTCGAGGTCGGGGTCGCCGGCGGTGATGAACGGGATCAGCGCCTTCTCTCCCCGAGCCCGCAGCGCCTTGAATCGTTCGTCGAGCCGGCTCACCCGGCGCGCGCCCGCAACAGATCGCGCACCTGGGGCGCGTCCTTGTCGCCCCGGCCCGAGAGATTGATCAGCACGATCGCCTCGCGATCCAGCTCGGGGGCGAGCTTGCGGACGTAGGCCACGGCGTGGGCCGACTCGAGGGCCGGGATCAGCCCCTCGGTGCGCGAGAGGTACAGAAAGGCGTCGAGCGCCTCCTCATCGGTGGCGGTGACGTACTCGGCCCGGCCCGCGTCGCGAAGATAGGCGTGCTCGGGGCCCACCCCCGGATAGTCGAGCCCCGCCGAGATCGAGTGGGCGGGGAAGACCTGCCCGTCGTCGTCGAAGAGCAGCAGGCTCTTCATGCCGTGCAGCACCCCCGGCGACCCGGCCGACAGCGCCGCCCCGTGGCGTCCCGATTGCAGCCCCTCGCCGGCCGCTTCCACCCCGATCAGGCGCACCCCCTCGTCCTCGAGGAACGGATGGAAGATGCCGATCGCGTTCGAGCCGCCTCCCACGCAGGCCACGATCGCGTCGGGCAGCCGACCGCAGAGCTCCTGGATCTGACGCCGCGACTCGACCCCGATCACCCGCTGGAAGTCGCGGACGATCGTCGGATAGGGGTGGGGCCCCATCACCGACCCGATGCAGTAGTAGGTGCCGCGCACGTTCGTGACCCAGTCGCGCAGAGCCTCGTTGGTGGCGTCCTTCAGGGTCTGCGAGCCGCTCTTCACCGGCCGCACCTCGGCGCCCAGCAGCTCCATGCGAAAGACGTTCAACGCCTGCCGCTCCACGTCCTCGGCGCCCATGTAGACGACGCACTCCTGGCCCAGCAGCGCCGCCGCGGTCGCCGTCGCCACGCCGTGCTGACCCGCGCCGGTTTCAGCGATCACGCGCGACTTGCCCATGTGGCGCGCCAACAGACACTGGCCCAGGACGTTGTTGATCTTGTGGGCGCCGGTGTGGGCGAGGTCTTCGCGCTTCAGGTAGATCTTCGCGCCGCCCAGATCCTCGGTCATGCGCGCCGCGAAGCTGATCGGTGTCGGCCGGCCGGCATAGCTCGCCAACAGGCCGTCCAGCTCGGCTCGGAAGCCGTCATCGCCGGTCAGGCGCGGATAGGCCTCCGACAGGTCCTCGAGGGCCGCGATCAGCGTCTCGGGGACGTAGCGCCCGCCGTACTCTCCGAAGCGTCCGCTCGCGTCGAGGGCGTTGCCGGCGCTCATCGGGTCTCGACGGGTCGAATTGCGCGGGCTGCCTTCACTTCTTCTCTTCCTCGGGCTCGGGCGCCTCGGCGGCGCGCACCGCCGCCACGAAGCGACCGATCGACTCTACGGTCTTGCGGTGCCCGGCGCCCTCCACGCCCGAGGCCACGTCGACGCCCCAGGGAAGCAGGTCGCCCAGGTCGGCCAGCGCCCCGCCCACGTTCTCGGCGTTGAGGCCACCGGCCAGGATCACGTCGTGCCCGCGCTCGATCAGCTCGGCCGCGTCGGACCAGTTCCACTGCTGCCCCCGTCCGCCGCCGGCGGTGGGGTGATCGAGGAGCAGCATCGTGCCGGGATAGGTCTCGGCGGCTTCGAGGTCGGCGCCGCGGATCGCCTTGATCACCGGCAGGTCGACCTCCTCCACCTGCTCCTCGGTCTCGTCGCCGTGGAACTGCAGGCGGTCGAGGTCGACGCGGCGCAGCACGCGATCGATGTCCTCGGGCTCGGCATTCTGGAAGATGCCGACCCGCTCGGCACGCCCCGCGACGCGCTCGGCGATCTCCGAAGCGAGGGCCAGGTCGGCGAGGAAACGCGGCGAGCGGGGCACGAAGTTGAGCCCCACCAGGTCGGCCCCCGCCTGCACCGCCGCCTCGGCGTCGTCGGGGTGGACGATCCCGCAGATCTTGATTCGAATGTTCACGAGCTCCTCCGCAGTCGTCGCAGGGCGCCGCTGACGTCCTGCTCACGCATCAACGATTCTCCCACCAGAAAGGCATGGGCCCCTGCCCTCTCGAGCCGCGCGACGTCTTCGGGCGTGAAGATTCCGCTCTCGGCCACCACCGTAACGCCCCCCGGAATGCGCGGGGCCAGCTTCTCGGTCACCGCCAGATCGGTCTCGAAGCTCTGCAGGTTGCGGTTGTTGATGCCGATCAGCTCGGCCCCGCAGCCCAGCGCCACCTCGAGCTCGGCCTCGTCGTGCACCTCGACCAGCGCGTCGAGACCCAGGGCCCGAGCCCGCTGCTGCAGCGCCAGCAGCGCCTCGGCGTCGAGGGCCGCCACGATCAACAGCACGGCGTCGGCTCCTGCCACCCGCGCCTCGTCGAGCTGGTAGGCGTCGATCAGAAAGTCCTTGCGCAACAGCGGCAGCGCCACCGCAGCCCGCACCTGCGAGAGATCGGCGAGCGAGCCGCCGAAGAAGGGCCCGTCGGTGAGCACCGACAGCGCCGCCGCGCCCCCCGCCGCGTAGGCCTCGGCGCAGGCCACCGGGTCGAAGTCGGGGCGGATCTCCCCCTTGCTGGGCGAGCGGCGCTTGATCTCGGCGATCACGTGCGGCGCGGCGCCACCGCGCAGCGCCGCCGCGAAGCCCAGCGGCGTGCGGGCCTCGCCCTCGGCCCGGCGGGCCAACACCGCGGGCGGGGTTAGTGCGCGGGCCGCGTCGAGCTCGCCGCGCTTCGAATCGAGGATGCGGTCGAGGATCACGCGCGCGCCCCCGTCGTCGCCCGCACCAGGGCCTCGAGCTTCTCGCGCGCGGCGCCGGTGTCGAGGCTCTCCCGCGCCGCGGCCAGGCCCGCGTCCAGGCCGTCGACGGCGCCGGCCGCCCAGAGCGCCGCAGCGGCGTTGAGCAGGGTGATGTCCCTGCGCGGCCCGGTTTCTCCCCCGAGCACGGCGCGGGTGATCGCGGCGTTCTCCGCGGCGTCGCCGCCGCGCAGCGCCTCCGGCGCGACCCGCGCCAGGCCGTGCTCGCGGGGATCGATCTGCAGCGCGCGGACGGCGCCCCCCTCGAGCAGCGCCGCCGAGCTGGTGCCGCAAAGGGTCAACTCGTCGAGGCCGTCCGAGCCGTGCACCACCAGGGCCCGCTCGGCGCCCAGCTCGCCCAGCGCCTGGGCCAGTGTCTCGACCAGGCCGGCGTCGTAGACGCCCACCAGCTGGAAGCGCACGCCCAGCGGGTTCAGCAGCGGCCCCATGCAGTTCATCAGGGTGCGGATGCCCAGCTCCTGGCGCACCGGAGCCACGAAACGCATGGCCGGGTGGGCGCGCCGCGCGAAGAAGGGCGCGATGCCCACCTCAGCGAGCACGGCGGCGGCCTGCTCGACGTCGAGCTCGACGTTCACGCCCAGCGCCTCGAGCACGTCGATGCTCCCCGAACGGCTCGAAGCGGCGCGGTTGCCGTGCTTGGCCACCGGCACGCCGGCGCCGGCCACCACGAAGGCCGCGGTGGTCGAGATGTTGAAGGTGGAGGCCCCGTCGCCGCCGGTGCCGCAGGTGTCGACCGTGCGCGGATCGGGACACGGCGCCGTGACGGCCGCGGCACGCAGCGCCCGAGCCACCGCCACGATCTCGCCCACGGT
>Ga0224508_10005627_pt1 | contig 10008 bp, 8 predicted proteins | sample SF_Jan12_sed_USG_4_FD_170157 | JGI IMG/M metagenome (GOLD analysis project Ga0224508, IMG submission 170157) | Sediment microbial communities from San Francisco Bay, California, United States - SF_Jan12_sed_USGS_21 | ecosystem: Environmental > Aquatic > Marine > Sediment | place: USA: California... | reverse complement strand
CCGCCAATGCGCCACCAGTCGTTCCGGCCCACTCCGGGTCCTGCGCGCCGATTTGCCGCGATGGGGTACGATGCGATCCTACTGATCGCGGTCCTGTGGGTCGCCGCGCTACCGCTTCCGCTTCTTGCTGAGGCCACCCGGCAGATGTTCTGGCCGTTACTCGCGATCCGCGTCTACCTCTTGATCACCGGGTTCTTGTTTTTCGGTTGGTTCTGGGTGCATGGTGGTCAGACGTTGGGTATGCGTGCGTGGCGTGTGCGCGTCACGCGATTCGACGGCGCCGCCCTCAACTGGTCTGACGCCGGTGTGCGATTCTTATGCGCCGGGCTGTCTTGGGCTTGCGGGGGACTCGGATTTGTGTGGGTCTGGTTCGACCGAGACGGATACGCCTGGCACGACCGGCTTTCCAAAACCCGCCTGCTCATCGTCCCCAAAAGAACTTGAACCGGCCTTGCCTTAGTGAATGCGACGTAACATAAACACCCCAGCACCCAGAAACGCCAGGGTAGGAAGCAGAGCGCCTATCATCGGCGCGATATTGTACACCAGCACGACGTAACCGAAGCCTTTATCGGCGACAAAAAACAATAATCCCAGCATGATGCCGATGAACAGGCCGCGGCCCAGACCGCCACTGCGGATCTGGCCAAACACGAAAGGAATCGCGAGAATCACCATCACCGCAGTGGCCAGCGGCGTGACGACTTTGTTCCAGAACGATAGCTCGTAAGAGCTCGTGTCCTGGTTGTTTTCCCGCAAATGCCGAATGTACTGGTTGAGTTGCCAAATCGACAGCTGATCGGGACGAATCAGGAATACCGACAGGATCTGCGGGCTCACCTCGGTACGCCAGTACGCCGCGGTAACCTGCTTCGATTCGGCCCCTTCTCGATTGATCAGAGTCTGCTTAATCTCTCCCAGCCGCCAGCGCTCATTCACATACTGACCGTTCTTCGCCGATACCAATGACCTGAGTCGGCCTTCGTCATCGAACTCGAATACCCGGACTTTTAGCAGCGATAAGTCCGGAAGGACCTCGCCCACGTTCACATAGGTGTGATGATCCCGCATCCACAGCCCGAAATTCGTATGCTGCTTGATGTTTTGCTGCAACGCTTCAGCCCTTCCCCGCTGCGCCAGCGTCGAGGTGATTGGGGTTACCACTTCGCCGATCACGATCGCTACAGCGGCCAGCACCGCGCCGACTTTCAGCACCGCGCCGACGATGCGCACCAGCGATACCCCAGCGGCCCGCATTACGATCAATTCGGAATCGTTGGCCATCGAGGAGAGGCCTAGCATCGATCCGAGAAGGGCCGCCATCGGGAATACATCGTAGACCGTCTTCGGGATCGTTAGAACTACATACTGAATAGCCTCCCACACCCCATAATTACCGCGCCCCAGCTCCCCCAGCTCGTCTAGGAAGGTCACGAACGTAAACAGGCCGAGCAACACCGCAAACACGATCAAAGTGTAGTAAACGATGATCCTGGCGATATACAGATCGAGGATCCTCATGGGGCGTGAAATCTAAACCCCAGGGTCGGCAGAAACGAAAGATTACGCGAGCGTCGCATAAAGAAATACACCGCCAGCACCAGAAACATAGCGTGGATCGCCAGCAAGCCCCAGCCCCCCTCGAGCTCACCCTTTTTCATTAACGCCACCCCGAAACCCAGCATATTGGAATACAGAAAGTAAGCCAAGAACGCGAGCACCATCCCCAACAACCTACCTTCTCTCGGATTCACGTGACTGAATACAAGCGCGAACAGTGCCAGAATCGGCACCACCATCACCTTGGCGATGCGCCAGTGCCACTCACCCACCAGCTGCGGGTGATCGGAGCGCATGAGTGCCCCTATTGACCGCCCTTTCACCGGCAGGATCGTGGATATCTGGTTGCGTTGCTCAATCCGCAGAGCGTAGGTCTCGAAATCCAACACCCGGTAGTTCGGCTCGCCGGGGTTGCCTTCGTAGCGCGTGCCGTTGCGCAGGATCAGAAACGGATCGCCGGTCAGTTCATCGATACGTTGAAAACCGTATTTGGCAACCACCACGCCTTCCTTTTTGAACGAGGATTTATACACGAACACGTTCTCGTAGCGCCCAGCGTCGCGGTCGTAACGTTCTACGAAGTACACTCCTCCCCCGCTTCGCGTTTCCATGAACACACCCGGCACCACGCCGGAGATCTCAGAACGCTGCTTGAATTCCTGCTCGATGGAATGCCCGGCGCGCACCGCCAGCGGACCGAGATAGAACGAAAATGTCGCCACCAGACCGGCGGTCAGCGCCGCCAGTACCGCCAGCGGCTTCAAGAAATTGCTGAGCCCGATCCCACACGCCGCGAGCACCGTCATTTCGTTATCACGGTTCCAGCGTCCCAAAACCATCAAGATCGCAATATAAAGCATTAGAGGAATTACAACATCTAAGTAGCTGATCAATTTAAGAATTAACAGGATCAGCACACTCTCCACGGGAATACTACCCTGGGCCGCCTCTTTCAGAAAACCAAGCATGCGCACCACCAGAAAAATGCTCACGATCACCACGGTAACCGCTCCGCTGGTGTATAAGACCTCGCGGATCAGAGCTCGATTAACGATCATGTTGTGGATTCAAGACGTTTTGACAACCCCAAATACTCCACCGACAATCGGATGCCGGACGAACACACCCGCGCCGATTTACTGTAAAACACCCTACAACAAATGAAAACGGACAAAGACATGATTTTTCCGATCAAAACCGACGTCCCGCAGAAGCTGAAGACCGCGTGCCTGATCCTGACAGTGCCCTCGGGGAAGCTCACACCGGTCGGAGCGGCAATCGACAAGTCCACGCGTGGATCGATATCGAAAACCATCGCCAGCGGAGATCTGAAAGGCGAACCGGGAAAAACCGCTATCATCCGCGCGCCGCGCGGGCTGCAGTGCGACCGCCTGCTGCTCGTTGCTTGGGGTCAACGCAAGCCGGCGTTGGCGTTAGCGAAATATCGCTCGCTGTGTGCGGGGGTGGCGCGCACCCTGAGATCACTGGGCGTAAAAGAAGCCGCCCTGGTATTGCCGGATCTAGCGGTGGAGGGCGCGGACGATCAGCAGAAAGTGCGTCACCTGGTGGAAGCTATGGAGGGCGCCCTATATTCGTTCGACGAACTCAAGACCCAAAACAACGAGGCGAGCGCGCTCAAAAAGGTAGCCCTGCTGATTGCGGGTTCAAACAACGTGCGCGTTGCCCGCCAGGGTGTTCGCCAGGGTGCCGCGGTCAGTGCCGGGAAGTACCTGGCCAAACAGCTCGGTAATCTACCGGGCAATGTGTGCACCCCCTCCTACCTGGCCGCACAGGCGCAACAACTGGCGAAAACGTACTCCCTGAAGAGCACCATTCTCGACCAGAAAGCCATGGAAAAACTCAAGATGGGCGCGCTATTGTCCGTGTCCCGCGGGAGCCGCCAACCACCCAAGCTGATTGTCTTGGAGTATCGAGGCGGCGCCGAAGGGGACGCGCCGATTGCTCTGGTAGGCAAAGGCTTGACCTTCGATGCGGGCGGAATATCGATCAAACCGGCACAGAGCATGGATGAAATGAAATTCGATATGTGCGGTGCCGCCAGCGTACTCGGCACCATGCAGGCGATTGCCGAGCTGAAACTCGCAGTCAACGTGGTCGGGGTGATCCCGAGTTCAGAAAACCTTCCGGACGGAAACGCCAACAAACCCGGCGACGTCGTCACCAGCATGTCCGGCCAAACCATCGAAATCCTCAATACCGACGCCGAGGGCCGTCTTATTTTGTGTGATGCGTTGACCTATACGGAGCGGTTCAAACCGGCGGTGGTAATTGACATCGCCACCCTCACCGGGGCCTGTGTGGTGGCGCTCGGCAGTCACGCGAGCGGCCTGATGAGTAACGACGACGAACTGGCCGAGGAACTGTTGGCGGCCGGATCGGAGAGTCTGGATCGGGCCTGGCGCCTGCCGCTATGGGAAGACTATCAAGAACAACTCGACAGCAATTTTGCCGACATGGCCAACATCGGTGGCCGGTATGGCGGGGCGATCACCGCCGCTTGTTTCCTAGAACGATATACAAAGGGATTCAAATGGGCGCATCTGGACATCGCCGGTACCGCATGGATTAGCCACGGCAAGGAAAAAGGCGCAACCGGACGCGTCGTGCCGCTGCTCACACAGTTCGCCATCAACCGCGCGAATTCGACGTGAGCCGGGTCGATTTCTATTTGCTTAAAGGCGCTCAACCCAATGGGAAGCTCATATTCACCGCGCGCCTGGCGGGAAAAATCTGCCGACTCGGCCATCGGGCTTACATCCACGCCCACAACGAAGCCCAAGCGCAAGCATTGGACGATCTTCTGTGGACCTTTGACCAAAGCAGCTTTATCCCCCACCAACTGGCGGACCACGCATCGGCGCCGGAGCTCATAACACCGGTCGTTGTCGGTTTCCAGCCACCCTATGATTTCAACTATAACGTGCTAATCTCACTATTAGAGGACGACATTCCAGATTGTTGCCGAGAGTTTGAACGCGTCGCTGAAATCGTGGCGCCCGATCCGCAGGATAAAAAGCGCGCCCGCGATCGTTTTCGACGATACCGGGATCTCGGCTGTGACGTCGAGACCCACGAGATCGCCCTGTAACTAGTTGATATGTTCTTCCGGCGAAAAAAATCTCCCCCACCCAAAGATGAAACAGTCTTTGCGGATTCGCTGCGTTCCCTCAAGGACTTGATCATCGAGGCCGACGCGGACGCGGACGCCGACCCCACTACAGCTCCCAGCAGTAATCAAACATTGGAGGTCGTTAAGGATAGCGTTACGCGCAACCCCGCGGCGCCGTCCGAGACCGCGAAAGTCAAACCGGCGAAGCGCGCGAGCCCCGAATTACGGCGTACCCAGCCGGCGCCCAGACCGGCCGAATCACCACCTGAACCTCAAGTGGCGGCGTCGCAGGCGATGCCTGCCGATGCGCCCAGCGCGCCGGCCGACGGCGAGGAAGACTTTCCGGTGTTGACCGAGGTCGTGTATTCTGCGTCGACGGAACAATTGCGGGATCCCACACCGCTGACACCCGCGGCCATGGCATCGCGAATCGTCGACCGGCTGGCGGCGGAAATCGGCGCACCGGAACCATTGAAGTGGACACCGGACGTCGCCAAACGGATTACCGAACAGGTAGGCACCATGCTCGAGGACTGGAGCCGCGAGACCCAGGCAACGAGGGGTCACGGTTCACCACAGAAAAAGCACACCTAGTTCACCCGCGCCCCCGCCGCACTTGTCCTGCGCGACGCCACCGTCTCGCGTATAATCCGCCGAAAAAATTCAGACGCAACCGCGCACACGGCGCCCCCTTCGCATGACTAACGATGCATTGATGGACAAAACCTACGACCCTCGCGCTCTTGAGAGCGCGATATACGCGGCGTGGGAATCGGCCGGCTGGTTCTCCCCTTCCGGCACCGGGTCTCCATACTGCATCATGATTCCGCCGCCGAACGTGACCGGCAGCCTGCATATGGGCCATGCATTCCAGGACACCATCATGGATGCGCTGATCCGCTATCACCGCATGGTTGGCGATAACACTCTTTGGCAAGCGGGAACCGACCACGCCGGGATTGCTACGCAAATGGTGGTCGAGCGCCAGTTAGGCGCGGAAGGTGTGACGCGCCACGATCTCGGCCGGGAAGCGTTTATCGAACGTGTATGGGAATGGAAACGACAGTCCGGTGGCACCATTACCCGCCAGCTGCGCCGTATGGGGGCGTCGCTCGATTGGTCCCGCGAACGCTTCACGATGGATGACGGATTATCCGCAGCGGTACAGGAAGTGTTCGTACGGTTATACGACGAGGGATTGATCTATCGCGGCAAGCGTCTGGTGAACTGGGACCCAGTATTGCACACCGCGTTATCCGACCTGGAGGTCATCACCGAGGAGCAGAACGGGCATTTATGGCATTTGCGTTACCCGGTAGTTGGCGACGCGGGCACCTGTCTGATAGTGGCCACCACCCGTCCCGAGACGATGCTGGGTGATACCGCGGTTGCGGTGCATCCCGGTGATGAGCGCTACGCACATCTGGTGGGCCGCCGAGTGCGGTTGCCGCTGGTTGACCGCGAGATCCCGATCATCGCCGACGAGTATGTGGATCCGGAGTTTGGATCCGGTTGCGTGAAGATCACCCCAGCCCATGACTTCAACGACTATGAAGTCGGCTTGCGCCACCAGTTACCGCTGATCAATGTTTTCACGGTGGATGCCGCCGTCGACCTGCCCGGTTCCCCGTACCACGGTCTCGACCGCTATGCGGCGCGTGAACGGATCGTCATGGATCTCAAACAACAAGATCTGGTGGCGGAAATCGAGGATCACCAGTTGATGGTTCCCAAAGGCGACCGCTCACACGTCGTCGTCGAACCGTTCCTGACCGATCAATGGTATGTCAAAGCTGCGCCCCTGGCCGCCCCGGCCATCGAAGCCGTAGAACGGGGCGATATCCGCTTCGTTCCGGCGCACTGGAGCCGCACCTATTTCGAGTGGATGCACAATATCCAAGACTGGTGTATTTCGCGCCAGATCTGGTGGGGTCATCGCATCCCGGCATGGTATGACGAGGACGGAAACGTGTTCGTCGCAAGATCGGAGCCGGAAGCCCGGGCAAAGGCCCACCGCCGGCATGGCCACGAAGTAGCGTTACGCCGGGACCCGGATGTGCTCGACACTTGGTTTTCCTCGGCGTTATGGCCCTTCTCTACTCTGGGTTGGCCCAAGCAAACCGATGAACTCGCCACCTTCTACCCAACCAGTGTCCTGGTCACCGGATTCGATATTATTTTCTTCTGGGTCGCGCGGATGATTATGATGGGGCTGAAGTTCACCGGACAGGTGCCGTTCCGGGAGGTCTATATCCATGGCCTGGTGCGTGACCACGACGGGCAAAAAATGTCCAAGTCCAAAGGCAATATTCTCGATCCTTTGGACTTGATCGACGGTGTCGACTTGGAGGCCTTGATTAAGAAACGCACGAGCGGACTCATGCAACCGCACCTTGCTCCGAACATTGAGCGAGCGACTAAGCGCCAATTTCCTGACGGGATACCGGCCTACGGGACCGACGCTCTGCGCTTCACGTTCGCCAGTTTGGCCACCCAGGGACGCGACATCCGTTTCGACTTGGGGCGCATCGAGGGTTCCCGCAATTTCTGTAACAAGTTATGGAACGCGGCACGCTATGTGCTCATGAATACCACGGCGGAAGACTGTGGACAAAACGGTGGCGCTCTTGCGCTGTCCCTGCCCGACCGCTGGATTCTTGCCCGCTTACACCAAGTGCAAGATCAGGTGGGCTCCGCGCTATCCGAATACCGGTTAGATCGTCTGGCGCAAGTGCTGTACGGCTTCGTATGGGACGAATACTGCAGCTGGTATCTCGAGCTTTCCAAGGTGGTGCTCAACGATACGTTCGCGCAAGCCGACCAACGGCGTGGAACCCGCCATACGCTGGTACATGTCTTGGAAGCGATCTTGCGGTTGCTGCATCCGATCATGCCGTTCATTACTGAGGCGGTATGGCGCGAGACCGCGCCGCTGGCCGGGAAAACCGGGGCGACGATCATGCGCGAGCCGTATCTGACCACCCCGGAAGAAACGCAGTCCGACCACGCGGCGCTCGCTGAAATGGCCTGGGTTCAGGGTGTAATTACCGGAGTGCGCAATATCCGCGGCGAGAACAACATCCAACCGAGCAAAAAGTTACCGATCATACTTCAAGATATGTCCGAGGTGGACGATGAATATCTGGACCGCAACCGCGCGTATCTGGTCAAGTTTGGCCGTCTGGCGAGCGTGACTGCGGACGGTGAGCCGGTTCCGCAAGCCGCCACAGCATTGGTCGGTCGCATGAAAGTGTTGGTTCCCATGGGTGCGTTTATCGACAAATCTAAGGAAGTCGACCGGCTGTCCCGTGACCTCGAAAAAGTCGAAAAAGACCGTGATCGCGTATTGGCGAAATTGGATAATCCGAGCTTTGTCGACAAGGCTCCGGCGGCCATTGTTGCCAAAGAACGGGAACGGTTGATCGAACTCGAAGCGAGGCTGGAGAAGCTCAACAAACAGCTTGATATGGTGCGCGGGTTATCGGACTGAACCTAGGCCTGACACCCAAGCCATACACCATCAGAGTATCACTCAGACGTTATCCCGCCGGCTCTTCAGTTTAGTCTTTATCCAGTTGATTCAGCCGTAAGGCACTGAACCAGGCCACTGCCGCGGTTTCGATACGCAGTGTGTGCACCCCGAAACCTACCGGGACCGCGCCTTTGCCTAGCGCCGCGTGGACCTCAGCCTCGGTGAAACCGCCTTCCGGACCGATTAACAGTCCTACCGGTCGGGCCCGGGGGTAGCGCGTGGGGGCGCCGGGGCTAACGGGATGGGCGATAAAACACTTCACATTGCGCGCACACATGAATTCAACCGCCTGATCGGGGGTACACTCGTCATGGAGAGTGGGCAAGTAAGCATTTCCGCTTTGCTTACAGGCCTCCAGACATATCCGGCGCCAGCGCGCCGGGGTATGGGTACCTGGCCGCACAACGCTGCGTTCGCAGCGTAACGGCGTAAAACTCGACATTCCCAGTTGCGTCAACATATCGAACAGAATCGCCTGCCGGCCTCCCTTGGGAACTGCTGCCGCGACGTGAATCAAGCGCGACGGGAGGGGCTGGGTACAGCGTTCCCGTATTTCAACGGTAATCTTATGGCCGCGCCCACCCGCCACGATTTCACCGCCGCCGGTTGCCCCATGCCCGTCGATCAAGCGTACCGAATCACCGGCGCGAAACCGGCGCACTCGCATCGCATGATGGGATTCATCGGCGTCGAGCATAGCGGTTTTCCCTGGATCGGGGATTTCACGGCAGAATAGCGTAGCTATCGACATACTAATACTTCAGGTAAACATCGTAACGAACGGTGTTGGCCCGGTACACGTTGTCAGGCCCGGACACCAATGGCGGAGCATCGTCGGCGCGCTTCACAACGACTCGATTGCGCGTGACGCGAAAAGCGATATCGAACAAGCGCGATGCATCGTCATCCGCACCGACGATCTTACGTAACGCGCGCAAGTCCCGCCGGACCAACGCTGAACGTTTTGTTTTCAACGGAAACATCGGATCTAAATACACGCAATCCGGCGCCTCCGTGAGTGCCTCGAGTGCCGCCCCGGCGTCACCGAAATGCAGGGTCGGAGTGGTGAGGATCGATTGGGTGACGCAGGGTTCAGACTGCAAACGGCGAAGCCCATCCTGCAACAAAGCCGCGATCACTGGTGAGCGCTCTATGGCAAGAACCCGGTAGCCCATGGCAAACAGCATTAACATGTCTTTGCCGAGCCCAGCGGTCGCATCGACGACGAATTTGTTTCGCCGTCCTACCGCGGTGGCGAACGGGCCGCCTTTAGGTGCCGGGTAACTGCGTGCTCGCACCGCTTTGAGATCGACAAAAGTCGGCCGCAATCGCAGGTCTGAGTTATTGCGCAGCACCAATATATCGTCCACGCAAGCCAACACGAAATCGTACTCGGAGGCCGCCTGTGGCATGACCGCTGTTAAACCGAATCGACCGAGCGCGCCTGCGCAAGGACCCGATTCAATCAGCGCAACGGATGGTGAACGATCAGTCACTTTCCCCCAGAGCGGTGTAGAGGTGGCAGCGGACCGTGCGGGCGTGGTCTAAACGGGTCACCGCTGGATAGCTCGCCTCGCATTCCGGCATCCGGTTCGGGCAACGCGGATGGAAGTGGCAGCCCCTGGGTGGGTTGGATGGTGATGGGGTATCACCAACCAGGCGAATCACCTCACGCCCGCTCCTTGGCTCTATCTCGGGGACCGCCGACAACAAGGCACGCGTATACGGATGTTTAGGATCGTTCAGTATCTCCTCTACGGTCCCCTGTTCCACGATCCGGCCGAGA
>Ga0224508_10005626_pt1 | contig 10008 bp, 9 predicted proteins | sample SF_Jan12_sed_USG_4_FD_170157 | JGI IMG/M metagenome (GOLD analysis project Ga0224508, IMG submission 170157) | Sediment microbial communities from San Francisco Bay, California, United States - SF_Jan12_sed_USGS_21 | ecosystem: Environmental > Aquatic > Marine > Sediment | place: USA: California... | reverse complement strand
GCAAAAAATAGAGGGTGACTGGCGAATAGTTGCGTTCTACGGTCACGACAACGAAATGCGACCCGCCTGCGGGTAGGAGCTTGAATATGAGCACACGTCGCGAATTCCTCAGCGCTTCCATCGGCGCCAGCCTGGTCGGCATGACCGCGTCGACCCGTGCACTGGCACAGTCTGTGGCGGGCGGCGGTGGAATGAACATTCTGATCCTCGGAGGCACCGGTTTTATCGGGCCGCACCTCGTGACTTATGCGATGGAGCGAGGCCACAAAATCACGCTGTTCAATCGGGGACGTACCAATACCCACCTGTTTCCGGAAGCCGAGAAACTGGTTGGTGACAGAAATGCCGATCTCTCTGCACTGGAAGACCGTCGCTGGGATGCGGTGATCGATAATTCCGGCTACACGCCGCAGCAGGTCGGTATGAGTGTGGAGCTTTTAAAAAATGCGTGTGACCAGTATTTGTTTACGTCGACGCGGTCCGTTTACACTGACTTCACGCAAGACGTCATGGACGAAGACGCACCGGTAGGTCCGAAGGATATTCCGGAATCGGAATGGGATGGTTATGGACCGAACAAGGTTCTTGCGGAGCGTGCGGTACAGAAGGGTTTTGGTGCGCGCACCCTGATTACGCGCCCGCCTGTCATTGTCGGTCCCGGTGACCGGAGCGATCGTTTCACCTATTGGGTTGACCGAATCGATGACGGCGGGGATATCCTGGTACAGGGCGACCCGACTGACCCGCTGCAGTTTGTCGATGTGCGTGACTTGTCGGAGTTCTATGTGCATCTGTTGGAAAACTCGATCACTGGCATTTACAACACCGAGGGCCCAGGCTCAGCGCTTAACACAGCGGGCCTGGTGCATGGAATCAGGGCGATTACTTCTACACCGTCGACATTTCACTGGGTCGATTGGGACTTTCTCATCGAGGCAGGCGAAACGCCGCAGGGTTCACTGGCATTCTGGCAGCCGCCACGGGGTCGTTATCTGAGTTACGGCCTGATGGACAATCGTCGGGCAATCGCCAAAGGCCTCAAATTCAGGCCACTTGCGGTGATTGCCAAAGATACGCTGGACTGGCACAGGACCCGGAGTGCCGAATTGCAGGAGACTTTGCGTACCGGATTGAGTCGCGACAGAGAGGCTGAATTACTGCGCAACTGGCAAGGTATGTAATTGATCACGCGTTAGTCGGGTCACCTGTAGAAACCTCACTGGAGAGTTTCTATGTCTGACCAACTAAACGCTTTAAGGCCGCATGCACACTGGTTCCTGCGTGGCGGATTCGCGGCTGTATTTCTTTTTCATGGATTCGGCAAAGTCGCCACATTTAGTGGCTTTTCACAGATGATGGGTCTCAGTGCTCCTGTAGCAGGCCTGGTGACTTTTGCAGAAGTTGCTGCCGGACTCGGCATTATTCTTGGTGCCTTCCAGAGTGACCTGATTACTCGCCTGGCAGCACTAGCCGGCATCCCCGTCTTGCTTGGCGCCATATTCATGGTGCACTGGCCGCGCTGGAGCTTCACACCGGCGGACGACTTCCCAATGGGTGGCATGGAATTCCAGGTTGTGCTGTTGCTGATCGGAATCTACTTCCTGATTACCGGGAATCAACAGGGCCAGTCAGCCTGAGAATCCAAAAAACCGGATGACGTTCCGGTAAGATAATCGCTCCGCGAGGACGTGGAGCGATTCGTGAATACAACATTTCGGATTGCGCTGGTTTCTGCCGCAGTGCTGGTTGCAGGGCTGGCCAGCGCACAGGTGCCTGACCTCTCGGACGTGTCCATCGTGACCTATCCGGTCAGTGGCAATGTTTATATGTTAGAGGCGACGGGAGATGTCGCGGGCAACATTGCCGTATCGATCGGCGAGGACGGCATACTGATTGTTGACGATCAGTTTGAGGGGCTGAGCGACCAAATCCTTGATGCGATCAGGAACCTGCATACAGGTCCACTGCAGTTTATTCTGAACACACACCATCACGAAGACCATAGTGATGGCAACGCCGCATTGAGTGCTGCCACAGGTGCCACGGTCGTCGCCCACGATCAGGTACGGGCAAGGCTTTTGCATAAAGCGGCTGCACACTGGCCCGTAGTCACATACGCCGAAGGGCTGACAATTTATTTCAATGGCGAACCTGTACAGGCGCTTGCTGTAACGGGCGGCCATACAGATAACGACAGTATCGTCATTTTCAAAGATTCCAATGTCATTCACATGGGCGACCTGTTTAATTCCGGCAGAACGAGTTTTCCGCTCGCCCACCTTGCGGCAGGTGGCAATGCGCTACAAATACTGGAGAATATCGAAAAGATACTTCCGTTGGTTCCGGTGGATGCCAAAGTCATCGCCGGTCACGGTCCGCTGTCCGATCGGGACGGTCTGGTAGATTTGCGCGACATGCTGGCTTTTACGATCGAATTCGTGCGCACCCGGAAAGCGCGCGGTCTGACACTTGCGGAAATTCAGGCCGAAGGATTCCCAGTCCGATACGACGAATGGAATGGGTATATTACGGCAGAAGATTGGATGGCTATGATTCACCAAAGTCTTTAGCTGGACGCAGCAGGATAAACGGGGGACCAAGATGACGATGAGCCGACGCGAAGCGCTTCGCAACCTCACCTATTCGACGGCGCTCTTCGGATTGCCGGTGAGCGCAATCAGCGCTGAGGCAACAACATTACCAAGCACATCGTTGCTCGATGGTGATCCTGATCGATACTGGGACTTGTTGCGCGAAGAACAATTCCTGATGCCGGGCAAACGCGCGTTCCTCAATACAGGAAGTGTTGGTGTTGCAGCGAGGCCTGTCGTGCAGAAAATGTGCGATTACCTGCAGCAATCTGCAGCGCTGCAAATGGAAGGACTGCACCCTGAAAACGCTTATCCGCGCTGGGGTTATGAAGCCCTCGATGGACATCGAAGCGAGCTCGCAAAGTATGTTGGTTGCGCCAAGGATGAACTTGCAATCACGCATAACGCCACCGAAGCGATGTCAATTATCGCCGGCGGCATGCCGCTGGAAATAGGTGACGAGATATTAATTACCGACCAGGAACACCCGAGTGGCTACGGACCCTGGCGCTTACGGGAAGCGAAGGGGGAAATCAGCGTGCGTGTGGTCGATCTGCCATTGCCGCCTGAGAGCCCCGAGCAACTCGCAGATATCGTTGTATCGGCCATTGGTCCCAGGACGCGGGTCTTGAGCTTCAGCGGCATCACGAGCCCTACAGGGCTTCTCATGCCGATCCGGGAAATCTGCGATGCGGCACGCGCCAAGGGTGTCATCACCGTCGTCGATGGTGCGCACATGACCGGGCAGGTGCCGTATCGAATCGACGATATGAATTGCGACTATTTTGCCGGCAGCCCACACAAATGGCTGTTTGCACCCGTCGGATCAGGTCTGCTTTATATCCGTGAAGAGCGCCTGGATATCCACTACCCGGTCATCGCAACCGCCGGCTGGGATGATTATTCACTCAAGGCAGGTCGCTTCATGCGCTTCGGCACAAACAACCGCGCAATCGTTGAAGGGTTTATGGCGGGATTACATTTCGCGCAACAGATAGGCCCCGAAAAAATTTACACACGCATTCACGATCTCGCAAAAGCAACTTATTCGCGTGCACGTGCATTACCGTACGCCGAAATGCTAACGCCGGAAGACGACAGCATGTACGGTTCGCTGGTCACGTTCCGTTTGAACCTGCCCGACGAGAAACTACAACGACTTTGGAAGTTGTGCGATGAGCGGCTGATATGGACGACCAAGAATCAGCGCTTGCGTATCTCGACGCACGTACATACAAGACCGTCCGATCTGGATATGTTTTTTGACACACTGGCAGAGGTTGCTGCCTAGATAGTCGATTCGATTTTTGCAGCGGATTGCAATCTGCAAAACCGGCTATTTGGGCCGGAAATGCGACTCAGCCTTCTCATGGGCGTACTGTATAAATAATCAGCAAATCATCCTCAGAGAGTTGGCACATGGCCATAGTCGAATATCCCGCCGGAAACTCATCTTTCTACGAAAGAGGCGAGGAGGTAGGTGCCGAGATCACTGAACTGTGCGCTTGCCTGTATGCGGCAACCTATCGCTTGCTGGTATTAATCAGGCAATTCGATCACGAGAAGCTTTGGGTCCTGCCTGGGCTTTGTTCATGCGCCCATTGGTTGAACCTGAAATGCGGTATTGGCATGAATGCCGCACGTGAAAAAGTTCGGGTAGCAAACGCTTTGCCCGAATTGCCAAAGATCAGTGATGCGTTTTCAAAAGGTGAGCTCAGTTATTCAAAAGTACGTGCGATGACGCGTGTTGCGAACGAGGACAACGAAGATTTTCTGCTTATGATTGCGAGACACGGATCGGCACATCATGTGGAATCACTGGTTGCAAAATATCGCCGTGCGGTGCGACTCCAGGAATTGGAGCTCTCGAATAAGCAATACGCGGAACGGTCTGCGCATTACTATTTCGATGATGACGGAGCATTCGTGATTAACGCCCGATTTCCAGCGGAGCAGGGCGCCCTGATAATGAAGGCGCTCGACCTTGCAATCGATCAAAACAATGGCGTCGCCAAATTGCACGACTCGGACCTTACCGCGGTAACTCCATCGCGTCGCGAGTCGTTTTCGGCGCGGCGTGCTGATGCAATAGCCGAAATGGCAGAAAGTTACCTCGCGAATGGACCGACATCATCGTCTTCGGCCGATCGCTACCAGGTAATGGTGCACGTTACAGCGGAAACATCAGATTCTGCCAGCGAGACCAATAATTATGTTGAGAATGGTCCGCATGTTTCCGCTGAAACAGCGAAGAGAATTGGCTGTGATTCAAGCCTGTCAGTTCTTATTGAAGACGAAAATGGCAGTCCGCTTAATATCGGGCGAAAATCGCGCGTCATTCCGGCGGCTATGCGTCGCGCGTTACGAGCAAGAGACGAGGGCTGCAGATTTCCAGGTTGTACGCACAGGTACTTTATTGACGGACACCACATAAAGCATTGGGCAAATGGAGGTGAGACCAGCCTGGAAAACCTGGTTCAACTATGCCGGCATCACCACCGGCTTGTTCACGAAGGCGGTTTCAGCTGTGAGCGAGGCGACGATGGCAAGTTTCTGTTCCGGAATCAGCTTGGCGATATTATTACCTGTGCCGGTTACTTGCCGCCTTCCGGTTACGATTTGGCCGAATGGATGCGAAACAACTTGGAGGACCTCCATATTGACTCGCAGACCTGTGTCAGTCACTGGTATGCCGGCGACAAAATGGACTACGATCTCGGCGTTTCCTCACTGTTTCAATACAACGACAATGCATTCGAAAAAACTATTGATAAACAAATGCTTTTATGAAGAGAGTGCTTGACGTTGCGCATCACCTACCAATAAACTCCGCGCTACTCATCGAGACCGGCTGAGGGAAAGGCCCTTTGAAGCCGGGGCAACCTTCAGGACTAACCATCCTGAAAAGGTGCCAACTCCTGCGGTGTAGAAGTCTTACATCCGAGAGATGAGTGTCAGTGCAACACCGTCGAATTTATTCGGGACGAGTGCAGGGCACGACACCCTCCCTTCGCGGTTTGCGCGGGATTCCGATGAGAATGTGGCGACCTGGTCGCCAAACTGGAATCAAAGCGGAGACCGACTAATGAACACTTCAGAAAAACCGGCAACGATTGCCGTGCGCGCGTCATTGGAATCGGATGCACAGTACGGCGCTGTGGTGCCGCCTCTGCATCTTTCATCCAACTACACCTTTGCGGGTTACGGCGAAAAACGCCAGTACGATTATTGCAGGAGCGGCAATCCGACGCGCGACGCACTCGCCGATGCATTGGCGACGCTGGAGGGCGGTGCGGGTGCCGTCGTGACATCATCCGGCATGGCCGCGTTGACACTGATAACGCAATTGCTGAAGCCGGGCGAATTGCTTATCGCGCCGCACGATTGTTATGGCGGCACCTACCGTTTGTTTGAGAGTTTGTCGGCGAAAGGACATTTCGAGCTCGTATTTGTTGATCAGACGAATGCTAACGCGCTGCAGCAGGCGTTCGACCGAAAGCCGAAACTCGTCCTGATCGAAACGCCGTCAAATCCCTTGCTCAGAATCGTGGACATCCAGGCGGTGGTTGCGCGCGCGCGAGCTTGTAACGCCACGGTAGTTGTGGACAACACGTTTCTATCGCCTGCATTGCAACAGCCGATCAGTCTCGGCGCGGACATCGTTGTTCATTCGACTACCAAATATCTTAATGGACACAGCGATGTGATCGGCGGCGCTGTTGTTGCCGCAACTTCAGAGCTTGCCGAAGAGTTGTCCTGGTGGGCGAACTGCCTTGGACTAACCGGCGCGCCCTTTGACAGCTATCTGACATTACGTGGCGTCAGGACGCTATTTGCGCGGATGGAACAGCATGAAAAAAATGCGAACCTGCTGGCCAATGTTCTCAACGAACATGAACTGGTCAGGCAAGTGCACTATCCGGGATTGACCGAGGACCCGGGACACGAAATTGCCAGTCGCCAACAAAGCGGCTTCGGTGGCATGCTGAGTTTCGAAATCTATGGCGGCGAAGACGCTGTCCGGAAGTTTGTTGGCAACCTGCGGCAGTTCTCGCTTGCCGAGTCCCTGGGTGGCGTCGAAAGTCTGGTTTGCCATCCGGCCTCGATGACTCATGCACCGGTATGTGGTGAAGCACTGGCTGCCGCCGGGATTGGTCAGAACCTGATTCGTTTGTCAGTTGGCATTGAGTCCGGTGCCGATCTCGTCAACGACGTTATCGCGGCGCTTGAATCGACGCGCCAGGAACTGCAGGTCGTGAACCTAGCCTAGTAGATTGGTGAAAAAGCCTTCCATGGCTTTTTCAACATCGTCTTTCGAAAAACGCGGTTTTCGAAAGACTCCCATTTTCAACGGCCTGCAGCCGTCAAAAATGATGGTACATCCTTGTACCACAAGCAACTTGACGAAAATCTGCCTTTTTCAACAAGCTGCTAGCTGTCGAATGACAGCGTCAGTCATTTCCGAAGTTGTCAGTACGGTTTCGCCACCTGTTGCAAGATCGGCGGTTCGCGCGCCATCGCTAATAACCTGGCGCAATGCAGTTTCGATCTGTGCTGCTTCTTCCTCGAGCTCAAGGCTGTGCCGCAACAACAAAGCAATGCTTGCAATCATGCCGCACGGGTTTGCGATTCCTTGCCCGGCGATATCGGGTGCGGAACCGTGAATCGGTTCGTACAAGCCGCGCTTCGATTCACCCAAAGATGCGGATGGCAGCATGCCCAATGATCCGGCCAGCATCGAGGCTTCATCGGTGAGTATGTCGCCGAACATGTTTTCCGTAACGATCACGTCGAAATCGGCAGGGCGGTTAATCAGGTGCATTGCCGCGGCGTCGACGAGCAGGTGTTCAAGATTCACATCCGGAAATTCGTCTGCCATTATGGTCACGCAAATGTCGCGCCAGAACCGCGACGTTTCCAGCACATTCGCCTTATCAACCGAACAAAGATTTCCTTTTCTGTCTTGCGCGAGACGGGCAGCAACCCTGATGATGCGTTCGATCTCGTATTTTTTGTAGATACACAAATCGCTTGCTGATTCTTCGTCGCGTGTTTTCGCTCCAAAATAAATTCCACCCGTCAATTCCCTGACAACCATCATGTCGACGCCATGCAAGCGGTTTTGTTTTATCGGTGAAGCACCTGCCAGTTCTTCGAATATCTGCACGGGCCGCAAGTTCGCAAATACGCCCAGTTCTGCGCGCAGTGCGAGCAGGCCTTGTTCGGGCCTTATTTTTGCGTTTGGGTCCGACCATTTCGGACCGCCGACGGCACCGAGTAATACCGCGTCACTGTCACGGCAACTCGCAATGGTGTCTTCCGGAAACGGATTGTTAACCGAATCAATCGCGGCGCCACCGATTAGTTGTTCTGAGAAGCGGAAATTGTGTCCGAACGATTCGCCGATGCGTGTGAGAACTCGCGTTCCTTCGCTGGCTACTTCCGGGCCTATACCGTCACCGGCGAGAACCGTAATCAGGGCGTCCAGGATCTGGTCTCCTCGAATTGAGCAATTTGCTCGTCATGCTGCTGCAGGAAACCGAGCTGGTCTATTCCTTCAAGCAGACAATAACGGGCAAAGCTGTCGATCGGATACTCGACGACGCGCCCGTCAGGCAATGTAAGAGTTGATTCGGCGACATCGATGCTGACCTCGGCGCCGGGATTTTCGATCAACCAGGCGTGAGATTCTTCGTCAACGACAATCGGCAACAATCCATTCTTCAGGGAATTGCTGCGAAAAATATCCGCAATTGCAGTACTGACGACGGCGCTGATGCCGTAGTCGAGTAATGCCCACGGTGCGTGTTCGCGTGAGGAGCCGCAGCCAAAGTTATTTCCGGCAACCAGGATTTTGCACCCTGTTGCCTCCGGGCTGTTTAAAATAAAGTTTTCGTTCTCGGAACCATCGTCTTTGAATCGCCAGTAAGAGAACAGGTGTCGGCCCAGTCCGTCTTTCGAGGTTGTGGTCAGGAAACGGGCGGGAATAATCTGATCCGTGTCGATGTCCACTGCCGGCAAGACGACGGTCCGCGATGACAGTTGTCGAATGGCATCCATGGATCACTGTTTCCCTAGATAGGGTCGCGGGTCACATACGTGACCTTCAATAGCGGAAGCCGCCGCCGTCATCGGGCTGGCGAGAATTGTGCGAGCGCCGATTCCCTGGCGACCTTCGAAATTCCTGTTGCTCGTGCTGACACTGAGATTGCCACTTGGGACCGTGTCACCGTTCATGCCGATACACATCGAGCATCCGGATTCGCGCCATTCGGCGCCAGCTTGCTGAAATACTTTGTCCAGCCCTAAGTTCTCCGCGTCTCGCTTGATCTGTTGCGAACCCGGAACTACCAGCATCCTGACGCCTGCGGCAATCTTGCGACCGCGTACGACGTCTGCTGCTTGTTGAAGGTCTGAAAGTCTCGAATTCGTACAGCTACCGATGAAGACGATATCGACCGCCGCCTGATCCAGCGGTTTGCCGGAATTCAACTGCATATAGTCAAGTGCTTTGCGAAAAGCCGGATCGCCGTTCGCCTCGGGCACGGGATCGTTGACGGGAATAACCATGCCGGGGTTAGTGCCAAAAGTGACCATCGGTTGCAACGCGGAGCCGTCAACGTCCACTGTTCGATCGAATGCCGCGCCACTATCGCCTGGTAAGGAGCGCCACCTTGCAACGGCTTCGTCCCAGGCGTCGCCCTGAGGCGAACTGGGCCGCCCGTCGAGATATTCGATCGTCTCATCATCCGGCGCAATCATGCCCGCGCGTGCGCCGGCCTCGATCGACATATTGCAGACCGTCATGCGCGCTTCCATGTCCATTGAAGATATCGCAGCACCGCGATATTCGATGACATGAGCGGTGCCACCGTCGACACCGATCTGGCCGATCGTGGCCAGGATGACGTCCTTCGCGGTAACCCCGGATGGCAATGTACCGCTAACGTCTATGGCCAGAGTTCGTGGTTTTCTCTGTAGCAGGCACTGGGTTGCCAATACGTGTCCGACTTCCGTCGTGCCTATGCCGAATGCGAGTGCGCCGAATGCGCCATGTGTGCTCGTGTGGCTGTCGCCGCAGACAATTGTCTTGCCCGGCTGTGTTGCGCCGAGTTCCGGACCGATAACGTGCACGATGCCGCGGTACTCGCTGTCAAAACCGTGTAACTCCAGGCCAAATTCATCGCAGTTCTCCTGCATCTGTCGTACCTGGTTCGCCGCGCCTTCGCTGACAACGGCAAGATCCTTGAAACTGCGAAACGCGCTGGTTGGCGTTGAATGATCCATAGTGCCGAGCGTCAGATCAGGGCGCCGGACCGCAATACCTTTCTCTCGGAGGAGAGTGAACGCCTGTGGAGTCGTTACTTCGTGAATCAGATGCAGATCGATGTAGAGAATTGCCGGGGTGTCGGCAGTC
>Ga0224508_10005625_pt1 | contig 10008 bp, 10 predicted proteins | sample SF_Jan12_sed_USG_4_FD_170157 | JGI IMG/M metagenome (GOLD analysis project Ga0224508, IMG submission 170157) | Sediment microbial communities from San Francisco Bay, California, United States - SF_Jan12_sed_USGS_21 | ecosystem: Environmental > Aquatic > Marine > Sediment | place: USA... | reverse complement strand
GGCCTGCTGCAACGGATGTAGTGTGCCGTCGTCCGCAGCCAGGCCTTCCACCGTGGTAACCCTGCGATCACCTACATCGGCGGCGGGGAGCGAGCAACTGAACGCGGGCTTGCCATCAATGTGCACGGTGCAGGCGCCGCACTGAGCGATCCCACAACCGTACTTTGTCCCCACCAATCCCAGGTGATCGCGCAGCACCCACAACAGCGGGGTGTCCTCGTTGGCGACCGCCACGTCGTGCACACGACCGTTCACATTCAGACGCATCGAATTCTCCCGGTAGCCAGAACTCTAATCAGCAGACCCGCAGACCGCCGTTACGGCTTCCACCTGTATCGGCGCGGCAAGTTGCTCCATGAGCGGCGGAAACAGGGCACGAACGTCGTCGGTTGTCGCGTGGACCTCGCGCGCCTGCAGGTTCTTGTAGCGCTCCATCATGTAGTAGCGACCATTCTCGCCGCGGAACGGCGCGTACAGAATTACTCCGTCCTCCACTTCGTTGACCTTCGCGGCTACTGCAACAACGGCCTGCTCAAATGCCTGCTCGCTGCCCAGCTTCACCTGAAAGGTCGCGACATAACCGACCTCATCGCAAGCCCCGTGGGCAAGACCTGCACTACCCAGCGCAACTACGATCGCCACGGCAAGGACTGACCTGAATTTCGTTGGAATCATTTTCTGCTTCTTTATTGAGGTGAGCACAGCATGCTACGGCAATACGATTGTCTGCGCAGCACGCTGACCTCGACCAGTTCCAGGCAGATCAACGCTCTGGGTTCATCAGCCCCGCCATCACCGCGGCGACGGTCTCGATACCATGGATATTGGCCACAGACTGGCCGGCGTAAAGCGCCATCGCCTCGATTTTCCCCTGCGTGTCCCGGGTCGGTGCGATGACCGAGCCGCGATCGATACGCATGATCCGACCACCGATCTCGACCTCGCCGACCACGTCTTCGCGGCAGTCACTGGCCGCATCCACCGCACTTTGCAGAACCCGGTGAGGGGCGTCGGGCCACATCACCGAAAATGCCTCGGTGTATGTCGTGTCTTCCGCGGCGGCAGCAACCAGAGCCCGCTTGTACTGCTCGTGAGCATTGGCTTCCGAGGTGCAGATGAAACGCGTGCCGACTCGACAACCCGCCGCCCCAGCGCGCAGCAGCGCGGCAACGTCGGCGCCGGTGGCAATGCCTCCGGCGGCAAGCACCGGTATCTCCACGCGGGCCAGCGTTGCGCCCAGAACCGGCAACAGTCCGGTGGTACCGCGCACGTGCCCGCCGGCTTCGAACCCCTGAACGATGACGAAGTCGCAACCGACACCGGCGGCCGCCTCCGCTTCGCGGGCGGAACCAACCTGCCAGCTGCACAGCGCGCTACCAGCGTGCACGCGTTTCACGAGCGCCGCGTCCGGCTCGCCATAGAAAAACTCCACCACCCGGGCACGACGGGCGGCAACTTCGATCAGCGCCGCAGCAGCGCCAACCCCTTCACCCACCTCTTTACCAACGAAAGGCATGAGAAAGTTGACGCCGAAAGGCCCGGAGGTCGCCGCAGCCAGCCGGTCGATGTCCGTCGACAAGGTATCCGGGGTCGCCATCGCGCCAGACAACATGCCCAGACCTCCCGCATTGCACACCGCCGCAACGAAGTCCGGAGTAGCGATGCCGGGTACCGGCACCGATTGAATGGGGGCTTCGCAGCCAACGAGCCGGGTGAATTCAGTTTCGGCCATGGGTTTCACCTGGTTATCTCCTCTTCCTTCAGCCGGATCGGGCCCATCTTCTCCGGACGCTTGCCGACACAATCCGAGTAGAACGCGCGAACAGCATCCATATCTCGACCCACATCGCCGCTGGGCAAAACGGTAGGGCCGAATCCGCCACGCCGATGGCCGTAGTCCAGAAAACCCAGCACGATGGGCACGCCCGCCGCGCTCGCGATGTGATAGAAGCCCGACTTCCAATACGCTGCGAGGCTTCGAGTACCCTCGGCCGGTACCAGCAGCACCATCGGCTCGGCGGCGGACACCGAAGCGCGCAGCTGCGCAGCCATCTCCGTTACGCGATTGGCAGACTCGCGGCGGCGGATGGGTATGCCACCCCAGCGCCTGAACAACGGCCCGATCAGTGGCTTGAACAGCGTGTGCTTCCCCATCCAGCTGAGTCTGACCCGCAAGACGATGGCAATGGCCATGGTCCACACAAAGTCCCAGTTCGACGTGTGCGGCGCGGCAATGAGCACGTAGCTGCCCGAAGCGGGGATTTCTCCCTCTACCTGCCACCCGCCAAGCTTCAGCAACAGATCCGCCAGAAATCGGATGATGGCGATAGCGCAGTGCCTAGACGGCTACGCCATGCTGCTGGCCGATATCGACGAGTTTGCCGAGGTCGGGCGCTTCCCGGGAGATCTCCGCGTCGACATGAGTGAAGAACGCGGCCGCGTTGCCGCCGCCGGTCATGGAAATCATCCGCCCTTCGGTTGCAAAGCGGAACCAATGCACGGTTCCTGTGGGGATGTGAACCAGCGTGCCGGCGCTCGCCGTCATCGTCTCGTCGCCGAACCCGAATTCGATTTCTCCTGCGAGCACGTAGAACGACTCATCCCACTCGTGGCTGTGCGGCGGTGGTCCGCTGCCCGGCGGGCCGGCCTGCTCGAATATTTCATAGCCACTCGTGGCCTCGTTGGAAGCGAGGACGGTAATCTGCTCGCCCACCACTTCCAGGGGCCGCGAATAGTTCTCCGGCGATAGCGCAAACGGTTGCCTGGACATATTGCTCTCCCATTCAGCGTGCCCCTCGAGCCTATCAACAAACCGTGCGCAATACGCATAGAATGTTTGGCTGCTCTCGCCGCACACTCCCCACAAACAGGAGATCAACGTCCACATGAAGATCGATGCCGTGATCGTTGGAGCCGGGTTCGCCGGGCTGTACATGCTGCACCGCCTGCGCAGCGAAGGCTTCACTGCAACGATCATCGAAGCAGCCCCAGACGTCGGCGGCACCTGGTATTGGAATCGCTATCCGGGCGCGCGCTGCGACGTGCAGAGCATGCTGTACTCCTACTCATTCTCCGAAGAGCTGCAGCAGGAGTGGGAGTGGACCGAACGCTACGCGAGCCAGCCCGAGATCCTGCGCTACATCAACCACGTGGCCGACCGCTTCGACCTGCGGCGCGACGTCCAGTTCGATACCCGGGTAACCCGCGCGGTATTCGACGAGACCGAATCCGCCTGGAACGTCACCACCAATCAGGGCGACGAAATTTCCGCCCGGTTCTGTGTCATGGCCACCGGCTGCCTGTCCACCCCGCGACGCCCCGACTTCGAGGGCCTGGATAGTTTTGCCGGCCTCTGGTACCACACCGGCTACTGGCCACATGAAGACGTGGACTTTTCCGGTCAGCGGGTGGGCATGATCGGCACCGGCTCGTCGTCCATTCAATCCATACCCATCATCGCCGAGCAGGCGGCGCATCTCACAGTATTCCAACGCACTGCCAACTTCAGCGTACCGGCCTGGAATCACCCGCTGGACCCAGGCGAGGTCACCGACTGGAAAGCCCGCTACGCCGAGATCCGCCATGGCATGCGCACCGGCGAGGTCGGCGTCTTAGGCGAAGTCAATCTATGGGCGGCCGCCGACATCACCGCGGAGCAACAACAAAAGGAGCTGGAGCGCCGCTGGCAGCAGGGTGGACTGGTGATGTGGGGCCCGTTCACCGATGTGTTGCTGAACAAATCATCGAACACAATTGCCGGCAATTTCGTTCGAGACAAGATTCGGGAGACCGTCGAAGATCCCGCCACGGCCGAGCTGCTGTGCCCTACGGGCTACCCCTATGGCGGCAAACGCATCTGCGTAGACACCGACTACTACAAGACCTTCAATCGCGACAACATCAGCCTGAAGGACATCAGCACGACGCCCATCGATGCCATCACACCGGCCGGGTTGACGATTGCGGGCCAGGAGTATCAGTTCGACTCGCTGATTTTCGCCACCGGCTTCGACGCCATGACCGGCACGCTGCTACGCATGGACATTCACGGCAGAGATGGCCTGAGCCTCAAGGAGAAATGGGCCGCCGGCCCGCGCACTTATCTCGGGATGATGACCGCGGGCTTTCCCAACCTCTTCACCATCACCGGCCCAGGCAGCCCTTCAGTGCTCAGCAACATGATCGTGTCCATCGAGCAGCACGTGGACTGGATGGCCGATGCCATGATTCATCTGCGCGACAACGGCCTGGACAGCATCGAGCCAGCTGCGGCGGCTGAAGACGGCTGGGTCAATCATGTTAACGAGCTTGCGAACGCCACCCTGCTGCCGGAAGCCGACTCCTGGTACATGGGCGCGAACATTCCGGGCAAGCCGCGGGTGTTCATGCCTTACCTTGCTGGCGTCGGCCCGTATCGAGAGATCTGCGATAGCGTGACCGCAGACGGCTACCGCGGTTTCGAGCTACGGGCCTAATCTATTCGAAACCTGCCCTTGTAGACGAACAGCCTGCCGAGCCAGGGGTGGTCCAGCGTCATCTCCATCCGCAGAAGGTCCCCTTCCCCCCACTCGACAATTCGTGCACGGCCGATAAGCCAACCGATCGGCAAGGGTAACCATCGTCGACCAAGCTTGATCCCGAATCCGTTGCTCTGGAACACGAGCGCACCGTCCACACAGAAGACGCTCATCACGATACCGATACCAAAACGTACGAACTCAACTCCCACCCCGGGCGCCTGAAAACACATGCGCGAGTCGAACACATACGGTCGCTTGCCCGGAAACAGAAACTCACGGTTCCAATAGAGGAAATCATTGTCAGCCGAATACTCGACCGAAAATGGCACGTCCCGCCCGTGATACGGGACCAGCACCCCAAACAAACCAAACAACGGAAATAGCAGGCGGCCGATGCCACGCTGCGCCACCTCGTCCATGACCCCGGACACCCGCACCGGTGACCCGGCCGTCACGTTGAAGTGAGCCCGCACCGGCGCCGCCAGTTGCTCCCAGCTGGCGCCGAGAATGCGCCGCATCAGCGGCTCGGGTTTGTTGTTGTCAGCCACGCTCATCCCTCGCGTCGAGTGGCAGGCCAGCGTTCGTAAAAACGCTGTAAAAGCTGGGCGCCAGGCCTTCCGCCACGCAGTAAAGCTGGAACAATCGCCATAAGCAATTCAGCCGTAGCATCCACCGGAAAAGGGACCGCAATGGAAGATATCTCCACCGAACAGCTTTCGGGCTACGGGGACACCGCAGTCGAGATGGCGATGACCTATGGCCCCCAGCTGCTGCTGGCCATCATCGTTCTGATCGTCGGCTTGTGGGTCATCAATCGGGTGGTCGGCCTCTTCGGTAAAACGATGTCTCGCTCCGACACCGAGCCGACCCTGGCGCGGTTCCTTTCCAGCCTGGTCTCCATTGCTTTAAAGGGGCTGCTGCTGATCAGCTTTGCCTCGATGATTGGCATCGAGACGACCTCGTTCATCGCCATCATCGGCGCCGCCGGCCTGGCCGTGGGCCTGGCGCTGCAGGGCAGCCTCGCCAACTTTGCGGGCGGCGTGCTGGTGCTGATGTTCCGCCCGTTCAAGGTCGGCGATTTCGTAGAAGCCCAGGGTGTGTCCGGAACCGTGGCTGAGATACAGATCTTCAACACCATCATCAAAACGCCGGACAACAAAGTAGTCATCGTGCCGAATGGTTCCATCTCCAACGGCATCATCACCAACTACTCTGCCGAGGAGACGCGCCGTGTCGATTTCGTGTTCGGAATCGGCTACGGCGACGACATCGGCAAGGCCAAGTGCACCCTCGAACGGCTGTTCTCCGCTGACAATCGCGCCTTCAACGATCCGGCGCCGCAGATCGTGGTCTCCGAGCTCACAGACAGCTCGGTGAACATCATAGTTCGCGCCTGGGCAAACGCCGGCGACTACTGGGGGCTGTTCTTCGACATGACCGAGAAGGTGAAGCTCACCTTCGACGTCGAAGGCATATCGATCCCGTTCCCTCAACGCGACGTGCACGTTTACCAATGAGACTACTGGTTTCGGGCGCCGGGCAACGGACGGCCCGGCTTCCGATCACGCTGAACCAATACTGGACACAGCCGATGAACGTCAACGATCTGATCGGCGCCGACCCCGGACTGCTACAGAACCTTATGGATCTGGGTTTCTCCTACGCACAGGTCGACGATCTAGGCCTCGAGGTGGGTGCCCAGCTCGCCGAGACCACCGGTCATGACCTGGGTGAGCTGCTGGGCAGACTCAACAGCGCTTCGTTTCTTATGCGTCTCGACATCCCACCGCTGGCCGACAAGCTGGGAACTGATGTACCGACCATGCAGGCGGCACTGCTGCTGCTTGCCAGCGCCATCACAATGTTCGCCGGCGACGAACAAAGACCATCTACCCTGAATGATCCTCACGAGATAGAGTGAACGACCGACGTGCACAACACTGACATGCAAATCACCTTACTGGAAGACGACCCCGCCCAGGCGCAGATGCTGATCGGTTGGCTGGACAGCGCCGGCCACAACGTCAGCCACTTCGACCAGGGCAGCTCGCTGCTCAAAGCCCTGCCACGCGGCGGCTTCGATCTGCTGATCCTCGACTGGGAGCTGCCCGACATCACCGGCATCGAGGTGCTGGAGACGGTTCGCGAAGAAGTAAAATGGCACGTGCCGGTGCTCTTCGTGACCCAGCGGGACTCCGAGAGCGACATTGTCAAAGCCCTTAGCTCGGGCGCCGACGACTACATGGTCAAGCAGACCTCCCAGGGCGAGTTCCTGGCCAGGGTGAATGCCCTGGGCCGCCGGCTGGCCGCCGAAGAGCTGGAGTTCGAGGTCGGCCCGTTTCGTTTTCTGCCTGAGACACAGTCCGTAACCCGCAACGGTGAGGAGGTCGAGCTGACCGCCAAGGACTTTGAGCTGGCGTGGTATTTGTTTCGCAACGTCGGACGTCTCCTGTCCCGCGAGCAGCTGTTGCGCGACGTGTGGAAGGTCAGTGGTTTGGCCACCCGTACGGTCGATGTGCACATGTCACGCATAAGAAAGCGCATGCAGCTCACTCCTGAGTCGGGATACCGAATCAAGACCATCTATCAACACGGCTACCGGTTGGAAGCGTTGTGAAGTTTCGTCGCCTCTCCATGACCCTGGCCACCCTGTGTTTATGGGTCTTCGCCCTGCCAAGCTGGTCGGAGGAGTGGCTCTACACCGTTCGGCCAGGGGATGAGCTGTGGAATCTGGCCGCGAAATACTGCGGATCGGCGAAATATACCGACCGCCTGGCCGACCACAACAACCTCGGCGCCGGTCAGCTCATTCGGCCCGGCAGTCGCATCCGGTTTCCCATCGAGTGGCTGGTCAGGGGACCGGCCCACGCCGAGGTGATTTCGGTGTTTGGCGCCGCCTATCTCACCCCCGGGCGCATGCCACTCGAGGTCGGCAACCGCATAGACATGGGCCAGAGCGTGGAAACCGCCGAGGGCTCCGCCGCCGTGCGCTTCGCCGACGAATCGGTGCTGATGATCGCCCCGCGCTCACGCGTGCTCTTCAACGTGCTGACGGCGTATGGTGACTCGGGCATGGTCGACACCAACCTCCGCTTTTATGAGGGGCGCGGCACGTCGAAGATCGTACGCCGTAATGCCGGCTCGAAGTTCCGTATCTCAACCCCTTCAGGGACCGCCGCGGTGCGCGGGACGGAGTTTCGAATCGGTGTCGAGCCGGACGTGAGTTTCACTGAAACGCTCACCGGCACGGTGGGGTTCATTTCCGACGTCGAAACGCCAGTGCCTGCAGGGTTCGGGATCGCGGCAAGCGAGCGTGGAATAACCAAAGAAGAACTGCTGCCAGCACCCCTCTGGCTCTCACCCGCAGGAACGGTGGCCATTGGCGGTTCCGTCGAATGGCAGCCGCTGGCGGCCGCGGATCGCTATCGCGTGAATGTTTTTCGAGCCGCCCACGAGCGCACTGCAGTGGCCCAGGCCGTGGTGACCGGAACGACGTTCACGGTCCCTGACCTACCCCACGGCGACTACCAGATCGCCGTGCGGGGCGTCTCTGCTGCTGGACTCGAAGGCTTCGACAGCCGACTGCCAATGGAGGTACTCAGCGCGGCGCCGGCAATGACCGCAAAGACCAGCTCCACGGCGGGTTTGACGCGACTGGACTGGCAACCGAGCGATGTCGGGCCACCCTATCTCGTGGAGGTGTCGCAAAACGACGACTTCACCGCTCCGACCGAGTACCCGAGCACCACCGCGCAGCTTTCGTTACCCAACCTCCGGCCAGGCGAGTACGCGTGGCGCGTCAAGGATCGAACAAGCGTCTTCAGCAACGTTGGCACGCTTGTGGTCGCGCCAGCCACAGTTGGCAGCCTGGAGATCAAAACCGATCTGTTGCAGCTTTCAATGAACTGGTCTGCAGTAGATGACGCCGAGCGTTACCGGATCCAGATCAGCCGGGACGACGACTTTTCCAATCTCCTGCACGATATCGAAACCATCGACACAGATGCCGAGATTTCGCTGCAAGACTACGGCACGCACCATGTGCGAATAGCCGCAATCGCCCAGGGCCTGCAGGGAGAGCCCGCCATGCGCCAGTTCAGCGCCCAGTCAAAACCTTTGTGGTGGCTACTCAGCTTACTTATCCTACCTATATTGGCCCTCTAGTAATGATGCCTTGGTGACACTCAGCCCACGCCAGCGATTTCAGTTGGAGACCAGCCTGTTCTTCGCTGCATCGCTGGTGTTTGTCGCCGCCGCCGTCTACTGGGGCTGGTTCCGTTCAGCGGACAGGTGGTTTTACGATGCCCTGATCAAGACCATGAGCGCGCCGCTCACAGAAGACGTGATCATTGTCGGGATTGACGATCAGAGCCTCGAGAACTACGGGCCGTGGCCGTGGCCACGCGCCCAGCAAGCAAAGCTACTCGCCGCTGTGGGTGCCGCCAAGCCCAGGGCAATCTTCCTGGATGTCGTTTTCGCCGGCCAATCACAAGCCAGCGACGATGCAGCCCTCGTCTCCGCGGCGTCATCCATAGACACCCTGGCCCTGCCGATAATCATCGACGCGGTGGCAAACCAGGCGCAGCTCATCGAGGTCTTGCCGTTTCCCGACCTGTTGGAGCAGACCGACGTCACCGGCCACGCGCATGTGGAGCTCGACGGAGACGCAATCGTGCGTGGCACCTATCTGTACCAGGGTATCGGCGAGGCACGCTGGCCCCACGTGGCCCTGGCGCTGGCCGAGCATCTCGGTTCATTGCCCGAGCCGATCCATCGATGCTCACAAGTGAGCGACGAATTCTCGATTCAGAATCGTCGTTGCGGCTATGTATACAGCCCCTTTGTGGGTCCACCAGGCAGCTTTCCTGAGGTTTCGGCGTTGGCCGTCCTACGCAGCACCAACCCTCTCGAAGCACTGGAAGGTCATATCGTCTTCATTGGGATGGTGGCATCCGGCACCACCGACCTTGTCACCACGCCGGTGTCCGGCGAATCCCGGCCGATGTCGGGCGTGGAATACAACGCCAATCTCTACAACGCCCTCGTTCAGAATCAGCTCAAACGTGACGCGCCGCTGCTGTGGATTTACCTGATCAATCTGGTGTGCGTATCGATCCCGGTTCTGATCCTGCCGCGACTGAAAGCCAAAGGCATGTTGGGCTTTGCGTTGCTGTGTGCCCTTATTCCGGCCGCAACAATGGCTGTCACGCTGGTTTCCGCCAGCTTGTGGTTACCACTGGCGAGTGCCGCTTTGATCTGCCTGCTGAGCTACCCCTATTGGAGCTGGCGTCGTCATGAAGTTGCATGGCAATTCATCGAAGCCGAGATAGTCCGTCTGGAGAATGAACGTGCTCGCTGGGATCTCGATGACAAGGATGATCGCCCGCATCTCGAGCTGCAAAGGCTACAAGACTTTCTCGGTGCGGAGTTGATCGACCAGCCAACCGGGTGGCTGCCCGATGGCACCGACTCGATTGACGTCTCGCTC
>Ga0224508_10005624_pt1 | contig 10011 bp, 8 predicted proteins | sample SF_Jan12_sed_USG_4_FD_170157 | JGI IMG/M metagenome (GOLD analysis project Ga0224508, IMG submission 170157) | Sediment microbial communities from San Francisco Bay, California, United States - SF_Jan12_sed_USGS_21 | ecosystem: Environmental > Aquatic > Marine > Sediment | place: USA: California... | reverse complement strand
TTCAAATAAAGTGTCTAGTGCTGTTGATTTGGCCTTACCTTTGTCGTCAAACAAATCCCCAAATGCAAAACCCAACTCTTCTAATTCCTTTCTTTTTGTTCCTGTTGGTACAGCCAATGCCTCAAAAAATCTAGCTAAAAACTTTGTCGCACTTTGAGCCTTACCTCTACCCAAAGCCCTTGTCAGTTTTGAGGTAGCTGCAAGTGTATCATCTAATGTAAACCCTAATTGAGCGGCTGGACCAATAACATTTGCCAGTGCTGGTCCAAGCTCATTCAAATTAGTAACACCAACAGTCGTTGCACCAGCTAATAACTTTGCAGCTTCAGCAGTGCCGGTTAATGTGTCGCCATAATTTTCCATTACAACAAGTAAAGCATTTGTAGCAGCTCCCAAATCTGCACCATCGGCCAGTGCTAATTTTGAAGAGCTAAATAAAAATTTTTTTGCTTCAGCTAATGGGTTGTCAACATTACTCAATACACCGGCACTACTAATATTAAATAATGCTTCTTGCACCTCTTCTATTGATTGACCAAATTTTGTAGAAAAATCGCTAATTATTCGTTCAAAGCCGGATGTGAAATTTTTACCAAACACTGACACAATTTCTTTTGCTGAACGTGCTGCACCCATTTCTATCGCATTAAATGCTGCTGTACCAGTAACTGATAAATTTTTAAATGTGGTAGCTACAGTGCTAATAGCTCCTTTTATTATTTCTATAGCTCCTCTTGCTATACCCTTTAACCCTTCCCACATTCCTTTCCATACAGAAGAAATAATACCACCAATAGATTTAAAAACTCCCACAATAGCTTTTATACTAGCACTAATAATCGACATTGCAGATTTAAATATGTTAGTAATTACACTTTTTATTTCTTTGAATACCTCACTAACAACAGATATTAAACCCTGAAATAATCCAGCAATTCCCGCAATTAAGAGACCAATTGGACCAGTAAATCCAGCAAAAAAAGCAACAGCACCGATGGCACCAGCCCCTTTAAGTATCCCACCAATAGCGATACCAATAAGCCTAAATTTTAATGTAAACATATTGAATGCAATTTCACCTAAATTGCCAAACACCTTGCCTATATCACTTGCAATTGAGCTGACTCTACTACCTAATATAGAACCAATTTCGCCAAACAATGAACCGAATGAATTAGAAAAGGCGCCTTTTACTCTTTGATTTTTAAATATGCTTTCTATTTGTGTGCCAATTAAGGCAGCACCTGCGGCAATTGGTAAGCCGATAGAAGAAGCGGAAAATCCTCCACCACGACCAGAGGCTGATCCGGATGATGAACCCATGCGATTATTACCACCACCACCGCCAGACATTTTGTTCATAGCCTTATTCAACATATCAGCAATTTTATTCAATGCGTTACTAGACCTTTGCAGCGCATCAGTTGTACTCTTTAAAGCAGTGCTAAATGATTCAGATTGATTAATACCACCACCTTTAATAGATGATGAAGAAGAACTACCAGATGCATTAAACCCCATTGATAATTCTTTACCGGACAATTTTTTTCCAAACTTGTCTAATTTTTTATTTACACTGTCTATTATATTACCAACAGACCTAAACTCATTTTTAAAAGTATTTAAATTAAAGTTTTTTACTTCGTTTTTTATTCCTTTCAACGTACCACGAAGTTCTTTAAGGCTTCTATTACCCTTTGCTGTATCTATTCCAATTTTTAATTTAATTTCTTGTGCCATTATTTACCGTACGAATGAAATTGTTCTGGTGTTACATCAAAATTAACCGAATGTTTTTTAAATTCTCTAAACCTCTCAAATGCTCCTTCCATATCAAAATTTGGATCGTCAAGAGCTTCTGCTGTTATATCACTAAAATCACCCACATAATTTTTATCGACATCTATAGTAGCCATTTTTTCTTTTAATTCTTTTAACGTGTGCCCTGTGTACATCAAATAGGAGGCCACTGTCTCATTATATTCTTTATGTCTTGTATCAACTTTTTCAACTGGTCCACTATCATTAAGATAATTATTTTCAGTACGTTCATCTAAATATTTTATCTCTCTTGGCTTAAATCCAGCTTCGCACCTCATTTCTTCAGTTATTATTGCCATCAGTGCACTTATTATGGCTGGATCTTCATTGTTAATCATCTCAACATACTCTGATAAACTTTTACAACCGCCTAACCCGTATGCTTTTGCTAAAACATGTGACTCTCTTAATAAGTTAAAGCGATCAGTTTTAGCCTGTACCTGATCGCTTATTTGTGTATCATTAAAAGATGTTTTATTGAGCTTATTTGCATATTTGTTAATATCAAAGCTATTTAGATTTTTTTCAGATTTGGTACCAGGGACAATATATTGCTGTCCTTTTTTTTTCATCTTATAAAACTAAATCCTCATCTTTAGCAATGACCTCTTTTGATTGTGTGATTGTTCCAGTTGTAGCAAACTCTACAAGTTGTGTTGTATCTCTTAAATCTATTATTGCTTCTAATTTTTCGTTAAGTTTTGATTCAATACTTGGATCATTTGATAGAGCAAATTCTTTATGTTGTGGAGCTAATGAAGTTCTAATCAGCTTATTAACAACAGACAATCTTTCTTCCTGCATTTTGTTAAATTCCTCAAATTCTTCATCTGATAATCCATCTGTTTCCATTTTCTTTTGTAACTTATCTAACTTTCCCTGTCCAGATGAATTTAGCAACTTTTGAAATGCGGTCATGTCTAATCTACTTAAAGTTGTAAATGTATATACTGTCCCATCACCTAACATTTTCTTTAATCTTCTCATTTCTTTCCACGTTCCTTTTTTTATATATTAAATTTTAGGGCCGCTTTCGCGGCCCTAAAAATAATAAGTTGTTTATTATAAACTACTTGCCCAACTTGGCGGTGTCGTTCCCTTCTGTAAATGATTCGGATCTGCAATATTAAAAGTTGCATCACTTGTCACATAACCATTTTGAGTACTTGTTACACTAAAATTAGTCATCTTAGCGCCTTGAATTGTGCCAGTTAAACCACCACCACATTCACCAAACCCTAAAACAATATTTACATAATTTTTTGTCAACAACTCGTCTGATGTATTCCAACGAGTGCTTGTAACACTTACTTCTCCAGTTCTATTACCAAGCTCAATAGCTAATGGTAAACGAACATCTCCGCCCCAAAACTGTTGAGGGTCACCATCATAAGAAACTGCAATGTCAGTAGCAATTCCTATTTCTCTACCAGAGCCTGCTGGAGCTCCTTCTTCAATAACCTCTAATGTACCTACCGAAAATTGATAGGTATGATCTGTTAAAGCCATTTTAAATTCTCCTTCTAAATATTAATTTTAAGTTTTACAACTGTTACTAATATTTATATCTACTTAACCAAAGGAAATTGTATAATTTTCCTGCTCTGATAATACAACATCAAATACACATATTGCAAAAAATTTACTATTACCATCATCATAAGAAAAATCATTCTTAAATGTTTTTACCATTCTTACGATTCTTATTCCTCTGTTTTCTTCCACGTTCACATCAGTTAATTGACAACTACCAGAATCTTTCCCCAATCTGTTAAACAATAAATTAATTCTATCATTAATTGGCTTCAATTTTGCTAAGCCCTGAGTTGAAAATGAAGTGGGAGGTGGGCCATCGAGCCAAGTCATGATAGTAACAGTGGCATTTTGTGATGGAATAACAGAATCACTTATATTAAAATCTACATCTAAGGAAATGCAAGGATAACCATTGCCCGTAGGACTAGTCTTTGCTACAAAAATAGCCTTATGACCATCTACTGTGGCTAATTGTGAAGCGATAAACGCATCATTTTCCAAAATATTACCTATTAATGTTAGAATGTACCCATCTCCGTTATTCATGCCCAATCTGCCTTTTCAAATTTTACTATTTTTCTATAATGTGGTGAAAGCTCACCATAATATTTTAATTCACCTTTTATTCTGGCACATGCCGCATCTAGAATATTATCAAACAAACCAAGACGTTTTTTTATACCTTCACACATAATTTCAGATGCCCAACATTGTTTTCGTTTTGAATACCAAACACCAACATATCCAGATGTGTTATTTTTCTTTTTTTTACTGTTGAATGCGTTCAAACTTTGTTTTACACATCGTAAATTAATTCTTGTATTATCTAATATGTCACGATTCATGTGATCTATTACACCATTGTCACTATTTATTATATATTTATGTAAGTAAATTCCCTTTACTGTGTTTTTAACATAACCGTTACCACCCAAGCCCCACATACATTTTTTACACTTTTGCACATCGAACAGTGATATTTTAGTATAACATTTAATATTGCCATTTTTATCATATAGCTCTATAAGCGCGTGATTTTTTTTAATTATGTATCTATTTTCAGTTCTAATTTTGTTGTGCAATACGCCATCATACTTTTTAAACTGTTGATAATGGCGCACACAATAACCTTTTGCCTTATGAACTCTTTCACAATTTTCTACTTTACATATTTTCATATTAATAATATACTATTTGTTTAATTGTTTTACCAGTTCTTTAATATTATTTATTATTTTCTTTTCTGTAACGTTATGCCATTTATAATATGGTTTTACTGCTTTAATTGGACCCATTCTTGGAACTGAAACCCTATTATTAGGAAAAGTGCCAAATGAGGCACTATTTTGGCCATTACCACCTTTTACAGAACCAGGAGCCAACTTCAAACCAAATGCTGAAAATTGGCTACTTAAATCGCTTTGTTTTAATTGTTTTCTACCATGTTGAGCTACAAGAAGTGTATAAAACCCTTTTATGCCAATATTTCTCTCTGTTATTTTAGCATTTATTGTATACGGTTGTGTAGCATTTTTTAATTTTTTATTTATTCCTCTACCAGTTATTACTGAATTTATTTTCTTTATATTATAATCAAAATTATCTATTTTATTAATATATTTTTTTGTGTGTCTATTAGATATTAATGCTTGTTTGATTGATTTTTTTAATATTTTTTTTCCTTTCTTATTGATAACGTCCACCCTTTTATCAAGATTAGACACAACACTATTATAAAATTTGTCTATTTCTCTATCAAATTTGTCAATATTTTTAATCATTGTTATTACTTCTTCTTATGTGGTAAAGCATGCATATTTTTTATTGTGACATTTTCAACCACACCATCAACATTACCCACCTCATCCACTATATCTGGTAACACTGTGTTATTACCTAATTGCCACCACGATAACACGCTAGCAAAATTAGAAAATGTTGTTAAATCCATTGGAGTCCCATCATTATATAATTCTAAGGCTTCTGCAGGTGTACATTCAGCATTTGATATGAAACATTGTGTTAATTCACCTTCATATCCAGAAGAACCATCATCAGCAAGAGCAAATCTTAAATCAACAGTATTGGTGGTGTCACCAGATAAATTATTTTGCGCTGTTATCATAGAAATTGATTGACCATCTGCAAACACAGAAACACCAGAAGCGTCTGAAGATGTTGACTTAGTGAATGTTAAATTTACCCATTGATTGCTTGGTGGTGTGTATGCACCCTTCACAAGTATTGCAGAGCCAAAATCTTCTGGGTCAAAAAGGTGAGGGTCACTACGCACAGTAAAGCATAGTGTGTTATCATCAAATAAACCACATGCCCATCCTGTCCCAAAAGTTCCATCTTTTTTACCAACCATACCTTGCATAACGTCTTGTTTTTTAACTTTCATCCAAAAACTGACCGTAAATGCGTCAGTAGGATTAAAATTGTGACTATCATCAAACTGAATACCTTGCGATACACCATTAAAATCCAACGAATATCCATTAAAAAAATCTAATTTAATTTTATCTTTTTTACTACTTATTATATCTGCAGTTGACACATTGTGGCTATACAAATAAAAACTTGTATCATCATGATACTTATATAACAATGCCCTATCGTGATTTGCTGGAATTGCATTATTCTCACAATAATCAATTGCTTCAACCAAAGTTTCAAAATCCAAATCGGCCAAATAAACCACCGCATTAGGATCAGTATAATCATATTGTTGTACTCTAAATATATCTGTCATTATGACCAATCTCCATGAAGAACAGCTAACTTTATGTTAACGTTTGATTCTGCCAATGCAGCATTACCTTGTAATGGATAGGTTACAGGCAAACTAGATGTGTACAACACATTTCCATTATGTTTATACCTAACAACTTCATCACTACCAACCTCTATCCTAAGTACGTCATTGACGGATAAAGCATTTGAACTGTTAAAAACCTTAGTTCCGAACTCACTAACAATAAACCTCACCCCATCTTGGTAAAAATTAAAATCACTATACGTAGTTGTAAAATTGTTATCAGGTTTATTATTTGCCATACCAACACTAATTGCACCTGTAACACTGTTAATTGTGAATTCAATATATCCCGAACCGGCATATAATCTTTGTGCAGTATTCGCACCCGCATCAAATACACCATCTGTGCCCGATGTTTTTTCTAATGTGTTAGGCGCACCAACATCTGTTGTGACGTTAACCAAACTTTCCCAAATCACATCTTCCTGTTCAACACTACTACTACTAGAACTACTAAATCCAGATAACTCTAGTGAACTTGAAGACGAAGATGAAGATGAACTTACACCAGACTGAGTTGAAGAACTTGAGGATGATTTGGTTGATTCACTTGATGAACTAGTCAAACTGACTTCTGTAGATGAACTACTCGAAGATAAACTTGACAAAACAAAGCTTGAACTTTCACTAGTGCTAAGACTAGAACTACTACTAAATCCACTAAACTCCATAGAACTACTTTGACTGCTTGATGAAGTAAATGAAGAAAATTCATAACTTGAAGAGCTTGACACTACCATAAAATCTGATTCTAATTCTGTTTTGGTAATTGCAGATATGTCGTTTTTTTGCACACTGTGTTGGTAAGTCGAAAAACCGTTACCTGTATCATCATTATAGACGATCGTTCTAACCCTTCCATCTGGAACAGATGTAGAATCATAATAAGCAACAGCTTCATCTAAATTGTTAAATTTGGCTTCGCGAAAATAATCATTCACAACCCCATTTACTATTATTCCATATTCTTGTACTAAAAATTGCATTATGACCAATCCCCATGTAATCTTGGTGTGGTTAATATATCAGATAAACCACTTATACCAGCATCTGCTTGCAATGGAAATGAGGTAGTTAACGTAGAAGTAAACTGTACAGTATCATTTATAAGATATGTAGCAACCCCATTGTAGTCTATATTAATTTTCACATTATCATTAACAGCAAAAACATTACCAGTACTAAAAACAATAGTACCAAACTCAAGAACTTCGAGCTTCTTACCATTTTGTTCAGCAGTGAAGTCAATATCTGTCATATCATATTGATTATCTGGTTTGTTATGAGACAGACCTACATAGAGTCGATCATTTGTATCAGCAATGGTAAATTCAATAGACCCAGCCCCACCAGCTTGTATTCTTTGTAGCGAATTGGCACCAGAATCGAACACATTATTAATACCAGGAGCAACTTTAGTTAAGTCTCCTGAAGCATTAGTAACATTAGTTAGATTAATCCACGTTGGAGTAATTAATGACTCACTGCTACTACTTGAACTAGAAAATCCTGCCGGTTCTTGCGAACTGCTTGTTGACGAACTGGAACTACTTACACCAGATTGTGATGATGAAGATGATGATAATAATTGTTGAACTACTGAACTAGAACTAGAATTTGAACTACTTGTAGACTCAGAACTTGTTGATAAATTAATAGTTGAGCTGCTGCTTGAACTAACAGATGTAGAACTTGTTGACATATTTATTGTTGAACTACTACTTGAGCTAACAGATGTAGAACTTGTTGATAAATTAATAGTTGAGCTTGACGAACTAGATAAGCTTGATGAACTTGAAGAACTAGATAATAACAATAACTCTGAAGAACTTGAACTTAATGTTGAGCTAGAACTACTTGTAAAACTTGAAAACTCGATACTTGATGAACTCGAGCTCATAGTCATTATAGCAGGTGACCAAATTAGTCCAACATGTGCTATCCTATTAAATGTGGCATTACTCATCTCCCAACACATTACTTTTGTAGAAATATCAGAAGAAAATCGTGTACTAATACCACCAACATGACTTGAACCATTAGTTTTAACTTGTTCATTTTGATCAACACCACAAACTTCAAAAGTAGCAGTCTGATTAGCCGATACAGCACTATCAACAATTAATGAATTAGGGTTAATTGCTGTGATACTTAAGTTGGACACTGTACCAGCTGAAATTGATTGTGTTTCTATCACATCTGGTGCAGATTGTGTTACATCACAAATTTGTAAAGATTGAGCACTGTTTGAAGTTACAACACCCATTGCTGTCACCACAATTTCATAAGTCCCATCAACAACAGGCAAGTTGGCTTCTAAAATATACCACATTTCTACCCTATTCGTAGTAATACCAGTCGCTCTATCAAATGCAGCAAAAGTTAATGATACACCATCATATGTGATATCTAAAATTTCCATATCTTCGTTCACAGCATCTTCAGCTGTTGTTGATACCACAAGAATTCTATTATCACCAGCAAGTAGTGTATGATCAAATGTTATTGTACTAGAATTATTGTTTACACCAAAAGATGTGTTTTGTATTGTTGGATCATTAACAGAAGAAGAGGATGAAAAGCTTGAATACTCTAAAGTAGATTGAGAACTAGAACTGGTTGAACTACTAGAGCTTATACCGGTAGAACTTGATGACGAGCTAGAATTGGCGCTAGAACTTGATGAAGAGCTAGAATTGGCGCTAGAACTTGATGAAGATGAACTGCTAGTTACAGATTGCTCTGTTGAGCTAGACGAACTAGACGACAAATCAAGTAACTCAGTGCTAGAACTTGTTTGTGACAATTCACTAGATGATGTGCTAATGGTTGATGAACTTGAACTACTTGAAGATGATGAACTTGTTAAACTTACCTCTGTAGATGAACTACTTGAAGATGAAGAACTTGAAGATGAAGAACTTGTCAAACTTACCTCTGTAGATGAACTACTCGAAGATGATGAACTTGTCAAACTAACTTCAGTTGAACTACTGCTCGATGAAGAACTTTCATCAGACTGACTGGAACTTGAACTTGTTAAACTAACTTCTGTAGATGAACTACTTGAAGATGAAGAACTTGTTAAGCTTACCTCTGTAGATGAACTACTCGAAGATGATGAACTTGTTAAACTAACCTCTGTAGATGAACTACTCGAAGATGATGAGCTTGTTAAACTAACTTCTGTAGATGAACTACTTGAAGATGATGAACTTGTTAAGCTTACCTCTGTAGATGAACTACTCGAAGATGATGAACTTGTTAAACTTACTTCTGTAGATGAACTACTTGAAGATGATGAGCTTGTCAAACTTACTTCTGTAGATGAACTACTTGAAGATGATGAACTTGTTAAACTTACCTCTGTAGATGAACTACTCGAAGATGATGAGCTTGTCAAACTTACTTCTGTAGATGAACTACTCGAAGATGATGAACTTGTTAAACTTACCTCTGTAGATGAACTACTTGAAGATGAAGAACTTGTTAAGCTTACCTCTGTAGATGAACTGCTTGAAGATGAAGAGCTTAAAGATGTACTACTGCTTGAACTTGTCAAACTAACTTCAGTTGAACTACTGCTCGATGAAGAACTTTCATCAGACTGACTGGAACTTGAACTTGTTAAACTAACTTCTGTAGATGAACTACTGGAAGATGATGAACTTGTTAAACTTACCTCTGTAGATGAACTACTCGAAGATGATGAACTAGTCAAACTTACTTCTGTAGATGAACTACTCGAAGATGATGAACTAGTCAAACTTACTTCTGTAGATGAACTACTTGAAGATGATGAACTTGTTAAACTTACTTCTGTAGATGAACTA
>Ga0224508_10005623_pt1 | contig 10013 bp, 8 predicted proteins | sample SF_Jan12_sed_USG_4_FD_170157 | JGI IMG/M metagenome (GOLD analysis project Ga0224508, IMG submission 170157) | Sediment microbial communities from San Francisco Bay, California, United States - SF_Jan12_sed_USGS_21 | ecosystem: Environmental > Aquatic > Marine > Sediment | place: USA: California... | reverse complement strand
GAATATATTGACGAATGCGTACGGCTTTCCGATCGCGTTCAGCGCGGCGACCGTCTGCCCGGAAAACCCGCACTGCGGAAAGTCGGGCGAACCTTTCATGTACAAGAGCACGTCGTGCGACTTCAGTTGCTCTTCTATTCTGGATTTCAAATCCACGATCACTTCCTGTTGTAATGGGAACCCCGAATGTTGGGTCACCGCCTGATAATTCAATGGCGCAAGCCTAGTCCGATGCGCTGCGATCTTCCACTTCGATGAGGTTATTGACTGCTTTTACTCCCTTGGTTCCCCTGGCAATCGTTTCCGCCTGGTTGCGGGCGATGATGCTGCCGACGGTTCCTGTCAACGTCACACTGCCGTTGTAAGTCCTGACGCCGATATTGAAGACGCTGACCACCGAGTCGGCGACATACTTGCTCTTGATCTTGGTCGTGATCGTCGAATCCGACGCCACAACACTTGCCGGTCGCTCATCCTTGCCGACCTGGTAGCCGCCGACCGCCGCACCTCCGACCATCATTGCCGTACAAGCGGATATCATCAAGCCACCCAGAAGGATCAGCAGTATTCGCATCGTCACTCTCCGCAGTGAAGTCCGGATTGTACCGTCAATCTCTTGTCTCTTGCGCCGCCAATTCGTCAATAACCGCCCATTGTTCTGCGGGACTCATCAGCGCCCATCGGGAAATCTGCTCAACGGTGCGTCCACAGCCGAGACAGCGCAGCGCCTCGTCCAATGTGCAGATCAATACGCATGGCGATTCCGGCCCTTCTGATCGGTCTCTCATATTGTGCTCCGGAGTATCACTCATAGAGTAGAGGAATCAGTAACTTATGATATATTCTTCAAAATTTTCTGAGAAATTAGCTCTGCTAAATTGACACCGAAAAACTCTCACTTTCCACAACGGCAATCTCTATAATACGGCCATCCAGAAAAAGCCCGGTCACTCTCGACGGGCAAGAATTCGGAACTCACGCGGAGAAACAAACAATGAATCCCTTGAAGAGTATCGGCGGCACAATTATTGGCGGCTTCGTACTGGCAATCATTATCGTACTGGTCACCAAAGGCAACCACATGGTCGCAGGCGTACACGCCAATGCCCTTATCATCTGGCTGCACGTGCTGTCTGGCATAACGTGGATCGGTCTGCTGTATTACTTCAACTTCGTGCAGGTACCTGCTCTCGGTGAGGCCGCCGGCGATGAAGGTGGGCCGGGAGGGGCCGGCATTGCCAAGTACGTCGCTCCGCGCGCTTTGTGGTGGTTTCGCTGGGGCGCGCTGGCTACCTGGGTGACTGGCGCGACGTTTCTGATGCACAAGGGTCAGTTCATAAACGCATTCCTGCTGGGGCTGAACTCCGATCCGGTCAACCAGTACGCGATGACGATTGGCGTTGGCGCCTGGCTCGGCACGATCATGCTGTTTAATGTTTGGGTCCTGATCTGGCCGAATCAAAAGAAGGTTCTCGGTATGGTTGAAGCCAGTGCTGATGAAGTGGCCAAGGCGAAGAACACGGCATTCCTGGCGTCGCGCTCCAATACGCTGATGTCGATTCCGATGGTCATGAGCATGGTCGGCGCCGGTCACGGCTGGATCATGTAGGCGACGCCGCCTTTATTCCTGGAAGCCCGACCGTCGCGTCGGGCTTCTTTTATTGTCAGACACTGATGCCGCTTTCCGACGACACTCGACGATCCATCGGCCCAAGTGTGGCGCAGGCGCTGGCCGAGGATATTGGTAATGGCGATCTGACCGCCGCACTGATCGACGCCGATGCTGTAGTTGGCGCAACGATCTTGACGCGCGAGTCAATTGTTCTTGCCGGCCAACCGTGGGTTGACGAAGTCTTTGCGCAACTCGATGACAGCATCGTCATCGACTGGTACATCGGCGATGGCGAAACGGCGGAACCGGCTGACGTGATTTGCAAGCTGGTCGGACCGGCTAGGCCCCTGCTGACCGGGGAGCGCACCGCGTTAAATTTTCTGCAAACCCTTTCCGCAACCGCGACGATCACGGCCGCTTTCGTTCGAGCCATCGACGGCACGAACACGACAATACTCGATACGAGGAAGACCCTGCCCGGTCTGCGGTTAGCGCAAAAGTACGCGGTCACCTGCGGCGGCGGGCAGAATCATCGGGTCGGTCTGTTCGATGCAATCCTGATAAAGGAAAACCACATCAAGAGCGCCGGAAGCATTCCTGCCGCACTGGCAAGAGCAGCGACGACGGGTGACGATGTGCTCGTCGAAATCGAGGTCGAAGATCATGACGAGCTGACAGCCGCGCTGGATGCGGGCGCCGCGCGCATCTTGCTCGATAACTTTTCACTCGACGAATTGCGCCGTGCGGTCGCAACCAATCGCAATTATGGCTATGTTGCAGCCGAGCTTGAAGCTTCCGGAAACGTTACCCTCGACACCGTACGGTCAATTGCCGAAACCGGCGTCGACTACATCTCTACCGGCGCGTTGACGAAAAATATCCGGGCCGCCGACCTGTCGATGATGTTCAGGATTGATTAGAGACCGCAGTCACTCACGCTCAGGCTACAGCGCGGGTAACTCGTTTCGGCTCGGCGACACCATAGCCCTGGGCATAGTCCACACCCATGCCGCGCAGCATCGTGATGATCTCTTCGTTTTCGGCGAACTCGGCAATCGTTTGTTTGCCGGTCAGGTGACCAATCTCGTTAATTGAGCGCACCATTTCGCGATCGATCGGATCATGCAGGATTTCTTTGACGAAACTCCCGTCTATCTTCAGGAAATCGACCGGGAAATGCTTCAGGTAACCGAATGACGACAAGCCCGTACCAAAGTCATCCAGCGCAAATTTGCAGCCGAGTTCCTTCAGCGCGTTGATGAAGCGATTCGCCTGCGAGTAACTGGCGATGGCCGCAGTCTCGGTAATCTCAAAACAGATCTTGGTCGCGTCAATACCGCTCATCTGGAACTGATCGACGACGAACGGCAAGAACTTCTCGTCACCGAGGCTTTGTCCCGACAAGTTGATCGAGCACAGGGACAGGCGCTCACGCTCATCCGCCTCGGATACCAGCCAGCGAAACGCGCTGCGAATCACCCAGCGGTCGATATTCGGTGTAATGCCATAACGTTCGGCTGCTTCGATAAACAGTCCCGGTGATATAATGCCGCCGTTTTCGTCACGCATCCGCAGCAGTATCTCGTAGTGCGTGCCCTGCTCCTCAACTTGCAGCGGCTGAATCGTCTGACGGAATAATTCGAAACGATTTTCTTCCAGTGCGTTGTTGATACGCGCGGCCCACTGCATCTCGCGGCGCCGACGCATCAGGTCGATGTCGTTTTCCTGGAAGCTGTGAATGCGATTGCGCCCAGCCTCTTTGGCCGCTGCGCAGGCACTGTCCGCCGCCGTCAGTAGCGCCGCGACGTCTTCGTTGTCGGCGGTAATCGGAACCACCCCAATGCTGACGCCCAGCCGGAAGCTCCGCTCCTCCCACAGGAATTTGTACTCGCCGACGGCCATGCGCAATGCTTCCGCCGAATTCATTGCATCTTCCAGGCTGCAACTTTCCAGCAGCACGCCGAATTCGTCGCCACCCAGTCGTGCCAGCGTATCGCGCCAGCGAATCTTGGATTTGAGCAGCGCACCCAGCTGCCCCAGCAGGGCATCACCGGCACTGTGGCCACAGGAATCGTTGACGATCTTGAACTGGTCAAGATCGAGGTACAGCAGCGCGTATGAGGTCTCGCGAGCCCTGGCGCTCTTGAGCGCGCGCTCGACACGACTTTCGAATTCGCGGCGATTGACCAGTCCTGTCAAGATGTCGTGGCTCGCGTGATAGCTCAGGCGGCGATTCAGATCTCTCGATTCGCTGACGTCGTGGAAGACCAGCACGCCACCGACGACGTTGCCCTTGCCATCGCGTATCGGCGATGCGGTACTCTCGATATACAGCTCATTGCCGTCACGGCGTATCAACAGCGTCGGCCGCACCGACTTGATCGAACGATCTCGCCGAATGGCGACGGCAAGCGGGTTTTCCAGCGGCTCACACGTCTCCTCATGAAATCCGCGAAAGATCTCATCGATGGGACGTCCGCTGGCATCGTCAACTTTCCAGCCGGACAATTCCTCGGCGATCGGATTCACGTATTCGACATTGGAACTCGCGTCGGTGGTGATTACGCCATCGCCTATGGATTGTAGCGTAATCTGTGCGCTTTCTTTCTCACGAAACAGCGCATCCTCGTACAGCTTGCGCTCGGTAATATCGACTTCCACACCGAGCAATCGCAGCAGGCGGCCATTCTCATCAACGATGGCCTTGGCGCGGCTCTTCATCCAGCGCCAGTCACCGCTTTGATGTTTCATGCGGTGCACAGACTCGAAAAACGGCGAATCGCCCTCGAGGTGAGAGCGCATACGATTCTGAACGCGCGCCATATCGTCCGGATGCACCAGGCGATACCAGTCGAGCATCACGTCATCATCGTCAGTGTCGTACCCGAGCATAACTTTCCAGCGAGGCGACAGATTGATGTGTTTCGTCTCGCCGTCGAAATCCCAGATGCCGTCGTTGGCTGTCATCGCGATTAGCGAATTGCGCTCCTCGAGCTCCTCGAGCAGGAGCTTGTCGTGCACTCTTGCGAGGCCGGCGGCCAGTGACGAGCCAAACAACTTCATCAGCAAATGCAAATTCGCGTCCCAGCCTTCGGCTGGTCTTTCGTTGGCAATCCCGATGAAACCGGCTATCTCGTCGCGTACGGAAAAGCCGGTGATCAGCGCAGCGCCGATATGCAGCTCGTGCAGGCGTTCAAGCTCGTCTTTGGCGGCCTGCGGCCCGCTCAACGTATCGGCTACCTCAATGACACGCAGGTGCCCCAGGCGCTGCCGCAGCCATGGCCAGTCCTCGACCACCTCCCCCGCCAATACGGCCGGATTACAGCGCGCAAAGCCGCTGCAGAAGGACTGCATATGCTCGATTTTTGTACCGTCATCGCTGAACAACGCGACAAATGCGGCATCAGCGCCGGTCGCTTCAGGTACCTCTTCGACAACGCGCTGTAGCTGTTCCAGATAATCGTAGGTATCGAGGTTTTGAATGCCGACCGCAATCTTGGTTTGCAGGGCATCGACGGTGCCGCGATTGCGCTCGCCGACCCGCGGACGGCGGTGTCGGGTTCCCGTTGTGCTTTCGGTTTCGGGCGAATTCGGCATTTCGGGGGTCAATTCTGACATGATGCAGACGGAATACAAGGTAAGTTGCTGATTTTTTTTGTCTTCTACGAGTTTTCGGCTTGTTGACATAAGTATGGTGCGCGGCCACGGGTCAACCGATTCCAATGTACAGCGTTATTGCATTGAACATCGCAGCATTCGCCCAAGGAGACCCTGATGAACCTCGCAACCCAAGCCCTGCCGCCGACTGCAGGCACACGGACGTTACTTTTGTATTGCATGCTAGTCATCGCCTCGCTCGCCATGAGCGCCTGCGGCGGCGGTGGGTCGACAGCTGAGCAAACCCCCGCCGCGATAGCCGTCTGTGACCCGACCGATCCCGGCACGGCAGCAGAATGCGGCTCGGTCATCGTGGCGTTAACGGATGCCGACGGCGACTTCGTCAACTACACCGTCGATGTACTGTCGCTAAAACTCGAGACTGCGAACGGTCGCATTGTCGAGACCATGCCGCGGCAGACACGCATTAACTTCACCGATTATGTCGACCTGACCGAACTCGTGACCGTAGCGACGATACCGCCGGCAACTTATGTGGCGGGAACGATCACGCTCGACTACGACGCGGCCGAAGTCTATGTCGAGGCGGACGGCTCCGCGAAAGCCGCCGTTGTCAAAGACCTGAACGGCGTTACAATGACGCAAACCCAGCTCAAGGTTCGCCTGTCGAATCGCGATCAACTGATCGTTCGCAAGGGTCTCCCGTCTTTATTGCAGCTTGATTTCGACCTGGGCGCATCGCACACCGTCGATATCGTGCCAAGCCCTGCCGAGGCCGTGTCAGAGCAATTCATTCTCGCCGAGATTGACCCCGTCGACGAGAAGGACATACGTGTCCGCGGACCGCTCGTCGCGGTCAGCCTTGACGAGATGACGTATACCGTTGCGCTGCGCCCGTTCCACGACCGCGCCGGCGACTTCGGTCGCGTCAAAGTGCATGTCACCGACAAGACCGAATTTGAAGTTAACGAGGTCGTCTTTGTCGGAGCCGATGGCCTGCGGGCGCTCGATGCCGCCGGAACCGGCACGCCGACCGTGGCCAAGGGCACTTTGAACGTCGCCGAACGCAAGTTCACGGCGGATATCGTGCTGGCTGGTACGAGTGTACCCGGCATCGATCGGGACGCCGTGGTCGGCAACGTGATCAAGCGCGATGGCAATTTCCTGACAGTTCGTGGCGCGACGATCGTACCGTCCGATCGGCGCACACATTTCCACGACGACGTCGTTGTCGAGATCGGTCCCGAGACGAAGGTATTCAGAGATGGCTACCGTGCTTCCGACCTGACGACTAATGCAATCTCGATCGGGCAGCGGGTTACCATTCGTGGCAGTCAACCGACGCCGACGACAGATGCGTTGGCACCGCAAATCCTGTTTGATGCGACCCAGGGCTCGGTGCGGATGCATGTCACTCGGCTGGCCGGCATCGTTAATACGGTCATGCCGGGCCAAACCGACATCACGCTGTACTCGATCGACAGGCGCCGCCAGCAGATTTTCGACTTTACCGGCACCGGCGTTTTCCCGAAGGACGATGCGGATCCGGCGAACTATGAAATTGCGACCGGCAGCCTGACACTGGCTGACTTCGCGGCCGGCAAACCGATCGTCGCACGTGGCTTCCCGACAGCGTTCGGCACGGCACCGCCTGACTTCAAAGGCCGCACCGTCATCGACTACACCGACGTCCGCAGCGAACTTGGCGTGGGCTGGGGAAGCGCTGGAACAGCTGAGCCCTTCAGGAGCATCGGTCCGGACGGCCTGGTTCTGCACAATCAGAACCCGGACATCGACCAACGGCACTACATCAAGCAGGGCCCCGTCCTGATTGATCTCACCGCGCTCGACTCCGATACGACGATCGTGCCACGGGAGAGTGATCGGCTGGCGTTCTATATCAAAACCGCCGATAGCATCCGCATGTATTCGGGTTTCGACGATTTCGCCAATGACCTGAGTACGAGCCTCACGAGTGGCGGCAACCTGGCTCGCTCGATGCATGCCCGCGGCAAGTATGACGTCGACACCAACGTGTTTACGGCATACAAGATAGGCGTCTACTTACTGGAGCCCTAGCTCGAACATTTCATCAGTTGGCGCGTAAGATCGGTTAAGGACTTGATTGGCTGAAGGATTTTCCGAACGAGCGGAACAACTGTGTGTATTTCCGAGCGCGGAAAATTCTTCAGACGATCAAGGACTCAGCGAGAGCGCGGCATACTCGTGAAATATTCGGGCTAGATCAGCGGATAAGACCCCTTCCCCCGCGTGTCTTATCGATTGGCTTAACGCTATTGGCTCAATGCCGCCGCCGCAAGGTGGCGGCTTTCTTTTACCAGCGCAGCGGCGTTACGTCGCCTTCAACGGGCCAGCCCTGCCGCGCCGCCAATTCGCGCAGCTGCGCCACGCGGTCGCCGGCGCGCGGGTGCGTGGACAGGTAGCCGCCGGCAATAAACCCGGACTGATCCTCGTCATCCCATTTCTGGAAAAGGCGCGACGCCTCGTTGACATGCCCATACTCCGCATAAACGACAGCAAGTCCGAATTCGTCTGCGTTGGACTCCTGTTTACGGCTGAAGCTACGCAACGTGACATCGGCGACGTTGATGCCGATACCCGATACGTCACCGCCTGTGACGGCAGCGAAAAAAAGTGTCAGAACGAGACCGCGACCGAGGGCGCGAAGGTGATCGCGATTCTTGAAATGGCCAAGTTCATGACCAAGTACAAACGCCAGTTCATTCTCTGACGACACGTCGTCGAGCAAGCCTTGGGTAACGACGATCAAACCGCCCGGCAATGCCATCGCATTGGCATCGTCCGACGCACCGACTTCAACGCGAAAGTTATAGGGCGGATCGGCCCAGTGCGACACCAGCCTGTCGACCAGTGACTGCGCCTCGTACAAGCGATCGTCGGACGGCGCAATCGTTACCAGGTCCTCGGGCAGCCAGTCCTCGAAAAGCTTCGCTTCGCGCTCGGCCGGAACGAAGTAAAGTGCAATTTCGATGAGAAAAACCAACGCCAGCGCAATCAGCAGGAAAATCGCTGTCAGGCCGACGATCAGCGTCCCGGCTTCGGCCAGCGGATGGACATCGCTGACGTTGACGTCCTCTCGGGCCCTTTTGGGGACGTAGCGCATGGCACACTACGCGAAGCGGCTGGCGAGCTTCACGGCGGTGCCAAAAGCGAGCATTTCGACACCGGCGGTACCCTTGCCGTCCCGGCCGGCATTGGCGAGGCGCGACGTCTCGAGCCGAACGTTGAACACCGCGTCATAGCCTTGCTCGCGCGCCGACTCGGACATGCGTAGCAGTGCCTCACGTCGCGCGCGTTCCAGCAAGGGCTCATACGTTTTGATCCGGCCGCCGACCAGTCCTCGCAATCCGGCTATGACCCGTTTGAAGTAATCGAGCGAGATGACGATGCTGCCTGTCACCATCGTTGCAGAAGACGCATTCCAGTCAGCGGGCATCGTGTCAAACGACACCACTGGAAAGCCGTGCAGCAGCTCTTCACGTGCTCTGATGTTCTGAAAATGCCGACTCTCGATGAAGCTGCCAATGAAATAGGTGACTACCAGGAGCAATAACGGTAGCCCGAAATTGATGAACAGATTCAGCGTCTCGAACGTGGCGTCCATCTTACCGGACCCGGACTGCCGTACCGTACGCGAACAGCTCCGCGGCCCCTTGCGAAATGGAGCTGGTCGCAAAGCGGACATTGACAACAGCGTTAGCGCCCATCGAGACCGCCTGCTCGATCATGCGTTGAGTCGCCTCCGCGCGCGAATCCTGCAGCAACTCCGTGTATCCTTTGAGTTCGCCGCCGACGATGTTCTTCAGGCCCGCCATGATATCGCGACCAACGTGTTTCGCGCGAACTGTATTGCCGGTTACGACGCCATAAAACTCCACAATAGTGCGACCCGGAATACTGTCGGTATTGCTGATAGCGACCGGTTGAGCATTGCTCCCATCCATTCAAGTTCTCCACATTCAATACGTTGAGGCGCGAGCAGCGCATCGTAGAACTGCAAAGTGCAGCATATCGTTTACACTTGCAACTCACTCAGCGCTACCGGCAGCAAGGACCCTACTTGGAACTCGGCTCTATCAGCCTCTGGCTCGCCGCCATCGTACTGCTGGCAATAGCCATCGGATCATTGATCAAGGGCGTGACCGGATTGGGCCTGCCGATCGTTGCGGTTCCTGCAATCGCCTCGTTCACGTCGGTCGAAGATGCGGTCGTGCTGATGATCATTCCGGTGCTGGGCTCGAACCTCTGGCTCGTAGCCAGCCACCGACGATACGCAGGTTTGCTCAGAAAACACTGGCCGTTCCTGGTTGCCGGATTTGTCGGTGGCATCGCGGGCACTTTCCTGCTGGTCGCGATCGATGATCGATGGCTAAGACTGGTTCTCGCGGGCTGGCTGGCACTATACTTGCTGCAGTATGCATTTGGTGACGCGTTCAGCTTCGTCTTTCGTGCCGAAGGCGCGGCCTCTTCCCTGCTTGGTCTCGCCGCCGGAACGGTTCAGGGCGCCAGCGGTGTCTCGGCTCATATCGTCGCGCCGTACTTTCACGGCCGTCAGGCCGAACCGTCAGCGTATGCATTCCTGATCGCCGCTGCGTTTCTGACCTTCGGCAGCGCTCAGCTGGTGGCGGCGTCAAGCAACCAGTTATTCGATACGGGACGCCTGACACTGGGGCTGGCGGCGCTGATTCCGACATTGTTGTTCACGCAAATCGGTATCCGCTGGGCGGACAAGGTCTCCGAC
>Ga0224508_10005622_pt1 | contig 10014 bp, 6 predicted proteins | sample SF_Jan12_sed_USG_4_FD_170157 | JGI IMG/M metagenome (GOLD analysis project Ga0224508, IMG submission 170157) | Sediment microbial communities from San Francisco Bay, California, United States - SF_Jan12_sed_USGS_21 | ecosystem: Environmental > Aquatic > Marine > Sediment | place: USA: California... | reverse complement strand
CTCACAGACTTTGCGAATTACCTGGTGCCGGGCCTGACCGGCAACCTGCCAACCGCCGGCGTCGTCTCGGTGAATATCGACCGCGATGACTGGATGTTATACGACCGGCCGAAAACCGAGCTGGTCGTTTACGATTATCCCAAGAAATCCAGGCAGGGGTCAGAGCCCTGACCGATCAGCACTCCGGGACATTCACCGCCAAACCGCCCTGCGCGGTTTCTTTGTAACTCGATGACATATCGAGACCCGTTTGCCGCATCGTCTCGATGACCTGATCCAGCGACACTTTGTGGGTGCCGTCACCGTGCATCGCGAGCCGGGCAGCGTTGATTGCTTTGACCGCGCCCATCGCGTTCCTTTCAATGCAGGGAATTTGTACGAGGCCACCGATCGGATCGCAGGTCAGGCCAAGATTGTGCTCCATGCCAATCTCCGCAGCTTCCTCAATGTGGTCATTGGAGCCGCCAAACACTGCGGCGAGACCCGCTGCTGCCATTGAACAGGCAACTCCGACCTCGCCCTGACAGCCCATCTCAGCACCCGAGATGGACGCATTGACCTTGTAAAGGATGCCGATCGCGCCGGCTGTCAGCAGAAACGTGCGGATACCTTCGTCCGATGCATCCGCGATGAAGCGATCGTAGTACATCAGGACCGCAGGAATGATCCCGGCCGCGCCGTTCGTCGGCGATGTTACGACACGCCCGCCGACGGCGTTCTCTTCATTGACGGCGATTGCGAAGGCATTGACCCATTCCATCGCATCCAGACCGGAACGATCATCGCGTTCCGAGAGCCGCCGATGCAGTTTCGCCGCGCGCCGCAGCACCGACATTTTTCCTGGGAGTACCCCATCACTTTTCAGACCGCGTTCTATGCATGCGCGCATAGCGTCCCAGATGTCCGCCAGTCGTTTCTCGATCTCGTCCGCACTGCGCCAGCTCCGCTCATTCTCGCAGACAAGCTCCGCAATACTCAGATTGTTTTCCGCAGCGACGCTGAGTAGCGAATCACCACTGTCATAAACAAACGGTGGATCCCCATCCTGCTCGGTCGGCTCGGGATCTTCATTGCGCGCGATGAATCCGCCTCCCAGAGAGTAGTAGATTTCATCGATCAATATCTCACTGGATTCCGAGCGCGCGATAAATCGCATGCCGTTCGTATGGCGCGGCAATTCGTCGCCAAACTCGAATCGCAGATGTGCCTCCGGATCGAAGCTGATGGCGCCCGCCCCGGGAACCACGAGTTCCTTTCGCTCATGGACGCCGCGGAGTATTTCGTCAACCGTGTCAGGATCGATCGTTTCAGGCTGTAGCCCCATCAGCCCGAGTATCACGGCCGAGTCCGTGCCGTGACCTTTGCCCGTGTACGCCAACGAGCCATACAGGGTGACTTCGATCGACGCGACCTGCCCTGTAATGTCGACGAACTGCTGCACGAACGCATAGGCCGCCTTCATCGGTCCGACCGTATGCGAACTGGACGGCCCGATGCCCACTTTGAAGATATCGAAGATGCTGATCGCAGCCACAATCAATCCGTGCCGAGTGACAGCAAGGTCGCGTTGCCGCCGACCGCCGCTATGTTGTTACTCACGGTAATCTCTGTGGCAAAGCGCGGCAGGTAATGAGGTCCGCCAGCCTTCGGGCCAGTGCCCGACAAGCCACGGCCGCCGAACGGCTGCACGCCAACGACCGCGCCGATCATGTTGCGATTGATGTAGACATTGCCAGCCCCCGAGCGCTCGGCCAGGTTGCGCGCTCTGGAATCGATACGACTGTGCAACCCCATCGTCAGACCGTATCCCGTTGAATTGACCGCATCGATCGTCGCCTCGAGGTCCTTGCTCCGATAGCGCAGCACATGCAGCACCGGCCCAAACACTTCCCGTTCGAGTGCATCGACGCTGTCGATCTCGATTAATGTGGGTGCAAAAAAAGTACCGCAATCCGTATTTTCCGGAAGCGTGCTGCGATGCAGGACCGTCGACGATGCCGACAACTTCTCGACGTGCGCGTCGAGCAGTGCACACGCTTCGTCATCGATTGCTGGCCCGACGTCAGTGGACAACAGCGACGGATCACCGATAGCAAGTTCCTCCATATGCCCGATTAACATCTCGATGACACGCGGTGCAATTTCTTTCTGCAAGCACAACAAGCGCAGCGCCGAACACCGCTGCCCCGCACTGTTAAACGCGGAGAAAACACTGTCTAGAACAACCTGCTCCGGCAATGCCGAACTGTCGACGAACATCGCATTCTGACCCCCGGTTTCGGCAATCAGTACTGCAATCGGTCCATCGCGGCCGGCCAGCGTCCTGTTGATCAGCCTCGCTGTATCGGTCGAGCCCGTAAATGCCACTCCGGCAATCCGGGAATCTGCCACAGCTCTTGCGCCGATCGATGCACCATCGCCTGGCAGAAAATGCAAGACAGACGGCGGGATACCGGCCTCGAGCATTAACTCGACGGCCCGAAACGCGACCAGCGGAGTTTGTTCCGCAGGCTTCGCCAGCACCGCATTACCAGCGGCGAGTGCGGCGGCGATCTGGCCTGTGAATATTGCGAGCGGGAAGTTCCACGGGCTGATACAGACAAACACCCCCCTGCCTCGTAAGCCAAGTGTGTTGCGTTCTCCCGTTGGGCCGGGAAGTTCTTGCTCAGCGCCGAATAGTTCATTCGCCTGAGCCGCGTAGTAACGCAGGAAATCAACGGCTTCGCGCAACTCGGAGATCGCATCTGGAATCGTCTTGCCAGCTTCCGCAACGCACAGCGCCAGAAACTCCGGCGTGTGCTGTTCAAACAGGTCGGCGGCCCGATTCAGGATAGCGGCGCGATCCCTGGCGGGAGTGCGATCCCAGGCGATCTGACCGGCGACAGCCTGATCGAGCGCAGCATCCACGTGCTCGAGGCTTGACAGCCGGCAAACGCCAATGACCTGGCGCGTGTCGGCCGGGTTCACTGATGCGCCTTCATCACCGGGCATCGCCTTGCCGCCGACAATCGGATGCGCCGCATGTGCTCGCTGCATGGCTGCGTGCATATTGGCCAGCAGTTCCGCACGGACCTTGTGATCCGGCAGATTGATGCCCTTCGAATTATTGCGCTCGGCGCCGAACAGCGCTCTCGGCGGAGCGATGCCCGGATGCGGAGCGAAGTCATGCTCCCGCGTTGTCAGCAGCGGGTCAGCCACAATATCACTCACCTCGATCGCCTCGTCGACAATGCGATTAACGAATGATGTGTTCGCCCCGTTCTCCAGCAGGCGGCGTACAAGGTACGGCAACAGATCTTCGTGACTGCCGACCGGCGCATACACGCGACACGGCCGGTCGAATTTGTCCGGGTCGATAATTTCGGCATAGAGTTCCTCACCCATGCCGTGCAGTCGTTGAAACTCATAGTCGCGACGCGATCCAGCGTAATGCAGCACGCTCGCCAGCGTATGCGCGTTATGGGTCGCGAATTGCGGGTACAGCGCTTGATCGGCCGACAGCGCCTGACGCGCGCACGCAAGATACGACACATCCGTATGCGCCTTACGCGTGAATACCGGATAACTCGACAGGCCCTGCTCTTGCGAATGCTTGATCTCGGTATCCCAATAGGCGCCCTTCACGAGCCGAACCGGGATTCGTCGCCCGACATCATCGGCAAGGCCAGTCAGATATTTCAAAGTATCTTGTGCACGCCGTTGATAAGTCTGCACAGCGAGGCCCAGGCCTTCGTAGCCACGAAGCCCTTTGTCTTTGTATACGCGCTCGAATACCTGCAGGGATATTTCGAGGCGCTCGGCCTCTTCGGCATCGATGGTCAAAGCGATGCCGCAGGTCCTGGCGTGCGCCGCCAGTTCACTGACTCGCGGCACTAATTCGGACATCACGCGATCGTACTGCATGTACGAGTAACGGGGATGCAGCGCCGATAACTTCACCGATATGCTCGCGGCCGAAAAGATGTCGCGCGACGCACCCGCCGGATCAGAGCCGATTCGCGCAATTGCATCGCGGTAAGCATCAAAATAGCGCACGGCATCCGCACTCGTCAGCGCAGCTTCGCCGAGCATGTCGAACGAATATCGAAATGCCCTGTTCTCTTTCTTCAACGCTCGATCCCGCGCCTCGTCGATCGTGCGGCCCATGACGAACTGGTGACCCATGATGCGCATCGCCTGGCGCATTGCAGTCCTCACAATCGGCTCGCCCGCCCGGCTCGCGAGCTTGCCGAGCAGCTGCGCGGGGTTCTTGATTGCAGTCTCGTCGAGTTGCAACAACTTGCCGGTCAGCATCAGGCCCCAGGTCGATGCATTGACGAATAAGGAATCGCTAACCCCAATATGGTCTTTCCATTGCGCCGACGTAATCTTGTCGGCGATCAGCCTGTCGGCCGTATCAGCATCGGGGATACGCAGCAAAGCTTCCGCAATGCACATGAGCAATACGCCTTCCGAGGACGACAGATCGTACTGCTGCAAAAACGCATCGATTCCGCCGTCCTGCACCTTGTTCTGCCGCACGGCCCGGACCAGCTGCGCTGCCGTCTCCTGGATACTCTGTCGCGCACTATCGCCCGGATCAGCCGCATCAACCAATTCACGGACGAGCGACTCCTCATTTGCGAGATACAGGTCGTTGAGCGAAGGGATCGCGTCCAGATGCACTGCTTTTTGGTCGGTAAATCGCATAGGGCGGCGATTATAGGGTATCGGTGAAGCCCGAGATATCGAAATTTCCGCGTGGGCGATTGCTATACTTTCTCCCCCGCCCATCCTGTGAGAATTACGCCGTGACAGCCAGCTTTCTCCAGTCCCTCGCAGAACAAACCGATGCTCTGAAGTCGCAGGGACTTTACAAAACCGAGCGCCTGATCGCCGGGCCACAACAGGCCGCTATCGATGTCCGTACCAACGGTGAAGTCAGGCATGTGCTGAATCTGTGCGCCAATAACTACCTCGGTCTGGCCAATCATCCCGAGGTCATCGCCGCGGCCCACAAGGCGCTGGATGAATATGGCTACGGCATGGCCTCTGTGCGCTTCATTTGCGGCACGCAAACCCTGCACAAGGAACTCGAACAGCGAATCAGTGACTTCCTCGGCACCGAGGACACGATCGTCTATCCCTCATGCTTTGATGCGAATGGCGGATTGTTCGAAACGATTCTCGGCCAGGAGGATGCCGTCATATCCGATGCATTGAATCACGCCAGTATTATCGATGGCATACGCCTGTCGAAGGCGCAACGATTCCGCTATCAGCACAATGATATGCAGGACCTGCAAGCACAGCTCGAAGCCGCCAGCGGCGCTAACGCCAAACTTATTGTCACTGACGGTGTATTTTCGATGGACGGCACAATTGCCGATCTCGGCGCGATATGTGATCTCGCCGATCAGCACAACGCACTGACGATGATCGACGACTGTCATGCAACCGGTTTTCTCGGCGAAACGGGCCGCGGCACGCACGAGTACCGGGGCACGATGGGGCGCATCGATATTATTACCGGAACGCTGGGTAAGGCACTTGGGGGCGCATCGGGTGGCTTTACGTCGGGCCGCAAGGAGATTGTTGCCTGGTTGCGGCAACGCTCCCGACCCTACCTGTTCTCGAACTCGGTCGCCCCGATCATCGCGGCCTCTTCCATTGCTGTGCTCGATCTTCTCGACCGCGACAGTTCACTGCGCGAAAGCCTGCACGCCAATGCGGCCTATTTCCGCAGCCGGATGACGGAGCGGGGCTTCGATCTGAAGCCCGGCGAACATCCGATCATCCCCGTCATGCTTGGCGATGCCAAACTCGCGACAACGATGGCCGACAAACTGCTGCAACGCGACATCTATGTGATCGGCTTTGCCTTTCCCGTGGTTCCGCAGGACCAGGCGCGTATTCGCACACAGATGACGGCCGGGCTGACGCGCGAGCAGCTCGATCAGGCGGTCGCGGCGTTTACCGAGGTCGGACGTGAACTTAAGGTCATAAGCTAATGAAAGCATTAGTAAAAGCTAAAGCTGAACGTGGCATCTGGATGGAGGATATCGAGAAGCCGAAAGTCGGGCATAACGACGTGCTGATCAAGATCAATCGCACGGCGATTTGCGGCACCGATATTCACATCTACCAGTGGGACGAGTGGGCGCAGCACACAATCCCGGTACCGCTCACTGTCGGTCACGAATTCAGCGGCGAAATCGTCGAATGCGGCAGCGAAGTCAAGGGCTTCCAGGCGGGCGATCGTGTATCGGCGGAAGGACACATCACTTGTGGCGTTTGCCGAAATTGTCGCGCCGGTCGCCGTCACCTTTGCATGAACACGTTGGGCGTCGGGGTCAGCCGACCCGGCGCCTTCGCGGAATATCTGTCAGTACCTGCCTTCAATGTCTTCAAACTGCCGGCCACGATCAGTGACGACATGGCCTCCATTCTCGATCCGCTCGGCAATGCAACACACACTGCCCTGTCATTCGACCTCGTCGGCGAGGACGTCCTGATCACCGGCGCAGGCCCGATTGGCATCATGGCTGTTGCCATCGCCCGCTACGCGGGCGCACGACACATCGTTATTACCGACATCAACGACTACCGGCTCGACCTGGCAACCAAGATGGGCGCCTCGCGGGCACTGAATGTGAATCGCGAATCAATCGACAACACGATGCAGGACCTTGGCATGGAAGAAGGATTTGATGTCGGTATGGAGATGTCCGGCAATCCGCAGGCGTTTCGCGACCTGCTGCGGACGATGCATCACGGCGGCAAGGTCGCCCTGCTCGGTATACCGCCCGGCGACACCAGCATCGACTGGAATGAGGTGATCTTCAAAGGCCTGATCATCAAAGGTGTCTATGGCCGGGAAATGTTCGAGACCTGGTACAAGATGTCGAGCATGTTGCAGAGCGGCCTGAACATCGACCCGATCATCACGCATCACTACCCGATCGACGAATTCCAGCCCGCCTTCGACCTGATGGAATCCGGTCAATCCGGCAAAGTCATCCTGCACTGGAATTAGGACCAGTTCTTGCTACCGGATGTCGCACAGACAGTGCGTATACATGCCTTTCGGGTCGTTAAAGCGCAGCAGTGATTCTGTCTTCGCCCCAACTTGCCGGGCGAGATCCTCGACAACCGACGGCCGCCCCACCAACGAGGACATGTCGATACCGGTGCGCGCGGCCATGCTCAGCAGATCAACGAATAATTGCTCCATCGCCGACATTTCGTGGTCGATATTCTTAATGCCGAATTCGGTGTCCTCGATTCCGGCCAGTTCCGCAGCAGCGGCGATGGCCTCATCAAGACCACCGAGCTCGTCGACGAGTCCGTTATTTAGTGCATCCATGCCGGTCCAGACCTGACCTTGACCAATCAGATCGACGTCGCCTTTTTCCATCTCGCGACTCGCAGCAACATCGCTGATGAAATCGTCGTAACCATCGTCGATGACAAGTTGAAAGAGTTGCCTCGCATGCCCGGACATTTCCCGGTCAGGGCGCAATTCGCCCGACCATTGCGTCGAACCGATTCCATCCGTCGCGATACCGATCGCATCCAGCGTTCGCTGATAAGTTGGAAACATGCCGAATATGCCGATCGATCCGGTAATGGTCGACGGACTCGCAAAGATCCGGTCGGCGTTCATCGATATTGCGTAGCCTCCTGACGCAGCAACGCTGCTCATCGAGGCAACCACCGGGATACCTTCGGCCTGCAGCGCCTTGATCTCATCTGTGATGATCTCGGACGCGAATGAACTGCCGCCAGGGCTGTCCACGCGGAGCACCACAGCCTTGACCGAATCGTCGTTGTGAGCCTGGCGCAACAGAGCTGCCGTGGAATCCCCGCCGATCCTCCCGGGCGGCTGCGTGCCGAACAGTATTTCTCCTGCCGCGACGATAACCGCGACGTTCTCGACCCCGGCCTTGCTGCCGGACAGCAGGCGCATCTGTGCAAGGTAGTCGTACATGCCGGCCGAGCTGAATGTGTCGGCCTGATCAGCATCCGCACCGACCTGATCGATCAACAGATTGCGTACCTCCGTGCGCGTCAATAGCTCATCAACCAGGCCATGTTCTTTGGCCGCTATCGCGATATCGCCGCCGGTTGCTCTGACATTTTCCAGGAAGTTGCCAGTGAAAGCGCTAATCGTGCCATCCTCGAGACCCCTGGCCGTTTCGACATCCAGCTGGTAAAGCGTCCACAACTGATCGATAAGTCGCATCGTCGCTTCGCGATCCTCATCGGACATGTCCATACGCGTATAAGGTTCGACAAACGACTTGTGTGTCCCGACACGGAACACGTTCCAGTCAATGCGCAACAGCTCGATCGCGTCCCTGAAGTAATTCCGGAAGCGGCCGAAGCCACGCATAATCAGCAAACCGTCGGGATGCAAATAGACTTCGTCGGCGTGAGCCGCGAGATAGTAGCCCTGTTGGCTGAAAAAATCGGCACTCGCGATTACAGGCTTGCCGGACAATTTGAAGTCCTCGATCGCCGCTGCAACGTGCTGCAACTTGCTGAGACCTGCGCCCAGCAGACTGCTTAGCTCGAGATAGACGACCTGAATACGGTCATCCTCTTTCGCGAACTCGAGGGCATCGACAATATCCTGCACCACTGTCTGAGGTCTGCCGTCGCCGGCCAGCTCCGCAAGAGCGCGATCAAGCGGATCGCCTTCGTATTGCTCAACGAGAAAGCCATTTGGATGGATGACCAGAGCCGCCTTCTTCGGCAACACCGGCGGTGCGCCCGACATTGCACCGAAGAATGCTATGAACAGAAACAACAACAGGACGAGGTGCAATACTTTGCGCAGCCCATCGGCGCCGCTCCAGACGGCAGACAATAGCCTGACTAGTGGATTTTTCCTGGTCACGATTTGCTCACCTTGCATAACTGATTCGATATAACTTGCCCGCATCGTCGTCACTGACAAGCAACGAACCATCCGCGAGGACCAGCAAATCGACCGGGCGGCCTGACGCTTTCTTTCTGCGCAACCAGCCCTCGGCGAATACGTCGTATGACACCGGCGTGCCGTTTTCCAGACTTACGAGACTGATGCGATAACCGATCTTCTTCGATCGATTCCACGAGCCGTGCTCGGCGATAAATAGCTGCTCGTGAAACTCGGACGGAAACATATCGCCCGTGTAAAACTTGACGCCCAGAGCGGCGACGTGTGGGCCGAGCTCCTGGGCTGGAGGCGTATAGTCCTCGCAGTTGCTGCCCTCACCAAATTCAGGATCCGGAATATCGCCACCGTGACAATACGGATAGCCGAAGTGCAAACCGGATTGCGGCGCATGATTCAGCTCGTCAGGCGGAATGTCGTCTCCCATCCTGTCTCGACCGTTGTCGGTGAACCACAGCTCATCCGTTTCCGGATGCCAGGTAAATCCGACTGAATTGCGTACGCCCTCGGCGTAGGTTTCACGTTCCGAACCGTCCGGATTGACGCGAATGATCTGTGCGAATCCTTCATCGCCACGATCGCATATATTGCAGGGAGCACCGATAGCGATGTAGAGCTTGCCATCCGGTCCAAAACCGATATAACGCCAACCGTGATGCTTTTCACCCGGTAGTTCAATGTCAAGTACTTCCGGAGTGGGCATGTCGTTGAGGCGATCCGCAATATCGCTGAATCGAAGAACTCTTTCTACCTCCGCGATGTACAGGTCACCGTCGTAGAAGGCGATACCGTTCGGCATGCTAAGCCCGGAAACAATCTTGATTACCTGCGGGTTTGCATTACTCTGTGGAACCACGGCATACACAGAATTTCCGCGCCGATTCGACACAAAAATCACACCATCTTCGCCAAGCGCGAGGGAACGTGCGTTCGGCACATCGGCGTAAACTTCGATCTCGAACCCAGATGGCAGGGAAATGTCGTCGAGGTCGACCTCTGCATATACGCGGGACTGCGACAACGCCAGGCCGAACAGGATAAACATGCTAGCTAGAAATCTCATGACACACCTCGAGGCATCAGGAATCTGCGAC
>Ga0224508_10005621_pt1 | contig 10014 bp, 8 predicted proteins | sample SF_Jan12_sed_USG_4_FD_170157 | JGI IMG/M metagenome (GOLD analysis project Ga0224508, IMG submission 170157) | Sediment microbial communities from San Francisco Bay, California, United States - SF_Jan12_sed_USGS_21 | ecosystem: Environmental > Aquatic > Marine > Sediment | place: USA: California... | reverse complement strand
TGGCCGGCATCCCGCAATTTGCCGTTTTGTTGCTCATTGACTACGACTCTCACGCGATCAACTCGCCTCTGCCCGGCTTCAATCACTTCGATGGTTAAACTCTGCCAATCAAGCGTTTCGCCTACTTTCGGAATGTGCCCGAACCGTTGTAGGACGAAGCCGGCAATAGTGTCGAATTCGTCGGATTCAGGTATGTCGACATTCAAATGTTCGCTCAGATCGTCTAGGTGCATTCGGCCTAGTACTTCAAAGGTTGATTCGTCTACTCGCTTGAATTCGTCCTCCGCTTCTTCATCCGATTCATCAACGATTTCGCCAACGATTTCTTCTAACACGTCTTCGATCGTGACAACCCCTGCGACGGAATCATATTCGTCCATCACAACGGCTAGATGGCTACGGGTACCGAGGAACTCCTGCAGCATGTCGTCGACGGCTTTGGTTTGTGGGACGAACCACGGTGATCGCATGAGTTCGCGGATTGACGTACGCGGTTTGTCATCTGGTTTTGACAGCTCCGCAAGCAAGTCCTTTACGAAAAGAACACCCACGATATGATCCAGCTTTTCCTCGTAGACGGGAATTCGTGTCCGGCCAACTTCGACGACGAATCGCATGGCGTCGTGCCAACTCATTCCGATTTCGAAAGCGTCGATTTCCGAACGTGGCGTCATAATATCGGAAACATCCGTGTCGCCAAGCTCCATCACGCCTTCGATCATTTCGCGGGCATCGGCCTCCATCAGGCCTTCGCGTTGTCCGGCTGTGACCATCGTGCGGATTTCGTCCTCGAACGCTTCCTCTTCATCAGCAGCTTCATCGGATTTTCCGGCGAGACGTCGAAGAAACGCGTTAACGACGGACACTCCGCTGGTTAGAGGCCAGACCAAAACGCTGACACCAATCCAGAATCGCCACGTGTGAAAGAGTAACGGAGTGGCCCACAACTGGGCAATCGTCCAAGGAAACCAGATGTTTGTTGCCACGAGCGTGAATGTGCCGATTAGTATTGCGCTCAATACGCGCAATGCTTCAGGATGTTCGGTAGAGTTTGACTGCGCGAAAAACCAAGCGCCGGCACCAACTAGAAAGAACGTCGTTCCGACGATTTGCAGAGTGTCGGCACTTAAGGCAATGTTCTCATGCCGATTTAGAATGTCATCAAAGCGGTCGTTTCTCTTTTGACGTTGGCAATACTCTTCCAACTCGTGTCCTGAGAAGTCACGCAGGATCACCGCGCCGGTTGCCGCCAGACCCGCTATGCAAAGGCCTAGAGCCGCCAAACAAATCAACAATTCCAGTGCCATGGATTACCGTCCTTGTACTCTAGTGTCCTCGTATCTTGGAGAGAGTCCAAACGAGTCGAGATAGTGACGCTCCCGTTCTCTCATGCGTTCTTTTGTATGTGCCGATTTGTCGTCATATCCGACTAAATGCAACACGCCGTGTATCACGTAAAGAAGCAGTTCATCAGCGGTTCGCCAGCCGTATTCGGTCGCAGCCTCCGCAGCTACGTCAGGGCAGATGGCAATATCGCCCTCGATCTCGCTGTGCGTCGTTTTGAGAGGGAAACTGAGTACATCAGTTGGATAGTCGTGATTCAGAAATTGTCGATTCATTCTGTGAATGGAGTCCGAATCAACAACCGCAATCGAAATCGTCGCCTTTTCAATTCCCTCGCCGGTCAATACCTTGCGAGCGGCAACGGCTAGTTTTCTCTCGTCGATTTCAACGCCGGACTGCTCGTTCACGATTTCTACGTGGATCACGATTCTAGGCCGTATGTTGCTTATCGGGATACTTGACTCGGCCGTGATAGACTGCCGTGAGCGACTTAACGAGGCTGTCTTCGATTGTTGCTATTTCCTTCATCGTCAACCCACATTCGTCAAACTGGCCATCGCGCAATTTCTTCAGCACAATGTCGTGGACAAGATTCTCGATCCGCGACGGAGTTGGTTCGACTAAAGCCCGGCTCGCGCTTTCCGTAGCGTCGGCGAGCATCATCACGCCACTCTCCTTCGTTTGCGGCCGAGGCCCTGGATAACGAAAATTCGCTTCTTCAACTTCACCACCGTCTGGGTCAGCTTCCTGCTTCTTAGTCGCTTCGTTGTAAAAGTACTCAACCAAAGTCGTGCCGTGATGTTGCTCGATAAAGTCGATGATTGTTTGAGGTAAATGGTGTTGTCGAGCGAGATCGGCGCCGTCTTTAACATGAGCAATGATCACAAGCGTACTCATCGCCGGCACAAGAGATTCGTGTCGATTAACTCCAACGTCCTGATTTTCGATAAAGTAGCTCGGCTTGAGCATCTTCCCAATGTCGTGAAAGTAGGCACCAACGCGTACCAATAGCCCATTCGCGCCGATCGAGTCTGCCGCAGCTTCGCCGATGGATGCGACATTGATTGAGTGATTGTAGGTGCCTGGCGCGCGTCGTACGAGTTCTTGCAAAAGCGGATGCCGCGCGTCGCCTAACTCCAACAGACTGATATCGGTCTGCACGTCAAATAGTTTTTCAATGAACGGCAGCATGCCCGTCATGATGACGCCACCCAAGATGGCACAAATACCGGACCACAGCGACATATTGACGAGCGACCAAGCTGATGTGTCGAAAATCGACTGCGACGAATCCCCAAACGAAAGGACTAACGTTGAGCCAAACGCACGACTCGCGACCGTACTAACGCCGGCCGTCGTGAGAGCCGCGACAACTCCAGCGCCGAGACCGACGTAGATAAGTTTTGTCCTACTGCGAACGCGATCGAGCAACTGAATTGCAGAAGCAGCGGTCGCTACATAAATAACGAATTCAACCAATCCCTGACCAAGTGACAATGTTACGATGAGCGAAACGGACGCACTAAACAGCAGTGCAAGTTCATGTCGGTAAGCGATAGCGGCCGTCATCGCGAACAAAACCAATGGGACCAATTCAGCTCGTCTATCGAACGAGACAAGGCGACAAATCGCGACCGTAATCACGATCGTGCCAAGCAGCGTTGCCAATCTTGCGGTATTTTCAAGCAGATCTGGATCACGATAAAAGATAAAGAATCCGCAGAGAATATACAGAGCACAATACATGCCCAGATCGGCCAGGAAGTGCCCCAGCCAATCGGTAACGGCCATGTTCGATTTCAGCTGATTGTGTTCGATCTGAAGGCGGTCAATTTCGATAGACGTCAAACGATGGTTTCCTTCGACAAGTCGGTCGCCCGGCTTGTACGTCTTCATAACGATCTCGACCTTGTCAATGTCGGCAGCGATTGCCGCGTCAGTCGCCTCTTGATCAAACACAAGCGTTTCCGGTAAACCTCGGTCATTTAACCACGAGAGAATACGCTCAGTGACGACTTCGGTTGGCTCTTCGGCGACAAGCGCGGTTTCAAACTCCTGCGCCAATCGTTGACGCAAAGTCTCAGATGCATCTTTTATCCTTACATCCTTGACTTCGAATTCCTTTAAGTCCGTAGCGTCGTCACCGACCGAATGTACCCGGATCGTCAATCGATTGCCATGCGTTTTAAGTTTGCTTTCATAGATCAAGCCATGTTCTTCAAAGTCGGTGAACGCGCGCTTTACAATTTGTTCAAACGTTTGCAGGTCTGGGTCCGCCTCGAACGCCTTTTTGAATCGCTCGAACTTAGTCAGATCGGACTTTGCCTCATCGCCCTCAGTGTCCGGTTGGCCGACACTGGGAGAGAATTTTCGCCAAAGTTCTTTGTCCAGTTTTTCGTACGACTCGGCGCGAATGATCTGGAATACTCGGTCTTTCAATTCCTTCTGAACGTCGAGGATATGCTGTACATCGTGACTGTAAATGTTGACTACGCTTTCACGAATTTCGTCTTTCAAGACGTCGGTGGCGGCGGGATCTTCGAGGCTGAACTCGGTTCTCGCAACGATATCTCTGGGTGGCAAGTCGCCGGTGCGAAACGCAAATGGAGGTGCCCAACCACTTGTTACGATCCACATGAGCAGCGCCGCCAGCAAGCACAAGCCTAAGCGAGTCAGCACGTCAGTGCGACGAAGATACGCAACGGTCCGTGCTATCTGTCCTGGTGGCAAGACGAGCGAAGACCGATGTCGTTTTGAAGTGCCAGTAGACATGATGGCTAACGCCGCTTCTTCGGTTCCTCGTCGTACGCATGCACGATCTCTTGGACCAGCCGATGGCGAATGATGTCCGCCCTCGAAAGCCGCACGGTAGTGACGCTTTCGATAGCTTTTAATCGTTTGATGGCATCGTTCAGTCCGCTACGCGAATTCGCAGGCAAATCAACTTGCGTCACGTCGCCCGCGACGACGATGCGCGAGTCGCGCCCCATCCGTGTGAGAAACATTTTCATTTGAGCGACAGTCGTGTTTTGTGCCTCGTCAAGAATGATGAAGGCTTCGTTCAATGTTCGGCCACGCATATAGGCCAACGGAATGACTTCAATTACGTCGTTTTCCGTGAGACGCTTGATTTGATCGTAATCAATCATTTCATTCAATGCGTCCAGCAGCGGCCGAAGATAGGGATTGATCTTTGCCTGCAGATCTCCTGGAAGATACCCCAGGCTTTCACCCGCCTCGACAGCGGGGCGGACCAGTACGATCTTGCGAACCAACTCTCTTTTCAGAGCTTCCACGGCAAGAGCCACGGCAAGGTATGTCTTTCCGGTTCCTGCCGGACCGATAGCAAAAACCAGTTCATTCTTGCGGATTGCGTCAACATACGCCGCTTGCCCTGGGGTACGTGGGCGAATCTCTCGTGCTGCCTGTAGAATATCGATGCGCTCACGAGGCCCCGTGGAATCTTTGCCAGAAACGAGGGCCAACGTCTGCGTGACATCGTCTACGCCGATCGAACCGCGTCGCTCGACGAGTGACTTAAGCTGCTCGAGAATCTCAGTAGCCTGTGCAACCGCATCTTCATCACCTGCCACTCGGATCTTGCCATCGCGATGTGTGATGTCGACGCTGAGCGTCTCTCGAATTCGCTTGAGATGCTGGTCTTGAGCACCGAAAAGAGGCAAAACCACATCGGGCTCGACCGACAGTATTGTGGATTCAGTCATTCAATAGGCGACGGGCTTTCCGGCCGTCACATCCAACAATGAAGTTCCTAATTCAACTATAACGGACAATTGACACCGACGAACAGTCTTTGTTCGCCGAAATGTCGTAACGCCTATCCCAGAAATGACTTAGTTGCAGACGAATATTTGAGCCTAGTTTTGGCATGCGGCTAACCGCGAACCAAACCAGCGGCCCAACATATGTAAGCCGCTGGGGCGGCGGCTAGGACCGAATCGGTTACATCCAGTACACCGCCCAGACCCGGCATCCACGCGCTCGAATCCTTTTGTCCGCAATCTCGCTTAATCAGCGATTCCGCTAAATCGCCAATCATCCCCACCAATCCTACAATTAGACCATATAGGCCGCTGGCCCAAATCGCGGTCGCTTGTGGAGAGTCAACAAGAACCGGCACTAGGAATTGGAAGTACAACACGGAACAAAGGCAGGCAGTCACTAACGCACCAACCGCACCTTCGATCGTTTTTCCGGGACTCAAAATGGGCGCCATTTTATGACGACCGATTAGCCTTCCAACCGTGTATGCGCCGGTATCGGAAACCTTGACTATCACAAACACTGAAAGCAAAGCGGCCATTCCGACGTGGTTGCCCTGAAACGCGCGTAGTGGAACGAGAAAGCTCAACAGCAAGCCAACATAGGCCATTACGAAGATCGAACACGCCACATTAACAATCACGCCACCCGCGGATCTGAATCGCCACATCTCGCCCACAAAGGCAACGCCCACTCCAAAAGCAAGCCCAAGAAATGGCCAACCGAGGTGGCCAATCGGGCAATCAGCCGGATAGTCGCGCCAATACACTGGCACACAAGCGGCTGCGTAAACACCGACGGAACCAACATAAACAACTAAACTAAGTGGTCGTAAGTCTTGCGAACTCAACAAGTGGAGCAACTCGCCGGTGCCAAGTATTACAACAACGAATCCGATCAGCGAAATCCAAATACCTGGTCGCCCAAGGTTTTGTTGCACGTCGAGACAGAGCAGCACAATCAAGATCGAAATAATGACCGCGGAAGAAATCAGTCGCCAGCGTAGCAAAGGCGGGCTCCTTCACTGGTTGAGACCGCCAAAGCGACGTTCGCGCGATGCGAAGTCGCGAATCGCTTGATGAAGATCAGGTTCATAGAATTCCGGCCAACACTTGTCTGTCACCCAAAGTTCCGCGTAGCTGATTTGCCAAAGCAAAAAATTGCTTACCCGCATTTCGCCGGCCGTACGAATTAGCAAATCGGGGTCTACCATTCCTTGAGTGTAAAGGTGACTCGAAATATCATCCTCTGTTAGTGCGTTGGGGTCCAGACTCCCGTCGCGGACATCCATTGCGATGCCACGCACAGCGTCTAGCAACTCAGCTCGGCCACCATAGTTTATTGCTAAACAAAGACACGTCCCCGAGTTTTTCGCGCTCATTTCTATCGTCTTGTCCATCTCGCGTTGGACACGATCTGGAATGCCGGCGCGTCGCCCAATCGTTCGCACGACAATGTCTTGTTCCATGATCGTGCTGCGTTCTTCGATCATGTATTGCTCGAGTAAGTGCATAAGAAAGTCGAGTTCCTCTTGCGGACGCTTCCAGTTCTCACTCGATAGGCAATAAAGTGTGAGTTGGCCAATGTTCAAGCGAGCACATTCTTCTACCGTCCGCCGAACACTTGCCACACCGCGCCGATGCCCTTCAATTCGCGGCAAATCCTGACGTTCAGCCCAGCGACCATTTCCGTCCATGATCACAGCAATGTGCTGCGGACGTTCTTGTGGAGCAACGTCAAACGGTTCGGTCGAGCTATCTGTGGCAGCGTCGGTCATCGCTTGTGCTGATTAAAAAAGGCCGACTCGCTGTGTGCCACTTGCTTTAGTGGCACACGAATTTGAATTTAGCCATTCCACTAGGCAAACATCGTTTGTTCGCGATCAGGACCGACCGATACGATCTCGACGGGCCGACCCACGAGTTCACTTATTCGGTCCAAGTACTGTCGCGCATTCGATGGCAAGTCTTCGATCTTCCGGATTGACGTGACGTCTTGTTGCCAACCAGGTAGCGATTCATAAATCGGAGTGACTTCCCGCAAATCGTCTGCATGACTTGGAAAATTCTCGATTCGTTTTCCATTCAGTTCGTAAGCGACGCAAACTTTGATTTCAGCCAACTCGCTCAACACATCAAGCATCATCATTGACAGTACATCAACGCCACTCAATCGCGCTGTATAACGAACCGCGACCGCGTCGAACCAACCACAGCGACGTGGACGTCCAGTCGTTGTTCCGTACTCGTTACCTTGGTCTCTGATATGTTGGCCCGTGTCGTCAGTCAATTCAGTAGGAAACGGTCCGCCTCCGACTCGAGTTGAATAACACTTTGCAACGCCAATGACTTTGCTGATCCAACGAGGTGGAATACCTGAACCAGCGGAAACTCCAACGCCCGAACTGTTACTGCTCGTGACATATGGAAAAGTGCCATGGTCTATATCGAGCAAGGCACCTTGGGCTCCTTCGAACAGCAGATCCTTGTCTGCTTCGACGGCATCCAACAAATACGCCGTCGTATCACTCACATAAGGTTCAAGCCGGCTCGCAAACTCGCGGTATTCATCGTAAATCTTGTCGGCATCGAGGGTCTCATTGCTGGCCTTACCGTTTTGGCTGGCTAGCCACTTCTGTTTTACTTCGACGATTCGCAGCACTTTGTCGCGAAAGTCGCCGCGATACATGTCACCGAGGCGAATAGCATAATTGCGGCCAACTTTGTCGCGGTAGCATGGCCCAATCCCTCGTAACGTTGTACCGATACTCTCTTCGCCCTCGGTGCTTTGATCCATCACGCGATCTTCTGCGATGTGCCACGGAAACACGATGTGAACTCGATCGCTGATCATCAAATTATCCGTAACCTTAATTCCGCGCTCTGTCAGACCATCAATCTCGTTCAATATGATTGCAGGATTGAGAACGACTCCCGCCGTGACGACATTTTTGACATTGGGGCTTAGGATGCCACTAGGAATCTGGTGTAGTTTATACGTCTGATCGCCAACAACGACCGTATGCCCAGCATTTGCTCCTCCTTGATATCTGACAACCACGTCATGTCGAGGAGTGAAAATGTCGACGAGCTTGCCCTTCGCTTCGTCACCCCACTGCAAACCGATCACGCAAAGTCCAGACAAAACACGGCTCCGGTGTATTCATAGAGAGTAGCCAAACCCACAAGTGTAGAATGGAGGAAAGTCGCTGACAAGTTGCCGGTAGACCTAGTAGTCGACCACTTTCGTGGCCGAACTCGCCAAAGTTCGAAAGTTATGGCAACATTCGCTGCCTGGTTGACGCCTAGCCGTCTGGATACTGACGGCAATATTCATACAAGGCCATACTTGCAGCCGTCGCAACATTGTAACTGTACGGCAGGCCATAAACGGGGATCTCGATGACGTTGTCGAGCACGGCTAATACATCTTCGGTCAGCCCTTGGCGTTCGTGGCCGATCACAAATACCGATTTTCGAGCAAATTGGAAAGTGTGAAGATTCTCAGAATTCGTTGTTTGCTCAAGTCCGACGATCTGGTACCCGTTCTGTTTGAGTTTCTTAAGGACTGGCAAAAGGCTACGGCGCGATTCAATCTCGACTTGATCGACACCGTCGCGGGCGATTGTTGGATCGAGCTTTGTCGAACCGCCAGTGATGATGCGTCTAACTCCGCAGCAGCTTGCAGTGCGCACGATCCGCGACAAGTTTATTTTGCTGCGCAGCGGCGGCAAGGCGAGGATTAGTTCGCGTGGGTGCAGAAGTTTGGATGGGGACTTATGGCGTTCGTGTCGGAACTGAGGCACGGTCGTCGGTATTGTCAACCAAAACTGAACTAGCTTGTGGAGAACGCGTCTATATTGAAATGGTCGGCCTTCCGAGGTGCAGCTGCGGAGACCATATGCGTGAACTGCCGCAAGCGGTTCGGTTCGATGTGGTAAAAGTTGTGCTTTCCGTCACGTCTGCAGTCAATCAAACCAGCCATTCGCAGTAGTGCAAGATGGTGGCTGACGGCAGGCTGGCTTTGCCCTAGCCTTTCACAAATCGTGCGGACGTTGATTTCCTTCTGCTGCATCAGATAGTGCAGAATCCGCAACCGGGTGTCGTCCGCGAAAAGCTTAAACAGTTGCACGAGGTCCTCGGCAACGTCATCAGGTAGTGAGGTAACTTCCATTGTTTCCCCATCCTTATCTCCGTCTGTCATGATACGACCTGTTTTCCGTTTACTGGCCTGTTTCTCAAGTAGAGCCTCGACCATGGTTCCCTCGATTAATTGAGATAATCAGCGCGTGACAACGCAATATTTGAAATGGATCAGTCCGCCTTGGACTAATAGCTGAAAAGAAATGACTAACGTCAACCAAATTGGGCGGTGTCGCGAATGCGACCTTTATTAAATCCGCCTTTTCCCCCAATAAACGACATTTCTTCTCTGCGACACATTTTACTCACTTCACCCTAGAAATGAACACCGCTTCTTGTGAAATCTCCGTTATTTTTTAGAGAATTTTTGCCTTTGAAGCCTGCTTGCCGATCAAATGGACCAGCCCTACCATAATCTCGGGCGTCGCAAGTGAACGCGAACCTGAACACGAATCGAGTTGACGACAATGAACCCGCAAATTCGTCGAGCATTCCCATACATCGTTGGAGTGGGCGCGGTAGGCGCGCTTGCGTGGGCTGTGTCGTTTGGAACCCTGTCGGAAGCGGACTTTAGTTTCAACAATGGCGATGAGATCAAAACCGTTGATCCAGCACGAGTTACTGGAGCCCCTGAGGGTCGAATCATTAACGGGATCTTCGAAGGGCTTTATCGTAACCAGCCAACGGACATGGAATTCGACCAAGACGGCAACATCGTTAAGTATCCCGAACCAGATGAAAAAGG
>Ga0224508_10005620_pt1 | contig 10014 bp, 9 predicted proteins | sample SF_Jan12_sed_USG_4_FD_170157 | JGI IMG/M metagenome (GOLD analysis project Ga0224508, IMG submission 170157) | Sediment microbial communities from San Francisco Bay, California, United States - SF_Jan12_sed_USGS_21 | ecosystem: Environmental > Aquatic > Marine > Sediment | place: USA: California... | reverse complement strand
GAAAGCGGCCGACGCCCGGTTCTTTCAGAAAGGTGCCCTCCGGAAAGAAGGCCAGCGATTCGCCTCCCTGCGCCGCTCTGACGATCTGCCTCGCGTCGCGCGCACTGCCAGAATGATGATTCCGTTCGACGAACTTGGCGCCGCACCGCCGCAACAGAAAATGAACGATCGGAATGTCGCGCATTTCGCCTTTGATCACGAAACTGAAACGAGCGGGCAAGTATCCTTTGAGCAGCATGCCATCGATATAACTGGCGTGATTCGCTACAACAACGCACTTTTCACTCGGCAGCCTGTCCATGCCGACGACATTGACGTTGACGCGCGGCATGACGAACATGGCTTTACATGCCAGGGCGGCCATGTGCTCGCGACGTTCCCTGCCAGGAACGAAAATCGCCGCCAGCAAAGTGACGACGGCGATCAGGGCAAACGACAGCCAGGCCAGTAATCCCCAGAGCATATGCAGGCCGCGTGTGACGCAGTTCACTTTATGTTAACGCCTTTTGTAATCTGTGACAGCGATCACGCCGGGTCTCGGTCTTCGTCAGCATACTCAGAATCCTTGAAAAATCCGTCGCTTGGCGATACTTCAGCTTGTCTGCCCGGCGTGACTGATACAAGAGTCCGGTTTTCGGAACGGCGTATGCTAACAGTCTGCCGCTACGGTTGGGACAAGCAATAGCATCGCGGCAAAGGATTGCGCGGCAAACAAGTTGGATGTTATGGGTAGTATTAACAAGACAGAAATGCCGGAACGGCAAATGGTGCAACGCTCTGAAGAGCTTGTCGATCGTTTTCTAGATGCCATCTGGATGGAACGCGGCCTATCGAAAAACACCCTGGGCGCCTATCGTGCCGACCTGATGACGCTGGGTCGCGGGCTGTCCGAGGTCGAGAAGTCCATCGATATGGCCGAGAAGTCCGATTTGCTCGACTTCATTGCGAAACGCGTCGAAGGTGGCGCCAAACCTCGCTCCACGGCCCGGCAGTTGTCGAGCTTTCGTCGTTTCTTTCGCTATATCATGCGCGAAGGGATGCGAGGTTCGGATCCCACGGCAGACATCGAAATGCCGCGTATTGGTCGTTCCTTACCAAAAACGCTATCGGAAGACGAAGTCGATGCGCTGCTGAATGCGCCGAATACCGACGATCCTCTGGGGCACCGGGACCGGGCAATGCTGGAATTGTTGTATGCCACCGGCCTTCGGGTGTCGGAGCTGATCAACCTGCAGCAATCCCAGATCAACTTCAATCAGGGCGTACTGCGCATCATCGGCAAGGGTGATCGAGAGCGCCTGATACCGCTGGGTGATGAGTCGCAGCGCTGGCTCAAAGAGTTCATCAATGGTCCGCGCATGGAGATACTGCTTGAGCGCCAGACGGACTATCTTTTTCCAACGCGCCGCGGTGATCGCATGACACGCCAGGCGTTCTGGCACATTATCAAGCGTTATGCCGAAAAAGCCGGAATACGCCAGAAAATGTCGCCTCATAGCCTGCGACACGCATTTGCTACGCATCTCTTGAATCGCGGTGCAGACCTCAGAGTGGTACAGATGCTGCTGGGCCACAGCGACCTGTCTACAACCCAGATCTACACACATGTCGCGCGCGAGCGTCTCAAAGAGCTGCACGGCGAGCATCACCCCCGCGGTTGACACTGACGGCGCAACAAATTGCGCTGCAGGGCCGTGCGTTTGCTAAACTTCCGACCCTGTGCGGAACCGGGGGCCGGAATCCGGGTCCACTAACCGTATAAGGTCTTAATTGGGCGAATGCCTTTCAGGAATGTGTGTAATGAGTCGTAATCTCAATGTTGGATCGAAGGTGCTGGCCGTCTTAGCAGCGACGTTTTGTGTTGCGACTCTGGCACAGGCAGAGGACGCAGACCTTGCGCTGCAAGATGTGCGCGCGAAGATATCGGCTATGTTCGATTCTATCGATCCGGAAAATATTAACGCGAGCCCGTTGGAAGGCTGGTACACAATTCAGCAAGGCCCCGTCGTCGCCTATGTCTCCGAAGATGGGCGTTACTTGTTGCAGGGTGATCTCATTGACCTCGATCTGCAGGTGAACCTGACCGAGCAAAGTCGCAGCACTGCGCGTCGTGACCTGATCGGCGAGGTCTCCGATGATGAGGCCATTCTCTTTTCGCCCGTCGACGTCAAGCATTCGGTAACGATCTTCACGGATGTCGATTGTACGTACTGTCGCAAGCTGCATAGCCAGATTGACGAGTACCTCGAGCAAGGTATCCAGGTTCGATATCTGCTGTACCCGCGCAATGGTCCGGCATCGAAGTCATGGAGTACGTCAGAAGATGTGTGGTGTGCCGACGATCGAAATCAGGCACTAACCGCCGCGAAACTCGATCGAAAATTCGACACATCTCAGTGCGATGCTTCGATGATCAGCGAACATTATGGCGTGGGACGCGACATCGGTTTGAGCGGTACGCCCGCGATCGTACTGGAAGACGGCACTCTGATCGCCGGCTACCTGGCTCCCGCTCAGCTGAGCATGCGATTGCAGCAGAACACGCAGGCTCAATAATCGCCTCGCTCCGTGTCAGGAGCGCGAGCGCCTGAGCTCGTGGAAATGGACACCGTTGTTATCGCCGCGGTCCTCGAAGTACTTTCTTAGTGCGAATTTGCCGCTCTCAAAAGCGAGCTTGTCCCACGGAATTTCGTCTTCGCCGAACAAGGCGACTTCAAGACTCTCCTCCCCGACGCCATAGTCACTGACGAGTTTTCCGGAAAAGAACAAATGCACCTGGCCGGCATCGATGACATCGACAGAGGCGAACAGGCGGCCAAGTTCGACGGTCGCACAAGCTTCCTCGAGGGTTTCCCTGGCGGCGCCGCCGGCAACGGTCTCACCGAGTTCCATGAAGCCTGCGGGTACGGTCCAGTAGCCATAGCGTGGCTCGATCGCTCGTTTGCACAACAGAACCTTACCGTTTCGTTCGGCAACGCAGCCCACGACGATCAGCGGGTTCTGGTAGTGCACCATGCCGCAGTCATCGCAAACCCAGCGTTCATATGTGTCTTTTTCGGGCGTCCTTCGGCTGACGGAACTCCCGCAGTTTGAGCAGTAATTCATTGTGATCCAGAGTGGTGCCGGGAGGGGGAATCGAACCCCCACTTCCTCTCGGAAACCGGATTTTGAATCCGGCGCGTCTACCAGTTCCGCCATCCCGGCATGCATTGCCGGACGGGTGCTTCAAGTGCTTCGCCCGCCCGAAAGGCGCACAGTATATGCGGGGATGCGTGCGTGTGCGACCCTTTGCGATGTGGATGCATCTAAGAGCTGAGATATGAGCAAGTTTGCCGACATTGAGATCGATCCGGCTATCGTCAAACGGGCCGCCCGCGGAGATGCACGGGCGCACGAGATTATCTATCGCTCGTTTGCGACCCCGGTGTACTCGATATGCCTCCGGTTCACGAAAGTGCCGGCGCATGCCGAGGACCTCGTGCAGGAGACCTTTATCGAGGTCATGCGATCGATCGCCGGGTTCCGCGGCGAAGCCGCACTGGGCAGCTGGATCCGGCGTATCGCCGTGACCAAGGCACTGATGTTCCTGCGCTCGGCCTGGACGAAGCGCGGCCAGTCGCTCACTGACGACTGGCATGACAGCACTGAAGGTCAGGCGGTCAGTCACGGCATATCGAGCCATCCAGACGATGCGATCGATCTCGACTCAGCGCTGGCGAATTTACCGGACGTTGCGCGTGCTGTTGTCTGGTTGCACGACGTCGAAGGGTTTACGCACAAGGAAATAGCAGGACTGATGGGCAAGTCAGAGAGTTTTTCGAAGTCGCAGTTGTCGCGGGCGTACCAAAAATTGCGGCCAATGCTCGTCGTCGCGGGCAGCAACACTCAGCCCGATGGCGCTGTGGCAAGGAGTTACTGAGATGAGCAGTGACCAAAAGGATGAAGAGATGATTTGCGCTTTGACGGCCGAAGAGCACAACGCATTACAAAGCGGCCTGAGTCAGCTCGCGGACACGATGCCGCCTCGTGCGGTGTGGCATCGGATACGCGAGCAGGCCGAAGCGGAAGGGTTGCTACGGCAAACCGTGATGAAAAGGCGCTCGACATGGTTTGCCGGGTTGGGTGTAGCCGCGGCAGCACTGCTGGCGGCGGTGATGCTGCCGGGGATGTTACAGGCGCCTGTCGAGACGAACACGAACGTGTCGCCGGTAGTAATGACGGACACACCCGTTGAATTGACTGCCCTGCAGACTTTGATGGTGCAATCACGGCAGCTCGAGAGTGAACTTCGCTCATTGCCTGACGAACCACGTGTCATGCGCGCCGGCACGGTAGCGACGATCTCGGATCTGGAAGACCGCATTGCTGCCATCGATTATCAGTTGAACGATCCAATGTTGCGCATGACGCCGGAAGACCGGGAGCTTTACTGGCGCGAACGCGTGAGGTTAATGAATTCACTGCTCGCTTTGCGTTATGCGCAAGCGCAACGAGCAGCTTTTTAATCCAGGAGTATCGACAAATGAAGATGTGGAAAATAATCTTGCCGGTGGCAGCCGCTTTGCTGCTTGCCGGCCAGGCCGTTGCGCAGTCTGAGGAAGACAAAGGTCTGCACGAAGCCGAGGCCAGAGAAGCAGAAATGGATCGCAGGCTGATGGAAGCCGAGGAGCGTATGGCAGAAGCGGCTCGGCAGATTGCCGAGATTACCAGTGAGCGCCTGCCGCGCATGGTTGAAATCGAAAGACGCTTCGAGCTGTCCGACAAGCCACGGCTTGGCGTGACCATTGACGGTGAGCGGCGGGCAGGACCCGTTGAGGGCGTGGCGATATTGGGAGTGACGCCCGGCAGCGCCGCCAGTGATGCGGGATTGCGATCCGGCGACGTCATCACGGCAATTAACGATGAGTCTCTCAGCGCGGACAGTGCTGAGCTGGCAAACACACGACTGCTCGATTTCATGCAAGGCGTCGAAGCCGGCGACGTGTTGAACCTTGAGTACCTCCGTAATGGCAAAGTCGGTTCGGTCGAGGTGGAGCCGAGAGTCATGGAGACGAACATGTTTGTTTGGCGAGGAGACGGCGGTCGTCATTTCACTGTGCCGGGGGCGCCGAATGCGCCGCATGGGCCGGCGGTCATGGAGAAGTTCAAGATGGACTTCGCGTTTCCGTGGGCGGGTACGGGCCTGGGCGAGCTGGAACTGGTCGAACTCAGCGAAGGGCTGGGCCGCTATTTCGGAACGGACAGCGGGCTCCTGGTTATCAGCGCTCCGAAGTCCGACGCATTCGAGCTTCAGGATGGCGATGTGATTCAGAGCATCGATGGCCGCGAGCCCAAAGACGTGCGCCACGCCATGCGAATATTGAGTTCCTACCAGAGCGGCGAAAAGCTGAAACTCGGAATTATGCGGGATAAGAAGAAACGCACCCTCGATGTCGAGATTCCGGCGGATCACCACGGATCGTTGCTCGACGAGATGGAACACGACATACGGCCCGCCAGGGCCCCGCTGGCGCCGGCAGCACCGGCGCCGGTCACAGAGACGGTGCGGACCTGACAACTTGACACGCTTGTCGGCCCGGAACTCAACCGGGCGCGCATGGCTTTGTTACCATGCGCGCCCATGCTTATTTCGGACTTCGACTACGACCTTCCCGACACGCTGATCGCGCAGTATCCGGCGACCGAGCGCCGCGGCAGCCGCCTGCTTGTTCTGTCTGATAGCATCGATGACCGAAGCTTTGTCGACTTGCCGGCACTCCTCTCCCCCGGAGACCTGCTGGTCTTTAACGACACTCGAGTCATCAAAGCCCGTCTCAACGCCACAAAGGAAACGGGTGGCCGTGCCGAGATTCTCATCGAACGCGTCACGGGCCAACGCTCGGCGCTGGCTCACGTGCGTGCGAGCAAGACGCCCAAGCCTGGGAGCCGAATCGTAATCGCCGGCGATACGACGGCCACGGTATCCGGACGTGATAATGATTTATTCGCACTGACGTTTTCGGTGGACGTCATGCCGCTTCTCGATGAGTACGGTGAAGTGCCGCTGCCGCCGTATCTGAATCGCACGGCCGGTGAGACAGACGTCGAGCGTTACCAGACGGTCTATGCGAAGGACCCGGGAGCGGTGGCGGCACCCACCGCGGGCTTGCATTTCGATGACGCCATGCTCGCGGAGACGCGTGCCCTGGGCGTTGGCCATGCGTGGGTCACATTGCACGTAGGTGCCGGGACGTTTCAGTCCCTGCGTGAGGAACACATAGAAGAGAATCGCCTGCACAGCGAGCGGATCGAAGTGAGCCGGCAATGCTGCGATGCGGTGCGCGCGACACGGGCGGCCGGCGGACGGGTCATTGCGGTCGGGACCACCTCGGTGCGTGCACTCGAAGCGGCATCGGCGACGGGCGAGCTCTGTGCGTTCAGCGGTGAAACGGATCTTTTCATTCTGCCCGGTTACGAATTTCGTGTCGTCGATGCCATGATTACGAACTTCCACTTGCCGCGGTCATCGTTGCTCATGCTGGTTGCCGCTTTCGCCGGAAAAGACCGGGCACTTTCGGCCTATCGGCACGCCGTGCGTGAGAAGTACCGCTTCTTCAGTTACGGTGATGCCATGTTTATTACGCCCGGCAAAACCACATGAAGTTCACCGTTGCGGACCAGTGCGGCGCGGCACGTTGCGGTACGCTCGAATTTCGACGCGGCGAGGTACAGACGCCTGCGTTCATGCCGGTGGGAACCTACGGCACGGTCAAGAGCGTAACGCCTGAGGAAGTTGCGGCGGACGGTGCTCAAATCATTCTCGGCAACACCTTCCACCTGATGCTCAGGCCCGGTACCCGAATCATTCGCAAGCACGGTGGGTTGCACGAGTTCATGAACTGGCACAAACCGATCCTGACGGACTCGGGTGGCTTCCAGGTGTTTTCGCTCGCGGCGATGCGCAAGCTGTCGGAGGAGGGCGTGCGCTTCCAGTCTCCTGTCAACGGCGACGAGGTATTCCTGACACCCGAGAAGTCCATCGAGGTACAGCATGACCTGAATGCCGATGTCACGACGATCTTCGACGAATGTACGCCGTACCCGGCGAGCGAGAGCGAGGCGCTGTCGTCGATGCAGCTTTCGTTGCGCTGGGCGATGCGCAGCCGACGGCGTTTTGACGAACTCAAGGACGATGAGCCGGATCGTGGTGAAGCGCTGTTTGGCATCGTTCAGGGCGGCATCTACGATGCGCTGCGGGCAGAATCGCTGGATGGCCTGACCCGCATCGGTTTCGATGGTTACGCGATTGGAGGTCTGGCCGTCGGTGAGCCGGAAGACGAGCGCCATGGTGTGCTTGATGCGCTGATGCCGCAGATGCCCGACCGGGCGCCTCGCTACCTCATGGGCGTCGGTACGCCCATCGATATCGCCGAGGCCGTGCTGCGTGGCGTCGACATGTTCGATTGTGTCATTCCCACACGACATGCGAGGAACGGCCAGCTGTTCACGTCACGCGGCATCGTGAAGTTCCGGCACGCGCGCTACCACGATGACACCTCGTCGCCCGATCCGGACTGCGATTGTTACACCTGCGCAAATTACAGCCTTTCCTACCTGAGGCACCTTGTGAAGTGCGGTGAGATACTCGGGCCGCGCCTCGCGACTATTCATAATCTTCATTATTATCAACGACTTATGATAGATATCAGGGACGCAATCGGTGGTGGGGCGCTGCCGGAACTCGCCGCCGGCCTGCGCGCGGCTTACAGGAAGTAGTGCTGGCGGACCAGGCGGGCTTGGGTTTACCGAAGTCGCCCCCAATTCTCGTGCTTGTGCCATAATACCGCGCTTATTTTCGGGACAGTCCCCCGACACCCAGCAAAACGTCAATTACACACCTTGGATATCTAATGGATTTCTTCATTCAAAACGCCTATGCGCAGGGCGCTCAGCAAGGCAACTCGAGCAGTTTCCTCATCATGATGGTGCTGATGTTTGCCGCTTTCTATTTTCTGCTGATCAGGCCGCAGCAAAAAAAGCAGAAAGCGCACACGGAGCTCGTGGCGGGACTTTCGGTCGGTGATGAAGTGCTAACCGCCGGAGGCATCCTTGGCAAGATCACTGGCGTCAGCGAGCACTATGCCGTTGTCAAGATCAGCGACACCACGGAAATCAAGATTCAAAAGAGCAGCGTATCGATGGTCGTACCGAAAGGTACGTACGACGAAGCCTGATCCGGCAGCGGCAAATTACGATGAACAAATACCCTTCGTGGCTCAACGCACTGGTCCTCGCCATTCTGATGGCGGGTTGCCTGCTCGCGCTGCCCAATATCTATGGGAGCGTTGAAGCCGTTCAGATCGCGGATAATGATGGATCCGCGTTCGACGAGGAGAAGCTCGATGAGTTTTTACGCGTTGTCGAGGGCGCCGGCATCACACCGGAAGCGGCGTATTTGCAGGACGGACGCGTCGTCTTGCGGTTCAACTCGACCGAAGATCAGGAGGTGGCTGGCGAACGCTTGCGCGGGCAGTATTCACGCGAGGCCAATGTTGCGACGACATTGACACCAAGGTTGCCCGAGTGGGTACGTAAGCTTGGCCTCGGCCCGATGAGTCTCGGTCTCGACCTGCGCGGCGGCGTGTATGTTCTGCTGGAAGTCGATATGGACACGGCGCTCGACAGCCGTATGGCGTTGTATCAACAGGACTTCGACGAGCGACTTCGGGACGCCAGAATTCGTCACCGCGTCGATCTTGATGAGCAGATGATTACTATTCGCCTCACGGGTGCTGAGGATATGCAGAAGGCGCGCGAAATCGTCGAGCGCGCGGATCCTGACGTTATCGTCCTCGATGGTGCAGATGGCGCGTCGCTGACGGTTCGCATGACCGAGGCGCAGATCAAAGATCGGCAGAATTTTGCCATCGAGCAGAACCTTACGACCTTGCGCAACCGTGTCAATCAGCTCGGCGTGGCCGAGCCGCTCGTGCAGCGACAAGGCGTCGACCGGATTGTCGTGCAGCTGCCGGGCGTGCAGGACCCCAATCAGCTCAACAAGATATTGACGGCCACGGCGACGCTGGAGTTTCGGCTAGTGGATCAATCAGGTGATGAGCCAGGCTCTCGACGCTACCCGGGGCGCGGAAATGAGGCGGCGCAGGTATTGAAGCGCGGGGTTATTGCATCGGGCGACCAAATCATCGATGCGAAATCCGGTTTCAGCGAAGGTCAGCCGGCCGTCTTTATCACGCTCGATTCTGCCGGCGGTGAACGCATGTTACAGACGACAATGGAAAACCTGAACAAGCCAATGTCGTCGGTGTTCATCGAAACGCGGCGCGAAACGGTCATGCGCAACGGCGTTGAAGAGCAGCGCACAATCAAGATCGAGGAAGTGATCAACACGGCAACGATTCGCGGTGTCTTCAAAAACAGTTTTCAGATAACGGGGCTGACGCCCATAGAGGCACGCGATCTGGCGTTGTTGTTACGGGCCGGTGCTCTGGCGGCGCCCGTCTACAAGATCGACGAGCGCACGATCGGCCCCAGCCTTGGTCAGGACAATATCGATCGTGGCTTCAATGCGATCAAGATCGGATTCCTTGCTGTGATTGTATTCATGGCGATCTACTACAAGGCGTTCGGGCTAATCGCGAACGTCGCTTTGTTCTCGAACCTTGTCTTTATCGTCGCGATGCTGTCATTCCTGCAAGCGTCCCTGACGCTACCGGGAATCGCCGGCATCGTGCTGACGGTCGGCATGGCCGTCGACGCCAACGTACTGATATTCGAGCGAATACGCGAAGAAATCGTGGCCGGCGCATCTCCACAACACGCGATCAATTCCGGTTACGAAAAAGCGTTGTCATCGATCACGGATGCGAACATCACGACGCTCATAGCGGCGATCGTGCTCTTTGGCGTCGGGACGGGACCGATCAAAGGCTTTGCGATTACGTTGATGCTCGGCATCATCACCTCGATGTTCACGGCGATTGTCGGCACGCGCACCATCGTTAATCTTCTCTTTGG
>Ga0224508_10005619_pt1 | contig 10015 bp, 9 predicted proteins | sample SF_Jan12_sed_USG_4_FD_170157 | JGI IMG/M metagenome (GOLD analysis project Ga0224508, IMG submission 170157) | Sediment microbial communities from San Francisco Bay, California, United States - SF_Jan12_sed_USGS_21 | ecosystem: Environmental > Aquatic > Marine > Sediment | place: USA: California... | reverse complement strand
CGCGAGATTCAGTTCCGCGGCGAGTTGCTCCGCATTCAAGCGGCGCTCTGCAACGATCTGCATGCCGTCGTCAGAGGCAATAACGAGCGAGTCGGTCGTCTGCATGGATATCCAGACTGTCGTCAGGCCCGCAACAACCGCCGACGCCGGCAGGGCGATGATGAACCAGGGCCAGAATTGCCGGTACCAGGGTTGCGTGTCTTCACGAATCATCGTCGTATTCAGGGGGTGGGACCAATGAAGCGACTATCTTCGCCCATTACCAGCGACGCGTCATCTACGGCCTCTACGTTGAACTCGATTTCGCTGACGCCGGAGGCATTGTCGCGATGTGCCCTGGCACGTACCGGTAATGACAGAACGCCACCGCCATCGACCAGAACTTCGTCCGCTACACCATCGAGTGTGATGCCCTCAATGCCGCTGACGCTAAGCCCAAAGCGGCGCGGGGCGTTGCCCTGGTTGATAATCTTGATCGTGTAAATGTTTTCGATGAGATCGTTCGGCAATTCGCGGTACAGCGTGTTTCTGTCCCTGATGACGTCCAGTATGACCGGCTTGCGCATCGCCATCGAAGTCACCAATGCGCCGCAGAGAATTACAAGCAGCGTCCCGTATACGAACATCCGCGGCCGCAGTATCCGGGTCTCGTCGTTGTGCAGGTTGTGTTCCGTTGTGTAGCGCACCAGGCCGCGCGGATACTGCATCTTGTCCATGATGGAATCGCAGGCGTCGATGCATGCGGCGCAGGCAATGCATTCGTACTGCAGTCCTTCGCGGATATCGATACCGGTTGGACATACCTGCACGCAAAGCTGACAGTCAATGCAGTCGCCGAGCCCGGCGTCTTGCGGGTTAACGGAGCGACTGCGGCTACCGCGCGGCTCGCCACGCCTCTCGTCGTAGGAAATGATCAATGTGTCTTTATCGAACATCGCGCTCTGGAAACGCGCATACGGACACATGTACTTGCAAACCTGTTCGCGCATGTAGCCCGCGTTGCCATAAGTCGCGAAGCCGTAGAACAGGCCCCAGAACAATGTCCAGCCGCCGACGTTGAAGGCGAGGATTTCGGCGCCAAGTTCCCGGATCGGCGTGAAATAGGCGACGAATGTAAACCCGGTCCACATCGAGAATGTAATCCAGAGAAACTGCTTCGATGCTTTCTTGCGGAACTTCGTGAATGACCAGGGAGCCTTGTCGAGCTTCATGCGCTGCGAACGCGTTCCTTCGGTGAATTGTTCCATCCAGATGAAAGCCTCTGTCCAGACGGTCTGGGGACAGGCAAAACCGCACCAGAGGCGGCCGGCCAGCGCCGTGAAAAAGAACAGCGACAGTGCCGCGATGATCAGCAGCAAAGCGAGGTAGGGGAAATCCTGCGGCCAGAGCGTCAGTCCGAGCAGGTAAAATTTGCGCTCCGGCAAGTCAAACAGCACGGCCTGGCGTCCGTCCCAGAGCAACCACGGTACGGCGTAGAACAAGCCGAGCAAACTAATAGTTGCAAGTTTGCTGAGCCTGTCGAAGCGTCCACCGATTTCGCGCGGGTAGATTTTTTTCGCGCTCTCGTACATAGAGGCGCTTTGTGAATTGCTCATTGCCGTCGGTGTTTGGCGTCGCGTTTAGGAGCCGTGCGTATGAGGAAAGCGGTGACGCCGGAGCAAAAAGCGCACAGCAGCCAGAAAAAGAAGAAGCCGATTGCGTAACCGGCATCGCGACTGAGGTCGCGCGCTTCGTCGAAGTATCCGCTGAGTTCGACAGGATCGAAAACAGCGAAGAACACCATGGTAGCGATGGCAGCACTCAAAAATGAAATCCAGACGACCGTGAAAACCGCTTGTTTGTCACGGCTCCATTGCTTCGCGCCACGGTACTCTTCGTCAATCATTCGCGGCAGGACCCTAATCAGACAAACTGTAGATGTACGCCGCCAGGATCTTGGTGCGATTCTCTCCGAGCAGGTCACCGTGCGCGGGCATCATGCCGTTGCGGCCCTGGACTATGGTCGTTCGTATGACATCGTCCGACGAACCGTAGAGCCAGATGTCATCGGTCAGATTTGGCGCGCCGAAAACCTGGTTACCCGTACCGTCAGCGTTATGGCAGGCACTGCACACGGCGAGGAACATCGGTTGCGCGCTCATGGCATCGACGTCCGGTTCTACGATACCGCTCAGGCTCTGGACGTACCTGACCATGTTGTCGATACCCTTGTCACCACCCAATGCGGGCGCAAGCACCGGCATCACGCCGTTGCGGCCGTTTTTCAGCGTCGCGGTCAGGGCGGCTTCCGAGTTACCCCACAACCAGTCGCCGTCGGTCAGATTCGGGTATCCGGTCGCGCCGCGAGCATCCGAGCCATGGCAGGTTGTGCAGTAGCTTGCGTAGAGACTCTTGCCGAGCTGATTGGCATCCGCGTTCCGGGATAGCTCCTCGAAGTCCATGGCGGCGAACTTCTCGTAAATCGGTTCATAGCGGCTTGCCGCGTCCTGCATCTCGGCCTCGTACTGGCCTTGCTGCGACCAGCCCAGGGCGCCACCCCAGCTGCCCAGGCCGAAGGCGACCAGGTAGCCCACGGCCCAGATAATGGTGATGAAATACAGGTACAGCCACCATTTCGGAGCCGGGTTGTTCCACTCCTCGAGGTCGCCGTCCCACTTGTGGCCGACTACATCGTCGTCCCCAACATTCTGCGGACCTTGTTTCGCAGACCAGCTTACCAGCCAGGCACACCAGATGACGAAAAGTATCGTGCCAGCAGCAACGAACCAGTGCCAGAATGCAGGCATCAGATGTTCTCCCGCTTGTTTTCAGGAATTGTCTGGTCGTCTTCCAGCGGCAATGCCGCGGAAGCCTCAAAGTCTTTCTTGCGCCGGCCGCTCCAGGCCCATACGCAAATACCAATGAAGGCAAAAAATATGATGGCCGTGAGAATCCCGCGCAAGTCATTCATGTCCATCGTCGCTTACCGGCGATCCCGGCGGTTGGTGCCGAGCTCCTGCAAATACGCAACCAGCGCATCCATCTCGGAACGACCCTTTACGGCCGCGGCGGCACCGGCGATCTGTTCGTCGGTATACGGGTCGCCGAGCAGTCGCAGCGCTTTGAGTTTTGTCGTGATCAGCTCGGGGTCGATCGTATTCTCAAGTAGCCACGGGTAACCGGGCATGTTGGACTCCGGAACCAGCGCACGCGGGTCGATCAGGTGCAGGCGCTGCCAGTCATCGCTGTAGCGACCGCCCACGCGGGCAAGATCGGGACCGGTCCGTTTGGAACCGAACTGGAACGGCCGGTCATAGACAGTTTCACCGGCTGTCGTAAACGGGCCGTAGCGTTCGGTCTCACTGCGAAACGGCCGGATCATCTGCGAGTGGCAGTTGTAGCAGCCCTCGCGGACGTATATGTCCCGGCCGGCCAGGCGTAAGGGGCTATAAGGCTCGATGTTCTCGGCAGGTTCGGTAGCGTCGGAACTGAACATCAACGGGACGATCTCGATCAGACCACCGATACTGATCGCAACGACGATCAGCACCACCATCAGGTTCAGGCTCTTTTCAATCTGCTCATGCCGCATCGTTAATGTCCTGTTCCGTTAATTCGCATGATTTCAGAACTGATGAAATACACCAGGCTCTCCTGTTACGCCGGTTCCAGTACCGCAACGGGCACCGGTTTCTTGTCGCTTACGGTCTTCCAGACGTTGTAAGCCATGATGATCATGCCTGAGAAGAACACCAGGCCGCCGAGTAAGCGCATGTAATGATACGGCTCGACGGCTTTGAGAGACTCGACGAACGAATAGGTCAATGTGCCGTCGTCATTCACGGCGCGCCACATGAGGCCCTCGGTAACGCCGGCAATCCACATCGATACGGCATACAGCACGACGCCAATCGTCGACGTCCAGAAATGCACGTCGATCAGTCGCGTGCTGTACATGCTCTCGCGATTGTAGAGGCGCGGCAGCAGCGAGTAGATTGAACCGATAGTCATCATTGCGACCCAGCCCAAAGCGCCGGAGTGAACGTGGCCAATCGTCCAGTTCGTGTAATGCGACAGTGCGTTGACCGTTTTGATCGACATCATCGGGCCTTCGAATGTCGACATCCCGTAGAACGACAGAGCCACAATCATGAATTTCAGGATGGGGTCGGAGCGCAGCTTATGCCACGCGCCCGACAAGGTCATGATGCCGTTGATCATGCCGCCCCAGGACGGCGCAAGCAGAATGATCGAAAACACCATGCCCAGCGTCTGCGCCCAGTCGGGCAGCGAAGTGTAGTGCAAGTGATGCGGGCCGGCCCACATGTAGACGGCAATCAGTGACCAGAAGTGAACAACGGATAGACGGTACGAATAGACCGGGCGACCCGCTTGCTTGGGCACGAAGTAGTACATCATGCCGAGGAAACCGGCCGTCAGGAAGAAGCCCACGGCGTTGTGGCCGTACCACCATTGCATCATGCCATCCACGACGCCCGTGTAGATGCTGTAGGACTTGGTCAGGGATACGGGTATGGCGAGGTTGTTGAAGATATGTAGGACAGCGACCGTAATGATGAACGCGCCGTAGAACCAGTTGGCCACATAGATGTGTTTGACTCGCCGTTTGTAAATAGTACCGAAGAACACGATCGCGTAAGCCACCCAGACCACCGCAATCAGCAGGTCGATGGGCCATTCAAGTTCGGCATATTCTTTCGACTGCGTGATGCCGAGCGGCAGCGTAATTGCCGCGAGCACGATGATCAGCTGCCAGCCCCAAAATGTGAACGCGGCGAGCTTGTCGAACGCCAGTCGCACGTGGCACGTGCGCTGCACAACGTAGTACGCCGTCGCAAATAACGCGGAACCGCCAAACGCGAAAATCACGGCATTGGTGTGCAGTGGCCGCAGGCGGCTGTAGGTCAGGAAGGGCAGATCGAAGTTAAGCTGTGGCCAGATCAGTTGCGCGGCGATGATGACACCGACAAGCATGCCGACGATGCCCCAGACGACGACCATGATCGAGAACTGACGCACTACTTTGTCGTTATAAGACGCTGCTGTGTCCAACGTAAGGACCCCTGTGTGCTGTTGATTTGTGTGGCTGCGGTGCCAGGGCGGCGATTTTCGCCGTTGGCAGGTGCGGCTCCTGATTATTGAGCGCGCCAGTATAGCCTCGTACCGGTGCAGCAGGCTATCAACACGCCGCAGTCCTTCGTATAGGGGACGATACGTATGGCGCTTGTCGCGCAACAAATGTCCAGTTTGACGGCTCTGACGGCCTATAATCGGAAGCCGACACTTTGCCGAAGAAAACCATGAAGAAAATCCCGCTGCCCGCCGATATTGTCAGCGAAATACTGAACGCATCCGCGGACGCGACGATTATCTCGGATCAGCACGGCAAGATCCGGGTCGCAAACAGGGCCGCCACAGAGTTGTTTGGGTATGGCTCCAATGAGCTCATCGGCGAGCCGATCGAGGTGCTGATACCGAAAGAGCAACGCGGCAAACATCATAAATTGCGCGACTCCTACCACAAGGCGCCAAGGGCGCGGCCAATGGTTTCGGGTCTGGAGATTTTCGGCCGCCGTAAGGACGGCAGCATGTTTGCCGCCGAAATCGGCTTGAACCCGATCGAAACAGATGATGGCCTCGTCGTTACGAGCACGATTCGACCGCTCGATAGTGTCGATGATACCGAGGCTTATTTCCGGAACCTGCTTGAATCAGCCCCCGATGCGATGGTCATCATCGACGAGCAGGGCAAGATCGCGATTGTGAATGCGCAGGCGGAGAACATGTTCGGCTACGGGCGAAACGAAATACTGGGGCAGGCGATAGAGGCGCTGTTGCCCGAGCGCCTGCGTAGACAACATGTTGCGCACCGCAACAAGTTCATCGCCGACCCAAGGCTGCGGCCAATGGGAGAGGGCATGGACCTGATCGCCAGGCGCAAGGACGGTAGCGAGTTTCCGGTGGAGATCAGCCTCAGCCCGGTAACAGCGGCCGGCAGGCCGTTCGTTTCGAGCGTTATACGCGATGTCACCGAACGCAAGCGCATGGAGGACGATATCATTGCGGCCCGTAAGGATGCCGAGCGCGCGAACAAAGCGAACAGCGCGTTTCTCGCAGCGGCGAGCCACGATCTTCGCCAGCCCGTACAGGCCTTGAGCCTCTTGAACGGCGCGCTCAGACGCACGGTCAAGGACGAGCGAGCGCTCGAGATGATTGATTATCAGCAGCACTCGCTGACGGCGATGACCAATCTCCTCAACTCGCTGCTCGACATCAGCCGGTTGGACGCGGGGGCCGTTTCTCCGGAACTCGAGGAGTTTCCGATACGCCGTCTCATCGATCGACTGTCGGACGAATTCGCGCGCCAGGCGCAGCACCATGGCCTGAAGTTTTCTCCGTCAGCCAGCGATCGAATCGTCGTCAGCGACCCCAACCTGCTCGCTGAAATAATTCAGAACTTCGTGTCAAACGCAATCCGCTACACCAACAAGGGCAGCGTAACCCTGAGGTGCGTTGACGGCGACGGATTCTGCCGCATTGAAGTCGCCGATACCGGCATAGGTATCGATACCGGCCAGCTTGACGAGATTTTCAGGGAGTTTCACCAATGCAAGGCGCCTGGCGCGAGCAAGGAAGGCTTTGGCCTGGGACTGGCAATCGTCAAGCGCCTGGCGGACCTGCTCGAAGTAGAAATCGGTGTTGCGTCGGTGCTCGGCAAGGGATCGTGTTTTAGCGTCACGATTCCCACAGTCGACGGCGAAGTTACCACCGGCGACGAGGAAGTACCGGTCACGAGCAGCAGTGAACCGACGTCGACCGGCCTCGTTATCCTGATCGAGGATGATGTTACCGTCGCGAACGCCTGGGGTCTGCTGCTTGAAGGGGAAGGATTCAAGGTTGCCACGGCGGCATCTGCAACCGAGGCCAGCGCGTTGATGCGGCACCTGGACGAGATACCGCGGCTGTTGATTTCTGATTTTCACCTGCTCGACGGATCGACGGGCGTGGAGGCGGTTAGTGCCATTCGTGAATTCTTCGATGTCGAGATACCAGCGTTCATCGTCAGTGGCGACACGTCCAAGGTGGTCAAGGACGCACGACTGCTCGACAACTGCACGCTGCTGAGCAAGCCGATTGATACCAACAGGCTGCTGTCCGCCGCGCGGCATGCGATACGCACGGGCGAGGTTCCGCAGGACTAGGAAAGGTAGGCCAGCCAGCTTGCCGGCGATTTCGACAAGGCGACGCCCACAACATAAGCGAACGCGGACAGGGCGCCCACGAAGGCAAGTACCCTCCCTTGTTGTGTCGATCCGCGACGAATGGCGACCGTTCCAAGCAATATGTAAACGATCAGACCGGCAAACTTGGCGAGGAGCCAGCTTTGTGACAGGGGATTCAGGGATAGCAGCACCAGCATCGCGATTCCGGACGCCAGAAAGACCGTATCCAGGATATGTGGCGCGACGCGGGTCATACGCTGCTGCAATTTGTCGGAATTTGTCAACATCCAGTAGCCTCGAAAGACGAATCCGCTGATGGTCAGCAGCGCGAGCAGCGCGTGAATATTCTTGAGGAACAGGTAGCTCATGGCGTCGCAATCATGTCACAGAAAACCCTGAGAAAACTGGAGCGATATAGGGGTAGGTACTTATGGCCTTGTCCGGTGGCTCTGTCAGAGTGCCAATGGGTGAACAATCGATTTCCGGAAATGCATTAATGCACTTTAATTCTCTTCGTTCTGAGAGGCTTGCTGCCGCATCGGCTGCAGGCTTTTTCCTTTGCGTGGCAACAGCCGTGCATGCCCAACAGGCGCCCGGTAACGGGCACGAAAGCGATGTATTGCTGGACCAGATCGTCGTCGTCGCGAACAAGGACGAGCGTTCGATCCGCCAGATCGCGGCGAATGTCACGGTCCTGTCCAGGGCGGATTTGAGGAACGAACTGGCGACATCGATCGGCGACGTGTTTCGCTACGTCCCGGGTGTCGATTACGAGGCGGCCGGAGCGCGCTTTGGTACTGAAGGCATCAACATCCGCGGCATCGGTGGCAATCGTGTGGCGATTCTTGTTGATGGCGTGCCGCTAACGGACCAGTTCGACACCGGCAGTTTCTCGAATGCGACCCGCGACTTCATCGACGCCGGCCTCGTTCAGAGTATCGAAGTCCTGCATGGCCCGGCGTCCGCCCTGTACGGCAGTTCTGCGATCGGTGGAGTGGTCGCCGTGCGTACGCCCGACCCGGCAGATCTTGCTGGGGACAAAGGCGGGGGCGGTGACTTTCTGGGCACGTGGCGCGATGCGGATCAAAGCCGGCACGCACAGGCGATGTTGGCGGTGGGAGATCGCTCGCTGGGGCTGATGGCGGGCTTTAGCTGGCGCGATGGCGAGCAGCTGGACTCCGCTGCCGGTCCCGACGGCATTGACACGAAAGACCATTGGCGGCAGACGGCGCTCATCAAGTTCGTTGCCGATGATCCCTGGGGCCGGACCTGGCGAGCCAGCTTCATCCACCAGGATTCGCATACGCTGTCAGACTTGAACTCGGTACTCGGGGCAGGACGCTATCGGTCGACGACCGCGCTGGAAGGCGACGATTCCTATGAGATGGATGTCGTCAACCTCGCCTACGAATTCGGGTCGCCCGACGGCTGGATCGATTCCGGTATCGTGCGGGCGTTTTATGAGACGGCCGACATTCAACAGTACACGCTGGATGAGCGCGCCGCAGCGCGGACGCCTGTCTCGATCGACCGCTTTTTCTCGTATGACCAGGAGATTCGTGGCGTCGAGCTGAACCTGTGGAAGAATTTCGCAGGCGACGTCGTATCGCATCGCCTGGGCTTCGGGCTCGAGTATCGGGATCGCCATACCGAGGAATATCGGGACGGATTGTCGACCGACCTGGCGACGGGTACCCAGACCAATGTCCTTTTGGGCGAAGTTTTTCCGTTACGCGATTTCCCTGTCAGCAAGACGACGGAGACAGCGGCCTTTGTTGAAGATACAATCAGCGCCGGCGGCTGGACGATCGTTGCCGCGATACGGGCTGATCGTTTCGATTTGTCGCCGCGACCTGACGCGATCTACCTCGAGGATTATCCGAGCTACGAAATTGTCAGCATCAACGAATCCGAGATGTCACCCAAGCTGGGTGTCATCTACAGCTTGACGCCGGGCATCGATGTCTACGCGCAGTACTCGCATGGGTTTCGTGCACCGCCGTATTCCGATGCAAACATCAGCCTGGACATGCCGTTTTTTGCGTATCGGGCAATCCCGAACCCGGATCTCAAATCGGAATCGTCGGACGGGTTCGATGTCGGATTGCGTTGGCACGGCATTCGCGCGTCGGCACGCCTTTCAGTATTTCGCACGGAATACGATGACTTCATAGAGTCCAAGATAAATCTCGGCCTGGATCCTGTCAGTGGCTTCACGTTGTTCCAGTCACAGAACATATCGGCAACTGAAATCGAAGGGATCGAGGCGGGCTGGACGAGCCGCTTCGGCGAGAACGAGTCCTTCGGCTTTGATGGCGCCGCGTACTATGCGCGCGGCACTAACGAGGATAACGGCCAGGCGCTTAATTCGGTCGGGCCCGCGCAGGCCACAGCGGGATTCAGCTGGTACTTCGCGAATGAGACGCGGCAGCTGCGACTCAAAGGCACGTTTACCGATGCCTATGACCGACGCGACGAAACAAGAGGCGAACTGTTCAAGCCTGCCGGTCACGCTGTTTTCGATCTGTACCTGACTCAGGCAATAGGCGCACGCGCCGTTGTACGAGCCGGGCTGCATAACCTGACAGACCGTACTTACTGGAACTGGTCCGATGTACGCAGTCTGTCGCCCAACGATCCTGTTCTTCCTTACCTCGCCCAGGCCGGACGCAGCGCGTCAGTAAGCCTGAACGTGGTCTGGTAAATGCTTGTCAGGACAACACTTAAGGAGTGAATGTCATGAAACTTGAGAAACTGAGCCTGCTATTGGCCGTGCCGGTGCTGGCGCTGTC
>Ga0224508_10005618_pt1 | contig 10017 bp, 11 predicted proteins | sample SF_Jan12_sed_USG_4_FD_170157 | JGI IMG/M metagenome (GOLD analysis project Ga0224508, IMG submission 170157) | Sediment microbial communities from San Francisco Bay, California, United States - SF_Jan12_sed_USGS_21 | ecosystem: Environmental > Aquatic > Marine > Sediment | place: USA... | reverse complement strand
ATAGCCGTCCGCCTACTTTAGGCGCTCTACTTGCGCGGCCATGTCAGGATGGAGCCGCACGCGGTAGGTGGCGTTATCACAACTCAGCAGCCAGACTGCTTCATCGGGTTTCGAAGCCGCGCGATCCCGTTCGGCGCTTTGTGCCTTGCCGCACTCGTAACCTTGTCTGCGTATCTGTTCGGCAACGATCTCTTTTGGAGTTTCCTGCTCAGCCGCTTCGACGTGTGTCGGCGCTACCGGACGCCAGGCACCGATGAGAAGTGCCAGACAGGCAGACCAACACAATAGCCGCAACACATGATGTCTGCTGTTCATGGTGTCTCCGACATCGTTATTGAATTTGATCCTGATCTCATCCGAAGCTTAGCAGTTAATTATGTAGTCTGGTATGTCCGCTTTGGGTCAGAAGCGGACGTCAGGCCCAGCAGCGTCTTATGTCTGCTTTACACCTAAAAGCGGACATTCTGGGCGCATGACTCTGATGTCTGCTAATGACCCAAAGCGGACATCCCGCGTAACCGACGCTCCCCGGCGTACCGTTGGGCATTTTGGGTCACCATGCGAACGGCCTCGCCTGCTGAGACGGCCACAGCAGCTTCATCGCACTTGTATGTCGTTAAGTTGACAACGCCGAGATCATTGAATAGCTGTCCGATGGCAAACATGCGCCGTCGATAAATAGAAGCGTTGACAGGGGTCCCAGATGTCTCGCGTAAGAGTTAGTTTCCGGTCAACACTGTTCTATCTTGCATTTGCGCTTATATCGTTACTGCTGGCGGTTCCTGGTTCGCCCGTTCTTGCCGCAACAGCGGATACAGCCGATCAACCTCTCTCCCACAAGCAGCTTGAACAGCTTGTCGCCCCAATCGCGTTGCATCCGGACTCCCTGCTGTCACAGATATTGATGGCGTCGACTTACCCGCTCGAGGTCGTTCAAGCCGCGCGCTGGTCCAAGGAAAACCCAAAGGTCACGGGAGAGGCGCTTGAGGCCGCGATGGAGAAACAGCCCTGGGATCCAAGCGTCAAATCACTGACTGCGTTCCCGCAGGCGCTGCAAATGATGAATGACGAGCTCGGCTGGATGCAACAGCTGGGCGATGCCTTTCTGGCCCAGCAGGAAGGTGTTCTCGATGCAGTTCAGCGGCTCAGGGCGAGGGCCGACGAGGCGGGGAACCTAAAGACCACGAAAGAGCAGAGGGTTGAAAAGGAGACGGTCACGGCGGAAAGCGGAAAGCAGGAGACGATCATCATTCTTGAACCGGCCGACCCCAAGGTGATCTATGTCCCGGCCTATGATCCAGTAGTGATATATGGCCCCTGGCTCTATCCCGCCTATCCACCCTACTACTGGTACCCGCCGGGCTATGTGGCTGGGCGCCCGCTTTTCTGGTTTGCTACTGGGGTTATCGTCGGACGTGCCTTATGGGGGCGATGCGATTGGCGGCGGCGGTCGGTCAATATCAATATCAACACCTATAATGCCTTCAATCGGACAAGGATCACCAATCCGAAGTGGAACCACAACCCCAAGCACCGCCGCGCCGTTCCCTATAAGGGACGCGATGTTGCCAAGCGCTACGGGAAAGGCACACGCGATGTCAGGTCTCGCGAGAAATTCCGCGGCCGGGCCGAGGCCGGGCGGCGCGATTTGCCGCGTCCCGGCACGGGCCAACGACCCGCGGCCGGTCAACGCCCCGCAGCAGGCAAGTTACCCGGTGCTGTGCAACGACCGGCAACCCCGCAGCGGCCATCGGCGGCGGTGAGACCAGCCGTTCCGGCGACCCGGCCTGCACAACGGCCGGCGACACGGCCCGCGCAGCGGCCGACGGCACGGCCAAGCCCCGCCAAGCGTCCCGCCGCCTATCAGGGTCTCGGCAAAGGCAAACAGGTCCGAACACATAGCACACGCGGGCGCCAGAGCCGGACCGTTTCCCGGTCACGACCAGCCTCGGCGCGCCCGGCGAGCAGGCCATCTCCGTCGCGCAGCCGTGGCGGAGGCGGGAGGCGCAGATGAGCAGGAATATCAACCAAATGGTCGGGCGTTATTTTGGGCGGCGCGCGATGCAAGAAGCAGCATTCACGCTGCGGTCACTGGTCACAATATTGAGCATCATTGGCGTCATGTTGATGCAAGCGCCACCGGCCGCTACGCAGAGTAATGCGCCTAAGGCTTTCGCCTCGCCTCAGGACGCTGTCGCGGCGCTTATCACCGCGGCGAAGAAGGAAGATGCCTCTGGCATGCTTGCTGTTCTCGGGTCGGAAACAAAGCAATGGATCACGTCCGGCGATCCCGTTCAGGATAGGCAGGGGCTGGAGCGGTTTGTCGCCGCCTTTGATGAAAAGAACGGAATTGAGAAAGAGGGTGACGCCAGGGCGGTCCTGGTGATCGGCGTAGACGCATTTCCCTTCCCCTTTCCTGTCGTCAAGACGGCGAAGGGATGGGCGTTCGACCCCGAACGGGGCCGGGAGGAACTTCTCAACCGGCGCATTGGGCGCAATGAGCTGAACACCGTCCAGGTTCTGCTTGCCGTGGTCGATGCGCAGCTCGACTATGCCGGGGTCGACAGGAACGGCGATGGCGTTCTGGAATATGCCGCCAAGCTAAAGAGCACCGAGGGCAAGCAGGACGGGCTTTACTTGCCTACGGCCGAAGGCGCCCCCACAAGCCCCCTTGGACCGCTGGTCGCCGAGGCTGTACGAGAAGGTTATGGGCAAGAGAGACCTGCACCCGAGAGCGCGGAGAAGCCCGCCTATCACGGCTATCATTTCAAGCTGTTGACGCGCCAGGGCGCCGACGCGCCAGGCGGAGCCCAGGACTATATCGTCGGGGGCAAGATGATCGGCGGCTTCGCCGTTCTGGCCTATCCGGCACGCTATCGTAATTCCGGTGTCATGTCCTTCATGGTCAGCCATGAGGGGACGGTCTATGACGCCGATCTCGGGCCTGAAACCGCGGAAGAAGCCCGCGCTATCGACGCGTTCAATCCCGGTAAGGGCTGGCAGAAGGTCGCGCAGTAAAATGGTGCCGGTGCAACGGCAGGCCCTCCAACAATGCCGGCTGACTGCATCTTGAGCTTTCTGAAGCTGCATTGTCAGACAAACTGGAAGCGGCTTGCTAAGGGCGCTGGTCTGAGGCGTTCAGGCCGCCAGCCTGTTCCTCAATGTCCGCTATTGGCACTTGGCGGACGTTTCAGACTGTGTAGGTTTATGTCCGCTTTCAGGGGCAAAGCGGTCGTCACATTCACCTACTTTTTCGTTGCGCTTAATTCGGTTTTCTTCCGTGGTATATTTTGATTCGTGGTAGAGGGACGCGACAGGCCATATCCTCCCGGCTAGGCGCTCCCAATGTGGTTTGGGAGAGGTACGATAACTCTATCAAACGGCCTCTCCCCTTTTTCCTCTTCAAAACTCAAGTAATGTCCGCTTCTGGCACGAAGCAATCGTTTTGAGCTGTCATCCGGCATGACTGGTTTGGGGTGCTTCGCAGACGTTCATGACCGGGGTGTGTTTGGTGGTCCAGTTCCAGAGTTAGAATCTGGCATGTTCATAGACCAGCAGTAGGCTGGCCCGCATTCATAGCGTAGGCCAGCCTGTTTGTTGGTGGCAAGATTGCTTTCGGAGCTGGCGGCCGGTAGCCAAGCGAGCTGTGCGGTCTCTGGGTGTTGTAGAAGCATCGCCATTGCTCGATCAGCACCTGCGCCTCTTTGAGCGTGGTGAAGATCTCCATGTTCAGGCACTCATCCCTGAGTTTGCCATTGAAGCTCTCGTTGTAGCCGTTCTCCCAAGGGCTGCCCGGTGTGATGAACAGGGTTTTGACCTGAAGTCTGCCAAGCCAATGCCGGACGGCCTTGGCAACAAACTCCGGCCCGTTGTCAGAGCGGATATGTTGCGGCGGTCCGTGCTGCAGGAACAGCTTCGACAGCATATAAAGAACATCCTGGCTGTTCAGCTTCCGCCTCACATGGATCGCCAGGCACTCACGGGTATATTCATCGATGACGGTGAGCATGCGGAATGCCTTGCCATCATGGGTGCGGTCCTGGACGAAGTCATAGGACCAGACATGGCGCTTGTGGGTTGGCCGCAAACGGATGCACGACCCGTCGTTGAGCCAAAGCCGGCCCCGCTTGGGTTGCTTCTGCGGAACCTTCAGCCCCTCACGCCGCCAAATGCGCCTCACACGGCTCAGGCTGACATGCCAGCCATCCTGTTCCAGCAGCCAGTGAATGCGTCTGTAGCCATACCTGCCAAACTGCGATGCCAATGAGATGATGGCTCGGGTCAGCGCATTCTCATCAGGCCGCCCTCGGAGGAGCTTGCGTTGCGTCGAGCGATGCTGGCCGAGCACCGTGCAAGCACGGCGCTCGGATACCTCCAGTTCCTTGACCACATGACCGACCTGGGCGCGGCGGCGCGAGGGGCTTAGTACTTTCCCGTCAGAGCTTCATTCAGGACCAACTTGTCGAGCGTCAGATCCGATACGGCCTTGCGAAGTCGGGCATTCTCCCGCTCCAGCTCCTTCAGCCTATGGGCCTGGCCAACCTCCATGCCCCCATATTCCCGGCGCCAACGATAGTAACTCTGTTCTGACACCCCGAAGCCACGGCAAATCTCGCCAACCTTCTGTCCCTGGCTCAGCCGTATCTCGGCCTCCCGCAGCATTCCAATGATTTGTTCTGGTGTGTAACGTTTCCGGCTCATCTCGTTCTCCTTCAAGAGTGCGATCTAAACCAGATTCTCTCAACTCAGATGGACCACTTTTTCGGACCCAGGACAACCGGACCATGGGGCCGATGCATATAGGCCCTAAATCCCCGCAAAGAGCCGCGAATTCAGCACTGGCTAAAATACAATAAATACTTCTATATCAATAACTTAAGTCCTGGCGGAGAGAGAGGGATTCGAACCCTCGAGACGGTTGCCCGCCTACACGCTTTCCAAGCGTGCGCCTTCGACCACTCGGCCACCTCTCCAAAATCCGGTTCGACCCGGAGCAAACTTCCACCCGATCGAAGATAAGCGCACGCCTTTACAAAGAGGAGCATATGGCTTTCGCCATATGCTCAGGCGCCTTCGACCACTCGGCCACCTCTCCAAAATCAACGCTGCTTCAAGCCGGCCGACCGGAATTATACCATGCGTCCGGCGCGCGCAAGGACCGACAGGGCTAACCAAGATATCCGATTGCGGCGGCGCGCGAGAACGCCTATCTAGTGAGAGATGAGTTTTCTGTGGCGGCAACCCCGGGTTGATTGAAATGTGGTTCCTGCGCGTGCTGGGGATCTGGTCCCTGCTGGCGGCAATGGTCGCGTTGACGGTGGACGGCACCCGCTCGCTCGCCGGCCAGGGACAGTTTATCGTTACCAAGCTCGGCGAGCACTGGTTCAAGCTTCACAGCGCCAGCCTGAACACCTTCCAGGCGTCGGTCGAACGCCACGTCCACCCGGTGCTGTGGGATCCGGTGATCATCAACGTGCTGCAGATACCGACATGGATCTTCTTCACCGTGCTCGGTCTGCTGCTATACTGGATCGGTCGCCGGAAAAAGCCGCGCGAAATCTACACCAACTGAGACAGGGCCGCCGATGTTCTTCTCGACCAAACCTTTGTCGCTGCCGACGCCCGACGAGGCCCTTCCCGGGCGCGATGCGGCGATTGAGACGGCCGAAACCCATTTTGTTAGCGGCAATGCGCTGAAAGGTCCTTACCCTGAGAGACATGAACAGGCACTGTTTGGTATGGGTTGTTTCTGGGGGGCGGAGAGGGCCTTCTGGACCTTGCCGGGCGTCCACGTCACCGCTGTCGGCTATGCCGCCGGCCTCACGCCCAACCCGAGCTATGAGGAAGTCTGTTCCGGCCTCACCGGGCATAACGAGGTCGTGCTTGTCGTGTTCGACCCCGCAATAATCTCATTTGACGCACTGCTGAAGGTGTTCTGGGAGGGCCACGACCCGACCCAAGGCATGCGCCAGAGCAACGATGTCGGCACGCAGTACCGCTCCGGCATCTACACCTACTCCGACCGCCAGCGCGCGGCGGCCGATGCGTCGAAGGAGGCCTATGCCCGCGCACTTGCACAACACGGCAAGGGGGCGATCACGACCGAGATTGCTAACGCGGGCGCGTTTTATTTCGCTGAAGAGCCGCACCAGCAGTATCTGGCGAAAAATCCGGGCGGCTATTGCGGGCTCGGCGGCACCGGCGTTGCCTGCCAGACCGGGGCGGGCGTTACCGCGTCGGCGTGACGCCCCGCCGCGCTCACGAAAGATCGAGCGCGTAGGCTTTCAGCTCTTTAAGGTCGACGATTTCCAGCGTGCGTTCATGGGTCGCCGTCAGCACCACCCGGGGCGCCATATTGGCGTCGAACGCCTCTTTCCAGCGCATCGCGCACAGACACCACCGGTCCCCCTCCTCCAGTCCCGGAAAGCCGAATTCGGGCATCGGCGTGGAGAGATCGTTACCGCGCGATTTGGAGAATTCGAGAAAGTCCCTCGTTACTTCGACGCAGACAGTATGCACGCCGAAATCGTCCGGTCCGGTATGGCAGCAGCCGGATCGGTAGAAACCGGTCAGCGGATGCAGCGAACAGGCCTCAAGCGGCTCGCCGAATACATTCAGTTGGGCGTCAAGCTCTTCCTGCACACTCATGACCCACTCTCATCTCGGCTTCGGTGTCGGCAGCGGCGGGCCAGGCGTGGCCAGCCCATTCAACCAAGGCAGGTTCGGGGCGGGATTGGTGCGCGCCGGTGCAACGCGGCGGGCCCCTCGCGCGACGGGCTTTGGCTTGGCTGAGGGAAGCGGCGCGCCTACAGACGCTTTGACGGGTGGCTTTTTCGCCGGCACCGGCGGCGGCGATGCGGAATGAGCCGTTTGCGGCTTGGGCATCGGCGGCGGCATGGCTGCCGGTTTAACCGCTGAGCGCTCCGCCGGAGCCGCGGTCAGAACCACACCGGTATCGGCATCAGCTGCCGCCAGCACGGCGCGGCACGCCTGCGGAAGATCGGCCATGCGCAACTGCCGGCGCGGCTTTGGCTTGACCGGTTTTTTCGGTTTCGGCTTGCGGAAGCGGGCGAACCAGTCCTCAAGCGGCTTGCCGCAACCGGTACCGCTCGGCGGCGGGTCCTGATTGGCGCAGCCGGGAGAACCCATGGGGCATTTCAGGCGGATATGGAAATGATAGTGATGTCCCCACCAAGGCCGCACCTTCCTGAGCCAGCTCCCGGCCTGATCGGACTTACATAGCGCCTGCTTGATTGCCGGATGGATGAATATACGCGCCACCTCCGGATAGCTCGCAGCTCGCCTGATCAACGTCACATGTCCCGGCTTCCAGTGCTTTTCGTTGATCGAGAACGGATTCTTGATCATTGAAATGGCGGAGATCTTCTCCCGCTCGGCGCGGCTCAGCGTGCGCTTCGGCATGGGCATGAGCCAGATGTCGGCGTCGAGGCCGATCTGGTGACTGCGGTGGCCGGTCAGCATCGGGCCGCCGCGCGGCTGCGCCAGATCGCCAACGAGCAGCCCCGGCCAGCCGTCGAGTTCCTGAGATTCCCTAGCCAGCCGCTGCACCAGAGTGACGAGGCGCGGATGCCCCCAGTTGCGGTTGCGCGACAGCCGCATCGCCTGCCAGGCGGGCCCGTTCACGGGCAACATTGCACCGCCCGCGAGACAGCCCTTGGCATAAGAGCCAATGGCGCCGGCCTGCAGCGCGGCCGCCTTCGCCTTATGGCCGAAAAGTTGCCGTGCCGGTATTTCGGCGCCATGCGCGCTCCAGGGCGATCCCCCGATTAGGACAGCGACTGCGAATACCGCCGCAATAGCCCAGCCCAAAAAAACAAAACGGTGGCGCATTCTCGCGTTTTTCCTTCCGACCGGGCTCATAGATTGCCTGCCTTGATCGGCTCGAATCCTAGCACAGAATATGGCCAGCTTGTGGAACGCTGCCGGGCTTGAGCTTTCAGTCCCCGTTTACACTCGTGTGATAGAGAGTAAAAATGGCATTTGTGACGACAGAAATACCACATTCGGGAGCGGTTCGCGCAGCGGGCCGCACAAATTCCCGCGCCAAGACCCGCGAGAAAGGCTGGTTTGAAACGCTGGTGCGGGTGGTACGCTACCGGCTGCATATACCGATGAAGCGTAGCCGCCACGCGCCTGAACATGTCGCGCGCGGTGTTATGATCGGCACTGTGTGGGCCTGCACGCCGGTGTTCGGGCTGCACATGGCCGGCGCCTTCCTCACATGGCTGGCCGCGCGCAAACTGTTTGGCTGGAATTTCTCACTTGTAAACGCCTTGGCGTGGACCTGGACCACCAATGTCTTCACGGTGCTCCCTTGTTACTATGTCTTTTTTCGGACCGGCCAGTTCATGCTCGGCACCGTTTATGGGGACGCGGAAAGTCACACCCGCTTCGACAGCCTGACAGCCCAGACAGGCGCCGCGCAGGCCGGATTTTTGGATTCCACGGTCGTCTGGTTTGAAAGCCTTGCATCCGGTATCGGCATGCCGCTCGCCGTGGGGTGGATTCCATGGAGTATCGCCGCCGGCTGGCTCGCCTACCGTTTCAGCCTCGGTTTCGTTCAGCGCTATCGCATGCGCCGTGCACGGGTGAAGGCTGGGCGGCGGCAACGCCTGCAGGCCAGTCGATCCGACTGATATTGCGCGGCATCCTCACGCAAGCCCGGTTTCCTCGGCCAAACCCAGCATAATGTTGAGGTTCTGCACCGCCTGCCCGCTTGCACCCTTACCCAGATTATCGAGCAGCCCCATGACAACGGCCTGATCACCTCCTTCATTGCGGAACACATGAAGGCGCAATTCGTTGGTGCCGTTAAGCGCCTCGGGCGCAAGTCGTGCGAGGTCTTTCGTTTCTTCAAGGGCCGCGACAGTGACGAAGCGCTGGCCGGCATAATGGTCGGCAAGCGCGGCATGGATGTCGCGCGCCGCAGGTGCGCCCGGCATCGCCCACAATGGGAGCGGCAATTGAACGATCATGCCTTGGGCGAAACGCCCGACCGAGGGCATGAACAGCGGCGGGTGGACAAGCCCGCCCCAGCGGGTGATTTCCGGCACATGCTTGTGCGCCAGGGCATGACCGTAGGTGAAAAAAGGCGCCTCCGCGCCGCCGGGAGCGCCGGCGTTCTCAAACTCAGCAATCATGCTCTTGCCACCACCGGAGTAGCCGGAGATAGCGTTGATTGTCACCGGCCAGTCGGGCGCGATAAGCCCGGCCTCGATGAGCGGATGCAGCATGGCGACGGATGAAATCGCGTAACAGCCTGGGTTGGCGACGCGTTTCGCCGACGCAATCAACGCGCGCTGGCCTTGATCATATTCGGGAAAGCCATAGACCCACCCGTCGCTGACACGATGCGCAGTCGACGCATCGATCACGCCCGTTTGCGGACTCTCGATCAGATCGACCGCTTCGCGCGCGGCATCGTCCGGCAGGCAGAGAATTGCAAGATCCGCCATGTTGAGCATTTCCCGCCGCCGGTCGGTATCTTTTCGCGCCGCATCGTCCAGCCGCAACAGCTCGATATCGCGCCGCCCCGCCAACCGGGCCGCGATCTGCAGGCCAGTGGTACCGGCTTCGCCGTCTATGAACACTTTTGCCGTCATCGCCGTCTCTTATGGTCGCAGTCCTGGAACAAAAAAAATCGGGCGCCTCCGCCGGAGACGCCCGATCAAAAATCGTTGCTCTATCCGGAACAGGCTAACGTTTGGAGAACTGGAAGCTTCGGCGAGCCTTGCGCTTGCCGTATTTCTTGCGCTCCACGACGCGAGCGTCGCGGGTCAGGAAACCGCCCTTCTTCAACACGCCCCTAAGCTCCGGCTCGAAATGGGTGAGCGCCTTGGAAATGCCGTGGCGCACTGCCCCTGCCTGGCCCGAAAGGCCGCCGCCCTTTACCGTGGCGTGGACGTCATACTGGTCGTTGCGCTCTGCTGCACCAAGCGGCTGTTTCAGGATCATCTGCAGCACGGGCCTGGCAAAATACTCCACGTGATCCTTGCC
>Ga0224508_10005617_pt1 | contig 10018 bp, 11 predicted proteins | sample SF_Jan12_sed_USG_4_FD_170157 | JGI IMG/M metagenome (GOLD analysis project Ga0224508, IMG submission 170157) | Sediment microbial communities from San Francisco Bay, California, United States - SF_Jan12_sed_USGS_21 | ecosystem: Environmental > Aquatic > Marine > Sediment | place: USA... | reverse complement strand
ACGTAATCGTTTCCGCGATCGTCATCAGCTTCGCATCATGGCTTTCTGGTCGGCTGCCAGCTCTCGCGGGGTTCTTGGTGGCGCTGCCACTTGCCACCATGCTCGTACTCCCGCTCTCATTTCGTGAGCACGGAAGCGCCGAGTCCTCCATTCTGCTCGCTCAGAGCATCTTCGTCGCGATTCCGATCAGTCTCATGTTCTTCGTGCCATTCCTCCTGGCCGATCGGCTCAGCCTCACGTTCTGGCAGGCTTACGCCCTCGGGTGCGCCGCCCTGCCCGTGGGCTTCTTCATTCACCGAGCTGTAGCCAGGGCGCTATTCGCATAGCTGTCAGCCTGGTGCCAGACGAGCCCTTGCAGCGGACCGGGGAACGGCGCCAGCCAAACGGCTTCGGCATACTGGGCAGGTCGCCCGACTCGGTCAGAATGCGGTGTTCCGGCCGCTGAAGCGGCATATCCGTTAGGCCGAAAGCGCAATGTCGGTGTCAGACGAACGTGACCGATTCGAAGGGTGCTTGCTCGGCCTCGCCGCCGGAGATGCGGTTGGAACCACGCTCGAGTTCACGCCTCGTGACTTGGTGGAGCCGATCTCCGACCTGGTAGGCGGGGGCCCGTTCGACCTGAACCCGGGCGAATGGACCGACGATACCTCGATGGCGCTTTGCCTGGCGACAAGCTTGATCGAGCGCGGCGAGTTCGACCCGCGCGACCAGATGAACCGGTACTGCAATTGGGCAGACCACGGGTATCTGAGCAGCAATGGGCGGTGTTTCGACATTGGGAACACCGTCGCCGCCGCGCTGGCCGAATACCGCAGCACGGGTGAACCATTCGCGGGGCCGACCGAACCGAACACTGCCGGTAACGGCTCGCTCATGCGGCTCGCTCCCGTAGTCCTGCACTTCTACCCCGACCGACCTCTTGTGCGCAGATACGCCACAGAGAGCTCGCGTACGACCCATGGGGCCGCAGAGTGTCTCGGCGCATGCGAGGTGCTCGCTGAGCTGCTCTTTCGTGCCCTCTCCGGTGCATCCCGCAGCGAGATCCTCTCCCCTGTCACACTCGAAGCACCCAGCCCCGCCCTCGAGGCGATCGCAAGGCTCGAGTTCCTTGGAAAGCCCAGGTCACAGGTGCGGGGCTCGGGCTACGTGATCCACTGTCTCGAAGCGGCGCTCTGGTGCTTCAGCGAAACCGACTCGTTCCGCGATGCAGTGCTCATGGCCGCGAATCTCGGCGAAGACGCGGACACGACAGCCGCTGTATGTGGCCAGCTAGCCGGCGCCGTCTACGGGGCGTCGGGTATTCCGGAGGCTTGGCTGGAACAGCTCGCGATGCGCGACGAGATCGTCGGCCTTGCAACCCGCCTTCACGAGGCTTCGGCCTAGCAAGGCGTTGCAGCTGAACGCCTGATCCGTGGGGCGGCGAGACGCGCGTATCGGATCAGCCACGATCGACTCGACACTGGAAACAGTTGAATTTCGATCGGATGTGGACGTACTCGACTGTTACATCGGCCAAGATCCTCTGGCACGCTGCGGTCAGGTCGACCCCCCGCACAACATCCCCGGTGTCGTAGCGAATCCAGTCGTCGCTTCCGTACCCCCTGATGATCGCGGGGTCCAGGTAGTCGAACCAGCTGGGCAACTTGTCGCTCTCGAACCTCTCACAGGGAGCCTTGTGCAGGAAGATCGGGCCAATCTCTGCGTATGGGTGGAGCGCATCGAACGGCCGATATGCCAGCACCAACTTGTCCTCGCCTTCCGGAACGAGTTCGAGACAGTGGCGACACGGGTTCGCCACCCCTTCGGCGACGCGGGTCACGGCGGTCTGACCGTTCGCATCGTTCCCGCCACGCCAGATCGATTCCACCTCTTGGCTCGGAGTTCCTCGAACAGAAAGCTTCATTGACCTTCTACTCCCGATCAGGGGGAATCGCTTCCAATCGCTTGACCCGAATCTTGGCGCCCTAGCGCGGGTACGTCTCGCCGATTCCGGACGTCATATTCCGGGAGTTGGAGAGCTCGCCACCCAGCAAGGCGCCTGCAGCTGCCGTCCAACAGCTCGTTCCAGTTGAGGTTTGGTAGCCTTCTGGCGTTCACACCGGCGCTCGAGCGGCCTCGGAGGCGCTGTTGGCCGCAGCTGAGCGCCTGATCCGTCAGGCAGTCGAGGTGGCACGTGCGCGTCGCAGTCTTCTTTGCCGGCTTTCCGCTCGTCGCGACGATCGCCAACGCACTCATCATGGGTAGCCGCCACTTCTTTCTTTCGGAGTGGGCACCGCATGCCTACCATCACCTCGGCCGCCAGATCATTCTCGACTGCGGGATCTGCCTGCTTGGGCTGCTGCTCCTCCGTCGCTTCGCGGCTTGTGGGCCCGATCGGTGGCTGTGGTGGGGTCTTGTCGTGGTGGGCGTTTCGGTCTTCGGTGGCTATTGGCTCACAAGCTTGGTTCTAGGGCTCGGCGAGCCGAACACGCTCGCTTACAGCGCGCGCGCCGCCTACACGGCGACCTTCGCGCTCGGCTTGGCGCTGCTCTGGGGGGCAACTCGGCGCCCTCAAGCCTCGTGAATGCTGCCTAACATGGGCTCTCAGCTGGCAACAGCCGGCTGAGCGTTCCTGAATCGGGTAGCATTCTGGCGTCGTGACGCTGTGATATGGCGTTGATGGTCAGCGTTGCTGCTTGCCGCTCAGCGCCGATCCGTTAGGCCGCGTCGAACCGTATGCCCCTCGTGACCCTGCGATCGTACCGTGACCCCGTAGACGCGGAGATCGCAAGGGCCAGGCTCGAAGACGCTGGTATCCCCGCTTTCCTCTTCGATCAGCACCTCGTAGCGATCCAGTGGCTCTATTCTCGCGCTATTGGAGGTGTCAAGATCAAGGTCGCGAGGTCCGACCTCGACCGAGCCACTCGGATCCTACGCGAGGACCGGAGCGGCGATCTTGCGGAGGAGCACGACCCCGTTCCCGAGCCGACCGAAGTGTGCCCTTCCTGCGGCTCCGCGGAGTTTCACTATTCGCGGGTCCAGCGGAACGCTGCTGCGCTCTCGCTACTCACGAGTCTGCCCTTCACCGCGTGGCGCCGGCTCTGGGTGTGTGATGCTTGTGGCCACTCCTGGCGCCCTCCCCGGGCGGGCCTTGGCCAAGTTTCGCCCGAGACCCTTGCAGCGGAGGAGCAGGTTCGCGAGGCGAGGAGCTACCCGATCATCCGCGTGATCCTTTGCGTGCTCCTTGGATTCGCGATTCTCTACTATGTTCAGATTCAGATTCGTTCGCCCTCTTGATTCGGCGCGCCGCAGCCTAACAAGACGCTGCAGCTGAGCGGGCCACAGCGCGGTCCAATCGACCTTTGGTATCGTTTTGGCATCGAAACTCAGGCACTTCGGGCCCCCAACGGCGGCGGGCTCGACAGCTGAGCGCTAGGTCCGTTGGACGGCGGGGATTGTGTCGGAATTCGAGTTTCTCTTCACCGGCATCTCGATCGTCCTTGCGCTCGCTGTTGCCCGACTGCTCGAGGGTCTGCGCGACAGCTTCGACCGAACTCGGCGTTTCTGGATTCACTATCTCTGGGTCGTGAACCGGCTGATGGTCGCCCTCGCCATCTTCTGGAGCCTGTTCGACGATCGTGCCCGGACAGATATGAGTTTCGTGTCGTTCCTGAGCTTGGTCACGCCGCCTGCAATCCTCTTTCTGCAAGCGACCGCTCTGGTCACTCCGCATCCGGGCGCGGTCTCCGACTGGAACGAGCACTTCTGGACCGTCCGGAGGTGGTTCTTCGGGTCGAATGTGCTGATGGTCCTCGGGGCTCCTCTCGTGCTGGCTTACAATGCCCTTACAGAATCCCCGCTCCACTACGCACCGTACGCAGCTTCATTCCTCCTGTCGATCGTCGGTTATTCAACTTCCAACGCGCGGATTCACGGCGTTCTGGCTGCAGTCTCCATCTTGACCGTAGGAGCCAATCTCGGACTAATCGCCATACACGGCGGTTGAGCGTCTCCTTCCACGCACCCAGACTGGCAGAACACTGCACACCGCCTACCAATGCGCTGGCAGCCGACGTGGCACAGCGCGCGGGGTAGACTCGGTTCCATGCCGGCACCCTACCGACCCATGCGCATCCAGCTCGACGACGAGCGACGTCAGCTGATCGTGCGCTCGCTCCAGGGTCTGTTCGCCAACGACTTCGACCGCGAGCTGAGCGACTACCAGGCCGGCCTGATCCTCGAGTTCTTCTTGCGCGAGCTCGGGGCGCCCGTCTACAACCAGGCGATCCAGGACGCCCGGCGCTTCTTCGAAGAGAAGCTTCTCGACCTGGAGGGCGAGTTCTTCGAGCCCGAGGAGCCCGTCTAGAAGAGGGCCGCGATGTCGTCACGGATCGCCTCGGGCTCGTGGCGCAGGCCCAGATAGCGCTTGGCGATGCGGCCTTCGGCGTCGATCAGGAAGGTGACGAGCGTGTGCTCGAGCTGGGCGCTGCCGTCGGGCGCGGGCGTGCTGCCCACGCCATAGGCGCGCACCACCGCGTCCACCTCATCGCGGGGGCCGGTCAGGAAGGACCAGCCGTCGGTGTCGACGCGCCGCGCGCGCGCGTAGTCGCGCAGCCGCTCGGGAGTGTCGTGCTCGGGGTCGAGGCTGATCGAGACGAAGCGCACGGCCTCGCGCTGCTCGGGCGCCAACGCGTCGCGCACGTCGGCGAGCAGGCCGGTGAGGATCGGACACGGCCCGGCACAGCGGGTGAAGACGAAGTCGAGCACCACTGGCGCGCCGCGCAGCGAGGCCAGCGCCAGGGTCCGACCGGCCTGGTCGACGAGCTCGAAGGCGGGGGCCGGCTCGTCGCGGGGCGCCAAGGGGTCGGCGGGGCGCGACACGCCTCCTCCCACGCCCGAAGAGCCGCCCGCCGGCACGCGCAACCCCACGACCTCGAAGCGCCCCTCGCCACGGCGCAGCTGGAACTCGACGAAGTGGCCCGGCAGGACCCCCTCGAGCAGGGCCGGGTCAGCAACCTCGAAGTCCATGGTCATGGCGGGCATCAGTCCCTCGATGTCGCCGTGCTCGATCTTCACGCGACCCTCGGCGGCGTGCACCTCTCGCACCACACCGGTGGCCTCCCAGTCGTCGGCGGCGGTGCCGCAGGCCGCGAGCGTCAGCACGGCCGCCAGCGGCCACGCGAAGCGACGCACCCCCCGCCCCACTCAGCGAAGCTCCGCGAAGAAGTCGGCCTCGAGCGAGGCCGCGTCGAGCCGGTAGACCCGGCGCAGCGCCCGGTCGAGGTTGCGGCTGCGCAGCAGCTGGTCGTAGAAGCGCGCCAGCTTGCGCTCGCCGCCGCGGCGCGCGAGGAAGTCGACCAGCGCATAGGACTGCAGGTAGGCCAGCGACGCCGCCCGCGGCCCCAGGTGCCCGAAGGACGGCGTCGACAGCGCCGCCAGGGGCTGCAGCGCGCCCCGCCCGGCCAGCGCCCCGCGCTCGCGCGCCGAGATGCCGCGCTTGCCCAGCGCCGCGCGCATCTCGAACCACTCGGCGCCCCCCTCGTTCACCCAGGCCGGCAGCACCAGCGAGGGCGCCGCGTCGTGAAGCGCCGCGTGCACCAGCTCGTGGTGAAGCACCCGGGCCAGGCCCGCGGTCAGGCGCGTGTCGCCGCGAATGCAGATCACGCCGCCGTAGAAGCCCGCCGCGGGAAAGCGGAACAGCCCGGCGAACTGGGCGTCGAAGCGCGCCGGGTCGTAGACCACGACCTGGATGCGGCGCTCCGGACGCAGGCCCAGCAGCGCGTCGAGCTTCTCGTAGGCGCGCTCGAGCTCGGCGAGCACCTCGCGCTCGAAGCGCCGCGAGCCATAGAAGCCGCCGCTGCGATCGATCGCCACGTCCTGCAGCAACAGGAAGTGGGAGGAGCTTCGCTCTTCGAAGTGCCCGTCGGCGCCGCGGGCCTGGGCCTGCGGGGCGGCGAGCAGCACGGGCGCGGCGAAGGTCGCGAGGAGCGCGGCGAAGGTCGCAATGGGGCGCAATGACGTCTCCCGGGAGGCGGACTCCGGGAGTCTAACAGCGCCGCGACCGGCTCTTGCTAGTAGGCGCCCATCGTGAAGAAGGTGATCGCGCCCTGGGCGGCCAGGCGCAGCAGCTCGGCGAGCTGTTGGTCGTTGCGCACGCGGCGGGCTTCGTCGGGGCAGCGCGAGGAGAGCTGCGACTCGAGCGCGTCGATCTGCTGGTCGATCCGGGCGAGCCACATGCCGTTGTCCGCGTCGGCGGCGCGCTCGCGCATGGTGTCGTAGTGCACGAGCTGGTGGGCGAGGTTCACGCAGGCGGCCGGGCTGTTGGTGGCGGCGCCGGCGGGCGCGGCCCAGAGCGCGGCGAGCAGGGCAGAGCAGGCGATCGCGGACGCGATCCCAGACGCAGAGCGGCGGATTCCGACCATGGGGCCCTCATCGGCCTGCCGGCCGGTTGCCTGTAGCGCCGTGGGGGCGCCCCCGGGAGCCCTCAGCGCCAGGCCACCAGTGCCAGCTCGGCGAACAGCTCGGGGCGCAGCCGGGCGAGACCGGCGTGGAAACGGCGCCCCAGGGGCAGGGGCGGACTGGCGTAGGGCGCCCGGCCGACCCGCTCGAAGCCGCAGCGCTCCAGCAGCAGCCGCGACAGCGAGCGGTAGGTGAAGTAGTGGAGGTGGCCCTCCTCGTGGAGGTCGACGGGGCGGCCGTCCAGGGTGAGCAGGCCCTCGTCTCGCGAGGCCGTGCCCGGAAAGCGGCCGGCCAACAGCTTCAGACGCCGCGTGTACTTCGCGATGTTGGGGGTGTCGACGTAGGCGAAGCCGCCGGGCTTGAGCATCTCTCGCACGTTGCGCAGCGCGCGCAGCGGGTCGACGAAGTGCTCGACCAGCGCCAGCAGGATCACCGCGTCGTAGCGGCCGCGGTGATCGCCGTCGGGGGCCTCGGCGTCGAGGCGGGCTACCCGGATGCGCGGGTCGTCGAGGCTCTGGCGCAGCCCCTCGACGCGGGCGGGCGACAGGTCGGTGGCGGTGTAGCCCTCGAAGTCGACGCCGGCGGCGATCAGGCTGCGGGCGATCAGGCCGCTGCCGGCCCCGAGCTCGAGGATCTGCCCGCCCCGGAAGTGCTGCGGGAAGTAGTGCAGGCAGGCCTCGTGGCGATCGCAGGGGTGGGCGTCGGGCGTCGCCACGCGGGCGTCGCCGCCGGCGCGCTCGGCGCCGTACTTGGCGTCGTAGTGCCCTGCCAGATCGGCCGCCATGCACCCGCATCGGCGGGCGGGGCGGCGTCCATGAGGGCGGGGCCGGCTTCGCCGGCGCGCAACCAGAGCCTCGATGCCGGGGTCGGATCTTGTGATTCCTCCGGCATCAATGCCGGGGCCTGATCTGCCGATTCCTCCTGCGTGTCCATCCCGCCCCGAAGCGCGAAGGCGCTGCAGTGGTTCGGCGTCGCCTCGGCGCTTGCGCTCTTCGCCCTGCTGCGCGTGCTCGCGATCCAGACCACGGCCTTCAACTGGGACGAGCTGGTGCTGCTGCAGGACGTGTCGCGCAGCGCCTCCGAGGGTGTGCTGCGCAGCTCGGGCCACCCGGGCCTGCCCCAGGCCCTGCTGATTCCGTGGGTCGAGGGCTGCAGCGACGAGATCGCCGTGGGCCGCAAGGCGCGCCTGGCCTGGCTCGGGCTCACCTGGACCGCCTTGGTCGGGGTCTTCGCGGTGCTCGTGCAGCTGCTGCCCGCCTCTCCCACCCGACGCCGCGACGCCGCGCTCGGCACCGCGCTGCTGGGCCTGGCTCCGGTCTTCCTCGAATGGTCCGTCCAGGTGCGAACCGACCAGGTGGCGCTGTGCGGCGGTGCCTGGGGCGCCGCCGCCCTGCTCTTCTCGCGACAGCGGCCCGCCTTCGCGCTGGGCGCCGGCCTGGCCCTGGGCGTGGGCTGGCTCGGCACCGAGAAGCTCGCCTACCTGGCCGCGCTGGCGGGGCTGCTGGCGGCCGGCGACCTGTGGGTGCGCCGCGAGTGGAAGCCGGGCCGCGAGGCGCTGCGCGCGGGGGGGGTCGCGCTGGGCGCCTTGGCCGTGCTGGCGGCCTGGCGGGCCATCGTGTCGACCCACTTCGAGTTGGCGGCGAGCCAGGGGAGTCCGATCTCGCCCGAGGGGCTCGCCAATCGCATCGACTCCTTCGCCTTCTACCGAAACACCATCGGCTACTCGCAATACCTCGACGCCCTGCCCGACCTGTTGCCCCAGCTCGGCGTCTTTGCGGCGGTGGTGGCCGCGGCGCTCTTCTGCCCGGCCGCGCGCACGCGCCGGCTCGCCCTGGCCGCGGCGGTGCTCGCCCTGGGCGCGCTCGTGGGCGCCTTCCACGCCGGCGCCTTCGCCTACTTCCTGATGACCCTGGGCGTCTTCGCCGCCGTCGGCCTCACCCTGGCCCTGCCCTCGCTGCGCAGCTGGGCCGAGCGCTGGCCGGGCAGCGCACCGATGGCGACGGCGGTGGCCTGGTCGGCGCTGGCGCTCTTCGCCGGGCTCCACGCCTTGAGCACCCTCTACGACACCCAGGCGGTGCAGCGCGAGAGCCTGGGCTTCGTGCAGCGCAACTTCTCGCCCGAGCAGGCCGGCTTCCACCCCGAGGCGGGACTCTTCTGCAGCGCGCGCCAGCCGCTGGGCACCTGGCTCTCGCGGCGCATCTACCGGAGCTTCGGCCGGGGCGAGAGACGGGAGCGGAACGCGGAAGAGCTCGTGGAGCGCTTTCGCGCCGAGCCCGTGCACTATCTCGTGCAATCCTTCCGGCTGAACCAGTTTCCGGTGTCGCTGCGGCGCTTCTGGGCCGAGCACTACCAGCCCTACCGGGCCTCGGTCTTCGTGGCGGGGCGGCGTCTGGTCGCCGGCGAGGCCGACTCCCTCGACTTCGAGCTGCTGGTGCCGGGGGCCTACCGCTGGCTGCCCCGGGGCGAGGCCCACGCGGTCGAGATCGACGGCGCGACGTTGGCGCCCGGCGAGGTCGTGCAGCTGCCGGCCGGTCGCCACCGCGCGCACTTCCCCGACGCGGAGGGTCAGGGCGCGCTGCTGCTCGCGATGAACGATCCGCCGGGCACCGCCCCCATGACCTTCTACAAGAGCTACTGATGCGCATCGCCTTCCTGACCAACATCCTCACGCCCTACCGTCTGCCCGTCTACACCGAGCTGGCCGAGACGCCGGGCTTCGAGCTGCGCTTCCTGGTCGGCGCCCGGACCGACCCGAGCTGGGAGGGCGCCTACGCCGGCGCCTTCGAGCGCGGCGCCGAGAAGCTCGACGTCGAGGTGGTGAAGAGTTTCGACCGGCGGCGCCGGGTGCGCGTGCACAACGAGGTGGCGTCGAGCCAGTGGTCGACGCTGCAGCTTCCCTGGGGCGCCTTCGACGCTCTGGATCGCTTCCGCCCCGACGTGGTGCTGAGCAGCGAGCTGGGGCCGCGCACGGCCCTGGCCGCCCTGTGGGCGAAGCGCGCGGGCGTGCCGCTGGTGATCTGGAGCTACCAGGCCCTGACGGCGGCGCGGGCGGCCGGCCGGCTGCGCCGCGGCCTGCGGCGCGTGCTGCTGGCGCGCGCCGACGCCGTGGTGGGCATGGGCGTGCAGGCGCGCACGGCGCTGCTCGAGCTGGGCGTTGCCGAGGGCGACCTCTTCGACGCGCCCAACGCCCACGACGTCGACGGCTGGGAGCGGCGCTTCGCCGAGCTCGACCCCGACTCCGAACGCATCGCCATGCGCACCCACCTGGACGTGCGAGACCGGGTGGCCCTGGTGCCGGCGCGACTCGAGCCGAGCAAGGGCATCGAGCCGCTGCTCAACGCCTGGGCCGAGCTGCCGCCCCGGGTGCGAGACCCGTGGACGCTGCTCTTCGTGGGCTCGGGGCCCGAGCTGATCCACGTGGAGCGCGCTCGGGCGGCGCTCGAGCCGAAGGCCGTCGCGCGCATCGCGGCCGTGCGTCCCGACGTGCTGGCCGGGCTCTACGCCGCCAGCGACCTGCTGATCTTCCCGAGCCTCGGCGATCCCTGGGGCCTGGTCGTCAACGAGGCTATGGCAGCGGGCC
>Ga0224508_10005616_pt1 | contig 10020 bp, 6 predicted proteins | sample SF_Jan12_sed_USG_4_FD_170157 | JGI IMG/M metagenome (GOLD analysis project Ga0224508, IMG submission 170157) | Sediment microbial communities from San Francisco Bay, California, United States - SF_Jan12_sed_USGS_21 | ecosystem: Environmental > Aquatic > Marine > Sediment | place: USA: California... | reverse complement strand
CGTTGTCGGGCCGGTCGCCGCGGAGGTCGAGGTGGTCGGGATGGCCTCGGGCGCCGGCTCGGCGAACTCGACCGTGGGCCCATCGTCCTCGCCGAAGGGCCCGACGTAGACAAGGGTCAGCCCGCCGAGGAAGGCCAGACCCAACCCGGCTGCTGCCCACCCGGAGCGCACCTGTGCGCCGGGGCGCTCACGGCGGCGGATCGGGGTCTCGAGGTAGTGGAACGACAGCCAGGCCAGGGCCAGGGTGAAGGCCATTCGCACGGCGAACAGTGGCACCGGATCGAGACCGGTGGTGTCCTCATCGACGAAGCGGAAGATGGGCCAGTGGAACAGGTAGACGCCGTACGACACCGCGCCCAACCACACCAGCGGCCTCCACGACAGCGCGCTGGTGACCGGGCCCCGGTCCTGGGTGGCGGCGCCGATGATGATGGCTGTGCCCACGGCGTAGAGCGCCAGTCCGCCCTGCAGCAGCCAGTCGCTCGTGAGCTCGGTGATCGAGAACAGCACCACGGTGACGACCAGCGCGGCCAGGCCCGCCCAGCGCACGACGGGGTTCGCGGTGATGATGCTGCGTCCCCGGACCGTCGAGAAGGCGAGCGCCAGCAGCGCTCCGATCAGGATCTCGGCCATGCGGACGTCGGTGCCGTTGTAGATGCGGTCGAAGCCGTCGAGCCAGGTCACCGAGGCCACCGACAGCGCCAGCAGCACGACCAGCACCCAGCCGAACACCACTCGCGAGCCGATCTTGGCCAGGATGATGAAGGCCAGGAAGGGGAAGAAGACGTAGAACTGCTCTTCGATCGACAGTGACCAGAAGTGTGCTGCCGGTGATGGTTCGGTGACCTCGCCGAACAGATCGTTGTAGCCGGCGCCCTCGGGCGGGAAGGCGGCCCGCCAGTTGTAGATGTAGAAGAGCGCGGCCAGCAGGTCGCCGGGCAGGCGGGCGACCACATCGAGAGTGCTGAAATCGCTCTCGGACTGCAGGTCGAGCCAATGCCACACAACCCCGATGACGGCGATGGTGGCGATGGCTGCGGGCAGCAGGCGGCGGAACCGACGGGCCCAGAACGCACGGAGGGCGATCGAGCCCGTGCGAGTCCGCTCGGTGAGCAGCAGCGACGTGATGAGAAAGCCGGACAGGGTGAAGAACGTCGACACGCCGAGGAACCCGCCGGAGGCGATGGCGAAGTCGCCGTGGAACACGAGCACGGCGGCGACGGCGATGCCCCGCACCCCGTCGAGCGCCGGGAAGTGCGGAAACCCCGAGACGCCGGCACTGGCCGGGGCGTTGTCGGGTCGCGAGGTGGCGGTGGTGGTCATGCGAGCGGCACGGCGGCGAAGCCAGCTGTCAATCTACTGTGACCAGAATACGTGTCGGTGTTGGGCTGGGTCAGTCATCCGGACCGGGCCGGCGGCGGTCACGCTTGGTCTGGGATCGGCGTCGCTTGGCTTCGACCCGGCGCCGTTTGGCCGACCGGCTGGGTTTGGTCGCCCGCCGGGCCTTGGGGCGTTGGCGAGCCGAGCGAAGCATGGCGGTGGCTCGTTCGAGCGCGATCTCGCGGTTGCGGGTCTGGGACCGGGTGTCATCGACCGACACACGCAGCACCGGCCCGAGTCGTTCCACCAACCGTTGCCGGACGCCGTCGTCGACGCCGACGGCTGATTCGAGGTCGATGGTCAGCTCCGCGGTGGTCTGGGACCGGTTGGCGTGTTGACCCCCGGGCCCGCCGCTGGTGGTGAATCGCCACCGAAGGTCGCGGGAGGGGATACGACAGCCTGACCCGGCGTCGAGACCGCCGTCATCCACGGTTCGTGATCGATGCCGGTGGTGGGCCGAATCGACCTCGGGCCGCGTCGACGAGAGCTCGCACCCGGGCCGGTGCCGAGAAGTAGTCGCCTCGCATCGATGGATCGATGGTGCCGGCAATCAGCTGCCACACCAGCACCATGGTGCGGTACACGACCTGCATCGGGCCGTAGTGATCCCACAGCAGGAGCAGGGTGTTGCGCTCCTTGAGGTAGTCGATGGTGGGGTGCGGGGTGCCCACGTGTGGGTTGTGCACATCGGCGCCCCGCATGATGCCGACTCGCCAGCCGGCCGCCTTGGCCCGCAGACCCAGGTCGGCCTCCTCGCAGTAGGCGAAGTAGCGCTCGTCGAAGAGACCGATGGCCTCGACACATGGGCGACGGAAGAGGTGCAGGGTGCCGTGGCAGTAGTCGCTCTCCTCGAGGCCCTCGTCGATCAGTTGGGGGGCGTCGATCGAGCCCAGGTACGGGTGAACCACAGGTGTGGCGTGGTCGCCCACATCGGCGCTGACGAGGCCCACGTCGGGCTGCTCGCACAGGCCGTCGACGATGCGGGCGAGGGCCTTGTCGCCGGGCAGGGCGTCGTGGGGGGCGACGGCGGCCCACTCGCAGGTGTCGTGGGCCAGCCAGTGGGACAGACCGGCGTTGGATCCGGGCCCGAAGCCGAGATTACGACCCTGCTCGAGCAGGATGACGTCGTCGGCGAGGCCGGCCCGTAGGCGCTCGATCTTGTCGGGGGCCGAGCCGTTGTCGACCACTGTGAAGGCGACGGGCACCCCCTGATCACGGAAGTTCTCGATGGTTCCGAGGCAGGCATCGGGCTGGTTCCAGTGCACCAGGATCACCCGGACGTGCGTTTCGACCATCTGTAGAAGAGTATTTCACCGCTCCGCCGGATCCGGTGTCGCGTGGGCGCCATCCGCCACCGCCCTCGAAGCGGCTACGCAACGCCCGGTGTCTGACACCGGTTGACGCAACAACGCGAGAGAACGCGGGCGACGAGCGGCCGAACGGGTGCTGTGACCCCGTCAGGAGCCGCACGGCGCGTGCGGCGAGTAGCAGCCGGCCGCTGCGGCGAGAAACCGGGAGAGAGCGAGCGACGACCGGCCGAACGGGTGGCGTGACCCCGTCAGGAGCCGCACGGCGCGTGCGGCGAGTAGGGGCGAGAAACAGGGAGGGAGTGAGGGACGAGCGACCGAACGGGGGATCCGCCGGCCGGTCGAGGAGCGAGTCTCTGCGCGCGACGGATCCGGCCGTCGCGGCGCTAACTGAGGCTCAGCGCGTGCTGCACCAGCTCGAGCAGCGTGGATTTGGTCGCCTCGCGGTTGCGGGCATCGGTCACGACCATGGGCACATGGAGCGGTACCGCCAGGGCCTCTCGGACATCCTCGAGTCGATGATGGAGCTGCCCGTGGAACGTGTTCACCGCGACCACGAACGGCAGGCCACTGCCCTCGAAGTAGTCGACGGCCGGGAAGCAGTCCTGCAACCGGGTCGTATCGACCAGCACGACGGCGCCGATCGCACCACGGACGAGGTCGTCCCACATGAAGTGGAATCGCTCCTGGCCGGGTGTGCCGAACAGGTACAGGATCAGGTCGTCACCCAGGCCGATGCGACCGAAGTCCATGGCCACCGTGGTGCCCCGCTTGGACGTGGCGCTGCCGGTGTCGTCGATGCCCTCACTCACCTGGGTCATGTTGGCCTCGGTGGTGAGGGGCTCGATCTCGGACAGCGAGCCGACGAAGGTCGTCTTGCCCACGGCGAACCCGCCGGCCACGATCATCTTGACCGGGATCGGGACCTTTCCCATGTCGCCGGGATCGGCTGGCGCCGTGGCGGTGTCAGAGCGACTGAAGACCATGGAGAACCCTTTCCAGCAGCGACGTATCGGGGCGCGCATCGGGCGATGTCTGAGGCGCCTGCGCCGTCATGAGGAGTCCTTCGGTGACCATGTCGCCCACCAGCACGCGGGCGACGCCCAGCGGTACGTGCAGGTGCGCACTGATCTCGGCGATGGCGAGCGGCTCTCGACCCATGTCGGCGATCTTGCGCCGCTCGTGGTGTAGGTGATGCAGCTGATTGGCGCCGTGGGCGGTCGTGCGCACGATCGTCTCCAGCGGCAGGTCGGTCGACGACCGCGTGCGGCCGCCCGTCAACGCGTAGGGCCGCACCCGCAGCGAACGGGATTGCAGCGCGTCGGTGGTGGGGTCGTGAACGCTCATCGGGGAAGTGCGAATTGCAGCTCGGTGCGCAGTTCGGGGGTCAGGTAGGTGCCGATCTGGTCAGCCAGCATGGCCATCTCGTAGCCGAGCGTGCCGATGTCGGCGTCGCCGGCTGCGACCACAGCCAGGCTCGAGCCGTCTGGAACACCGGTGACCAGCACGAAGGCGCGCTCGAGTTCGACGATGACCTCGTGGACGTGCCCGCCGTGGAACCGCTCGGACGCACCGTGGGCCAGACCGATGAGCCCCGATGACACGGCTGCGAAGCGGTCGGCCGCGTCGCGATCGATGCCGTGCGAGACCGCAACCGGCAGGCCGTCGGTCGACACCACGATGGATTCGTGCACGCTGTGCTGGTTGGCGACGAAGTTCGCCACCAGCCACGACACGTGTTGCGCGGATTCGCTGAGTGAGGTCATCGATCGGTCTCCTGGGTAACCTCGTGCTCGTCGGTCCGGCCCTTGTCGAGGCTGGACCGGTAACGGGACAACAGTTCGCGCAGATCTTCGGGCGAACGGTCGCTGACGGCGGGCTCGGGGTGCTCGGTCGTGGGAGTCCGCCGGGCGAGCCCGGCCGCGGTCACGTCGGACTGCTCGTCGGTTCCGGACGCGGCCACCACACCCTCGGCCCCCGGCACGTCGGCACCGAGCGCTCCGAAGGGCACCTCGGGCGGTTCGGCGGGCACCGGGCTGTGTACCGTCTCTGCGTTGTCGTCGGCGTTGTCGTCGGCGCTGTCGTCCGCCGTGAGATCGTCGGCCTCGTCGGGCCCGTCATCGCTGGCCTCGGCCACGGCGAAGGGGTCGGGATCGGCGAACAGGTTGTCCTCGGCGGCTTCGATGGCTGGTTCGGCGATGACGGGGGTGCGCGAGGGCAGGGCTTCGGCCAGCTCGGGTGCGGCCATGTCGGGTGCGACGTCGTCGGCGGGCGACTCGTCGATGGCTGGTTCGGGGGTGCGCGAGGGCAGGGCTTCGGCCAGCTCGGGTGTGGCCTCGTCGGCCGGCTCGACCGCCCAGGGCTCAGGGTCGGGCACCAGTGAGGCGATGTCGGCGACATCGTCGTCGGCGACGTCGACGGCCACAGCCTCTTCGGCCGGCTCGAACAGCAGCTCACTGGGCTCGTCGGCGACGGGTGCAAGTGCCTCGGGGGCTCCGAGCATCTGATCGCCGCGCAGCACCACGATTGCCTGCAGTCCGGTCCCGGCGGCCGGTCGTAGCTCGACGTGCACGTCGTGGCGCGCCGCCAGTCGGCTCACGAGGTTCCAGCCGAGGTTGGCGGCACTGGTGAGTCCGAGCAGCGGAGGATGGGCCAGGAGCTCGTTGGCGGCACGCAGTTGGCCGGTCTCGAGGCCGGGGCCGGCGTCGACGATGCTGATGGCGACTGCTCTGCCGTCGGTCTCGCTCGAGATCGTCACATCGGTGTCGTCAGGTGAGTACATGGTGGCGTTCTCGAGCAACTCGGCCACCAGGTGGGCCAGATCGACACCCAGACGGCTGTCGACCGACGCATTCACCATCTCTTCCACGGTGATACGCGAGAAGCCCTCGACTTCTCCTTGGGCCACCCTGACCACGTCGTGGAGCTCCACCGGTTGACCGGTGGGCGGCATCGACTCGTGATCGGCCAGCACCAGCAGGGCTTCGGCGTTGCGCTGCATGCGGGTGGCGAGGTGATCGAGGTGGAAGAGCGACTCGAGCTGGTCGGGGTCCTCCTCGTTGGCTTCGAGCTCGTCGATGAAGGCGATCTGGCGGTTGATGAGCTCCTGGTTGCGCTTGGACAGCTGCACGAAGAGATCGCCGATGCCCCGGCGCAACAGGGCGGCCTGGTCGACGGCCACGCCGACAGTGGCCTCCTGGACTCGGTTGAACGCCTCGGCCAGCTGGCCGATCTCGTCTCGGCTCGCGACCTCGATGCGGGCCAGGCGCAGCTCGTCGGACGCCTCGGCCGACCGCATACGATCGAGCAGCGCTGGCAGTCGCACATCGACCACGGCCTGGGCGTCGTAGGTCAGTTGTTCAAGGGGACGAACCGCACGCCAGGCCAGAAAGGAGGCCAGCGCGCTGACCAGGATCATCAGGCCGCCGCTGACCAGCAAGAAGTTGCGGACCTGGGTGTCGGGCGTGTCGAGGTACCGGCTGGCTCCCCATCCCAGCAGCACCACGGCGGTGAGCAGGGGGAGGCCCAGAGCAAGAAGGATCTTGGTCCGGATCGAGATCGTGCCCATACTGCTCCTCGTCGGGCGGATGCACCGTCGCTGACAGTTGAAGCATCGACAAGGGCCGACGGGAGTTGAGCAAACAGCTTCGCCGCCGGTGGGCCCTGCAACAGGCCCAGTCGGTCAGCGCTGGGGTGTCGCATGCGACGGGATGGCCACGGGCAGCTGCGAGCTGCCCGTCAGCGCTTCATCGACCGCCGCCGCGCACGAACGCCCTTCGGCGATGGCCCAGACGATCAGCGACTGGCCGCGGCCCATGTCGCCGCACACGTACACCCCGTCGACGTTCGTGCGGTACTCGGGATCGCGGCCTACGTTGCCGCGCCCATCGAGCTCGACCCCCAGATCCTCGAGCAAACGAGAACGCTCGGGCCCGGTGAAGCCCATGGCGAGGAACACCAGATCGGCTCGGAAGTCCTCCTCGGTGCCCTCGAGCGGCTCGAAGCGCATGCCCTGGTCGTCGATCATCTGTTCGACCCTGGTGGTGCGCAGCGCGGTGAGCCGCCCGTGCTCCCCGACGAACTCGGTGGTGTTGATGGCGAACACCCGCTCGCCACCCTCGTCGTGAGCCGATGACACCCGGTAGATCATGGGCCAGGTCGGCCACGGGTTGGCCTCGGGCCGGGTGTCGGGCGGACGGGGCATGATCTCGAACTGGTGGATCGACGCAGCCTGCTGTCGGTGCGCCGTGCCCAGGCAGTCGGCGCCGGTGTCGCCGCCACCGATGATGATCACGTGCTTACCCTCGGCGTCGATGGGGGGCTCGTCGAGATCGCCCTCCTGCACCCGGTTGGCGCCGGGGAGGTATTCCATCGCCTGGTGCACACCCTCGAGATCGCGCCCCGGGATGGGCAGGTCGCGCCACTGGGTGGCTCCGCCGGCCAAGACGATGGCGTCGAAGGACTGCCGCAGCTCGTCGACGGAGAGGTCGACACCCACGTCGATGCCGGTTCGGAAGGTGGTGCCTTCGTACTCCATCTGGGCCAAGCGGCGATCGAGGAAGCGCTTCTCCATCTTGAATTCGGGTATGCCGTAGCGGAGCAGGCCTCCCGCCCGATCGGCGCGTTCGAACACCACCACGTCGTGGCCCGCCCGGGTGAGCTGCTGGGCCGCGGCCAGGCCGGCGGGACCAGAGCCCACGACCGCCACCATGCGCCCGGTCTTGCGGGTGGGCACCTGGGGGCTCACCCAGCCCTCGCGCCAGGCCCGGTCGATGATCTCGACCTCGACCCGCTTGATGGTGACGGGGTCCTCGTTGATGCCCAGCACGCAGGCGGCCTCGCACGGCGCCGGGCAGAGCCGGCCGGTGAACTCGGGGAAGTTGTTGGTGGCGTGGAGCCGGTCGATGGCCTCTCGCCAGTGGTTGCTGTAGACGAGATCGTTCCAGTCCGGAATGAGGTTGCCGAGGGGGCAGCCGTTGTTGCAGAACGGGATGCCGCAGTCCATGCACCGACCGGCCTGGGTCGTGAGCCTGTCCTCGTCGAAGGGCTCGTAGACCTCCTTCCAGTCCAGTAGTCGCAGCTCCTTGGGCCGGTAGCGGGGCAGCTCCCGGTCGTGGTGGAGGAATCCTCGTGGATCGCCCATCTGGTCCTGGGCCTCCTAGCCGTGGGATGCGGCCATCACCGCAGCCGTCTCGTCGGTGCCCGCCGATCGGGCCTGAGCCTGAGCTTCGAGCACGCGCTTGTAGTCGCGCGGCATGACCTTGACGAACCGCCCGGCCTGGCTCGCCGGCCAGTCGGCCAGCAGCGAGGCGGCGACGGCCGAATCGGTCTCCTTGTGGTGCCGCTCGATCGCGTCGAGCAGGAAGGCGATGTCGTCGGCGTCGAGCGAATCGAGGTCGACCATCTCGGGATTGACCCGCTTGGCGAACGCGCCGTCCTCGTCGAGGACATAGGCGACACCGCCGGACATGCCGGCACCGAAGTTGCGCCCGGTCGCACCCAGGATGACGGCGCGGCCGCCCGTCATGTACTCACAGCCGTGGTCGCCGATTCCTTCGACCACCGCCAGCGCACCCGAGTTGCGGACGCAGAACCGCTCCCCCACCAGGCCCCGCAGGAACAGCTCGCCGCCCGTAGCCCCGTACAGGATGACGTTGCCAGCGATGACGTTCTCTTCGGCCACGAAGGCGGCGTCGTCGGGTGGTCGGACCACGATTCGGCCGCCCGACAGGCCCTTGCCGGTGTAGTCGTTGGCGTCGCCCTCGAGGCGCAGCGTGATGCCGCTCGGCAAGAAGGCGCCGAAGCTGTTGCCAGCCGAACCCTTGAAGTTGATCACGATGGTGTCGTCGGGCAGGCCCGCACCGCCGTAACGACTGGTCAGCTCGGAGCCGAGCATGGTGCCGACCGTGCGGTTCACGTTGCGGATCGGCAGGTCGAGGGTGACTGGCTGAGCATCCTCGAGCGCCGGTTGGGCCAGTTCGATGAGCGTTCGATCGAGTGCTGCGTCGAGGCCGTGGTCCTGCCCGGTGGTCTGACGCAGCGAGGCACCCTCGGGCAGCTCGGGCTGATACAGGATGGGCGTGAGATCCAGGCCCGAGGCCTTCCAGTGATTGACGGCGGCCGACGTGTCGAGGCACTCGACATGGCCGATCGCCTCGTCGAGCGTGCGGAAGCCGAGCTGGGCCAAGAGCTCGCGGACCTCTTCGGCGATGAACTCGAAGAAGTTCACGACGAAGTCGGCCTGGCCCGTGAACTTGGTCCGCAGCTCGGGGTTCTGGGTAGCGATGCCCACCGGACAGGTATCGAGGTGACAGACCCGCATCATCACGCAGCCCATCACCACCAGCGGCGCGGTGGCGAAGCCGAACTCGTCGCCACCCAACAGGGCGGCGATCATCACGTCACGGCCGGTCTTGAGCTGGCCGTCGACCTGCACCACGATCCGGTCCCGTAGCCGGTTCAGCAGCAGCGTCTGTTGCGTCTCGGCCAGGCCCAGCTCCCAAGGAGCGCCGGCGTGCTTGATCGACGTGAGCGGTGAGGCGCCGGTGCCACCGTCGTAGCCACTGATCAACACCACGTCGGCGTGGGCCTTCGACACACCCGCGGCCACTGTGCCGACCCCGACCTCGGCGACGAGCTTGACGTGGATGCGCGCACGCGGGTTGGCGTTCTTGAGATCGTGGATGAGTTGGGCCAGGTCCTCGATCGAGTAGATGTCGTGGTGCGGCGGTGGCGAGATCAGCCCGACGCCGGGAGTCGAGTGCCGTACCTCGGCGATCCAGGGGTACACCTTGTGGCCCGGGAGCTGGCCGCCCTCGCCGGGCTTGGCCCCCTGCGCCATCTTGATCTGGATGTCGTCGCTGTTGACGAGGTACTCGCTGGTGACGCCGAATCGCCCGGATGCCACCTGTTTGATCGACGAGCGGCGCAGATCACCGTTGGTGTCGGGGGTGTAGCGGCGGGCGTCCTCGCCGCCTTCACCGGTATTTGACTTGCCCCCGATCCGGTTCATGGCGATGGCGAGGGTCTCGTGGGCCTCGGCCGAGATCGAGCCGTACGACATCGCTCCGGTGGCGAAACGTTTGACGACCTCGGAGACCGGCTCGACCTCGTCGAGCGGCACCGGTGGGCGCACCCCGTCCTTGAAGCGGAACAAGCCTCGGAGGGTGGCCATGCGCTCGGCCTGCTCGTCGACCCGGTCGGTGTACTCCTTGAAGGTGTCGTAGCGGCCGGTACGGGTCGCGTGCTGGAGCTTGAACACGGTGTCGGGGTTGAACAGGTGGTATTCGCCCTCGCGGCGCCACTGGTAGTCACCACCGACCTCGAGCGTGCG
>Ga0224508_10005615_pt1 | contig 10021 bp, 5 predicted proteins | sample SF_Jan12_sed_USG_4_FD_170157 | JGI IMG/M metagenome (GOLD analysis project Ga0224508, IMG submission 170157) | Sediment microbial communities from San Francisco Bay, California, United States - SF_Jan12_sed_USGS_21 | ecosystem: Environmental > Aquatic > Marine > Sediment | place: USA: California... | reverse complement strand
CACTACGACGAGGACACGGTCGTTCACGTGCCGTTGTCGCGAATCGAAGGTTCCGAGCCCTTCTCGCAGACAGATATGGAAGTCCTGACCGCGATCAGCCCCGTCGTCCTAGCGACGATGCACCGGTTCTGGGATACGCAAAGATCCTCTTTTGAGAATGGCGCGACACAGGCCGATTCCTTCCACGCGCACCTGCGCTTCGTGATGGACAATTTTGGCTGCTCGCTGCTGACAGCCCGGGAAATGGACATCATGCAGCTGACGATGCGCGGGTACTCCGACAAGCTCTCGGCGCGCGAGCTGGATATCACGCCGGGCACCGTCCGCAATCACAAGAAGAGCATCTTCAGCAAGTTGAATGTGTCATCGCAGGGCCAGGTATTCGGACTGCTGCTCGACGTGCTGCAGTTGCCCGCCGATTCCGGGATCGGCCCGGACCCACTCGCCACCCTGCTGGAACAGCGCCGCTGATGCCACACACCGAGATTCGACTGTTCGATCGCAACCTGCCCAACGTCGACGTCGAAGAAGCCGCTAATCTCGCGCGTACCCACTTCGCTGTCGACGGCGACTTGCATGCGCTCGGTGGCGAGCGCGACCAGAATTTCCGCCTCGATGCCGGTGACAGCTCCTATGTCTTCAAGATCTCCAATGCCGAGGACGGTGAAGACGTCGTCGGCTTCCAGGTCGAGGCACTACAGCACGTAAAGGCACGCGACCGTTCGCTGCCCGTCCCGGAGCTGCATGCCGACCGCAGTGGCCGATACATGCCACGCGTTACGACGGAATCCGGCGACTCACACATACTGCGTCTCGTCAGTTACCTGCCCGGCGTTCCAGTCGACGAGGCGCCAGCCACGCTTCGTACATGGCGGGAGATCGGTGCACTGATGGGCAGGCTCAATCTTGCTCTCGGCAGCTTTTACCATCCAGCCGCCCGTGCAAACGACCACCCCTGGGATACCGCGAATTGCCTGCGCTTTCAGCCACTCACCGAACACATTGCTGACAAGTCCGAGCGCGCACTGGTTAACTCGGTATTTGACCGGTTCAGGGAACACACGAAACCGCGTCTCGATGCCACGCGCCACCAGATCATTCACCAGGATGCCCACTGCGGTAACGTGCTCGTCGACGCGAACGACCCGGAACGCATTACCGGCCTCATCGACTTCGGCGACATGCTGCACGGCCCCGTTGTTGCCGATCTCGCGATCATCCCGGACAGAACCGAGCGCAGCGACGACAACCTGCTCGATGTTATCTGCCACGCGGCGATCGGTTTCGATGCGACCTTCCCATTGCAGGAAACCGAGGTCGACCTCCTGTTCGATGTCATCTGCGCGCGGTACGCACTCGGCGCCACCATCGTTGCCGCACGCAACGCCCTTCACGTGGACGGCCCGCGGCACATGGAATCGAGTGAGCCTTTCATCACACCGCTCGACCAGCTCGTCAGTATTGGATCCGCAACCTGCACGCGGGCCGTGCGACGCGCCTGTCGATTCCCGGCCATGCTCTCAGGGGCCGACGAAGAAGCACTGCTCGACAAACGCAGACAGTACCTCGGCAAGAACGCCACGCATTTCTATGCCAGGCCGATGCACTTCGAGCGGGCGAGCGGACCGTTCCTCTATTCGACCGATGGCAACCGGTACCTCGATTGCTACAACAACGTGCCGCAGGTCGGGCATTGCAACCCACATGTCGTCAAGGCGATCGCGCGGCAAGCGGCGGCTTTGAATACGAATACGCGTTATCTGTACAGCAGCATCCTCGAGTACGCGGAGCGACTGACTGACAAGCTGGCGCCGCACCTCGACGCCTGCGTTTTCGTGAATTCGGGCAGCGAGGCAAACGACATTGCCTGGCAGATGGCCAGGATCATGACGGGCAGATCGGGCGGACTGCTCATGGAAGACGCCTACCATGGCATCACAGGGCCGATTCGCGAGTTTTCGCCAGGGCATCCCGATACGAAACTACCCGACCACTTGCAGGGTCTGATCGTGCCGGACCCCTACCGGGGCAAGTACAGGGACGACACGCCGGACATCGCCAGCAGATACGCGGCAGACGCGGATCGGGCGATAGCCGACCTCGCCCGCGCCGGACACGAAACTGCAGCCTTCATGATCGACTCGGCTCTTTGTTCCAGTGGCGTCCCCGAGACGCCGGACGGCTATCTGCGCGAAGTAGAGAAACGTGTGCATGCAGTGGGCGGACTGATGATCTGCGATGAGGTGCAATCTGGCTTCGGCCGCATGGGCCAGTGGTGGGGCCATGAACTGCATGGCCTGACGGCCGACTTCGTTACGATGGGCAAGCCTGTTGGGAACGGTCACCCGTTGGGCGTCATTGTGACGAGGTCCGAGATCCTCGAGCGCTTTACCGAGAAGACCGGCTTGTTCAGCACGTTTGGCGGCAACACCGTGGCCTGCGCTGCAGGCAACGCCGTGCTTGATGTCATCGAGCGCGACGAGCTAATTGAGAACGGTCGAGTCGTCGGCGAGTACTTTCGCGAGCAACTGCGCGAACTTTCGAAGACGCACGCACTGATCGGCAACGTGCGCGGTAACGGCATGCTCACGGGGCTCGAGTTTGTTTCCGATCGCGATACGCGCACCCCGGCAACTGAAGAAACTGCACGCCTGCTCGAATTAATGCGGCAACGCCATGTGCTCGTTGGCAACGAAGGACGCGATGGCAACATTCTGAAGCTGCGACCGTCGCTGGTATTCACGCACGAGCACGTGGACCTGTTTATTGATGCTCTTGACGGTACGCTCGGCGACCTGAAGGCCGACTGACACGTACTGCGCAGCACTACCTTGCGATCAGCGCCCTGCTGAGGCAGCCTGTACGAAGGTTTCAATCAGGAGGTTCGGGATGGTCACAAGAATCTTCGCAGCGTTACTTATTATGTGTGCAACCGCCGGGTGCTCGGTATACGACGTGGCGGCTATTTCCGCAGACTTGGCGGTTGAGCTCTTCACCGATGTCAACGAAGGAAAGAGCGACCAGGATCACGACCCGAACAATGATCCCATCAGGTTCTGGAATCCCGAAACCAGTCGATGCATTTACGTTGAGACCAAGACGAGAAATCTCGACCACGGCCTGGATTCGATGTTCGACAGGTTCGAAGAAGGCAAAGACCATGTCGTTCTGCCGACCGGCGAGAAGTACCCGGTTGGGCGGCACGCTGAGCGTATAGAACCGGAGTTAGGTCCGACGAGGGAATGCCAGAAACGCGAGTCCGACTCATGAGATCGCTGGTGGCGATCTTTGGTGAGAGCCAATAACCAGGCCTTGAATTATGTACGGTGGCAGAACCCACTTTCGCGTGGTTCCCTGGATACGCATTCTGATCTTGCTAATCGCAACGGGGTCCATTGCTGCGGCAGCCTATTGTTTCAGCAAGGAAGGACTAACCTGGCTGTGCGCATTCTTCATTGGATTTTCGATGCTTGGTGTCGTCGGATTTGTTGAGACATTTTTCATGTACATCATTCTTGAAGACAGTGAGATCAGATTCCGGGAATCGTTTCGAGGAACTGCAATTCCGAAAAGTGACATCGTAAGAGTGACCTGGGAGGCGGGGTGCGGTGTTTCGTTGCTTCGCAGTGACGGTACATGGGCCAAGGTGCCTGACTTAGGCCACAATTCGCGGAGTTTGACCAACTCAATAAGGGCATGGCTACGAGCGACCTAGGACAGGCTTTGTGCCTATCGCTCCGGGTCGTTCACGTTTCCTGTTCGGCGTCGTGAACAACGTGCTGTTCTGACAGCCGGATCGTGACTTCGCCAAGCGCCATGACAACGAGGACGCCGATCGTGACCGGCCAGTTAAAGCCCTCGCCCGGCGTGTACATCAGGAACACGGCCGAGATTCCAATGCAGATAGCGCAGTACGCAGCCAGCGTCACCCCGGTGCGGTTACCGACCGGCATCCGGTAGGGCCGCTCCCTGTCCGGATCCACCATGCGCATGCGGGCGAACGACAGTACCATGCCGGCATAGGGCAACAGGAACATGACGGCACTGCACGCGAAAAGGTTCCAGAACAGCTCTTCGTTCGAACCTGCCAGCGCTCCGTAGAGCAGAATTACGAGCGAACCGAAAACACCCATCGCCAACGCGGCGCCGAGTGGCGTGCCGTGTTTTTTGTGCTCGATCGCAAGGAAGTTGGGTAATTCACCTTCGGCGGCTGCCTCGGAAGCCGACTTGTTACACCCGATTGCCCACGTCACGGCGTTCGAGAAAAACGTGAACAGGACGCCCACGCCGAGCGCAAAGGCAAATGCCCTGCCGGTAACCGAGCCGCCAAAGAACAGGTACAGCGTGTCGACGAGACCTTCAACGAGGTTGATGTCAGCGGCAGGTATAGCAGCCAGCACGGCAAACGTGCCAAATGCGTACAGCGTAATGATGATGGCGCCGGACAGCAGCACGGCACGCGGGATATTCTTCGTCGGATTGTGGATCGCGCCGGGCGTTGCGCACATGAGCTCGAAACCGAGCATGCCATATATAAGAGTAGAGAGATAAGTCAGCCCGTTGCCCCACGACGGCACCAGGGCCTCGACGGTGATCTCGTTGGCCATGCCGTTCTTCGACACGTAGCTGAACGCGCCGCCGATCAGTAGCACGAACACGACTATCTTGATCGTCGCGCCGATATTTGGCACCCACTTGCCGATATTCAGAGACAGCACGTTGACGGCAACCGCACCCCACAACAGCGCGATACCCATCGCCATCTGGGCACCAAGACCGAGGTCGAGTCCGAACAGCTGGTTGAAGATGCTCGCGAACAGGATGAACACCGACGGTACCCATAGCAGGTTGTTCACCCAGTAGGACCAGGTGATTCGTGATGCCCAGCGCCCGCCGAACGCGTCACGTACCCAGGCATAGATGCCGCCCTCTTCCGGGTAGGTGGTCCCCATTTCCGCATTCATGAGCCCGTAGGGGATAAAGAACGTCACACCCAGGAAGACCCACCAGAACAGACTGGAGACGCCGATCGACGCCGAGGCCGCAACCGTGTCAAGAAGCAGGATGGCCGACACGGTCAGGAGCGTCATGTCCCCAAGGCGGAGCGCTTTCTTGTTATTCGTCATTCGCTGGTCTCCAGTGGTACGTCAAGCGACTCAAGCGTCTTCTGCATCGGTTCGAGTTGCTTCTCGTAACGTCGCCAACGCCCGATCGATTTCGTGTGAGCCGGCTGGCGAACCTGTACGGCGCTTGCGGTCGTAACGGCCGTCTCTTGCTTGTGAAACTCGAGGCAGGCGTCTTCCCAGGGTAGCCCCAGGAACTCGATCAGTGCGCGAGCATTGGGTTCGAGGTCGCGTGCGACATCCTCGTACGCAACGTCGAAAAAGCGATCGCCAAAGCGCTCGCGCCAGGTTTTCATGAGTCGATAGTAGCGTGCATGGTGGCGAGCCATTTCCTCCTGGTTGTAGGAGTGAGGATAGGCATCGGCGAACAGTTGTTTGTAGCTCGAGAAGCAGGCATCCATCGGGTTACGGCGCAGGTGAACGATCTTCGCATTTGGCAGCGCCTTCAGTATCAACGGCACATAGATGTAGTTTGCCGGCAGCTTGTCCACGAAATGCGGTGCTTCCCCGGCCATCGTTCGCGACGTCTCCAGGTACATGTTGCCGAGTTTCCTGAAATCGACATCCATGGCACCTTCCACGAGCTCCGCCGAAAAACGACTCGCACCCGTATAGCGGGTCAGCCGTCTTACCGAGTTGCCGAACTGTTTGAGCTCACCGGCCGAATGCACCATCGAGTGTGCCGTGATCACACGTTCGACCAGCGTCGTGCCGGTGCGGGGCTGGCCGACCACGAATATCGGTGCTGCCGAGTCACTTGCCTCAGCCGGCGCGTCCAGCCACTCCCTCGTATACAGCCGTTCCAGCGCCGCGTACATTTCCTTCTCGGCGGGCTCGTTGTACTCGAGCGTGCTGCGCCGGGCTTCGGCGCCTTTCGCGAACGCATCGAACGCCCCGTCCCAATCCTCGAGGTCCTCGAGTTCCTTGCCCAGTCCGTAGCAGAGGAACGCCAGTGCTTTCGCCGGGTAACGGCCCGACGCGATCAGACGCCGCAGTTCCTCGACGTGTGTTCGGTCCTTGGCCTTGTGCAACCCGGCCAGTATCCAGTGAGCGTTCGCATTGCCGGGCGAGAGCTCGAGCACCTTTGCCAGGGTCGCTTCGGATTCCTCCAGTTGCCCGAGATGCATCTGGCAATTGGCGTAGTTCACCATGAAGGGGACGCCGTCCGGCGCTCCGTCGACGGCTTTCCTGAACCAGTCGAGCGCTTCGCGATCGTTGCCAAGCATGGACGACACCAGGCCAATCGTATCGAGCACAACCGGGTTGTCGTCGGCATGCTCGATCGCGTTCTCCAGGGCCTTGTCTGCCCGTGCCGGCTGCCCGGCCATCATGAACAGGCGGGCAAGACTCGCCCAGGCGGCCCCATGCGTCTCATCGAGTTTGGTCACGGAACCGAAGGCCTCGATGGCGATCTTGCGGTCATTTAGCTCGAGCGCCACCAACCCGAGCAGGAAGTGCGCCTCGGGCACCTCCTTCTTTGACATCAGCACGCGCTGGCAGCAACTTGCCGCGGCCTCGGGATTTCCGGCCTGCAGGTGCGAGAAGCCTTCGCGCAGGCTGTCACGCATCCATAATGGCAGTTGCTCGCTTTTTTTCATCTAAAATCAGGACCTTACTTCGCCGGCATCGGCAGGAAATCCGACTCCGCCCGCGGCGACACAGCTTACACCATGCGTGTGAGTCCGCTCATATGTCGAATATTGGCCATTGTCAGGCTGGCACAAATCTGTCTCAATCGGACAATCATTGACCAGGGGGAGTAACCGTGTCCGATCAACATATTCGGCCAACCGTTTTCCGCAAGACTTTGCTTGCGCAGTCCGTTTCAGCAGCAGTCCTGACCTCGGTCGCCAGCACCGGCGCCGCCCAGGAAATCGAAGAAATCACCGTTACCGCGACGAAACGCGCGGAAAGTATCCAGGATGTGCCGCTGGCCATCACCGCCATGACCGGCGATTTCATCAAGGACGTCAATCTCGACGACGTCAAGGATCTGGTGACTTTCACGCCCGGCGTAACCGGCAATAGCACCGACAGCTTCATCGATGGCATCTCAGTCCGCGGCATTCGTACCCAGGACTTCGGCGTCGGCGGCGACCCTTCGGCAGCCTTCTTCAAGAACAGCCTGTATGAAGGCCGCAACGGTGCGGTCATCAGCAGCCTCTATGACATCGAGCGTGCGGAAATCCTGCGCGGCCCGCAGGGCTTCCTGTTCGGGCGCAATGCGATCGGCGGCGCATTCAACATCCACACCAAGCGTCCGACAGTGGGCGGCGCTCGTGACGGCTACGTCGAACTGGATGCGGGCGAGGACGGCCGCTTCACGTTCGAAGGTGCGACGAATATCGGCATCAACGACAACTTCGCGTTGCGTGTCGCCGGCTACCATTCGAAGCAGGATGGCCACTCCCGCAACGCCTTTGACGGCAAGGACTACCTGGGACACGACAAGACGGCAGTCCGCCTGTCGGCCCTGTATGTCGGTGAACGCGCGGAAGTGTTTGCGACGGTTGACTACGAAGATTCGGATCGTGACGGCTCCGCCTATCGCGTCGACCATCGCTCGCCGCGGCTGGCGGATCTCGAAGCGCTGCTCGGGCCGTTCAACATGCCGGACGATCCGCGCGGCATGAACTCCAACATGTTCGGCGGCAATGACGACAATGCAGAAATCCTGAACCTCGGTCTGCACATCGAGTACGACTTCGACAACATGGCGCTGTCCTGGTCATCGGGCTTCAAGGATCACGACTACCTGTACGCGGAAGACTATGACGCGACACCGCGCACCCTGGGTCTCTACAAGCAGGACCAGAGTGGCGATTACCTGCAGTCCGAATTGCGCCTGACGTCGACGACCGACGGTCCGCTGTCCTGGTACGCAGGTGTCTCGATGTACGAAGAGAACCTCGACTATCACGTTACGAGTTCGCTCGAAGAGGAAGGACTCTGCGCGTACTACGGTTCCTACTACGGCGCTTACAACTGTTCGGATTATTTCGACTACTGGCAGGCCTACTGGGATTACTACTACCCGGCCTATGGCATCACGGTCGGGCCGTTCTCGCCGACCGCCGATGGCATGATGACCGAGGACACGTTTATCGACGGCAAGTTCTCTGGTTACGCGGCGTATGTCGACCTCTCATACCAGATCACCGACCAGTGGGATGTGTCGTTGGGCGTTCGCTACCAGTATGACAAGAAACGTTTCTCGACGCGCTCTCCCAAACCGGACAGCATGTTGCTCGGTTACTTCCTTCCGGGTTACATGACCACGGGCCTGACCGACACGGCCGACTGGAATGACACGACACCGCGCCTGATCGTGCGCTACACACCGGGCGACGACCATACCGTATTCGCGAGTTACACCGAAGGCTACAAGTCGGGTGGCTACGGCACCTTCTCGATCCAGGATGCTGTAACCGGCGACCCGGTCTTCCAGTGGTTTGGTGAAGGCGACCAGGACCCGCTGACACCGGCGGACGGCGTTGTGCCATCACAGTTCAAACCCGAAGAGGTCAAGTCCTACGAAGTGGGGTACAAGGGCCTGCTTGCCTCTGGCAGTGTTGCCCTGGACCTGACCGCATTCATGTTCGACTACGAGAACTTGCAGGTGAACTACTTCGACCAGGGTTCCAAGGTCGACAACCTGGGCCAGGTTGATGGTGTCGGTGTCGAAGGCTCGATCCAGTGGGCCATTAGCGAAAACTGGGACCTCGTGCTCGGCGCCGGCTGGCTCGATACCGAGGCGTACGGCGTCCAGGCGATCTGCGGTGGCAGAGACGACGGCACCGGCATTCCCGATGGCGACCCCGACGGTTGTGAAGGCAATCCGCTCAACTGGGCGCCCGAGTTCATGGGTTCCGCCCTGCTCAAGGCCAACTTTCCGACAGCTAACGGCGCCTGGTCAGGCAACCTGGAAGCGTTCTGGGAAGGCGAGCGCGGTGGCGGTTACGAAGCGCTCGAATGGGCCAAACTCGACGCACAGCATGAAGTGTCGCTGCGTGTCGGCTACGAGTCCAACAACAACTGGAGCCTGACCGGCTACGTCGAGAACCTGACCGACGAGCTGAACTACGCCGGCGCTCAGGTCAACGGCGGCGTCACGCCCGACTGGTTTGTCGGACCCAACCGCCCACGTACTGTCGGCATGCGTTTCGGTTACTACTTCGACTAGAACGCAACAAGCGTGTAAAAAGGGGTGCCGGTGAACCGGCGCCCCTTTTTTTTGACCTGACTACATGAGCGACCAACCTCAAGCCCGCCCGCCCGCCGCCGCCCAACGCCTGTTGCAGGCCGGCTTCGATGCGTTTCGCGCCGGTGATTTGCGCCGCGCGGCAGACATCTGCACGGAGTCACTTGCGGCGCACCCGACGATGGGGCGCGCCCACTATCTCGCCGCCCTCATTGCCCTTGCCAGCAACGACAGGGCATCGGCGATGCGCGCGCTCGAGAACACGGTACGTCTCAACAAAGAACATGCAGCTGCCTGGACCCGGCTTGCCGAACTGTACGCGACCGGCGGTGCGCTGCGCCGTGCTGAAGCCAGCCTGCAAAACGCGGTCAGTTCACAGCAGGGCAATGCTGGGACACTGGATCATATCGGGACGGTCTTCCGGCTGGCGGGAAATCTCCAGGCATCACTCGAATGGCACCAGAAGGCCTGCAACGTCCACCCCGAGCACGTGCCGTTCCAGATCAATCTCGCCAACGCGTATCTTTACCTCGGCGACCAGGACGCGGCACGCAATGTACTCGAACGGTGCCTGGAGATCGATTCGAACAACGCGCAGGTGCACTGGCTCGTGTCCAGGGTCAACAGGGCAACGTCGCGCACGCATATTGAACGGATGACTGCGTTGCTCGCTGGCGAAGACGATCTGTGGTCCGTC
>Ga0224508_10005614_pt1 | contig 10021 bp, 5 predicted proteins | sample SF_Jan12_sed_USG_4_FD_170157 | JGI IMG/M metagenome (GOLD analysis project Ga0224508, IMG submission 170157) | Sediment microbial communities from San Francisco Bay, California, United States - SF_Jan12_sed_USGS_21 | ecosystem: Environmental > Aquatic > Marine > Sediment | place: USA: California... | reverse complement strand
GACTTTTGCCGATTCTCCAATCACGGGTCCGCCGGTGATCGCGACGCTGGCGTCCAGGTCCCCGATAGCATCGCCGACGATCTGCCTCAGCTTGCTAACGAATTCGCGCTTCGCCCGGTGCGTATTGCCGGCACGCGAATAATAGATCACGACAGCCGTCGCGCTGGCATCCGCCGAAAGAAGCGCTCCACGTTGCAACGGGCTCGCAAGGACCTGGTCACGAAAGTCCACGGTCTCGATGTCACCACTGCGGCGCGCGATCGAGGAATTCGTAATCGACCGCACACGGGCAACGAAATCCAGCGCGGCGGCTTCCTCCGATATCTGCTGCACGGCTCGAAGCACCGCGCCATCGAATACGTCTTCGGCAAAAACTCCGACTACAACAATCTGGTCCGCCCTGAATGTCGCGGTGAATTTGTCATAGGTTGCGAGGCTGGGATCCGACTCTATAAACCAGGACTCGATCGAACTATCGAAATTAACGCGACCTGCCGAGGCAGCAGCGAGAGCTGTCACGACTATCACTGCGGCGAGAACCATCCAGCGCTGTTCGAGCAGCCAATGAATGCGTCGTTCTGACATCTATCGTCCGGTCTGTTAAATCATTGCTGCCTTGCTACGCAAGCACAGGCAACACAATCGGTACTACGCGGGCTGGCGATGAATCCAGCGCATTTGCAGGCTTATGCCGACCAGGTACAGGACCAGCAGGACCAGGTAGCATATTTTCAGAACCGGGTCTTCGATTGACGTCAGGACCGGGCCGCCAACCGGCAGGCGCAGCAGGCCGTCCGTAATCGCGGGAATGCAATGAAAAAGCAGCGTTGCCGAGTAACTGACCGCTTGCACGTAGCGCGACCACTTGCCGAACGGTTTCATCGTTGCGGCCACGGTCCCGACCGCCAGCGCCACCAGTGTCAACACGGCCAGGGCGTGGCCCGGGCCAAACTCGCCGCGTTGAAAAATAGCCAGCGCAGTGCCTGCCGTGATCAAGGTCGTTACCAGGTAGATCTGCCCCGATCGCCTTTGCAGGGAAATTTCCTTGAATTTAGCGAGTGTAAACACACCACTTACGAGGGCGACGATGCCCATGACGGTATGAAACCAACCGAGCGGGAGCATTTCAGGCATGGAGTTTTCTCCGGTCGTGTAGCGGGGAGATCCTAGCACGACGTTGACGGCTGGATTTGGCCCGGGAGGCGCGCACTCCTTGCATCGCAGCGCTACTGAACCAGGCCGATGATCAGGAAGCCGGTTGTCGCTATGCCGGCCGCCAGCAAGGCATAGGGAAGCTGGGTGCGTACATGGTCGATGTGGTCCGTGGCCGACGCCATCGAAGCGAGCACCGTCGTGTCACTGATCGGCGATGCGTGATCGCCAAATATCGCGCCCGAGATGGCCGCACCCAACATCAGCGGCACGGGAACGCCTAGTGTCGCTGCTATGGGCACCGCAATCGGGATCATGATGGCAAACGTGCCCCAGCTCGAACCGACCGAGAATGCGATGAAAGCCGAGACGAGGAATACCAGTGGCGCCAGCAACACGGGCGGTACATTTCCGCTAACCGCGTTCGCCACGTAGATACCCGTGCCGAGCGCCTGGGCGACATCACCGAGGGCCAGGGCGAGCAGCAATATGATGGCGATCGGCAGCAGATCGCCCGCGCCTTTCATGAACACCTGCATCAGTTCGGCGAGCGAGCAGACTCCCTTGATCAATGTCATCACCCAGGCGACGACGATTGCGAAACACACGGACCAGAGGACCGACACCGAACCGGAGCCATTGATGATGTTGCCATCCCCGGTGATGTACAGCGAGACCGGCATCATGAGCACCATCGCAAGTATCGGCAGCGCCATCAGCCACGCCGATGGAATGTGCTCTTCGTTATCAATTTCCTGTTCGGCGGAGACGTCGACAAGCGGCACGGCTCCGGGCCAGAGGATGTCGCCGCCCCGGGTTCTTGCCTCGGCCTTTTTCATCGGGCCGATATTGATGTTCTTCCAGATGACGACACCGGCCAGCAGGACCGCAGTGATCGGATACAGGTTTAGCGGTACGGCAGCGATGAACGTCTGCAGCGGATTCTCGACGCCTGTCGACGCGACGAGGCTGATAATAAACGCGCCCCAGGCGTTCAGCGGCACCATGACGCAGACGGGCGCCGACGTTGCGTCGATCAGGTAGGCGAGTTTCTCTCGCGAGACTTTATAACGATCGAATAACGGGCGGCTGACCGAACCGGCAACGAGCAACGTAATGCTCGACTCGACGAAAATAACCAGCCCGGTTACCCACGCCAGGATCTGCGCACGAAAACCATTGTGCACCCAGTGCCGGGTCTCGAGGTAGTGAACGAACCCGCGCACGCCGCCGGACCGTTCTATCGTGGCAATCAGCGGGCCGATCAGAAGCGTAAATACCAGCACCCGGGCATCGCCCGGATCCGTGAAGACGTTGATCGTGCCGTCAAGGCTCCTGACGATTCCCGCCAGCGGATTGAAGTCGCTCAACAGCGTATGTCCCATCCAGATACCTGCGAACAGCGACAGGATCACCTGTTTGCTCCAGATCGCGAGCACGATGGCAAGCACTGGTGGCAGGATCGAGTACCAGGCAGGATCGCTCACTGACTATTCCGTACGGCGCAGTCGCAAGCAGTCGTCTTGTGGGGAAGCATGTGCAATTATTGCTGTTGTTGTTCTGTGCCGGGCCTATATTAAAGCACAGGCAGGCGCTATATCGATGTCCGATACCGGGCAACGCGGACAGGATTAACGAGGAGCCAACAGATGAAAATTGCGGTATTGGGAGCAGGCGCAGGCGGAACAGCGATCGCGTTCGACTGTGCTGCACACGGACACGAAGTACGCCTGTTCGATTTTTCGCAATTCCCGGACAATATCGCCGCGATCAAAGCGGACCAGGGCATCACCGCCGAGGGCGATATTGCCGGATTTGCGAATATTGCAGTCGCAAGTCACGACGTCGATGAAGTGCTGCCTGGTGCGGAACTCATTTACCTGGTCGGACCTGCCTACAGCACGACACCTTTCGGCGAGGCTCTCGCCGGCAAGCTGCAAGCGGGGCAGACGGTGATCGTGTCGCCCAGCTCCTGCGGGGGTGCGCTCGCATTCAAGAAGGCTGCAGGCCTCGAGCTCGCTGACGATGCGGTCCGTGTGGCCGAGACATCGACGTTGCACTACGCGGTGCGCCTGACCGAACCCGGCAAGATCCACGTATTTCTGAAGCTCAAAGCCGGCAATTTGCTGGCGGCACTGCCGAGCCAGGACACCGATGCCGTGCTACAGCTGATAGCAGACGTCTACCCGGGCATGGAACCCGCAAAAAGCGTCATGCAGACGAGCCTGCAAAACGCCAACCCGGTCATCCACCCCGCCGTCACGCTGGCGAATGCCGCCCGCATCGAAGGCACCGGCGGCGACTTCCTGTTTTACGAGGAAGGTGTCAGCGACTCAACCGGCCGCCTGATCGAGGCGCTGGACCAGGAGCGAATCGCCATCGGCGCCAAAATGGGCCTGACCGTTATTCCCGATCCCGACCTGGGGATGCGCCAGGGCTATATGCTCGCGAACGACTATGGCGACGCTTATCGCACGGCACCCGGGTTTCGGGGTATATCCGCGCAGCCGCAGCTGGATCATCGTTACCTCAATGAAGACGTCGGGTATGGTCTCGTGTTCCTGTCCCGGCTGGCGCGCCAGATCGGTGTCGAGACGCCGACGATGGAAGCCATCATCCAGGTCACGTCCGTGCTCATGGCGCGCGACTACGCCGCTGAGGCACTGCGCACGCCCGAATCACTCGGCATTGCGGAGCTCTCGGCCGCGGAACTTGCCATGCTCTAGACCAACCTCGCAGTAATTCCGGGGCTGCGCGCCAACACGCCGCTAAGGCTGATACTTATGACGACCGAATCCGTGCAGTACAAGCTGCGAGACCGAATTGCCACCATTCGCATCGACGACGGCAAGCGCAATGCGTTGTCGCCACAGGTCCTTCGCGAGATATACCAGGCGCTCGATCGGGCCGAAGCCGATCGCGCGAGCGTGATCCTGACCGGCCGGGAGTCCGTGTTCTCAGCCGGCTTCGACCTCAACGTGATGAAACGCGGCGGCGGCAATGCGCTGCGCATGCTGCGCGCGGGATATGCGCTGACCGCCCGTGTTATGGCCTATCCCTACCCGGTTGTTGCCGCCTGCAATGGTCACTCCCTGGCGATGGGCGTCTTCCTGATGCTGTCGGCTGACTATGTGATCGGCAGCCGTGGCGATTTCAAAATCGCAGCCAACGAGGTGGCCATTGGTCTGACCATGCCGCGTGTCGCCGCAGCCGTGTTACAGCATCGGCTCACCCCGGCTGCCTTCCAGCGCGCGGTAACCCTGTCGGAATACTTTGACGTCGAATCCGCGTTAGGCGCCGGGTTCTTCGACGAACTGGTCGATCCCGTCGATCTGATGCCTCGCGCCGAGGCCTGGGCAGGCGAATTTCAAGCGCTCGACGAGCTTGCGCACACGGCCTCCAAACGCAGGATCCGCGCCGCGGTGATTCGAAAGATCCGATTCAGCATCCCCCTGGATCTGCTGGATGCCATACGGCTGGGCATGCGACGAGCGGCGTCTACATCGTCCCGGTCAGGTTGAGGAAGACGCCACTGTGGTCGAAACTGAGGTCTGTCAGGTCGTCGGAGAAATCGGTGAAGTTGTAGCCGATGCCGATCTTCAGGTGGTCGCCGATATAGCGTGAGACCGCGGCCAGCGCGCCACTGCGCTGCTCGCTAAGATCCGCCATGTCGAGCAGCCGGCCCTCCGCAAGAAACTCCCAGTTTTCCATGAACCGGTAATCACCACGAATTACATACAGGCTCGCGTTGTTATCGAAGAAGTCGGGATCGTCGCGATCGAAACTGACCTGGCCCAGGCGGTAGGCGTACTTGCCACCGATTGTGAAGTTCGGCGTTATATCGTACGTGACGTCAACCGCGGCGATATGGCTCTTCTGAATGTATTCGGCCGCGATATTCTGCAGGCTGATTTGATCGGTCGTCGGCAGGTTGTAGAAATAAGTGTACTTGACCAACGCGTTGAGTCGATCGTGGCGAATCGGCCGATAGGCGTAACCCAGCACGGCTTCGGTAAACCCGCCGTCATAGAATGTACCCAGCGAACTCTCACTCTCCGAATGATTCAGTTTTCCTAACAGGCGTGCCGCAGGACTGATCTGGTACTTGATGCTGTTGCGGAACAACCACGTCTCTCTCTCGGTAATGCCGAGATCCAGTTGCTGCACATCATCGCTGCGGTACTCGATGCCGCTCGATATCTGCAGGTCATCGGTCGCAAAGCCGAGTTGCACGCCACCGGCCACGCGTTCCGTCTCCGCACCGGTCTGCACATCCTGCAGGGTACCGATGTCGGTCGTGAAACCCAGGCTCCATGTCTGCGTCGGCGCAAAATTGATGCCAGTGCCGTGTGTCAGCCCCGTCATTGCCTGGTTATGCTGATAGCGCTCTTCGAGGAATACGCTTGTACTGTCTGCGATCCGTGACTTGATGCCGGCGACGAGATTGCCCTCGCTGCCGCGACCGCTCGGTAAGCCGTTTTCGGTACGCTCATTTTCGAGTGCGTAGTTGAGGTACATGCTCGTATGATCGGAATGCGCATAATTGGTCCCCAGCCGACCGCCTGCACCGAGATCACCGTCCGAAACCTCGGCGTCGACGCTGAGTTTGTCGCTGAACCGATACGTTCCGCCCACACCGAAGCGACCATTCTCGCGCCGGTCACCCGTTGTCGATAGCGTGTCCTGCGAAAAGACGTAGGCATCCCATGTCGACCTGGCGTCGTAACCCAGCTGCAGGACTGCATCAACCCGCTCACCCTGTTCCTGGGTCAGCGGTACGATGATCGAGCCGTCGATGCGTTCGTCTTCGCGGTAGCCTGCGCGCAGGTTCCAGTGATCACCAAACTTGTAACCGACATTGAATTCCTGGGCGCGGGTCTCGACACCCTGCTCCTGGATTCGGTTATCGACTTTCGCGCCGAACGAGAAGCGTTCGCCGACCGGCAGATTAAACGTGCCGCCATAAGTCTTCGTGTCGGTCAGCGCGGTCATGCCCGGCGCCGAATACCCGGCCTCCGCTTCCTGTACGTACATCGTCAGCGCGCCGTCGCTAAAGTTGACGAAGTCTCCCAGGCCGATACTGATATCCGCACGGTCCGCCCCCGCTTCGGCGTTGACGAACGATGCCGGGTCGTAACCGGCGAACTCGAAGCCGCCGTCATTCGAAAGCTGTGGCAAAGCGACCAGCCCTTCGCTGCTGGCCTGCTGTAACTTCACCCAGGATCCCGTCGTCCACCGATACGTCAGGTCGACCGCCTCCAGACTGCTGTCATCGTCACCCTGTTCATTCACGTTCGCAGTTGCGCCGATTTTCACGTGATCGCCGAACCAGTAGTGCGCCTGGCCGCCCGTGGACAATGCGTCAATATCGTCAAATCCAGGGGTGTACTCGTACCGCACAACCAGGTGTGCTTCGTCCCCGGATACCGCACCACTGCGTACCAGCAGGTTATCCGACGCCGTCGACGCGAGCGGTTCGGCAAGCAGGACACGACCCTGCAGGTAATCAATGTCGTAGTCGAGAACCGGCGTGAGATTCAATACGCTACTGACGTTCCCGGAAACCTTGTCCCGCAACTCGATGCGCACGCGTTCGGACCCGGCAAGGATGTCCTGGCGCTGCAGGAAGTAAAGGGATCCACCGGTACCGCGGAATTCTTCGCGGCTCGCGATCGTGCCCGGTTCGGCCGCAAAGGCATCCACGGCCAGGCGCCGGTCGCCAAACTCGGTCGTCGCGTCGGACTGGTAGTGCGCGTTGGCACCGTAAAGCCCGCGGTCGACCTGTGCCAGCTCATTGTTCATGTAGGCAACCTTGAAGTTGCCCCACTGGCCGTAGTCGTCATTTTTGCCGAGACGCACATAGAACTTGCCCATGCTCGGCGCCATTTCTTCCACGGTCGCGTCGTCGCCGAACGTCGGATAGTAGTAATCAGGATCGATGCGCCGGAACAGTGCGTCGGGCGATTTATCCATGAAGTTGCTGAAGATATTGTCGAGCGACCCTTCCCGGGTATCCGCGCTTGCCGTCAGCTTCCAGTGGTCACCAAACTTACCGTTAACGAACATCGCCAGGCGTCCGTCCATATTGGAATCATAGTCGTAGGTGGAGTTCTCACCCTGCAATAAATCAATCGGCCCGCTCGCAGAATTTTCGGCGAACGTGAGATCGGCCATACCGACGTAGAACCAGTCGTTCTCCTTGAACTCGAGATCGCGAAGATACAGTTCGCCGCTGCCTTCCTTATCGACCACGGCCACTTCGACCGTGTGTGCTCCCTCGGGCAGAATTTCCTCCGTAACGAAACTGCCAGTGGCGTCCAGCGGGATCGGCCGTCCCGCGACCCAAACATCCTGCTCCGGTGAAATGCCGCTGCCGCGGACACTCACCGTGCCGCTGCTAAGACCGATATTGTGCATGGTCAGGCCGTTCTCGCCGTACGCAGCAAATAAATCGGGATCGACTTCCGTAGCGGATGGGTCATCGCCCTCTTCCGCTTCGTCGATCGTGTCATAAACGACCCAGAGAGGCTGGGCCTTTGTTTCGTCAAAGTTGCCATCGTCACCGTACGCGCGCAGTACGTACGCCAGCTCGTACACCGGACCGTCAATCTCGTCCAGTACCGGGTTCCACGTAGCAACTCCGTCAACGCCGATCTTTACGACGCTGAGTGGCTCGGACTCGACGGACTGGCCGTTCGCGAAAATCCGGATTTCGGCGTCGTCGATGAAGTACGAGTAATTCGTATACATCCTGAACTGCACCGGCGTTGCCTTCGTTTGCACCCACATATCCGCCGGCGACATCCCGGGCCCGAATTGCAGCATCTTCGACAGTGCAATGCGGTCTGGTTTTGCGGCGACACTGAGCCTTGGCGCGGAGCGAAGATTGTCATAGCCGAAGCGGATATCGACCTTTTCGAACGCGACGTCTGTGCAGCGCTGGATGTCAGATGAACTCCGCTTTGGATCGTCGATCGGTTTGCCATCGACGGTGATGCGCATAAGGTTGAGTCCCAGCGGGTTCTCGGGCGTGAGCTCACGCGTCACCCGGGTGATGTCGACGCCCTCGTAGTCATCAAGAACGGCCAGTTCGTCGTAGACGACCTGAACCGCGACATGCGATGTTTCGCCCTGGACGAAGCCAGCGTTGATAACGTCGTCGGAGTGCACGTAACCGCGGCCCTCGAATTCTGTTTTCGCCGTGTCCAGCTGCGGATCCTGGGCGAGCACCTCCATCGCCCGGCGTGCGCGCGATGCCGACAGTCCGATGTCGTCGCCGTAGACTGATGCAGTCCGCCGTTGCAGGCGTTCGTTGCGTGTGTAGCCGACAAAGCGCAATCGCGGATTGGTTTTGTCAGCGACATCTGCCAGTGCCCGGGCCAGATCGGCAGCGTGGCCTGGCGGCAGGAGCGGTTGTCCGTCGGCAAAGTCGACGTCCGCGAGACGGCCCCAGGGTGGGTCGTAAACCCTGGTTACGACAACGGCGCCAGCATCTTCCGGACACAATTGCGGCTCGTCGGGCAATTCCTGGAGCGGATCGTCATACCAGAACTCGACTTCGACGCGTCGGTTCAAGCCGCGCCCACGCGCAGTCTCGTTCGAACCGAGGGGCCTTTCAGATCCACGGCCGTCGCTTTCGATCGCATAGGTCGGGAGGTTCAGACTGTCCTGTACAGCCAGTGCAACTCGTCGCGCGCGCGCCTTCGAGAGCCCGACATGATCGCCGTAGATACGCTCGGTCCGGCCGGTCAGTGGAACATCGTCACTGAAGCCCACGAACTTGACGACGACGTTTTGTTTGTCAGCCAAGTTGTCGAATGCCTGTCGCACTCGTTCAACGAAATCGGCATCGACATCGATCGCCTCGGCGTCGAAGTGCAGCGGTGCGATCAGGTTCTGGACTCGGGCACGGTGCGCATGACCTTCGACATAGCGCAACTTGCAGACCGTTTCCATGCGGCAGACTTTCACCTGCTTGATCTCGTGCGGTACGAGGAATTCCTCGAGCGCCAGTCGCTCGACAACCTCGTCGTACCAGACCTCGACTTCCACGCGGCGGTTCTGCGCGCGACCGTCCTCGGTCAGGTTCGACGCTACGGGATCCAGGTCGCCAGCCCATTCGTAGGAGATTGCCTCGGGCGGCAATGCCAGCGCCGTCTGGAAATGTTCGGCAACCTTGCCGGCCCGCTCGCGCGACAGTCCGGCGTTATCGCCGTAGATCTGCTCCAGCTTGTAGGACAATGGCCTGTTGTCGGCGTGACCGACCAGGTGCAGGCGCACGTTAATTCGATCGCGCATGCGTTGCAGAATGGCCCCAAGCGATTCGACCGTCGTCTCCGGAATTTTTGCGACGCCGGACTCGAAGCGAACCGGTGGCACAAGATTGCTGAGCTTGACCGTCTCCAGCCCATCGGCAACCGTCTCCCGCGTTTCGAGTGTGTCGCCCTCCTCGGTTGCAATTCGCTCCGGGTCCTGGACCCACTGCTTGAAAGGTTCATCGAGCGATAAATGCCGTTCGACGGCCTCGCCGATCGGCGCCTCCTCGACGTCCGTCGCAGCAAGCAACAGCGATACAGGCATCACGCATAGTAGCGACAGATACCCAAATTTACGCAAGACACTCATTGACTTACTCTCCTCGGTTTATCTGGCGGCGCTCCCAGCCGCCAGTAAATTTCGGGCTCGATGACGAGCTCATAGCAGCAATTCAGGTCTTGCCACGCGACCAAGATCTGCTCTTGTAGTGCGTCGAGGCGTCGTTGTACGAGCGCCTCGGATTCGATGTCGGCGACATAGGCCAGTCGCAGCACGGCAGGTCCCTTCTGCAACTCCTGTAACAGCAAATCGATCCGGGTTTGCCACAAAGCGC
>Ga0224508_10005613_pt1 | contig 10022 bp, 6 predicted proteins | sample SF_Jan12_sed_USG_4_FD_170157 | JGI IMG/M metagenome (GOLD analysis project Ga0224508, IMG submission 170157) | Sediment microbial communities from San Francisco Bay, California, United States - SF_Jan12_sed_USGS_21 | ecosystem: Environmental > Aquatic > Marine > Sediment | place: USA: California... | reverse complement strand
GCTGAAGCTGTGGTGTGATCAACAAATACTGCATCGTGCTCCATACCGGCGAACGCGCCATCCTCACCGAGCACCACCTGACGCAGGTCGTCGTCATTGCCCACACACGCAAAAACCACCTGGGCTCCTCGAGCGGCCTGCGCAGGGGTGTTAGCCATTTGTCCGGTATACTTGCTCAACCAGTTATCCACCTTACTTGGGGTACGGTTGTATACCGTCACGTTATGACCCGCCTCATCCAGGTGCCCAGCCATGGGAAACCCCATCACCCCTAATCCAACAAATGCAACGCGTTGTTTCTGCTGAGTCATTAACTGCCTCCCGTCGTTTTGCCTGGTTTGTTGTTTCGCAATAGCGGCAACGCAGAATCACTAGTGTCACTATTTAGATCAAAGTATACCGCCTACCCGATAGCGGTTCACAAATCACGGACAAAATCTTTACAATCCTTTATTTCCCGCCGCGAATTTATTGTGGAGGAGCGATGGCCACAACAGTGATACGACTGGGCGACGCGCGCGATAAAAGCACCTTGGTCGCATTCAATCAAGCCATGGCGTTGCAGACAGAAGGCCTCGAGTTACCAGCAGCCGTAGTCACTGCAGGTGTGACAAAAATACTAGAGAATCCTCAGCACGGCTTCTATCTTATTGCCCAATGTGGAACTGAGGTGGCGGGGTCGTTGATGGTGACCAATGAATGGAGTGATTGGCGCAACGGTAATTTCTGGTGGATACAAAGCGTTTATGTGCGACCTGAGTATCGCCGCCAAGGCATCTACCGCCAGTTATATCAGCATATGAAAATACTAGCTGCCGACAGTGAGGACATATGCGGTTTCCGACTGTACGTGGAGCGTGACAACCGTGTCGCACAGGAGACTTATCAGGCCCTAGGGATGCGACCGACGCACTACCAGATGTACGAGGAGATTATTGAATGAAATAGTGGCGCGCAAATGGGCCACCAGCACCTTACACCATCTGGCGTCACCCACGCTACTGCAACAGATTGGCTTACATGGCAGAACATCTACCCTATAATGGACACTCCAGCATAGCCTGAACCAACAACGTCACGGATGTATTAATACTCGTGGTGCCTGAACTGTTCCTACGGAGATCGTATAAATGTCGAACCAGCGTGAAGTAGTGGTATTGAGCGGCATCAGAACACCTATCGGCGACTACGGCGGTTCGTTGAAAGGTTTTTCACCCACAAAGCTGGGGGCGATGGTCGTTAAAGAAGCAGTGTCCCGCGCCGGTATTGCGCCAGAACAAGTAGGACATTGTGTATTTGGAAACGTGCTGCACACGGAACCCCGCGACATGTATTTGTCCCGTTGCGCCGCCATCGAAGGAGGTCTGAGTATCGAAACGCCCGCACTGACCCTCAACCGATTGTGCGGGAGCGGGCTGCAAGCAGTAGTGAGCGCTGCGCAGCTAATCCAGACCGGCGATGCGGACACAACACTCGCCGGGGGAGTCGAATGTATGAGCCGCTCACCGTATTCCGTCCCCGGTATGCGCTGGGGGCAGCGCATGGGTGACGGCCAAATTGTCGACATGATGATGGGTGCGTTAAAAGATCCGTTCGATGACTGTCATATGGGAATTACTGCAGAAAATATTGCGACTAAATGGCAGATTACCCGCGAGGATCAAGACGCCCTTGCGGTAGAAAGCCACAGGCGCGCAGCTCATGCCGCCGAGAATGGCTATTTCAGTTCTCAACTCTTGCCAATCGAGCTCAAAACTCGCAAAGGTACTACGGTGTTCGATCACGACGAACACGTTCGAACTGACGCTGATCTCGAGAGTATGGCTAAGTTGAAACCGGCGTTCGATCCGGAAGGCTCCGTGACCGCGGGCAACTCATCGGGTATTAACGATGCCGCTGCTGCGATAGTGTTGATGGAGGCCGATACTGCTGAAAAGAACGGCCTCACCCCAATAGGTCGATTGATAGCCTACTCCCACGCCGGGGTGGACCCCAAATACATGGGCATAGGCCCCGTGCCCGCCATACGTAAAGTGCTAGACCGAGCTGGGCTAAATTTGGCTGATATTGATGTGATCGAACTCAATGAGGCCTTCGCGGCGCAAGCATTGGCCGTGATACGCGATCTTAACCTACCGGAAGAAAAGACCAACCCCAACGGTAGTGGTATCTCGTTGGGGCACCCGGTGGGGGCTACCGGATGCATTCTGACGGTAAAAGCATTATATGAATTACAGCGAACCAGAAGACAGTACGCCCTGGTGTCTATGTGTATCGGTGGAGGCCAAGGGATCGCCGCGATATTTGCGCGTGCCTAAATTTTGTAGTGGGAACCTTCAGCGGTCGCTTCTGTCTTATCCGCTCAATGACCAAGGATATTACCAATGCTAATTAAGCGACCCCCTGATATACGCAGTTCCGAAATCACTGACAGATCTTTGTTTCAGAAACGTCGTGAATTCTTGAAAGGTGGGGCCGCCCTTGCGCTAGGGGTCACTCTGCCGCAGAGCGTTGCACTCTCACCCGCATTCGCAGCTACACAGTTCTCTGAACTCACCAAAAGCCCGTTCAGCACGGATGAGGAACTCACTCCGTATGAAGACGTTACCCAGTACAACAACTTTTATGAATTCTCCACCGACAAACGCGGCCCAGCAAAACTGTCCAAGAATTTTAAGACGCGACCCTGGACTGTGTCGGTCGAGGGTGAGGTTAAAAGCCCCAAGACTTACGATATCGATGAGATCCTGAATTCATTTCCACTGGAAGAGCGCATTTATAGACTGCGATGTGTCGAAGCGTGGTCCATGGTAATCCCTTGGGTAGGCATTCCTCTCGGCGCTTTCGTCAAGTCGTTGGAACCCACTTCTCGGGCCAAGTACGTTGAGTTCGAAACGCTTCACGATCCGGAGCAAATGCCAGGACAGCGCCCTGGGTTGTTTGGATCATCGTTGGATTGGCCGTATGTCGAGGGCTTGCGCATCGATGAGGCCGTCCACCCACTCACGATTTTAGCAGTTGGACTCTATGGCGATGTGCTGCCCAATCAAAATGGTGCACCTATTAGGTTGGTGGTGCCTTGGAAATATGGATTCAAAAGTATCAAATCTATCGTACGTATGAAGTTTGTTGAGCAGCAACCCATCAACACCTGGAACAAGCAGGCCCCGCGCGAATACGGCTTCTACGCTAACGTCAATCCTGAAGTGGATCACCCGCGTTGGAGTCAAGCCCAAGAGCGACGTGTAGGCGATTTCTTTAAACGCCCTACGCTGATGCTCAATGGCTACGCTGATCAGGTTGCAAGCCTCTACAGCGGATTGGATTTACGCAAGAATTTCTAAAGCAGTGACGTTGCTATCCTCTGCTGCTCAGACGGCATGGATCAAGCGCCTTAAGCCAATACTCTTTATAGCCTGCCTGCTGCCCTTCGCTCAGCTCATTTACGACGCGTTCAGCGGGGGTCTTGGCGCAGATCCGATAGAAGACATTACTTTCCGCACAGGTGATTGGGCGCTGCGTTTGCTGCTTATCACCCTGGCGATTACCCCACTGAGGCATTTGAGCGGATGGAACGCTCTGATCCGTGTGCGCAGAATGCTGGGGTTGTTTGCTTTTTTCTACATGTGTCTGCACTTTCTCACCTATATCGTATTGGATCAGTTCTTCGCCTGGAATTTTATCCTCGAAGACATTATCGAGCGCAACTACATCTTGGTGGGCTTCAGCGCATTCGTGCTACTGATTCCCCTGGCGGTCACTTCGACTAATGGCATGATGCGTCGTCTAGGCGGCAAGCGATGGCAGCGATTGCACCGACTGGTTTATGTGGCTGCTATATGTGGAGTGATCCATTTTCTGTGGCTAGTGAAATCAGACATCACAGAGCCCGCAATCTACGCGCTGACACTTATTACCCTGTTTGCGATGCGTTTATACCATCGCTACGCCAAGGCCACTCAAGCGCCAGCACGACCAACGCAAGGCGCACAAGCTAACTGACCGGTACCGGACGACCGCTGCGGCGGCAGCGTCGTCTTGATATTGTGCGTTTGACCCCCATACCACGTCAGGTACACTGATATCGAGGGGAAGGTTCGACTTCAAGGACTTAGCAACCCTCGCCACGCCGGCATCTTTTCCACCGTCTAACATGAATTGACTATGTATCAACGACGCACCGAACTACCCGCCACTAACCGCAATGATTGGAGGACGATCCAGACTCTGTTGCCGTACTTGTGGGAGCACGGAGGTCGTATCGGCATCGCCCTTGCCTTTCTAGCCCTGGCCAAGCTCGCCAACATCGGTGTCCCGCTAGCACTGAAGCAAATTGTCGATGCATTGGATACACCTCTCGGCGGAACCAGCCAAGCACTCAGCGTACCGATATTTCTATTGATCGGCTACGGGGTCTTACGTCTTGGGACCTCGCTCTTCAACGAACTGCGCAACGCCGTTTTTGCCAAGGCCTCACAGCGGGCCATTCGTCGCATTGCCCTTAAAGTCTTTCACCACCTCCATGGGCTAGCCCTTAGATTTCATTTGGACAGGCAGACGGGCGGATTATCTCGAGACATCGAGCGTGGCAGCCGCAGCATAAGCCAGCTACTTCAATACCTAATATTTAGTGTGCTACCAACGATCTTCGAGATCGGCGTGGTTTCTCTCATTTTGTTCGCTAACTACAGCCCATGGTTCGCCATTGTTACCCTCGTCACCGTTGCACTCTACTTTGTGTACACCTACAAGATCACCAATTGGCGCACCAAGTATCGAGTACGCATGAATCAGATGGACTCAAAGGCAAACACTCGCGCCATCGATTCACTATTAAATTATGAAACGGTCAAGTATTTCGGTAACGAAGACTATGAAACTGAGCAGTATGACAGGCACCTACAGGGATGGGAAAAGGCATCTATAAAGAGTCAAACCTCTTTGGCATTGCTCAATATTGGGCAAGGCATAATCATCTCGGTGGGTCTCACCTTGATTATGATCATGGCCGGTCGCGGCGTCGCTTCGGGCAGCATGACGATGGGTGATTTTGTATTAGTCAATGCGTTTTTGATCCAACTTTATATTCCGCTGAACTTCTTGGGCACGATCTTTCGCGAAATCAAGCACTGCCTGACCGATATGGAGCAGATGTTTGGCTTGCTCGAGGTGCCAGCGGAGATCAGCGACAAACCCGGCGCTCGAGACATCTCGATTGCAGATGCCAGTATTCGATTCGAAAACGTTGAATTCGCCTATAACCCAGATCGGCCAATTCTTCATGGGGTCAGTTTCACAGTACCGGCGGGCAATAAAGTCGCGGTAGTCGGTTCCAGCGGTGCGGGAAAATCTACCCTTGCCCGTTTGTTATTCCGCTTCTACGACGTCAGCGCGGGACGTATTACCATTGATGGTCAGGATATTCGCGAAGTGACCGCAGCGAGTCTAAGAGCAGCCATCGGGATCGTGCCCCAAGACACCGTGCTGTTTAACGATACCATTGGCCACAATATCGAATACGGGCGTCCGAGTGCATCACGCAAAGACATGGAACGAGCCGCCCGACTCGCCCAACTAGACGAATTCATTCATTCTCTGCCAAAAGGCTACGACACCGAGGTTGGAGAACGTGGGCTCAAACTTTCCGGCGGGGAAAAGCAAAGAGTCGCGATTGCACGCACCCTTCTTAAGGACCCGCCAATCCTGATCCTAGACGAGGCGACCTCAGCGCTGGACTCGAAGTCGGAAAAGGCGATCCAAAGCGCCTTGGAGGCGGTAGCGACGAATCGCACCACTCTGGTTATCGCCCATCGCTTGTCCACAGTCATCGATGCCGACCAAATACTAGTGCTGGATCAGGGCAGAATCGTGGAGTCAGGCGATCATCGCCAGCTGCTGCATCAGGCCGGTCTATATGCCGACATGTGGGCGCTGCAGCAAGAGCAAGAAGAAGCCGATGTGGCTTCCTTCTCTGACGCTCGTTCCGTGCAAGGCGTGACGTTATAGTTCGCCATCAAGGGATGAGCAAATGAGAAAATAGCTTGCAGCCAGTTTTCTACTGCTATTGATACGAGAACAGAAAATCTGGGAACTCGACTTCATTCCCTCCGTCTTGCTCATTCGTCGGTTTCATCCACATCGATCTGACCGGTTATACGTCGACGGATATGTGACCACGACACACCCGCGGATAACACACCGCTAAGCGCAATCAACGCAAGATAAGACACGCCTTTTACATTTTCAGGCTTGACCAAGCCCCAATCCACCACCAACCAAATCAGGGTACCAAAGAACGCGGATGCAAGTACCGTTCCGATGAGACCCAGCGAGCGAAAAGTCGCACGTAGAAAAATGGCCCAACCTATCACCAGCACCACTCCGACAAAGATCTTGAGCGGCGAGTAGTCCGGCAGATTGGCGATGGCCCAGTGGTAGTAGGAGTATCCTTCCGGATTATAGCTAGCAAAAACCAAGATCAAGGCCGCGATCAAACGCAATAGAAAGTTGTCCCATGAAAATTTGTACTTCGGCACGACCCCTCCCCGGTACTTATGAAACTGCTCGGCTAGCGCACACCGATTGCTCCAAACTGGATTCGCACAGCGGGTTCCATCCAATCCCATAATGTTCGCTCATTCCTAAACATATTCTGCAATAGACAGAGTGTTAGTTGACCCACGCCCGTGCGTTTCCAAACATCCGCATCCAAGATCCATCCTCTCCCCAGTCGAGTGGATGCCAAGAGTTCGTCACCGTGCGAAACACCCGCTCGGGGTGCGGCATCAAGATGGTGACGCGGCCATCCGGTGTGGTGAAGCCCGTCACTCCTTCGGGAGACCCGTTGGGATTATACGGATAGGTCTCCGTGACGGACCCACGATTATCTACAAACCGCAACGCCACACATTTGCCCTCCAGAGCGCGTTTTAGATGATTCTTTTGGGCGAACTCCGCCCTACCCTCACCATGCGCCACCACCACGGGCAAGCATGAGCCGTTCATGCCGCGAAAAAAAATAGAAGGACTGTCCAACACCTCTACCATCACCGCGCGCGCTTCGAATTGTTCGGAAAGATTGGGCACAAATCGCGGCCAGGTCTCGCTTCCTGGGATCAACTCTCTGAGGTTTGAAAACATCTGGCACCCATTGCACACACCGAGCGCAAAAGTGTCATTTCGCCCGAAAAACTTTGCGAACTCGTCGCGTACCCGCATGTTATACAGAATCGACTTCGCCCAACCTCCTCCACCTCCGAGGACATCACCAAACGAGAAGCCCCCACAAGCCACGACACCTACAGCCTGAGTTAACGAGCGTCTGTCAGACATCAAATCGCTCATGGTTATGTCAATGCAGGCAAATCCTGCTCGATCGAAGGCCGCCGCCATCTCCACTTGACCGTTTACGCCCTGCTCGCGCAGTATCGCCAGCGGCGGTCGGCGTCCGTTCGCAATGTAAGGTGCCGCCACATCTAGGCTGGGATCGAAAGTGAGTGAAGCGTTCAATCCAGGATCATCGACATCTAGGCAACGTTCATACTCTTCGAGTGCGCACTGCGCATTATCCCGCAGCGACTGCATGCGCCAAGTGGTTTCCGACCAAGCTCTCCTGAACAGTGTACGCCTGTCGATCAGAACGGGGCGACCGTTGCGGCAAAAGCTAATCTCGTCGGACAATGTGACAGCGCCAACAATGTGACTGCATTGGAGCAATGACATATCAGAAAGCTGCTCCAGGACTGCTTGGCGCTGTTCTCGTCTGACTTGAATCACCGCCCCGAGCTCCTCGTTAAATAACGCGCTGAGTAAATCCTCTCCTAGGGTGTCCAAATTCACTTGCACCCCAACGTTGCCGGCAAATGCCATCTCGCATATCGTCGCGAACAGTCCACCATCGGAGCGATCATGGTAGGCCAATAGCATTCCTTGTTCGTTCAATGTTTGAATCACCTCGAAGAATCGACGCAACTGCTCTGGGTCATCCACGTCCGGCGCTTTGTTACCGACACCGCCATAGACCTGAGCCAAGGCTGATCCGCCTACGCGATTTTGTCCCATCCCTAAATCAATCAGTATGAGATCGGTGGTGTCTGGCTCAGCAACAAGCTGAGGCGTAAGCGTCTTACGCACATCTACGACGGCGGCGAATGCGGTGACGATCAACGACAAAGGTGAGGTGACATTCCGCGTCTCACCGGTTGGATCACGCCAGATCGTTTTCATCGATAGGGAATCCTTTCCCACGGGGATCGACAGCCCGAGTTTCAGGCAAAGACCCATGGCAACGGCCTGGACTGCTTCGTATAGTGCGACGTCCTGCCCTGGTTCGCCCGCCGCAGCCATCCAGTTCGCCGAAAACTTAATGTCAGAGAGTCGGCCAATGCGTGCCGCAGCAATATTAGTGATCGCCTCGGCTACCGCCATACGTCCACTTGCTGCCGGACTCAGCAGGGCAAGGGGTGGACGTTCACCAATACCAATGGCCTCCCCAGTGGTGGCGGTATAGCCACTCACGGTAACCGCCACATCCGCCACTGGAACTTGCCACGGCCCAACCATTTGATCTCGGCTGACCAAACCCGAAACACTTCGATCACCGATGGTGATGAGGAAGCTCTTGTCCGCGACTGACGGCAAGTGCAGCACCCGATCTGCAGCCTCACGTAGATCTATTTTTGTTGTGTTGAATGCTACCGTGCCCTGTTCCGATGGTTCAGCAACGCGCACCAGGCTCGGAGTCCGACCGAATAACACGTCCATCTCCATGTCTATAGGCGTTGCGCGATCATCGACTTCGCCATAGCGCTCATCAGTAAGCAACAGCTGTGCCTCAGTTGTGGCGTGGCCGACGAGAGCAAAGTGGCAACGTTCGCGTTCGCAGATTGCGGCAAAGCTATCCATGCGATCCGTTTGGATCGCGAGCACATAGCGCTCCTGTGCCTCGTTACACCAAAGCTGCATCGGACTCATACCGGGATCATCACTAGGTATTTCAGCTAGGTGAAAATGTCCACCACGATTCGATCCGTGCACCAGCTCAGGCAAGGCATTTGACAAACCCCCGGCACCCACATCGTGGATCGATAGGATTGGATTGTCGACACCCAACGCCCAACAGGTATCAATAACTTCCTGGCATCTGCGCTGCATCTCAGGATTACTGCGTTGCACAGACGCAAAATCCAACTCCTCGGTGCTAGCGCCCGTGGCCATGCTGGAAGCAGCGCCACCACCTAGACCAATGAGCATCGCTGGACCCCCCAGAGCGACAATAGGGGATCCCGGAGGTATGTCGGACTTTTCTACGTGGGTTGAACGAATATTGCCGAGTCCACCTGCCAGCATGATGGGCTTGTGATAACCCCACATCTCGGTGCCATCTTTCCCAGACTTGGGCATCTCCAACGTGCGGAAGTAACCCCCCAAATTAGGACGTCCAAATTCGTTGTTAAATGAGGCACAGCCGATCGGCCCCTCCAGCATAATTTGCAACGGACTCGCAATGTGGTTGGGTTTAACTTCTGGGCACTCCCACGGTTGCACTGCACTCGGTATTCTCAAGTTGGAAACCGTAAAACCGCTGACCCCGGCTTTGGGCTTTGCGCCACGCCCGGTGGCGCACTCATCGCGAATCTCACCGCCAGCTCCGGTTGCTGCGCCCGGAAATGGTGAGATCGCAGTGGGGTGGTTATGGGTTTCTACTTTAGCAAGAATGTGAACCGCCTCATGGTGATACTGATATATCCCAGTCACGGGATCCGGTAACAACCTTGCTGCACTTGTACCCTCAATAACGGCGGCATTGTCCTTGTAAGCAACCAAGGTGCCTTGGGGTGTGTGGCGATGGGTCTCGCAGATCATGCGAAACAACGATTGATTTCGCGCTGCACCGTCGATGATCCAGTTCGCATTAAATATCTTATGACGACAATGCTCGGAGTTGACCTGGGCAAACATCATCAATTCCACATCACTAGGGTTGCGTCGAGTTTGCTTGAAGTATTCAACCAGATACCCGA
>Ga0224508_10005612_pt1 | contig 10025 bp, 6 predicted proteins | sample SF_Jan12_sed_USG_4_FD_170157 | JGI IMG/M metagenome (GOLD analysis project Ga0224508, IMG submission 170157) | Sediment microbial communities from San Francisco Bay, California, United States - SF_Jan12_sed_USGS_21 | ecosystem: Environmental > Aquatic > Marine > Sediment | place: USA: California... | reverse complement strand
GCTCGCTCGTGGTCGCCAGGCAGCTGTACGCGGTGTTCACGAAGACGACGCGGCCCGTGCCGTCGATGGCGATGTCGTGGACGTCGAGAGCCCCGGTCGTGTGGGCCCGCCTCGGAACGAAGAGCCGGTCGAAGCCGTCGTGCAGTTCGCCCTCGGGCAGGGCATTGTGGAGCTCCCAGAGCTGCCAGCGCGTGCTCATCAAGAGGCGCTCGGGCGTCGCGTGGAGACCCATCGGGCGGTCGAAGAGTCGCTCGAAGGTCGAGAGTCGGCCGTCGGGCTTCAGACCGACCAGGAAGAGACGGTTGGTCTGGTAGGTCGTGAACGCGAGGCTCACGTCGGCGTCGTTCAGCCAGCCGAGAAGGTGCGGCGACGCGAGCAACTCGAGAGGCGGCCGGGACGCCATTCAGGTCTCGCGGCCGGTCGACGTCGGTTTCTCGAGAGGCTTCGTCACGGTCAAGCTGTCGGGCATGCTGGCCTGTCGTGTGATCCTATGTCAATGCAGTCCGGGGCTCATCCCCGGAAGGGCATCACTCGCATCCCGTCCGTGAGCTGGTCGCTGGGGTGGAGGATGACACTCTCTCCCTCGGAGAGGTTCGAGAGGACTTCCGCGTGGGTACCGCCGCGCTCACCGACTTCGATCTCGCGGCGGCGCGCCACACCTTCCTCCGCCACGAAGACCGCCCACGACCCACCGGCGCGGAACAGGGCGCTCACCGGCACGAGCAGTACGTCGCTTCCCTGCCAGACCTGGATACGGGCCTCGACTCGGTAGCCGTCGCCGAGTCCGTCGGCCTCCTCCAGCAGATCGGCGATCACGTTGACCCGCTGCTCCTCGACACCCAGCGCCGACATCTTGGTGAAGGCCGAGGGCTCGACACGCCGGACCTGTGCCCGCAACGGCCGGACACCGCCCCACTCCTCGATCCGGGCCGGCGTGCCCGGGCGGATGCGCACCGCGTCGCTCGAGAGCACGTCCACCACGATCTCGAGGTCGGCGGCGTCTCCGAGCTCGACGAGCGGTGTTCCCGCGGCCACGATGCGTTCGCTCTCCTCGAGCACTCTCAGCACGCTGCCGGCCACGGGCGCGCGCACCTCGACACACGGAGACTCGGCGCACACTCCTGTGCTCGCGTCGGCGGGGTTGCTGGCGTAGGCGGCGATCAGCGTCGCCCGAGCGGCCTCCACCGCATGCTCGGCCGCGTGTCTCGCCTCTTCGGCGGCTTCGAGTTCGCGTTGGGTCTGGGTCAGGGCGAGCTGAGCCTCCTCGAGTGCCTCCGCGGCGAGTGTGCCCGCTTCGTGCAGGCGCACGGCCCGCTGCTCGGTGCGACGCGCCTGCTCGCGGGTCGCAAGTGCGAGCCCCACGCGCGCCGCGGCCGCACTCAGCTCGGCCTCGGCCGCTTCGAGGCGTGCCTGGGCCGCCGCCTGGTCGCGCGGGTCGAGGGGAACGGCCTCGATGCGCGCCACCAGGCCGGCCATCTCGATCGGGTCGCCCTCGTCGAGGTCGATTCGCAGCAGCCTTCCCGTGGTCGGTGCCCCTACCACGTAGCGGTTGCGAACACGTGTCTCGCCCTCCTCGTCCACCGTCACCTCGAGCGCGCCGCGAGTGATGGTGGAGGTGTCGACCGGCAACGGCTGCGTCCGGAACACCGTCCAGGCGAGCGCAGCCACGACGGCGACGAACGCCGCCAGCATCCAGTTCTGACGCGAGGGAAGCTGGGCCACTTTGTCACTCCCGAGTCTTGAGCACCGCCACCAGATCCAGCTGATCGATCCGCCGCCGCACCACCAGAGCCGACGCCAGCGCTGCGCCCAGCAGCACCAGGACGGCGAAGCCCCAGGTGCGACCCGAGATGAACAGCGGGAGCCGGAACAGCTCCCACTGATAGGCGCTCGCGATCGCCGCCGACAGCCCGTAGCCGATTGCGAAGCCCAACGGAATCGCGAGCAGCGTCAGCACGGCCTGCTCGCCGAGCAGCAGGACGCCGATCTCGCGTCGGGTGAAGCCCAGGACCCGCAGGCTCGCCAGCTCGCGGGCCCGTTCGGACAGCGCAATGCGTGCCGCGTTGTAGACGACCGCGGCCGCGATCACCGCTGCGAAGACCACCAGCACTCTCGTGAAGATCCCCAAGCTCTCAGCCAGGGTCGCCTCGAAGCTCGCCAGCATCCCCAGCCTGCTGGTGGTGCCGGCCACGGCGGGCATGCGCTTGAGGTCGCCGTGCAGCGTCTCCGCCCGCGAGCCGTCGACCCGCAGGAAGGCGCCCGAGACGCTGGCGTCCTCGCGCATCAGGCGGTGGAGGGCGCTCGAGTCCATGTACGCCATCAGCCCGATCAGCTCCTCCACCAGGCCCGTCACCACCACCTCGCGTGTGGGCCGCTCCCCCTCGAGCACCTCGACGCGCAGGACGTCGCCAGCGACCACGCCTAGCACCTCTCCGAGCTTTGCCGTCAGCAGCACGCCCTCGGGCGGCACCTGCCAGATGCGGTGGTGGGTGTCGACGATGCGGCGCAGCTCGGCGTCCGGTTCCAGGCCGAAGAGCGCCACCCGCCGCGAGGCGTGCTCGAAGTGGAGTCGCGCGGGAACTGCACGGAAGGGCTCCGCCTGGAGCACGCCCGGCAGCTGCGCGACTGCGTGGCGAGCGTCGGCGCGCAGCGGCTCGTGGAAAGCGAGGGTGATGTCCTCGCGCTGCACCGTGCGAAACTGCACCTCGGCCAGGTGGTCGATTGCGTCCACGAAGTAGTGACCCACCACCAGGATCGCCACCGCGAACGCCATGCCGAGCACCGACATCCCGGCCCGCAGCGGTCGCCGTGCGACGTTGCGCCAGATCATGCGCGCCGACGACGGAAGCCACGCCCCCAGCCCCAGGCGCTCGAGAAGCCCGGAGCGGAAGCTCGCGGGCGGCTCGGGCCGCATGGCTTCGGCCGGGGCCAGCGCCAGCACTCTACGCACGGCGCCCAGCGCCCCGAAGAAGGCGGCCAGTGCGGCAACGCCCACGGCGATCGCCACCACCGCCACGCCCGGCTCGTAGCGGAACACCGGGAAGCGGTAGATCTTCATGTAGAGCTGGTTCAGCTCCGAGCCGAGCCACAGACCGAGCAGGGTGCCGGTCAGTGCGCCCCCCGCCACCGCTGCGAGCGCGAACCCCAGGTAGTGGAGGCCGACGTCCAGGTCGCGGTAGCCGAAGGCCTTCACCACCGCGATCTGGTCGCGTTGCGTGGCGACGAGCCGCGACAGCACGATGTTCAGCAGAAAGGCCGCCACGCTCAGGTAGATGGCCGGCATCACCGTGCCGAAGACCTGGTTCTGCTTGATCTCGTCGCTGATGAAGCGGTGCGAGACGTGATCGATGCGGCCGTAGGCGCCGAGTCCGCCGTAGCGCTCGAGCAGCCGGTCGACCCGCGCGATCACCCCGTCTTCGACGGCGGCCGGTGCGAGCCTCAGCGACACGTCGTTGAAGGCGCCGTCCATCTCGAAGGCCGGGCCCATGGCATCGCGTTGGGCCCAGATGACGCCGAAGCGCCGGTTGTCCGGGAATACGTCGGTGCCCCGGATCTCGTAGATGTACTCGGGTGACAGCACGATGCCGACGATCTGCAAGGTCTCCCAGCGACCGTTCAGTACCGCGCCCAGGGTGTCGCCCGGCACCAGCCGGTTGGCCTCGGCGAAGGCCTCGCTGACGAGCACCTCCTCGCGCCGCCCTGGCTCGGGCCGGCGCCCCACTCTCAGGTGCACGGCGTTGAGCCGTGGAGCGACGCCGCGCTCGGGGATCGAAACCAGCCGAGCGGTGGCCGGCTCGTCCAGCCCGGGCACGTCGAGGGTCACCTCGAACACGACCCGCGTCTCCACCGCGGCCACGCCCGGGATCGCCTCGAGCCGTGCGCGCAACGTCTCGGGTGCGCGCTTGAGCTGCGCGAAGACGTCGGCGAAGCGGTAGCGCGCGTAGTAGAAGTCCTGGGATACGACCAGCGACTCGTAGGCTGTGCGCGAGGTGACCACCGCGGCCACGCCGCACGCCACCACCACGGCGATCGCCACCACCTGCCCGCGCAGGTACCAGAGATCGCGAAGCAGCATGCGATGGAGCGGCTTCAGCCTCACCAGTCCAGCTCGTCGGGCGCCGCGCGGCGCTCGTTGCGTACGATCTCCGCGATCTCGCCGCTCCGCAACCGCACTACGCGGTCCGCCATGCGCGCGATCGACGCATTGTGGGTGATCACCGCCGTGGTGGTTCCGAGCTCGACGTTGGTGCGCGCCAGCACCTCGAGCACCACCTTGCCGGTGGCGAAGTCGAGGGCGCCGGTCGGCTCGTCGCACAGCAGCACGTCGGGCTGCTTTGCGATCGCGCGCGCGATCGCCACCCGTTGCTGCTCGCCTCCGGAGAGCTGCGCCGGGAAGTGATCGAGGCGGTCCCCGAGACCCACGAGCCCCAGCGCGTCCTCCGGTGGCATCGGCTTCTCCGCGATCTCCGTTACGAGAGCCACGTTCTCGCGGGCCGTCAGGCTCGGAATCAGGTTGTAGAACTGGAACACGAAGCCGACGTGCTCGCGCCGGAAGCGTGTCAGCTCCGATTCGTCCTGGGACGTCAGGTCGTGGTCGAGGAAACGCACCGTTCCGCGGGTCGGTACGTCGAGCCCACCCAAGATGTTGAGCAGGGTCGACTTGCCGCTGCCCGACGCTCCGAGCAGCACCACGAACTCGCCGCGGTAGAGGTCGAGATCGACGTCGCGGAGCGCGTGCACCTCCACCTCGCCCACCTGGTAGACCTTCGAGAGACCACGGGCCTGGAAGACCGCTTCGTGGGTCGCCGCGGCGCCGTCGCTCGTATCGGGGAAGAGGCTCATGAACGACGGCACTGCTCGCGTCGTGCCGTCAGACCCTCGAGATTCCTCATGTCGACCTCGAGCATCAGTGTAGGACTTCCGAAGGGCCCCGCTGCGGTGCGTCCGCCGCAGCACGCGTATGCTCGGGGGCGATGTCGCGCGCTCACGTCTACCTGGCACCGGGGATGTTCGGCTTCGCGCGGCTCGCAGGTCTCGACTACATGGGTCACGTGGTCGCTGCGCTCGAGGAGCGCCTCCGCGCGCGACACACCAGCGTCGAGGCGCACGTGGTCGACCTGTCGCCCTCAGCCTCGGTGCGCCGCCGGGCCGCCGAACTCGTGGGCGTCATTGCCGAGACGGTGCACGCGGACGACGGCCCCATCCATCTGCTCGGACACTCGCTCGGCGGTCTCGACGTTCGGCTGGTCGCCTCGCCGACCGCGGACCTCGACGGCATCGAGGCCGTGCGGCGCCCGTGGCTCGATCGCCTGCGCTCGGTGACCACGCTCGATACACCGCACTACGGCTCGCCGGGAGGCGCCTTCTTCGCGAGCAGCCAGGGGCAGCGCGTGATCTACGCGCTCAGCGCGATCACGGTGGCGAGCCTGCGACTGGGCTCGCCGCCGCTGGCGATCACCTCGGCCGTGGTTGCCGCGCTCGGACGCACGCGCGAGCGGGCGGGGCTCGAGCTGCGGCTGATCGAACGCCTCATCGACGCGCTCCAGCGCGCGCTCGACGAGCACTCGCGCGACGAGGTGCAGGCGTGGCTGCGCGAGGTTCGCGACGACCAGGGTGCGGTCGCCCAGCTGATGCCCGAGGCGATGGATCTCTTCCAGGCCGGCGTCGAGGACAAGCCGGGCCTCCGCTACCAGTGCGTCGCGTGCTTCGCGCCCCCGAGTCGTGGGTTCCGTGGCTTCCGAGACCTTCGCGATCCCTGGGCCCCGCTCTCTTCCGTCGTCTTCCAGCTGCTCTATCGCGTCGCCGCGGTGCAGCACCCCCGCTATCCGTGCGCGCCTCCGGACGGCGGCGACGCCAAGCTGCGCGCGGTGCTCGGGACGGTCCCCCCGCCCGAAGCCAACGATGGCATGGTGCCGCTGCGCTCGCAGCTTTGGGGAGAGCTCGTCTGGGCGGGCGAGGGAGATCATCTCGACGTGATCGGGCACTTCGACGATCCGCCCGCCCACCGAGACTGGCTGCACAGCGGCTCCCGGTTCGACCGGCGTCGCTTCGACGAGATGCTGGACCGCATCGTCGAGGGGATGCTCGCGGGCGAGGGCCCGGCAGCCTGATCGGGGTCCGCGCGCGAAGCGGATTCCATCCCCAGGCCTACGGCGCTCCCGCGATCCCGAAGTAGGCGTGCTCGATCCGTTCCGGGCCCGGGTGGACGATGCGGAAACCCGACGGGTCGTCCCCCAACGGCTTGCCCACGGGCCCGGTCGTCACCATCTCCAGCTCGCCGTCCCAGCCGTGCCCGTTCCGGTGATAGTGCCCCGCGAAGACCGCCTGGACGCCCGCGTCGCGGAGCAACTCGAGGTAGAGACCCCGCCGAGCGAGAGGCACGTTGAAGTAGGCGTCCTCTTCGTCGGGATCCACGAGGAAGTAGGGGTGATGCTGAAACGCGAGGATGTGTCGCGCACCCGACGCGCGCGCCCGCACGAGCTCGTCGCGTAGCCAGGCGAGCTGTGCGTCGGCGTCCTTCTGGGCGGCTGCCGGTCCCGCGATCAATGAGCTGTCGAGCACGATCCCGTAGACGTCGCCGTGCCGGAACGAGTACCAGTTGGGCCCGAACGTCTCCCGGTACCAGCGCAGGGATTCGGGTGTCGGGTGATTGCCCACGTCGTGGTTGCCGGCGACGAGATGCAGCGGGATCGATGCGTCCAGAAGGGCCGCGATGCGCTGGAACTCCGCGGTCTGTCCTTCGTGACCGGGGCGGTTGATCAGGTCGCCGCAGATCACCACGAACGCTGGCTGCAGCCGGTTCGCGTGTGCGATCGCCCGCTCGAAGAGGGCGATCTCACCCGCGGTGGGTTCGTCGTCCCAGGTGTAGCCGGCGAGCTGGACGTAGAGCGGCGTCCCCGCGAAGCCGAGCTGGGGGTCGGACATCTGGATGAAGAAGGGGGACTGCGTGAGTCGGAGGAACTCGCTCTCCTCTCCGACGAGGTCCGGGACGGGGCCTGGGATGGCCAGGCAGGAGACCAGGAAGAAGCCCAGCGGGCCGACGCTGGCGACTGCGCGAAATCGCATGAACCCAGGATGCCACGGGATCTCGGGCTAGACATTGGCGCGCGAGCCGCGCCCGTCGCTTTGCGCACCTTCTCCTTGGGATCCGCGGCCACGCAGCCGGAGTCTACAGGAGCGTCCCGCTGGAAAGGAAGGTGGTGCCACTCCCTCGTGGCCCGCGTGTCGACATGCCCGCTGCGAGGGTACTAGCCTCAGGGCATGTCGAGTCGGCTCCCTGGGAGCTTTCTTCCAGGTCGGGTCGGGCTGGCGCTGGGCAGCGGGGCCGCTCGCGGCTGGGCGCACATCGGTGTGATCCGCGCCCTCGAGGCCGCCGGCATCGAGCCCGACCTGGTGTGTGGAAGCAGCGTGGGCGCGATCGTGGGCGCCGCCTACGCCTCGGGACACCTCAACACCTTCGAGCGCTGGGTGTCGGGCCTCGACCGCGCGGGAGTGCTGCGAAATCTGGACCTCTCCTTTCGCGGCGGCCTGCTGAAAGGTGCGCAGTTCTTCAGCTTCATGTCGCACGGGCTTCCGGACTGCGAGATCGAGGGGCTGCCCCGGGCCTTCGCCGCCGTCGCGACCGATCTCGACAACGGGCAAGAAGTCTGGCTGCGCGAGGGCTCGCTGCACGACGCGCTGCGCGCCTCGGTCGCAATGCCCGGTCTGATCACGCCGGCCAAGCGGTCGGGCCGTTGGCTGGTCGACGGCGGGTTGGTCAACCCGGTGCCCATCTCGCTCTGCCGAGCGATGGGCGCGGACAGCGTCATCGCGGTCGATCTCAACACCACGCTGCTCGGGCGCCGCAGCTTCGAGACCGGGGCGGATGCCGCTCCTGCCAGCGCAGAGACCAACGACCCTGCAGGCTCGGCGAGCCTGGAGCAGCTGGCGGCGGGGGACGGCGCCAGCGGCGAAGCGAGCCGGCTGTGGGTCGCGGTCGAGGCCTGGGCGCGCGACCTGCGCGCGCGCATCGGGAGTTCGGACGTCCCACGGCCCTCGCTGCTGCCGAGCCTCTTCGAGGTGCTCGGGAACAGCCTCAACATCATGCAGGTGCGGATCACGCGCAGCCGAATGGCCGGCGATCCGCCCGACCTCCTGGTGACGCCGCGTCTCACCGACTTCGCCCTGCTCGACCTCGACCGCGGCGACGAGGCGATCGCAGAGGGCTACCGCGCGACGCGCCGCGCGCTCGACCTGGCGTCCCACGTCGACGCCCGCTACGCGCGAGAGTGAGCCGCGGCCCGAGGAGATCGACGCACGCGATTCGCACTCCTGAGCTTTGCGAAGGGAACCTCCTGAGCCGTGGTAGCCTCGGAGAATGAGCGACGCCCGTAGACGCGGGAGAGTGCGGCTTGGCCCGGTGGTAGCCGCTGCGCTGCTCGCCCTCGCGTGCGACCTCGATCCGGGCAAGGAGCCGTGGCAGCCCGAGTCCGAGCCCGCCCAGGCCGCGACCCCGGCGCCGCGCGCACCGTGTGCCGACCGCCGGCCCGAGAAGCGCGCGCTGTTCGGCGATCTCCACGTGCACACCGGCTTTTCGATGGATGCGTGGCTGCAGGGGACGATCGTCACGCCGGACGATGCGTATCGGTTCGCGCGCGGCCAGGAGATCGGGTTGCCGCCGTACTCAGAAGATGGGCAGCCGGCGCGCAAGGTGCGGATCGAGCGGCCGCTCGACTTCGCCGCGGTGACCGATCATGCGGAGTGGCTCGGGGAGCTGCGGCTCTGCCGCGACCCGGAGTCGGCGGCGTACGACACGGACTCGTGTCGGGTCTTCCGCGGCGAGCAGGAGTCGCGGCTCGGCAAGATGCTCGGGCTCAAGGGCTTCCGTGCGCGCCTGGTCGGGGCGATCTCACTCTTCGGGCGCAACGACGAGATTTGTGGCGCCGGTTCGGCTCGCTGTCGCGCGGAGACGAAGACCGCGTGGCAGCTCAACCAGGAGGCGACCGAACGCTGGTACGATCGCAGCGAGGCGTGCACGTTCACCGCGCTGCACGGCTACGAGTACAGCCGCTCGCCGTCTTTCACGAAGATCCATCGCAACGTGATCTTCCGGAACGAGATCGTGCCCGAGCTGCCGATCTCGTGGATCGACACGCCCGAGGAGCCGGAGTTCTGGGCGAAGCTGCGCGCACAATGCGTCGACACCGAGTCGGGGTGCGATGCGATTGCGATCCCGCACAACCCGAACCTCTCGAACGGCCAGCTCTTCGCGATCTGGTACCGCGACCTGCCGCTCGAGGAGCAGCGCCAGCAAGCGCAGCTGCGCGCCGGGCTCGAGCCGATCGTCGAGATGGTGCAGTACAAGGGTGAGTCGGAGTGCCGCAACGGGATGTACGGCGTGGTCGGCGGACCCGACGAGCTGTGCGACTTCGAGAAGATCCGCGACATGAGCGGCGTCCAGTACGAAGACTGCGAAGAAGGCACAGGTTCGGGTGCGCAGCGCGCGTCGGGCTGCATCTCGCGGCTCGACTACGTGCGCTATGCGCTGATCGAGGGGCTGCGCGAGCAGGAGCGCATCGGCGTGAACCCGTACGCGTTCGGCTTCATCGGCAGCACCGACACGCACCTCGGCAACCCGGGCGCGACCAGCGAGAAGGAGTTCGTCGGGAAGTTCGCCGAGACACCTGCGAAGCAGCTGACCCTCGGCGAGAAGCGCCGTCCGAGCGCGTTCGTCTCGGCCGGCGGGCTCGCGGGCGTCTGGGCGGAGGAGAACACGCGCGATGCGGTGTTCGACGCGCTCGCGAGCCGCGAAGCGTTCGCGACGAGCGGCACGCGCATCGAGCCGCGCTTCTTCGGCGGTTTCGGCTTGCCGGAAGACCTTTGCGAGCGCAGCGATCTCATTGCCACGGGCTATGCCCAGGGTGTCCCGATGGGCGGCACGCTCCCGACGGCACCGAGCGAGGGCGCTGCGCCGAGGTTCGCCGTGCATGCGCGCCGCGATCCGCACGGCGCCCCGCTCCAGCGGCTCCAGATCATCAAGGCGTGGC
>Ga0224508_10005611_pt1 | contig 10025 bp, 14 predicted proteins | sample SF_Jan12_sed_USG_4_FD_170157 | JGI IMG/M metagenome (GOLD analysis project Ga0224508, IMG submission 170157) | Sediment microbial communities from San Francisco Bay, California, United States - SF_Jan12_sed_USGS_21 | ecosystem: Environmental > Aquatic > Marine > Sediment | place: USA... | reverse complement strand
ATAATTTTACTTTCTACTGCTGATACATCATAACCTGTATCGTTTATTCTTCCTTTACTTGGAAGCTGTGCATCTGGATGGGTCTTTTTAAATTTGATCATAATATCCTTTATAATTTACTTTTTTACTATATTCACTTATTTGTGTTATCCAATTAGTAAAATCTTTAATATTCAAATTATTTTTAGCTCTATTACAAATTATACAACATGTAACTACGTTTTCTTTTACATAACCTTTTGAACTATCTATTCTATCTAAACCATTATAACAATAACCATTTTTATTATATTTTTTGTCTTGAATTGTCTTAGCATATGTATTAGGTAAACTACCACAATAAAAACAACTCGCTTTTGTTAAAATTTTAAATTCTTTTTTAGTTATATCTATTTTATTTTTACTACGTCTCTTATAAGTGTTATATAATGCATTAAATGCTGCATCACCTTCTGGTAAAGATAATTTTTCTCCGTTTTTTATACCTTCCCAACGCTTACATCCACAAGACTTTTGTCGTTTTTTAATTGGTTTTCGTATAAATGAATAATTTCGAACATAACAAATATTACCACATTCACATTTACATTTCCAATATGGTAATAATTGATTAGATTTTGCATTTGTTCTATAACCATCAAATGATAATACTGTCAAACTATTAATTTTTTTTCCTGTTAAGTCTCCACTTACTGGAATATCTGCTTTAGGTCTACCTTTTTTAGTAACCATATAACCCTCCTGGTAATATTTATATGGTTACTAAAAATTAAATACTATTTTCTAATAATAAATTTCTTTCATCTGTATTTGGAGGTGCTACTTCACGAACCTGTTGTGTTTTTGTAGTATCCACACCGTTCTGTTCTAACCATTGTATTAACCCGTTAATATTTTGAGCGGGTACTATATAAGTTTTTCCATTAACTGTTATTCTCTGTTCCATCTTCTTCTAATTCTCCTTGTTCTTCAGCCTCCACCGATACTTTAATATGATCTTCTAACAATGATTTCACTGCATAATCTATTAAAGCTGATGGATCCAAAGTTATTCTCTCCAAGCCAATTTTTGCTAAAATTGTAGCTTCTTCATCTGTTAAATCTATTTCCATTGGGACGAAATAGTTTTTCTGATCTGATTCTATTTCCCTTAATTCCATATTTATATTTTATACGTGATTCCTTATTAATCTACAATAAATAATTAAAATGTCGAGTAAAGCAAAACCACATACTAATATTAATGTCGATGAGCTATTAGATGACCTTAAATCTACTAAAAAACTTGGAGAATTTTTACCTACTGTTGCTGCAGCACCAACTATACAACCTAATGTTGAAGAAGAAGACTTAAATAAATGGGTTATTAAACAAGCTTCTTTATTAACTCAACAAGGATTAGATGTATCTGAAGTAATAAAACAAACAATAGCAACAGGAGCATCTCCAGATGAAATTGATTCTTATTCTAATTTAATAAAAGCTGTTTCTACTGCAATGGAAACATTAAATAAAATTAATCTTCAAAATAAGAAAGATAAAGCATCTAAAGAGTTAAAACGTATAGAAAACGAAGTACCTAAAAATAATGATACTAATGTTAATATTGGTACTGTAGTTGTTGCTTCAAGAGAAGAAATGATGGATCGCTTATTTGAACAAGCTTCTCAACGAAAAACAAAAACTATTAAAGCAGAATCAATAGATTAACTACATTTTTCACATTTTTTGTTATTTATTAATTTATCTGTACCAGTTAAACAACAATGTTCTGTATTCTCTTCTAAACAGTCGTCTACTTTATCATCTGTAATAATATTCTTCTTTTTTAATTGAGTTAGTCTTGTTTCAATTAGCGCGTTAAAGTGGAATAAGGTAATATTCATTAGATTTATATAAAGATAGAGAAAGAGTCGATAAACTCGACTCAATCTCTATTCAAAGGAAATTTATTCAACGTTTATGCTGAAGAGCTGGAACTAGAACTTGAACTTGAACTAGAACTAGAACTTGAGCTAGAACTTGAGCTAGAACTAGAACTAGAACTTAGACTCGCATATCGTGTAGCAATAATACTTGTAGCTATTTCTTGACCTTGGTCAAAAAGACGGCTTCTCTTTTTTCTTTGTGCATCTGTTAAACTGGAAAGTGGCATAATAAACTCCTTTATAATATTTATGTTTCTGGCACAAAAAAAAGCTCGACAATGTCGAGCTTTAATTTTAAGTTTTTTTAATACTCTTATAGAGCAGTACCACTAAGGGATGTGAAATCACTTCCATCCGATAGAGTTGTACTTGCTGTATCAGTGTATTTAAAGAACAATTGACCTGCATCCAGATACATTTCTGCAAAAGAATTATCCGCGGAACCTGTTGCAATGTCAGTCACTAAAAGACCTCCCTGCGAAGAAACATGTTCTGCGATCTTAGTAATGTTATCATTAGAATCGGCTGTTAGAATTGCGTTTGATGGATTTTGTACCATTGTTTTATTCTCCTTTATATACTTTAGGAAATCCTGGGGCTCTAAGAGCCCCAGAAATTATCCTTATCAGATTATAGGTAAATGTGAGCTTCACCTGGAGCGAAACCAGTACCAAGATCCTTAACGATGATCACGTGGTAGTAAAGTTCTGCACCGAAGATGTGATCTACAACACCATAACGAGTCTGAAGGCCAACACGTGGCGAGAAGTCGTTAGGACCAATCGTACGTTGTACCATTACAGGAATATATGGGCAATATACAATACCTGTATCATAATACTCTGAACCCTTGTAACCAAGTAGAGCATACTCAAGACGTGTAGCACGCTGAGTAGAACCAGTACGGTTAATCCAAGGCTGTTGAGCTTCTGTTCGTGTGTCACGATATACTGTGAATCGACCAGCAAGTGTTCCTACTTTAGCAATACCAGTTTGCTGTGTGCTAACTGTGCTATTAATAGGCATGAACTTGAATTCTGGAAGCATCTCTAGAATGGACGCAACTGTAGGTGTGCAAACAATAAAGTTAGCAGAACCACGACGGTTACGAACAGCAATTCTGTTAGCTTCAATCAGAATCTTCTGATAGAAGTCACGATTACGCTCTCCTAACCAACGAGCATCAGCAGAGATAGGTGTCCATGTGGAATAACCAACTGTTGCGCCTGCATTTAGGGCAACTTGAATCATTCTCATGATCATTTCACGGTCAATTTCAGCCTGAATCTCGTAGGACATGGCGTTAGTTAACTCGTTATCGATGTCAATACCGTTCATGTTCTTAAGATCTTGCTCAAGTTCAACCGACCACTTAGCTGCTAGACGACGAGTACCAGCTTCTACAGCTGTCTTCTCGAACTCGATTGTCATCTGCGGAATTTGACCAGTAAGCTCGTAGTTAGCTAACCATTCAGCTACACCTTGGTCTTCTGCGACAAAGTCAAAATCACCACCAGCAATACCGGAAAGTGAAGCAGAAGAAGTACCAGTATATGCTGTTTCTAGCTGGTTGTATCCAGCCTCATCACCATCTGCGTTGGATTGTGGTCCACCACGGAATTGTGTTGGGTTAGTAGCATCGTAAGTACGACGACTTGGATCCTGCCAATCAAGGCTGGCTCCGTCATAGCGGTAACGTAGGGCGAACGCAAGTCCGACCGGACCACTCATAGGTTGTACACCAACAATTTCGTTAGTGATTAGTTCAGGGAAAGTACGACGAATCATTGGAATAAGTACTTTTGGCAGACGAGCATCACCCGTTGCGTAGAAGTCTACATTACCAACATTACCGCCTTGCTGTCCCACGGTAGCAGGGGATGGGCCATAACCGAAAATCGATCCTGGTGTACCACCAACTGTTGTTTCTTTCAAGCAGTAACGTTCTTGGTTTTCAAGAACTACCGCTGTATTTAAGCGAATATGCTCATCCTCAATAGGCGCAACTGTTTTAGAACTGTAATTTAGTACAGGATCCCACTTTTCAAGTAGTAACTGCGCTCTGTCAGGAGTCACATACGATGGAGCTTGTTGAATATCATTCATTTATTTTTATTTCTCCTAATATGAGAGAGTAACTAGTACTCTTATCGTTTATACTGATCCTGTTTTTCTAGGCTTTTTAGATAATCACTTACTTGAGTATCTTCATCAGTTGAGCCGGTATTGTTTTCTGTGATCATTTGCTTATCAACTTTGTCAAGTTTAGATGTTGGTACATCTACTGTCTTGGACTTAGCAGTTCTTTTACCAGATTCTGCTAATAGTTGACGTGCACTTGTTTCATCACGATCAAACATCTTTACAACATATGAAAGGTTTTCAGTTATATAATCAGGATCTTTACCCTTCAATGTGTTTATTACAAAGTCTCTTTTCTCTTTGTCATAATTTCTTGTTGTCTTTTCTAAAATCAATGCAGATTTCGCAGACTTGTTAACTTGAGCTAATTTAATGTTCTGTTTGATTGATTCGTTTAGTTCGGACTTTAGAACCTCAATTTGGCCCTTTCCATCTTGAACTGCTTCACGAATCGTCTCACTAATATAATCTTCGTCAACTGCAACAAGTTGCTTAATTTCATGTAAAGTCTTTTGCGCTTGCTTGTTAGTTACTGCTTCTGCAATCTCTTGTTTTGGAATAGCTTCATCCAAATATAGATCAAAATAGCTAGAAATTTGCGAAACTAACTTACTCTTAAAATTCTTTGCGTCTTCGTTTATTACGGTCTTATATTTGTTTACCAAATACTTTAATTTGCCACAATGGTCTTCATCTATCTTTTGAATAACAGATTGAAGCTTGCCACAATGGTCTTTGTCAATTGCTTCTAATAATTCAGTGAGCTGTGTCGCATGCTGCTCATCTAATTTTGTTAGTGCAGTTTGTATTTCTACTTCTAGTCTTTCGTTGATTTGATTATCTACCGCTTCCGAGAATGCTTCAGTTAACATTGTCTTTGCTTCTGAACTTAAAACGTCTTCACCGATTTGGTCTAAAACTTCTCCAATTTTCATTAATTAATTCTCCTTCAAATTTTGCTTAATTCTTGTCTTAATTTTTTCTCTTACTGCGTTATCAAGACTTCTGTTAGCTTGTGCTAAATCACCCTCACATATATGAGTTACAAAAGCACGAAGATTTCTTTCGGCTGCTGACTCTTTAATTACATTTACTCGTTTACGTCGCGACATTTGATTTCTCCGTTAAAAATATTTATGTTTTTTAGTCCTTATTTTTTAAGTATTCTTTAAACTCTTAATAAATTTGAGTATATTTTCTTCAAGGACTTTCTGCTTTTCTTCACTATGTCTTGGCAAATTAGACAATCCCTTTATAAAACCTTGTGCTGCTTCACAAATAGTTCCATCAGTATTTAAAATATATTCCATATTTTCAAATATTCCGTTGATGAAAGCCTGTGTGTTTCCTGTGTTTACAGAAGGATCATGAACTACATCAGCACAAATAAGATGAAAACCTTGAACATGGTGAGTATCATTTCCACCAGGAACTAATTTACCTAATGCTCGAGACGAAACTCCTAATCTAACTCCATCTAAAATTAAACTTCTTACAATTTGTCCTACTGGATTAGATAAAACTTTAGACTTTCCTATAAATGTATTACCGTCTTGCGTTAATTCTGTGATCATATGACAAGCTCGTTCTGGATTTACTTCAACTGAAGTAGGATGATTTAGTTCACCTAATGAACGCTTTTCTGTAATCATTTCTTTGTTATATCTAGCCACTTCAGGAATCATTTCATTAAGCGTATAAATACGCCCATTCTTGTTCTTTTGTTCTGCCATTAAATATGGGCCTTGAATATATAAATTTCTTGGTTCTTTCGCGTTTTTTTCGTCAATTAACACGTCATATTCATAACATGGTTCCTCAACAAGTAGTTTTAATGTTTCCATCATGGTCTCCTAGATACTTTAAAGTATTTATTAATATTAGTACAGTCTTTTCGCTTCTCTCACACCTTCTGATGCCATTGATTGGTTTGTGATACTTCCTGGCACGAAAAATCCGACTCCATAGTTGTTACTATGAAACATTCTAGAGTCAGCTGCATTGAACGGAGTAGTTGCTTGACCACCTGTTGTACGCTTAATTGCATCACCAAGAGGAATTAGTGGAACTGTTAATCCATCCCCTCTTAACTTCTTAAATGTCTTAATCCAATTGTCTGCATGCCATGCATATAACCAGAAAATATTACCATCAGAATTCTTTTGTAACCATTCAATTCCTTGTCTATAATTATAACCCCAATGTCTTGTTAAATGGCCTGCTGGCTCAGATCCTGTACCATCAAATATCTTTGGCTCCCACCAAAATTTAATACCAACATTTTGAGCTCTCTCATATATTCCTGCACAATAACTTGGACCAGAACGAATTATGTTACCTTCTAAATCTACAGCATATCCAATACATCCTTCATTCTTTGCTTTGTGCATTTCATTCTCAAACCAATTTAAACTATCTGCTGGTCGAGAAGAACCATAATGTGGATATAATCTTATTGTATCACCAATCTTACCAGATTTTGCAACTGTTATAGCATTTGCATGTCCTAAATTATGAGCACTAGACATTTCACGATGAACAAACATACGTGCAACTGATTTATCACCATCTCCTGGTGGCGGTGGCTCAACAGGACCACCACTATTGTCTCCAATAAATTCTCCTTGTTCAAATTCTGGACCTAATTGAGCTGCACGTAATGCTACTCTCTTTATAGATGTTCCACTTTTAATAGTTACTGTTGCTTTATCATTAGCCTTCCATGCAAACATTGATTGACCATCTGGATATAAAAATGGATTATCTATATCATGAACAGGATACATTAATGGTACTATTTCTCTATCATAATCTTTACCTGGATTTGGAATCTGATACATAATTGCATCTGAAGTCGTAAGAGTTACTACAACCCATAATGGCGTATCATATAATAATCCTGCAAAACTAAACTTATATTGTAAACCTTTTAATTCACCTGTTGGTGGTGGAACTACTATACCATCATCAAATGGTGTTAATGTTCCCATTGTACGAGCTTGTTCGATAACATGCTTCGTTCCTGCATCATTTAAATGTTGTTTCCATTCTGGCTGTATTCCAATTATGAATATATTTCCATTTACTATAGATGATCCTCGTTCAGCATCAATCTTTGCAATAGTTTTTACAAGTGGTGCTGTAATACCATTCCAATGTTCATATACTGGTTCTAAATTAACTATTGGTTTATTTCTAACTGCAGTCTCTATCTCTTTGTACAATCCTTCAACATAAGCTGGATCTTTTCCATGAGAATGACCTGATTGTACTGTTGGAAATTCATGATAGTTACTTAAAGGCAAACCAAGATTACGATCTATACTTGTATGGGAATGTTTTGCATGTTGTGTAACTAATCTAGTTGGATCTCCTGCTTTAGCTCCACTACCTAATTTATTTGCATATGTTTTTGGATCACTTAAATCTCTTGTTGCATCCAAAGCAACTATAAAGTAAAATGGAATGTTGTCATATTTAGCTAAACGTCGTGTAACTTTCTCAGCATAACCTTGACATTTACTTAATGGTAAAATTGAAACTGGTGTCCATTGAGAATCTGGGATTACATCATATACAGCAGCAATACCAATACTTGCCCACATATTTCGTTTAGCAAGTTCCTGTAAAAGAAATTCTACTTTATTGAAAAATGGATCATATAATGTATCATTACTATTCAGGATTTTTGGTCCCATTAAATCTACTAAAATAGCATTATACCCTAAACTTTTTCTATTATCTAAATAATGTATAATATCTAGTTCGGATAAAGATAATAATCTCCAACTTGTATCAAATGCAAATAATGCGTTCTCACCTTTCCAACGAAAGTTTCTATCTTTAAATGTAACTCTTTTTGATACTGGATCTGGCTTTCCACTTGCAACAGAAAAATACCCTATTACAGCTGGAGTAGTTCCAGAAACATGAACCCACCATCTATAAGTATGACCTGGAGTAACCTTTAATTTAAATTCTTTTCCTCTAACTCCATTACGACAAAGATAATGCTTATTTACTCCACAATTATTTCCAGGTAAGCGAAGAGATTTGTCTGTATTATCATTACAACGAATATCAAACTTCATACTATCTGGACCAGTCCAACGCAATGTAACTTCTTCTGTTGGATCTAATTGTACATCATTAGTTGGACTAACTATCCCTAATTTTTGAGAATTAGATGAAGAAGTAGACGAAGAGGATGTAGAAGAATTAATAGAAGATTCAGACGAACTAGACGAACTCGACGAACTCGGTGTCGTACTAGATGTCGATGAACTAGATGTACTAGATGAACTTTGATCAGGACATTCTAGATCATCTAAAATCTTTCTTATATTTTTACTCTTTAAATCTATCAAACTAGTAAAAAACTCTACTTCATCTAACTTTTCTTTAATTGCTTTTTTACCTTCTTCTAAATTCATCTTAAATCCTTTTCTGTTAAAATTAAAAATTTATAATTATTTTTCTTACACCAAGCTTGGGCAGCTTTCCATTTAGCTGAATTAGTTGCCCATTGAATTTGTTCGTATAATAATGTTGACTTTTTCTTATTACCATGTTGTTTAGGTGGAACAGTTTGTTTTGAGGGTTTGATCTCTATTAAGTATTTTTTTACTTCAGATGCTGTTTGTAATTTAACTGTTCCATCTACGAAATATCTATGTACTCTACCATCTTTCGGACTAACATATGGCAAAACAACTGACTCGCTACTCCACTCTAATATTTTATTGTTTCTATCGCACCACCTAAAAAACGAAAGTTCTAAGCCAGATCTATATACAATAGGACGAATTCCTGTATATTTGTCTGGCTCTGACGGATCAAATACTCCTTGCTTATAAGGTGCTTTAATCCTCTTCTTCTTCGTCTTCGTCTTCTTTAACGTCATCTACTTCGTCGTCTTCCTCTCCAAGACTTAACTCTATACCAGGACCGACATCTACATCACCTTCATTATCATAACCACCCATATCCAGATCAACAACTTCAACTTCTGTTTCACTTTCTGCGCCTAGATCTGATAATACTTTTCCAGCTAATTCGTCTGTTGCACTACGTACAATTGATTGAATGTTTTCTCCAAAAGCACCTTGTGCACCATTAAGAGCATTTTCAATACATTCACCTGCATATTCTTCAAACAAATCAATTAAAATTTTATTGTAATTCTTTTGAAGAGCCTTTATTTTACGACCCGCTGTTCCTTTCTTCATATCATCTTTCATTTAGTTCACCTCCATTATTAATATTTAATTACCCAAGCCAGAATCGTGGCGGAGTAACTTCTCCATATCCTTGCAATAACTCTTCTTCTAGAGCCTTCTTTTCTTCTAATCCTTGTGAAAGTAAGTCATTATAATTAATAACTCCTCCTCCAAATAATTGTATGTTCTGATATTTACCTCTAATATTACCAATAGCAATTTTAGTTATAGCTAATGCATATTGACCAATCCATCTCTCCATTATCATATCTCGAATTGGTTTTTCTACCCAACATCCTACAATTCCTAAAAATCTATTATTAGCTGTAGGAGGTGGAATAATTCGTAGCAATTGATTACGATTATCAAAATCAATATGAAGAGTTTGAGCCAATACCTTTTCTCTTGTGTCTAGCCATCCTTTTAATACTTCCCATGTAACTAAATCGAATCCAACATTACCTAACATGTAACTAAAATAAGTTTGTTGTGACATAGCTTGTTCTAATGTAAATAAGGAATTAATACCTGTAGTTTCTCCAGGCTCAAGAGCAAATATTCCTACAACTTTTCTATAATCTGCTAAATCATAATCCCATGCTGCTGATGCATTAGTTGTCATAGTATTACGCATAGTTACTGTTAAAGAAAATAATTTATCTAATCTTAATCCAGGTTCAAAATATATATCAGAATTAAATACTAAATACTCTTCTGTATAACCAGCGTATTTTGT
>Ga0224508_10005610_pt1 | contig 10027 bp, 7 predicted proteins | sample SF_Jan12_sed_USG_4_FD_170157 | JGI IMG/M metagenome (GOLD analysis project Ga0224508, IMG submission 170157) | Sediment microbial communities from San Francisco Bay, California, United States - SF_Jan12_sed_USGS_21 | ecosystem: Environmental > Aquatic > Marine > Sediment | place: USA: California... | reverse complement strand
CCGGTCGGAGCTGTAACGGGTAGCGGAACTGCAGGCACGTTTACTCGTTTCGAATCCGATTTCGATGACGCCGAATCTGCCAGGCCGTTTTCGAGCCTGCATAAAAAAATGGCGGATTTGCCAGGACCACCGGGCCAGCAGAAAGACGGGAAACAATTCATCGCGCCGAAACAAGTTGTACCGCAATTACCAAGTCTTTATACTTCGTGCTTAAAAGTGTGTATCCATTGGTGACACAAATGGGGAAGACAGCTGCGCTTCGCATTCGAATCGAGCCGGAACTGCATAAAAAGTTTCTCGATACCTGCAAGGCGCGAGACGTTCCGGCTTCACAGGTTTTGCGAGAGTTTATGAGGCAATATGTATCCGACCACGAGCGAACCCCTCAACTGGATTTCTTTCAGCCGGCGGAGTCTTCCCATGTCGATTGATCAAAAACCAGATCCCGTCGCCATGCACGAGATACGCCGAAAAATCGGAAAGTATCAAATCAGGGCATTGCTCGGCGAAGGCGCGACCGGCGTCGTCTACGAGGCCTTCGACGCCGACATCGAACGCCGCGTCGCGATCAAAACGCTGCACCCGCATCTGCTGGTCGGCAAGATCGGCGCCGGCCTGCTGGCGCGCTTCAAGCGCGAAGCGATCTCGGCGGCGAGATGCTTCCACCCCAATATCGTCGCCGTCCTCGAGTACGGTCAACACGAGGACAGGCCTTTCATCGTAATGGAGTTCGTCGACGGCATTTCGGTGCACCGCCTGATCAGGCAAAGGCGCCGGCAGGGGCGCGGTATCAGCCTGAGGCGCAGCCTGACGATCACCTCGGGGCTGCTCAACGCGCTGCACGCGGCGCACGCCTACGGCATCGTCCACCGCGACGTCAAGGCGTCGAACGTCCTGATTACAAAGGATAACAGTCGGGTCAAACTGGCCGATTTCGGCATGGCCAGGATCAAGGAGAATTCCGACCTGACGATGATCGGATCCCTGATCGGAACGCCGAGATACATGGCGCCGGAGGTCAGGTTCGGCCTCGAGGCCGACGCCCGCGCCGACGTTTTTTCAGCGACGCGACTGTTGCTCGAATTGTTGAGGATGCTGCCCGAAAGCACCAGGTGCCCGCGCTCGCGTTTGCCGCAAATCGTCGACATGCCGCCCGGGAACCGGATCGACTACACGGCGGTCTACCCGAACGCTTTCATACCCGTTTTGCTCACGGGGCTGGAACCCGATCGCGAAAGGCGTTACCAGTCGGTGGCGGAACTGATGAAAGCGATCAAGGTCGCGCTGCCCGACCTGCAGCGGCAGAAGACCTCGCCCTTTATCGCGGCGGGCGCCTCGCTGGCCTGGCAACCGGTCGATAATGTTCCAGCGAGCGCGGACGAACTGGACTCGATTACCAGTCTGCTCACCGAATTCATCGGCCCGATCGCGACGGTCATCATGAAAAACTACGATAGCGGGCGCAAGTCGGCCAACAGCCTGGCGCAGGAGATTTCGAGCAAGCTTCCCGGGCATGAAAAGCAGCGCGAATTTCTCAGGCGCTGGCAGACGATGAGCGAATCGCGGCAGGCGCTGGACGAAAGAAAGGAACCGAGCGTTTTCCCGGAAAAGGGCCGCGCGCATCCCTTTCTGGAAGACGTCCTCAGTAAGATCAGCCACGAATTCGCGCACTACGTGGAGCCGATCTCGAAAACCTGGCTGCGGCAAAACTCGAAAAAGACGGCCAAAGCGGACTAGCCGCCGAAACTGCCCGGCACGATTCCCCACATGAATAGCGTCGGGTGACTAACGATCATCCCTGGGACGGTTCACCTGCTTGGTACGGCCGATTTTGTCAGCGCCCTGGCTTTTCGGTTGGCGGTCAAAATTGGCGGAAATTGCCGCGTCCCTGCGGCAGGGGGGATAAATCTCAGGCCGCGAGCCTGATCCGGTGGCGAGCGTCGCGGTCCAGCAGAGCCGCGACCTGGGTTTGCAGGGTTTCTCCATCGGCCTCGAGCACGTCTTCGATGGCGATGCCACGTGATTCCATCCACTCGGCGACCGCGGCCGGATGAGCGAAGCGCTGCGAACCTTCCAGCTTGTCGATGATGCGTGACACCATTATGGTGACGGCGAGGGCCTGGTAGCAATGCATGTCGTTAATCTCCTTTTTCAATGTAACTTACTTAAGCCTGATCTGGCGTCATTGCGAGCGCAGCGAAGCAATCTCCAGATAGCTTGCTGTCATTAGGGAGATTGCTTCGCTGCGCTCGCAATGACAGGCTTATGATCTCTGTTATCTGGTTTCCGGTTCTGCCGCCCGGCGAAACTGGGGTCAATTTGCCGGGTTCCTCGCCTTGTTGCAAATCATGGCGCCAGGTGCGGCGATTTGAACTCCTATGGTGCGAATTTCGATCTCCGGCGCCCGATCCTGGTGCAATCGGAGTGCTGTCGACGCGCTTTCCGGGCAGGGCCGCGCCGCCGGAAATTACTGCCCGCCGCGCAGCAGCACGACCGGGTTTAGAGACAATCGATGCAGCAGGTATCTCGCGCCGAGCGCGAGCGACAGGCCGCTGACCGCGAACGCCACCAGCGCGCCGAGCCAGAGCAGGTCCTCGGCCGGCAGCTTGAGCCGGAAGCGCAGCAGCGGCAGCGCGATCGCGGCCCCGAGCAGGATCGAGAAGGTCGACGTGACCAGCGCCAGCAGCAGGTATTCGAGGCGCAATCCGAGGCGAATCAGCGCCAGGCGGGCGCCGAGCGCGTGCAGCACGGTGGCGTCGTAAATCTGTCGCGTACGCCCGGCCGCCATCACGCTGATCAGCACCAGCAGGCTGGCGCCGAGGCTGACCGCCGCGACCACCGCTAGACCGCTGGCGGCCTTGCCGAGGATGCCGCGAGCGGTCTCGAGCAGGTCGGCGGTGCGCACCGTAACGACGTTGGGCGCGATCCTGGCGACGCTTTTCTGCGCCTCGATCGCCGCCGGATCGTCGAGGAAGGCGGCGCCGACCTGGCGCGCAATCATGCCGTCGAGGGCGCCGTCGGACAGAATGCCCTCGAACCAGAAGCGGGTCTGCAGGCCTTTCTGGCTGTAGATGGCGACGATCTCGGCGTCGACGCTGCGACCCGCCGACGCAAAGCTCATCACGTCGCCGAGGGCGAGGCCGAGCCGGTCGACCTCGCGATCCTCCATCGCCACCAGCGGCCGCCCGCCGACCGGCTCGGCCCACCAGTCGCCGGCGACCAGGGTCAGGTTATCGATGTTGTTGGCACGGTAACTCAGCTTGTAGTCGGCGCGCGCCGCCAGATCGGTCATGCGCGCCTGCTCGGTGTCGGCGCGCTCGGTAAGCGGACGGCCGTTGACCGCGACGATACGTGAGCGCACCAGCGGCGCGAGCTCGACCCGGGCCGTCGGCGCGGATCGTGTTATCGCCCCGGACACGGCCGCGGCCTGGCTGTCGAGCACGTCGTAGAGCACCAGCGCCGGCGCCTGCTCGGGGATGGTCGTGTTTAGCGCGCGCAGCAGCGCGGCGACGATCAGGGTGCAGGCCACCAGCAGGGTCAGCGCCGAACCCAGCGACAGCAGCGACGACCTGAGCGAGGCCCCGGGCCGGTGCAGGTTGGCCAGCGCCAGGCGGATTGCGAACGAACGCAGCAGCGTGTTGCGCGCCTCGAGCCCGCGCGCGGCGCGGCGAATCCCGCGCACGACCCCTTCCAGCAGCAATAACAGCAGGCCGACAACGCCGATGAATGCGAGCCCGAACAGCGCATCGGGCAGCGCCAGCAGGATCAGCAGCAGCAGGCTGCAGGCGCAGGCGAGGCAGGCCAGCCACCAGCGCAGGGGCACCTCGCCGACGCCGGGCTCGTTGCCGCGAAACAGCGCCGCCGGCTTTGCCGACAGCGCGCGGCCGATCGCCGGAAAGGTGAAAGTGAAGGCGGTCAGAATGCCGAAACCGAAAGCGACCAGGGCGGGCAGTACGAGATCGGACGCGCTGACGTCGATCGGAATTTGCGCCTCGATCAGGCCGGAGCCCAGCAGCGCGAGCAGCGCGCCGAGCGCCGCGCCGGCAAGGCTGGCGCCGCCGCTAAGCATGCCCACCTGCAGCAGGTAAACGATAGCCAGCGGGCGCTGCCGCAGGCCGACCGCGCGCAGGGTCGCGATCGTTCGCAGCCGGCCCCTGAGATAGGTCTCGATACTGTTGAACACCCCGAGGCCGCCGATGAAAAGCGTGGACAGCCCGATGATCAGCAGCGCCGAGGCGATCTGGTCGAGGCGCTCGGCGATACGCTGGCTGCGATCGTAAAAGGTCTGCACTTCCCAGGGTTCGCCGGCAAAGGCGGTATAAAAGCTCTGGCGCCAGGTTTCGGCGGGAATATCGGTACGTACGTGGTATTCGTACTCGACGCGGCTGCCCGGCTGGATCAGCCCTGTTCGCTGCAGCGCGGCCTCGCTCAGCAGCAGCGGCGCGCCGCGCCAGTCGGCACTCAGGCGCCGGTCGGGCTGATAAACGACGATGCTGCGAACCTGCAGCGCGAGATCGCCGACGTAGACCTCGTCGCCGACGCCGATATCGAGCCGCTCGGCGAGGGTCGCGTCGATCGCCGCGCCGAAAACCTCGCCGTCCGCCGCGACCGCCTGCTCGAGCGGCATCGCCGGCTCCAGCGCCAGCTCGCCGTAGAGCGGGTAATTAGCGTCGACGCTCTGCAGCTCGACGCGCAGGAAGTTGCCCGCCGGCGTGCCCAGCATCGTATCGAGTTCGATCACCAGCGACAGGTCGCCGTTTTGGCGAATCCATTGCAGCGCCTCGGGCGGCAGCGGCGCGTTGCTTTCGACCTCGAGATCGCCGCCGAGCAGGACGCGGGTATCGGCCAGCAGGCCCGAGCTGACCACGCGGTAAAGCCCGCCGGCGGCGGCCACCAGGATTACGCCCAGCATCAGGCAGGCGCAGAACACCCACAGCGAACGGCCGTTGACGCGCAGCTCGCGCCAGGCCAGCTCAAGCAGGAAGCGCACCCTGGTCCTCCTCTATCAGCTTGCCCTGGTGCAGCCGAACCACGCGCTGGCAACGGCTGGCAATGGCCTCGTCGTGCGTCACCAGCACCAGCGTCGATCCGCTGTCGGAGTTGAGCTCGAACAGCAGGTCGATGATTTTTTCGCCGGTGCGCAGGTCGAGGTTGCCGGTCGGCTCGTCGGCCAGCAGCAGTTTCGGCGCATGCACCAGCGCGCGGGCAATCGCCACGCGCTGCTGCTCGCCGCCCGACAGTTGCGCCGGGTAGTGGTCCTCGCGCCCGGCCAGCCCAACCCGCTCGAGCATGTTGTGCGCGCGGCTGCGCGTATCCTGCCCGCCGGCGATCTCGAGCGGCAGCGCGACGTTGCCGAGCGCGGTCAGGCTCGGTACCAGGTGAAACGACTGGAACACGATGCCGATGCGATCGCGCCGGAGATCCGCCAGCGCATCGGCGTCGAGCTCGTCGAGCGCGCGGCCGTCCAGCCGCACGCTGCCGTCGACCGGCGGCTCGAGCCCGGCGAGCAGCACCAGCAGCGTAGTCTTGCCGGAGCCGGACGGGCCGACGATCGCGACCGTGTCGCCGTCGCCGACTTCGAGATTCACCCCCGTCAGCACGTCGAGACGGCCGTGCTCGAGGGGGTAGGACATATTCAGGTTTTTCAGTTCGATCATGGCTGGATTCTATCGGTTTTGCGGGGTCCCGTGTTTGCCTTACATGGCGAAATAAATGCGGGCGGGACGAATATCGATGCTGCCATGATTATACGGTCACCTTACCGAAAAAGATAAAGGATCAACTCGGGAACTCGGGGACAGTTTACTAATTTCGATTAGGCAAATAAGTAAACTGTCCCCGAGTTAACCGAGTTAATAGCAAGGCGCACCCGGGTCGAGAAATCGGGGGCCGGCTCCGCATCGGGCAAAAAAAGTCGGAACCGTTTGAGCCGGGGCAGCCGTGCCATTATACTATCGCCCAACGATGTGTATCCAATGGCGACACAATGGGCAAGACAGCGGCGTTTCGCATTCGAATCGAGCCGGAATTGCACAATAGATTTCTCCAGACCCGACAGGCGCGAGAGGTGCCAGCTTCGCAGATTTTGCGAGCATTCATGAAGCTATCCGTCTCCACCGACGAACGCACTGCGCAAGCGGACACTCTTCAGCAAACGAGGCAAACCCGTGTCGATTGAACAAAGGCCAGCCCCTGGCGCACTGCGCGAGATACACCGTGAAATCGGAAAGTATGAAATCAAATCGATGCTGGATCATGGCACCACCGGCATCGTCTACGAGGGATACGACCCCGAGGTCGAACGCCGCGTCGCGATTAAAACGCTGCACCCGCATTTGCTGAAGGGCAGGGTGGGCGCCAACCTGCTGAAGCGATTCAAGCGCGAGGCGATCTCGGCGGCAAGATGTCTGCACCCCAACATCGTCACCATGCTCGAATACGGGCAGCACCTGGACCGGCCTTTTATCGTGATGGAGTACGTCGACGGGATTTCGGTGCAACAGTTTATCGAGTTCCGCCGACGACACAAACGCGGCATCAGCCTGAAGCGCAGTCTCGGCATCATATCGGGCGTGCTCGGCGCGCTGCACGCGGCACATCAGCTCGATATCGTGCATCGCGACGTCAAGGCGTCCAATGTGCTGATCAGGCGAGACAGCGGCCAGATCAAGCTGGCCGATTTCGGCATGGCCAGGATCTCGGAGGATTCCGAGCTGACGATGATCGGTTCCATGATCGGCACGCCGCGATACATGGCGCCGGAGCTCAGGTTCGGGCTGGAAGCCGATGCCCGCGCGGACCTGTTCTCGGCGACGAGGTTGTTTCTCGAGCTGCTGAAGATGATACCCGGGCAAACGAAAATCCCGCGCTCCGACCTGCCGCGGATTGTCGGCATGCCGCCGGGCAACCTGGTCGACTACTCGGCGCTCTACCCGAGCGCGCTTATCCCGGTTCTGCTCAAGGGGCTGGCGCCCGATCGCGAGCGGCGTTATCAGTCGGCCCTGGAACTGATGCTGGACATCAAGCAGGCGCTGGCGCATCTCAGGCAGCCGGCGGAGTCGGATATTACCGTGCTGGCCGACCCCGAAGCCCGGCAAGCGGACGAGCCCGCGGCCAGCGAATCCGAGCTGGAATCGATGACGAAACTGCTGGCCGAATTCACCGGGCCGATCGCCGCGGTCATCATGCGGGCGCACGATACCCGGGGCAAGCCGGCGAGCGACCTGGCGCTCGAGATTTCGAGAAGAATCCCGGTGCCGTATAAGCGCGGGGAGTTTCTGCGGCGCTGGCATGGGGTCAGCGAATCAGGGCAGGTCTCGAGCGACGGAAAGAAGCCGAAGGTTTTCCCGGGAATGGGCCGCTCGCATCCGCGGCTGGAGGAAGTGCTGGGTAAAATCGGCGCCGAGGTCGCGCATTGGGTGAAACCGATCTCGAAAACGCTTTTACGCCAGGATTCGGAGAAATCGTCTCAGGATTCGGAGAAATCGTCTAAAGTAGACTGACCTGTTTTTTCGAAGGTAGAAGTCCGCAATAGAACGCACTTCACGGAGGTCTGAAACCATGGCTATGCGTCCCGTCTTTAACCTGCTGTCGCCACACAGCGGAACCGCAGTTCCACTGCCGGCCGCGGCTCGTTTTTTTCGACTGACAGAAGCCGTTTCGTGACCGAGCAGAATACAGACTTGCTGCAGGGACTGATCGGGCTTGGCTGTCATGTGGAAAACGTCGACGCCGTTAACCTGATCTCGCTGCCCGATGGTTTCGGTGATTTCATGATGGACTGGCAGGGCGCCATGCTTTACATCGGCACCACGTTGATGGCGCCGGAGGAGTTCGTCGATTCGGCTCACGAAGCCAGGCTTTACCGGTTTTTACTGGAATTGCAGGATCGCAGCCTCGGTTGCCATTTTGCCTGTGACCGCTCCGGGTTTCTGTGCATCGGCAGCGAACTTTTTCCCGAACAGCAGGACGCACAACTGGTGTTCCAGGCCATGGAGCAAATCGCCTACGTGGTCGAGGTGTGTATCCTGATGTGCGATCGCATTCTCGAGAACGGCGAAATCCCGGCCGACGAAGAGGTCGACCGTGCCTTCGGTATCAGTAAAAACCTGCATTGAAAATCGGGGACAGTATACTAATTAAGCCTTGTGAAAATCGGGGACAGTATACTAATTAAGCCTTGCAAAATAAGTAAATTGTCCCCCAAAAAAAAGGCAGGTCAGTGCGGTACCAGCATTATGTTATAACGCCCGAACATCAAGGTTTCTCCGTCGACGGAGCCTTCCTCGAGAAAGATTGCGTTGGGGTGATTCTCTTCAGCCTTCGGATCGTGCTTGAAGTAAAACTCGGTGTCCAGGTACTGGAAGCCCTCGTGGCTGACGGTGACGTGCACGTGGCTGAGGCGATGACTGTTGCCGGGGATGACCGAGCCGAACTGGTAAACGCCTTTCTCGTTCGCGGTCACCGCGCCCTGGTGATAGCTCCAGTCGTTTCCTTCGCTGTCGGCGTGGCGGATGCCGATTACGACGTTGGGTATCGGCGTACCGTCGAGGCTGGTCACGCGCCCGCGGATGCGCATGCGCTGGCCGCTGTCGCCCGGGCTCCACAGGTCGACCATTTGCGGCTTGACGCTGTCGGATTGTGCATTCACAACGCCGGACGGGAAAATGCCGAGCAGAATTAACGATAATAGGACGGCCCGAATCGGCCAGTAGCAATCACGCATATTAGTCATCCTCATGAGCTCATGGTATCAATTTCCTGTTAACGAGTAACCGGGGTTGCCCCCCATTATAAATTTCGGAGACATTATACTTGTTTCGCCGCGCCCCGGCGGAATGAGACCTATATCGGCCATTATGCACGGGCGCCGTATATCGTGACCACGGTATCCTGCCACGGAAGCCTTCAAAAAAATATCCTGAAAGAGGGGCCCGGTTCGCGGCTGTATGCGCATCTGGAGATTGCTTCGGCACTTGGTGCCTCGCAATGACGTCAGGGCAGGCGCACCATCGACGCCGCCTTCGCTTCCTCGATTATCCAGTCGCGCACCTGGCGCGCGGATTCGGACAGCTCGATTCGGTCGGACCAGATCAGGTGAAACTCCTCGCCGGTTTTCCAGCTCTGCGGCAGCACCGGCACCAGCAGGCGTTTCCTGATCAGCGAATCGGTGACGTGGCGCCAGCCCATGGCGACGCCTTCGCCGGCCATGGCAGCCTGGATCACGAGCGCGTAATCGTTCAGGCGTAAACCCTCGCCCCGGTCGACGAAGTCGACGTCGAAGGATTCGAACCAGTCGCGCCATCTCGGCCGCGGGCGGAAGGGTTCCTCGAGGTGGATGAAATGATGGTCGAGTAAATCCTCGATCGACTTCGGTCCCGGATGGGCTGCAAGATACGCCGGGCTTGCCACCGCGAACAGCTCCTCGCGCGCGATGCTGGCTGAATCGTAGCTGGCCCAGTTACCGCGTCCGCGGCGGATGCCGAGCGATACGTTTTCATGTTCGAGATCGACGTCCTTGTCGACTACCTGCAGGCGCAGGTCGATGCCCGGGTGCGAGCGGTGCAGGCGAGTCAGGCGCGGCATGATCCAGTAGTTGGCGAATGCAGTCGATATCGACAACGTAACCAGTTCGGCGTCCGGATTGCGATTGACCTCGCGCGCCGCCTGCAGCAGGCGCTCGAGGCTCGCCGAAACTTCATTATAAAAACGCTCGCCGGCCTCCGTCAGCCGAATCGCGCGATGGCGCCGCTCGAACAGGTCCTGCCCGATCGCCTGCTCGATCTGCCGAATCGCCAGACTCACCGCCGGCTGCGACACGCCAAGCTCCTCCGCCGCCCGCGTAAACGACAGCATCCGCCCGCATACTTCGAACACAAACAAATGATGCGGCGAGTGGATCAGCCGTCGCAGCTCACGCACACCCGTCACCCCGCGACTCCCCCGAATCCCCGTCACCCCGCGACTCCCCGTCACCCCGCGGCTTGACCGCGGGATCCAGTTTGAAGCGAATACCCCTGTATTCCTG
>Ga0224508_10005609_pt1 | contig 10028 bp, 7 predicted proteins | sample SF_Jan12_sed_USG_4_FD_170157 | JGI IMG/M metagenome (GOLD analysis project Ga0224508, IMG submission 170157) | Sediment microbial communities from San Francisco Bay, California, United States - SF_Jan12_sed_USGS_21 | ecosystem: Environmental > Aquatic > Marine > Sediment | place: USA: California... | reverse complement strand
TTCAGACCGTCGAGCAATTGCCCGAAAAGGGCGCGGACTCCGTAATTCCGGCCGCGATGCGGTCTGAATTCCGGTTGTGGAAAAAAATCAACAACTGACACGCTTACCGTCATAAGGCCAAAAAAATGAGACTGAGAGCATCGAAGAGTCACCGTCCGCAACGCCGGAGCCAACCCGCTGCACGGCGGCGCCCTTGCGTGCCCTGTGCCGCCACAGACGCCGATGGCGTGTTGAAAGAGGCCATGGAAACCGGCCGAACCCGCCTGTTGATCATGGGAACCGTGTTGACGCTGGCGTTCGGCTGCGTCGCCGCCCGACTGGTCGACTTAACGATGTTGCGCCCCGCACAGGAGCCGCGCACCGCCGCGACGGCAGCCAAGGGCGTTATCGAAACCGAACGGGCGGAAATCGTCGACCGCCGAGGCGTCGTCCTCGCGACCGGGCTGGCCACCGCTTCGCTGTACGCCAATCCGTCGCGCGTTCTGGATCCCGATGAAACGGCGCGCCTGATTGCAACCGTCTTGCCGAACGAAAATCCGGCCAAGCTTGCCAAACTCCTGCGGCGCAAGAGCACTTTCGTCTGGCTGCGGCGCAAACTGACGCCGGACCAGCAATGGCAGATCAACCAACTCGGGCAACCGGGTCTCGATTTTTTGCGCGAGGAAGCGCGCGTCTATCCGCACGGCGAGTTAATGGCGCACGTGCTCGGCATGACGGATATCGACAACCAGGGGACGGCCGGGATCGAACGATCGTTCGACCGGCGCCTGCGCGGGCATAAGGCGCCGTTGGCCCTTACGCTGGATGCACGGGTTCAGCATGTCGTGCGCGATGCGCTGAATGCGGCGATCAAGAAACACGAGGCAATCGGCGGCGTCGGCATCGTCCTCGATATCCGCAATGGCGAGGTGGCGTCGCTCGTTTCGCTTCCGGATTTCGACAACAACCACCCCGGCAGCGCCAGCAAGGATCAAATTCGCAACCGGGCAACCCTCGGCACCTACGAATTGGGATCCACGTTCAAGATTTTCACCACCGCGATGGCGCTTGACGCCGGCGTGGTCACGCTTTCCGGCGGCTACGATGCGACCAAGCCGATCAAGATTTCCCGCTTCACGATTCGCGACTACCATGCCAAGCGGCGCTGGCTGTCGGTGCCTGAAATCTTCATGTATTCCTCGAATATCGGCGCGGCGAAAATGGCGATCGATGTGGGCGGCGAGACGCAACGGGCCTATCTCGGCCGGCTCGGGCTCATGACGCCCTCCCCCATCGAGTTGCCCGAGGTCGGCGCGCCGCAGCTCCCGAAGGTTTGGCGGCCGGTCAACACCATGACGATTTCGTATGGTCATGGTATCGCGGTTAGTCCGCTGCAGCTTACGTCCGCGGTCGCCGCGATCCTCAATGACGGCGTCTACCACGCTCCCACACTGATAAAGCGTGCGACTCCCGACCGGACGAACGACATTCGCGTCATTTCCAAGAGCACGTCGCACACTATGCGCCGCCTGCTGCGCCTGGTCGTCGATCAGGGCACGGGCCGCCGCGCCGCCGCCACCGGGTATCTCGTCGGCGGCAAGACGGGCACGTCCGAGAAACAATCCGGCCGCGGATACAATCGCCGGTCATTGATTTCGTCCTTCGTCGGCGCATTTCCAATGAATAAGCCGCGTTATGTCGTCCTGGCGCTGCTCGACGAGCCGAAGGGGACGAAGGATACGCATGGGTACGCGACCGGCGGCTGGGTTGCCGCGCCGATCGTGCGCCGCATCATCGAACGCGCCGGTCCGACCTTGGGAGTCATGCCGGTGGACGAGAAAACGCCGGCAATACACAGCGACCTGGCCATCAACCTGACAAAAGAGGGTCCCACGCTTGCGTCTTACTAGTCTGCTGGAAGCGTCCGACAGGACAAGCGCCGCAGCCGGCGCGGATATCGAGATTACCGGACTCAGTGCGGACAGCCGCAAGGTCCGGCCAGGATATTTGTTTGCCGCGTTGCCCGGCAGCCAGCATGACGGGCGGAAATTTATCGCCCAGGCAATCGATGCCGGCGCCGTTGCCGTGCTCGGACCGCCGGACCTGCAGAACGATGCGGCGGCGCCTCAAATCAAATTGATCACGGACGCCAAGCCCCGCCGGCGTCTCGCCCGCATGGCGGCGCAATTCTACGGTGCCCAGCCGGAGACCATCGCGGCGGTCACCGGGACCAACGGCAAAACGTCGGTCGCGCATTTCGCCCGGCAGATGTGGGTCGAAGACGGCAAACCGGCCGCCAGCATGGGTACCCTCGGCGTGCACGGTCCGGGGCTCGACGGCGGCGCGAGCCTGACGACGCCGGACCCGGTGGACCTGCATCGCACGCTTGCCGACCTGAAGCGCCAGGGCATCGATCATCTCGCACTCGAAGCCTCGAGCCACGGGCTCGCGCAATACCGGCTCGACGGGGTGCGGATTTCGGCCGCGGCCTTCACCAATCTGACCCGCGACCATCTCGATTACCACGGCGACGAGGCGACATACCGACACTCGAAACAGCGGCTTTTTGCCGAGTTGTTGCCCGCGCGCGGCGCGGCCATCCTCAACAATGACAGCCCCGAATGCGGCGCGTTACAGGAAATTGCCAAATCCCGAAAGCATCGCGTGCTGACCTATGGGATGAAGAGCGGCGATATTTGCTGCATGGAGGCGACCCCATCGGACGAAGGGTGGCGTCTCACCCTCTGCATCCAGGGCGAAACCTTCGAGACGGCGTTCCCGCTGCCGGGCGCCTTTCAGATCGCCAACATGCTGTGCGCGCTCGGCCTTGTCATCGCCTGCGGATCGGCCGCTGCCGCGCTGATCCCACATATCGCCACGCTGGACGGCGTCCCCGGCCGGCTCGAATGCGTTGCCCAGCGCGACGATGGCGGGGTCATCCTGGTGGATTACGCCCACACGCCCGACGCGCTTCGTACCGTGCTGACCGCGGTCCGGGCGCACGTAAAGAACCATCTGCTGGTGGTCTTCGGCTGCGGTGGCGACCGCGATGCGGGCAAACGGCCGCAAATGGGAAAGATTGCCGCCGAACATGCCGATTTCGTCTACGTCACCGACGACAATCCGCGCGGCGAAAACGCCGCCTCCATCCGGGCGGAAATCATGTTGGGTTGCCCGGACGCCCGCGAAATCGGGGACCGGCAGGACGCCATCGCCGCCGCGATCGCCGCAATGGCTGCGGGTGATATCCTGGTGGTGGCCGGAAAGGGGCACGAACAGGGACAGATCGTCGGTGATACGGTCCTGCTGTTCGACGACGCCGCGATTGTCCGGGATATCGTGCGGAGCTTCCCGTGACAGCGCTTTGGGCCCACGATCAGGCGGCATCTGCTACGGACGGCGCGGCAACCGCGCCGTGGAACGCTTTTGGCGTGTCCATCGACAGCCGAAGCCTGGAAAAAGGCGACCTGTTCGTGGCCATTCGCGGCGAGAATCACGACGGCCACGATCATGTGCGCGACGCTCTTGCCAAAGGGGCCGCCGCGGCGATGGTGGCCCGGTCCTGGAAAAACCCGCCGAGCGACGCACCGCTGTTGGTGGTCGACGATACCACGCAGGGATTGCGCGACCTCGCCCATGCCGCGCGCGACCGATCCAAAGCGTTGGCGACAGGCATCACCGGCAGCGTCGGCAAGACCGGCACCAAGGAGATGCTGGCGCTGGTGTTGGGCGCACAAGCACCGACCGCGGCCACGCGGGGCAATCTAAACAATCATTGGGGACTGCCGCTCAGCCTCGCGCGGATGCCGCGCGACACGCAGTACGGCATCTTCGAGCTGGGCATGAACCATGCCGGAGAAATCGAGCCGCTATCCCGGCTGCTGCGACCCGATCTCGCCATTATCACCACGGTCGAAGCGGTGCATCTCGAATTTTTCGAGAATGAAGAGGGCATCGCCGACGCAAAGGCGGAGATTTTCGCCGGCGTGCGCAAGTCCGGCGGCGTCATCCTGAATCGCGACAACCGTCACTTCGCACGGCTGTCGGACCGGGCCAAACGCGCCGGCATCGGCAAAATCGACAGTTTCGGCGCCGACCCGAAATCGGACTTCCGGTTGCTCGGGCTGACGCCAGACGGCAATGGCAGCCTGGTCGAGGCATCGATCGATGACGAGCGTGTGGACTACCGTCTCGGTGCCGCGGGGCGCCACCTGGCAATCAATAGTCTCGCCGTGCTGGGCGCGGTCCGGCGATTGAACGGAAATCTTCACGACGCTGCCCAAAAATTGGCGGAATTCAGTGCCATGAAGGGGCGCGGTGAACGCCGTCAAATCGAAACCGGAGCCGGTTCCTTCTTGCTGATCGATGAAAGCTACAACGCAAGCCCCGCTTCCATGCGCGCCGCGCTCGAGACGCTCGGCCAATCGGCCTGCGAACCCGGCGGCCGCCGGATCGCGGTGCTGGGCGACATGCTCGAGATCGGCGCGGCGGCGCCCGATCTGCATGCCGCTCTGGCCGACGACGTCGCGGCGAACGGCATCGACCTGGTTTTTGCGGCCGGCCCCAACATGGCGCATCTGGCGGCGGCGCTGCCCGACCGTATCGCCACCCAACACGGGCAAGACAGCGCCGCCATCCTGCCAATGGTGCTGGCGGCGGTCCGTGCCGGTGACGCGGTCATGGTGAAAGGGTCGCTCGGCAGCAAGATGATCCCGATTACGGATGCGCTGATCGCGCTCCACCGCGCCGGCGGCGCGTCCCCTGTCCCGACGCCGGAGGCATAGGTAAAACAATGCTTTACAACCTGCTGACCCCGCTGGCGGATAGTTTCCTGCCCTTCAACCTGTTCCGCTACATCACGTTCCGGACCGGCGGCGCGATCATGACGGCGCTGGTGATCAGTTTCCTGTTCGGGCCGGTTGTCATCAATTGGCTTCGAAATACGCAGAACGGCGCATCGAATATTCGCGAGGACGTTCCCGAAGGGCATCTGGCCAAGGCCGGAACGCCGACCATGGGCGGCTTCCTGATCCTGCTCGCGATCATTTTGAGCACCATGCTATGGGCCGATCTCCGCAATGGCTATGTCTGGATCGCCGTGCTCGTGACCATGGGATTCGGCGCGGTCGGTTTTACCGACGACTATCTCAAACTGTCGCGGCGCAACTCCAAGGGCCTGCCCGGACGCTTCAAGCTGTTGCTGCAGCTCGCCATCGCTTTTGCCGCGGCCATGTGGATCCTGGCGCTGACCCGCGAACCTCTTGCATCGGGCCTCGTCGTGCCGTTCTTCAAGAACGTGCTGTTCAATATGGGCTGGTTTTTCATTCCTTTCGCGATGTTCGTAATGATCGGCTCATCCAATGCGGTCAACCTGACCGATGGGCTGGACGGTTTGGCGATCGTCCCGGTGATGATCGCCGCCGGCTGTTTCGGGTTGATTGCCTATGTGGTCGGTAACGCGAATTTTTCCGAATACCTGCAGATTCAATATGTCGCCGGGACCGGAGAGCTGGCCGTGTTCTGTGGCGCCCTTGTCGGCGCAAGTCTCGGATTTCTTTGGTTTAATGCGCCACCGGCCATGGTGTTTATGGGCGACACCGGATCCCTGTCGGTCGGCGGCGCGCTCGGCGCCATCAGCGTGATAACCAAGCATGAACTGGTATTGGCGATCATCGGCGGGCTGTTTGTGCTCGAAACGGTTTCGGTGATCGTGCAAGTCGCGTCCTTCAAACTCACGGGCAAGCGCGTCTTCGCCATGGCGCCGCTGCACCATCATTTCGAAAAGAAGGGCTGGGCGGAATCAACCATCGTCATCCGGTTTTGGATCATCGCCTCGGTGCTGGCGTTGATCGGCCTGGCGACCTTGAAGTTGCGATGAGGCGGGACAGCACGCGGTGATCGATCTCTCTGCATATCGCGGCCAAACACTGGCGGTCATGGGGCTGGGTCGGTCCGGCATGGCGACCGCGCGCGCGCTCCTGCGCGGCGGCGCCACGGTGCTGGCTTGGGACGACTCCGCGGCACGCCGTGACGACGCCGGCGGCGGCGCCATCCCGGTTGCCGACTTGAACGGCGTGGACTGGTCCGGGATCGACGCGCTGGTGCTGAGCCCCGGTATTCCGCATAGCCATCCCGCGCCGCATCCGGTAGCCGCGTGCGCCCGATCGGCCGATTGCCGGATCATCGGCGACATCGAGTTGCTGGTCCGGGCGCTGCCGGACGCCCGTTATATCGGTGTCACCGGCACGAACGGAAAATCGACGACCACGACGCTGATCGGCCATTTGCTGAGCCAGGCAGGGTTAGAGGTCCAGATCGGCGGCAATCTCGGGACGCCGGCCCTGGAACTGGAGCCGCTTGGACGCGGCGGAACCTACGTGATCGAGATGTCGTCCTATCAGCTCGAGCTGACCGACCCGGTCCCCTTCGATATCGCCGTCCTGTTGAATGTCAGCGCCGACCATCTCGACCGCCATGGCGGTATGGACGGCTACGTTGCGGCGAAACGGCGGATCTTCGACGGGCAACAGGCGGGCCAAACCGCCATTCTTGGCGCGGACGACGATTTCTGTGCGGGAATCGCCGCCGCGCTGGCCGGCGACGGCCCGCAGGACGTGATCTTGATTTCAGGCCAAACGCGCGCAAAAAACGGCGTCTACGCCGTCGATCATTACCTGTACGACGACATCGAGGGCAAAAATACGCCGATTTTCGCATTGGCCGACGCCGCCGCCCTTCCCGGCACCCACAATGCCCAGAACGCCTGCGCCGCATACGCGGCGGGCCGGGCGGCCGGCATCGCGCCGGACGATATCTGCGCGGCCATGCTCAGCTATCCCGGCCTCGCGCATCGCCAGGAGCTGGTGGCCCGCATCGACGGCGTGCGCTACGTCAATGACAGCAAGGCGACCAACGCGGATGCCGCGTCGCGCGCGCTCTCCTGCTACCAGGCGATCTACTGGATCGCCGGCGGGCAGGCCAAGGAAGGCGGGTTGGATGTGCTTCGTCCGCTGTTGTCGCATATCCGGCACGCGTATCTGATCGGCGAAGCGGCGCCGGCAATCGCCGAATTTCTCGACGGCCGCATCGACTGCACGATCAGCGGCGATCTCGACAGCGCGGTGACGAGCGCGCACGGCCTTGCCCAACGCGACGTGGCGGAAGACCGGGTCGTGCTGCTGTCGCCCGCCTGCGCGTCCTTCGACCAATTCCCGAATTTCGAAGCACGCGGCGATTCCTTCTGCAAATCGGTTGCCGCGCTCTCCGGCAGTGCCCGTCAAGTCTACCGTGATGGGGTGGCGGCATGATGGTCGCGCTTGCCCGGACCGACACATCCGTTTTCGGACGATGGTGGTGGACCGTCGACCGATTGAGCCTGTTCATGCTGTGCGCCTTGCCGGGGTTCGGCCTCATTCTCGCCGGCACAGCGAGCCCGGCGGTCGGCGAAACCCATTATGGCGATCCGCTGCACTTCATCCTGCGCCAGGCGATGTTCGTGCCGCCGGCACTGGCGATCATGCTGCTAATCTCGATGATGACGCCGCGGCAGGTGCGGCGCTTCGCGGTTATCGGGTTCCTGCTGGCGGTCGCCGCGTTGATTTTGACCATTCCGTTCGGCCACGAGGTAAAGGGCGCGCGCCGCTGGTTGCGCCTTTTCGGGTTCTCCCTGCAAGCGTCCGAATTCGTCAAGCCGGTCTTCGCGGTTACCGCCGCGTGGATGTTCGCGTCCCAGCGGATGGACGGGCAGGTTCACGGCAACGCCATTTCCGCGACGCTCTGCGCCATCGTCGTCCTGCTGCTGCTTGGCCAGCCGGACGTCGGGCAGGCGGCGGTCGTGACGTTGATTTGGTTCAGCCAATGGTTCCTGGTTGGCCTGCCGATGATCTGGGTCGCCCTGTTCATGGCGCTCGGCATCGCCGGCATTGTCGCCGCCTATTTCATCTTTCCCCATGTGGCGAACCGGGTCGACGGCTTCTTCGATCCGAGCGGCGCCGGCGGCTATCAGGTCAAACGGGCCACCGAAGCGTTCATGAATGGCGGGTTGTTCGGCACCGGACCCGGCACCGGAACGGTCAAGTCGGTGCTGCCGGACGCGCATGCGGATTTCGTTTTCGCCGTGGTCGGCGAAGAATTCGGCCTGATCGCCTGCCTGCTGCTGGTTTTGGTATTCGCCGTGATCGTTTTGCGCGGATTCATGCGGGTTTTTCAGAACACCGACATGTTCATCGTGCTGGCGTCGACCGGGCTGCTGGTCCAGTTCGCCCTGCAGACGCTGATCAACATGGCATCCTCGGTGAACCTGATGCCGCCCAAGGGAATGACGCTGCCGTTCCTGTCCTACGGCGGGTCCTCGGTGTTCGGCATGGCGATCGCCATGGGAATGCTGCTGGCGCTCACGCGCCGCCGTCCGGGAGAACAGGGATGAACGCGGCAGATCGCCCCATCTTGCTCGCCACCGGCGGAACCGGCGGCCATGTCTTCCCGGCGCAGGCTTTGGCCGGAGCGCTGATCGACGCCGGCCACCGCATCGCGCTGATCACCGATCGCCGCGCCACGGCAATGGACGGCCCGCTCCAGCACGCCGACGCCTACCGGGTCAACGCCGCCGGCATCAGCGGCCGCAACATCCTGCGCAAGATCGCCGCGGTGGCGCGCCTCGGTATCGGATATTTCCAGGCGCGCGACATCATTCGAACGATCGACCCGAAAGTCGTCGTCGGGTTCGGCAGCTACGCGTCCGTTCCCGCCATGGCGGCGGCGATCCGGCTGCATCATGCCACCGTTATCCACGAACAGAACGCCATTCTCGGGCGCGCCAACCGGTTCCTCGCCTCGCGGGTGACCCGCATCGCGACCGCATTCAAGACCGTCGGCAACTTGCAGGATGAAAATCGCGACAAGGTCGTTTGGACCGGTAATCCGGTGCGCCCGGACATCGTCTCGATCGCCTCGAAGCCCTATCCGGCGATCGACGAGGGCGGAGAGGTCCGGCTGTTGGTTTTCGGCGGCAGTTTGGGCGCGACCGTGTTTAGCGAGGTTGTACCGAAAACCTTGGCGGCTCTTCCCGAAACCCTGCGCAATCGGATTCGTGTCGTGCAGCAATGCCGCAAGGCGGATCTCGAAGATGCACAAGCCCTCTACCGGCAGTGCGGCATCAAGGCCGAAATCGCGCCATTTTTCGATGACCTGCCGGATCGCCTGGCGACCGCGCATCTGGTTATCTGCCGATCCGGCGCTTCGACCATCGCCGAGCTGACCGCCGCCGGGCGGCCCGCCATTTTGGTCCCCTACCCGCACGCGACCGACGACCACCAGACCCGCAATGCGGAAGGTCTGTGCGATGCCGGCGGCGGCTGGCTGATCCCGCAACAAGCGTTCAATGACGAAAGCCTGGGCGCGCGCCTGACCACCCTGCTGGCGGATACGCGCGCGCTCCGCACGGCGGCGATGTGCGCCGGCCGGATCGGGGTTCGCGACGCCACCACGAAACTCGCCGACGTCGTGACCGGTCTGCTGTCGCCGGGCGAGAGCGCCGCATCGGGAGTGAGCCAATGAGGTCGATGCCGCTGACAATCGGAACGATTCACTTCGTCGGGATCGGCGGAATCGGCATGTCCGGCATTGCCGAGGTCATGCACAATCTCGGCTACCGCGTGCAAGGCAGCGATATTTCCGATAATCCCAACGTGGCGCGCTTGCGGTCGCTCGGGATCAAGGTTGCGATCGGGCACGATCCGGCGAATTTAGGCGAGGCCCAGGTGACGGTCGTGTCGACCGCGGTGAATCCGGACAATCCGGAAGTCGTCGCCGCACGCGCCGCTTTCATTCCGGTGGTGCGGCGGGCGGAAATGCTGGCCGAGCTGATGCGCCTGAAATGGTCGATCGCGGTGGGCGGCACCCACGGCAAAACGACGACAACGTCGATGGTCGCGGCGATCCTGGACGGCGCCGGCTTCGATCCCACGGTCATCAACGGCGGCATCATCAACGCCTACGGCACCAATGCACGCATCGGCGATGGCGACTGGATGGTTGTCGAGGCCGACGAA